>Ga0172382_10001215_pt1 | contig 46879 bp, 69 predicted proteins | sample Leawel138RmetaG_FD_122245 | JGI IMG/M metagenome (GOLD analysis project Ga0172382, IMG submission 122245) | Leachate microbial communities from a municipal landfill in Southern Ontario, Canada - Leachate well 138R metaG | ecosystem: Engineered > Solid waste > Landfill > Unclassified | place...
CCATAGCGTGAACCACGTCGCACGTGATCGGGTCCAAGTGGCGCGGGCGGGTGACGCGGGTTGTCGGGCAGGTGACCAAAATGGTCACGTGGTAGGCCAAGCCGATGCAAAGCCGCCGACGATTGTGGATCGTGTTCTGCGTTAGGGGACCTGCAAGGTGCCAGTTACGCCCGTGCCGGCATGGCCGTGGTTGGAGACCGCAACGATCACGGCACGTCTGGTACGATCCATTGTTCGTTCACGTCCGGGCTGTTGAGTATGAAACGAAAACCGAAGATACGCGTCCTGTTCGTCTGTATGGGGAACAGACGTGCAGCTATATGAAACAATCACTTAGAGTTCACTTCAAAAATGCTTCATGCTCATTTCACGCAAACATGGGCCGCTTCACGTTGTAGACCGGCTCGAATTTGGCGATATAGCGAGCCTCCAGATCATCCAGCTCTTCGGCGCTAGCCTCTATAACGGAGAACGATGTGAACGTCTTTACGCCTTCCCGGAGGTGCGATGATATGCGCATGATGATGTCTGTTGATTGGCCGACGTAGACGATCTGCCCGGCATCCACAAGGAAGTAGATCCCGGACATTTTGCCAACTGAACGGGCGGCAGAAACGATGGTCGTTTTCGAGTACAGACCAACCTCATCGATGTTGCCAGACTGGATCACAGGGATTCCGCTCTGAATTGTGGCCCCAGCCCGCATGGCCCTCACCGCTAAATCCTTCTTTGCGTTGAGCCGCTGCGCTGCCATGATCGCCGCTGCCCTGTCAGTTCCGAGGCTCTTGCTCTTCCTGGTGATTGGATCTCGGTAGTAGTAGTACGTCACACTGCCGGATTTCGTTGTTCTCTCTCGCGCACTGACGTTTTGCGGCAGGTCGGCATTGTTGTCACTTTTTGGTCTTGCCACTTCTTCTCCTCCTTGTCGGCAGCCGCCCGACATCGGCGGCTGCCGCACACGGTTCAGGACTTCGCTTTGTTCTTGGCCAGCATCGCGTCCACCGCCTCGGCCAGCGCGTGCCAGTCCGGGTTCTCGGGCAACCGCGCCCGCAGGTGGCGGGTCAGCTTCGCCTTCACGGTCGGCGTCCACGGGTCGCCGCCCCGCAGCACCTGCTCGGCGAACAGCGCCGACAGCTCCCGCTGCCAGACGCGGAACTCCACCATCATGCCCTGGAAGTGCTCGATGATCTTCTCGGCCTCTGCCAGCTTGTTGCGCGGCAGGTCTTCGATGCGCCGCAGCGAGAACGCCACGCGCAGTTTGTTCGTCAGGTGTTTGGTTGCCAATGCCTCATCATGCTCGAAGGCGCTGGCCGCCCACTCGATACGGTCGGTCAACCGATCCAGATCCCATTCATTGATGGGCTTGCTCTCTTCTTGCAGGGCGATAGCTTTAAGGCCGCGACGTGCGGCTGGGAAGGTCAGGATTTGTGCGTCCATAGTGGTGTCCTCTGACTTGGTTCGAGAACCGCCACCATTGACGCCAATCAAGAGGGTGGCGGATGCCACGGAGTTGGCGTTACCGGTCAGAGGATCGGCGCACCCGAAGGTGCCTCCATGACACCCGCCATAAAGCGGGCACAAAAAAAGCGCTTCGGGTGAGCGCCTGTGCGCTCTGACTCGGGACGCCAATCCCGGTCGCCGATTTTGCGGCGACCGGGACACGTTAGACCCGGACGCGCTCACTTGTCAACTCCTGCGTTTCCCGGGAATTACCTCGCCACGGTGGTCCATTCGGCCTGGCGCGGGTCGGCGTAGACCTCGGTCATGCGGGCGTGACGGTGGCCGAGAAGGGCCTGGGTATCGACGCCTTGCGCCTTGTATAGGCGCTCAGCCAGTGAGCGGATCTCGTGGTAGGTCGGCGGGGTCCGGCCGGGCCATGTCAGGTCGGTAGCGTCGCGCGCGTCGGCGAAGGCGTGGCTCACCTTGTCGATGCTGATCCGGCTTCCCCTTGGCGCATTGCCGAACGGCTGGGTGTGGTGGAGCAGGTAGCGGCTGGCGATCGGGGATCGGCACTGCTCGATCACGTCGCCGACGCTTATGTCCAGCGCCTCCAGGCGCAGCGAGAGCGGGATCTTAACCAGTGCGCCGGTCTTCTGTTGGATCACCCAAAAGAAGCCGTCCTCGATGTACGGGTACGGGTGAATCTTGTGCTTCCGACCCTCCTGGTACGCCTCCCACGCCGCCTGCCAGTCCTTCCCCTTGCGGAACTGCGCGATCACCAGGTCCTCGCGTCGCTGGCCGGTGACCAGAGCGAGCAGCATACTGTTCGGCATCCATACGCCGCGCCTCTCGGCGAGCACCTTTGACGATCCCAGGATGATGTTGAAGGCGTCCAGCGTGAGTCTGGCGCGGTTGACCTTTGCGGTCGGGCGGCGGGCGATCTCGGCCGGATTGGGATGGTCAGCTGGTAGCAGCCCTTCTTGGTAGGCCTCTTTCCATACATCGATCAGCGCCGCGCGCAGCGCCTGGGCGTAGCGGTTCTTGCCCCGGTCGGTATAGCTCTTGATCAGTTGCGCCATGTCCGGGACGCCGATCTCGTGCATCGGCTTGTCCTCGAACCAGCGGATGGCGGCGTTGATCAGGCTCTTGCGGGTGCGCAGGGTGTTGAGCGCGAAGCCGCGCGTCTCGAACTGCGCCAGACAGTGGACGGCAAAGGCGTTGAAGGGCGTCCCACTGGCGGCTCGCTTGTGCGGCGACAAGGCGATCTCCTCGACAACACGGGTTGCCATCTCTTTCGACACGATGGCATTCAACTCGCGGGCGCGCTTGATCGCGGTGGCGCGGTCGTTGGGACACCTCAGCGACTTCTGCACGCCGTCGCGCGGGTCGCGCCAATACCAATAGGTGACATCACCAGCGGTCGTTTTCCGCCGATGAGGTATCAGGTTGTCTGGCAGGTCACGCCTGCCGGCGCTTCTCGGTCTTCCCACTGGCGAGGATTTCATTAACTACAGGGTCCTCGGACTGTAACACGGTGATCGGCTGGATGCGTACTCGACCCCTTGGCGGGACATAGACGGCATCCTCCCTGGCGCGGTACTCACGCCCAACAAGGGTCGGCTGCGGCTGGATGCGACCCTCTCTTGCCCACGTCCGTAAGGTACGGATCGGCGGCGGCGGGTCGAAGTGACGCTCGGCCCAGTCTGCAAGAGGGATCTGCTTGGAAGCCATGGCGCTACCCGACAATCTGGCGCTCACTGTCGGCGATGCGTCCTTTTAGCCGCTCGATCTTTCGCGCCGTAATCTCATCCACAAGCTCAGGGCCGAACATGCGCCGCATTTGCCGACACATGATCATCAGATCGGCAACCTCCTCTGCCACCGCCTCTTTCGATCCGCGCCCCCTCAGAAAGTGCATCAGCGCCTGAGTCAACTCAGCGGCCTCCTCGCAGGCCATCATGATCTGCGCTGTATTACCCCAGCGGTCGATCGCCGCCTGCAACACATCCTCTTCGCTCACCTCACACCTCCAGCCGCAGCAACCATCACATCAGGAGACCCACCGACCATGGCCGCATAGACAGCCGCGAGCAGCTGGGCATCGAGCAGGGCGCCGTGTGCCGTGCGATGCTTGCGGTCGATGCCGAAGTGGTCGCACAGGTTGTCCAGGCGATGGCGCATTCCCGGCAGCATCTTCCTGGCGAGATCGCGCGTGCAAGTGATGGCGCAGTAGTCGGAGACCGGACCCCAACCAGGACCAAGGCGCGCCAGCTCGGCGTCCAGGAACTCCACATCGAACTTGGCGTTGTGGATGATCAGCTCGCATCCGCGAATGAATTCGAGCAGCTGCTCAGCCACGTCGCAGAAGCGCGGCTGCCCGATCAGCTTTTCGCGGGTGATGCCATGCACGGCCAGCGCTCCCGGCTCTATGTCGCGATCGGGATCGAGGTACTGCTGCAGCGTCCTTCCGGTCGGCTGGCCGTTTACCAGCTCCACGCATCCAATCTCGATGATGCGGTGGCCCTGAGCGACCATCAGGCCGGTGGTTTCTGTATCGAGGACAATCTGTCTCACGGTCTTTTCTCCTTTGGTCATATCCAATAGATGCCAGGCTTGCGACGACACACGCCGAGGCGATCCCAGCCGAACCAGGCGTACTCTGTCGCGTCAGTACCAGGACCAACCGGCCCGCCGCAGGCCTCGCAGCGCCCGGTATAGTCGAGCGGGTATTTCGCACCGCAGCCCTTCACCTGGCAGACGGCAACGAACGCTGGGCGCCTGCTCAGCACGAACAGGTGCGACGGCCTGTGTTCGATCCAGAATTTCCGCCGCTCCTGTCCACCGAGAAAGTTCAGGCGCATGAGATAGAAGACGCCGCGCGCCTCGGACAGGCTCTTGCGGATGAATGGCTCGGCGATGGAGAAGGGTGGATTGGTCACCACCACGTCGGCCGGTAGCGGCGTGGTGAGGTAGTCCACACCATGGCGCAGCTCGGCCCACACCTTTGGCTGCGGCAGCCGGTTGTAGATCGCGCCATCAGCGCGGCACGGTTCTGACCAGACGAGCCCGCTCATGTCGGTACGCAACTCAGCAAGCAGGGCATCGACGCACCAGCTCGGCGTTGGGTAGTAGTCGTTATCGATGCGGGCACTTCCACGGCCGGCCGCGCTCATGAGCCCACTCCGCATTCCCGGGAAACATTGCGCTTCCGGTAGGTCTTCTCCAGGCGGAAGCTCACGCTGTGGCCGCGCCGCAGCAGGATGCGACCCAGTTTGGCGCGGTCGCGGTGGCTGCGGCTCGCCTGGCGTAGCAGGCCGAAGTAGCTGTTGGCCGTCTCGAACAGGCGGTCTTCGCCAATCGCCTCGACCCTGGCCAGCGCGTCGTTTCGAGTCCGCTTTCTGGTGGTCCGCCGCCACGGCTTGATCACCTGGCCCACGAAGTCGATCCCGCGCGCCACCGGCTGCAGGACGGTCTTCTTCGGATTCAGTGCGATATCGAGGCGAGAGGATAGGATCTCCTCGATCTGCTCCTTGGCCGCGTTGAGCCACTGGGCCGATTCATGGAGAAGAACAAAATCATCCACGTACCGGATGTAGTGCTTGGCGCCGACGCGGTGCTTCACGTGCTGGTCCAGCACGTTCATGTAGATGTTCGCGAAGAACTGGCTGCTCAGGTTGCCGATGGGCAGACCTTTTCCGGCTGGGTGACTGGTCAGTCGCTTGTGGTATGGCACCAGGTCGATCATGTGAGCCGCGCCGCGCAGCTCGTAGTCTTCGCGCGGGTCGTGAAACAGGATCAGCTCGGCAAGGTCAAGCCACCACGGCTCGGACACCTTGGCGGCTATCAGCTCGCGAAGGATGGCCTTGTCGATACTGACAAAGAAGTTGGCAATATCGCATTTCAAGTAGAAGGCCGGGCGCCTCCAGTTCGCGGTGATGCTGCGCACCTTGGCATCGAGGCGCTTTGCGGCGTAGAGAGTCCCACGGCCCGGAATACACGCGCACGAATCCGCAATGAAGCCCGCATGGAAACGCCCGGCGATTCGGTTGTAGAGCAGGTGATGAACGATGCGATCGCGAAACTCTGCCGCCCATACCTCACGCGGCTTTGGCCTGGTGATCACGAAACAAATGGAGCGGCCGGGCCGATATGAGCCGTCCACCAGCTCGTCGAACAGGTCGCGGAGATTGTGTTCCAGTCGTTGCTCGAACGCTGCCGCACTGGCGCTGTTGCGTTTGCCCTTTCGACAATCGAAATAGGCTGCAACCAACTCCTCGAAAGAAAGGTCGGCGTGGTGGCGCGCGTCTTTATCTGCGGACGGCGCGGGCTCGGAGCTTGTTGTTCTTGTGGTTGTTGTTCTGGTTGCCGTTGCCGAAGTTCTGGCACCAGGCATAGTCCGAGTTGGAAGCGTGCTGCGCCCTATCGTGCTATCAACATCTTCCCGCCGAAGGCTGGAGCCGATCAGCGGAGAGACTGCGCCGGACCTGGCCCGACCACTGCCGGCGATGTCCGTTTCGCGCATGGCGGTGGCCTTGTGAGCCAGCGGCACGACCAGATTAAGGTTTCGCTCAGTCATGATGGCCGTAACCCTCATGAAGCGGGCGACTTGCTGCGCGGCGCCACCCTCCGGCCTGCTTGCCGATGCTCGTCGTCAACTCTACGGCCTTGGCGTACTGGCCGGTTGAGATGAGCCGTTTATCCCTGGAGAGCCTGAGCAGCAACTCTGCCACTTGCAGGCGCTCGATGAGGGATTCGAGATGCGGCGCCTTCTCCCGGGCGCAGTTCGCCCGGAAGATAAGCACCACTATCTCGACGCACTCGTCGCGGAGCTTGGCGCCAATCGACGCCTTGAAATCCCTCGGCATGTTTTTGGCCAAGTCCGTGATGGCATCCAGCAGGTCGTAGGCGACCCGATAGATGGGCAAGTCAGTGTGGAGTGCCATAAAAAACTAAATGGTTAAATGGTTAATCTGCGGACGGCGCGGGCTCGGAGCTTGACGTTCTTGTGGAGGCCGTCCTGGTCGCCGTCGCCGAAGTCCTGGCACCAGGCATAGTCCGAGTCGGAAGCGTGCTGCGCGTTCGACCAGTACCAGGCGTTCTCGAACTCGTCGCGAAGGTTCGCAAAGAGCAGCGCCTGCTCGCAGCGGTGCGGAAGCTCGCCGCCAATCTGTTCTGCCCACGCTTGCGCGTCTTTCCAGGTCACCTCGTCGGCCTCGCCGGGCAACAGCACCAGGTGATGGCTCGGCATTCCGTCGTCACCGAGGATGATGCCGGCGTAGCGTTCGCCGGGTCGGAGCGTGACAACCTGCTGCGGCACCACTATCTCGCTCGGCTCGTTAGCCGCCTCGAAGGCGGAAATCATCTGCGCCAGTTCGTCCTGACGCTCCTTAATGGCTTCCAGCGTTACTGCTGCCATTTCTGTTTCCTCCAAATTGATGAATGACTAAATGGGCAATCTGCGGACGGCGCGGGCTCGGAGCTTGCTGCTCTCGTGGAAGTCGTGCTGGCTGCCGTTGCCGAAGTCCTGGCACCAGGCAAAGTCCGAGTTGGAAGCGAGCTGCGTGGAACTCCAGTACCAAACGTCCTCGAATGCCTGCGCGCCTCCCTCCACGAAGTCGGCGATGCTGGTCTGGCAGGGCGCGTCTGCGGTGTACGGGTAGGTCGGAGGGATGGCGCTGACGTTGATGCCGGATCGCGCGTACAGGTAGTTTTCCTCTTCGGTCGGCTTCAGGTTGCGATAGAGAATTTCCAGCTCGTCCTGGCTTGGCAGGTACCAGTCGTTGAAGCCGTCGATGTCCAGCCCGAGCACCTTCTTGGCCAGTTCGCTGCCGGCCTCTGCCATGGCCTGGGTGTTGCCGAGGCCGTCGTTGTAGGACTTGGCGCCATCCACGTCGGACCAATTGCCGTTCCATTGCGTGTCGTCGAGGTCGCCCGCGTCCTTCGGGGATACAATCAGCGCGAACGCCTGCCCGTCGAGAAGGAAGCGCCCGGCGAAAAATCCTCCCGCCAGCGGTGCGCCGATTTCAGGGAGTTCCTGTTGCATGGCTTCTGCTCCTGTTGATGTTGTTTTCCGGGAAACTGCGGTCATGGTGTTACTCCTTTTCTCCGTCATTGGTCCGCTGGCTGCTGGCCGTTAACCGCTCCCATGCCTCGCGGATTTCGGCAGGGGCCGGCACTTTCTCGGCGTGGTCGAGGCCGCGCTCGATGAGTTCGTTGCTGGTCAGGCCGTTGAGGCGCGCTCGGTCGGTTTCGTCGTAGGCACCGATCTCGATCAGCAGCTCGACCAGCTCGTCGTTGGTTTTGTCGCTGAACCAGTCCTCGGCCGGCTGCCAGGCATCGATGCCGATCCCGACCTCGTTGGCCAGCGGCAGCAGGATCTCGAACTCGGCAGCCTGGAGCAGTTCGCGGGTGATGGTCGGACCGTGGCGCAGCAGGCCATCGGGCAACAGGTCGGCAATGCTTTCCACTCCTGCCTCCTCGGCGGCTTTGTCCATGGCACCTTCCAGCGCCCACGCGAAGCCGTTCAAGTTGAGGGCGCAGGCACCGATCACTGCCAGCTGGGCATCGGCGTTCTCGGCAATCTCTCTGGCGACTGCCTGGCGCAGCCAGTTCTCGATCACCTGCTCGGCAGCCTGCTTTCTGTTGCGCTCGGCCATGGCCTGCCGGGTCTTCTCGCGGAAGCATTCGCCGGTCGGGTCGAAGCAGCCAGGAGCGCGGGACTCTTCGTCGCCGTAGGACTTCCAGACGCCCGTGTGGCGGTGCTCGCAGCGCTCGCAGGCGGCGGTGTCGAACTGGGCATTAATGAGAGGCGTCCAGTCCACATCCTGCTCGTCGATGTTGACGGTGCCGTCTTCGGCCACCACCGGCAGGACCGGCTCTTTGGTCGCGCCGTCGCCGTTCTGCTGACTTGCTCGCGCCTCTTTCTCTTTGGCCTTGAAGCAAGCGCCGTCGAGGCAGAAGGTGTTGCCGCTTTGCGTTTCGGTGGAAACCTTGCGCATCTTCTGGCAGCCGGCCTGCACGCATTCGACCTTGTAGTCGAACGGCTGCCAGTAGCCGTCGAGGGCGGTGTGGTACTGCATGAACAGGCGGAAGATCTTGTCCTGGAGCTGGCGAACGCTCGGCTGTTCGTCGTCTTCAGCTAGTGCCACGCGCAGCGCTTCGATCACCTTCTCGCTGCTGGTGGCGGGCAGCAGGTACTTGCCGTGGGCGGTGGTGAGCTTGCCGGCGCGGATCAGCTCCTGCGCCCACTCGGGTAGCTCTTCCAGTCGCATGATGTTGGAGATATAGGCGCGGCCCATGTTGGTGATGCCGTGCGTCTTCAGCGTCTCCTCGATGGCGGCGATCGACTTGATGCGGTGATCGTTGCGCATCCGGCGCAGCACACCCGCCCACTCCATCGGGTTTAGGTCGCGGCGGATATGGTTCTCTTTCACCTGGTCAAGCAGCCGTGAGAGGGCGTCGCCTTGCGTTTCCTCTTCGGTATCAAGCAGGGCCGGGATGGTCGGCTTGCCCGCCATGTGCGAGGCGCGGAAGCGGCACTCGCCATACTTGATGACGTAGCGACCCGGCGCGTCTGGATTCGGGCGCACGGTGATAGGCTGCTTGACCCGCGAACCTTTGATATCCGCGGCCAGTGCCTCGATGTGATCGTCCGGCACGTCCTTGCGGGGCTGGTCCGGATCGAAGTCGATCACGTCCAGCGGAAGATGGGCGACGACGCCGGGCTCCATGGTGATGATGGATTCGACTTTCTTTGCGGTGGCGCTCACTGGCTTTCCTCCTTGGTTTTCCGGGAAACAAGGACCGACTGCATCGCCGCGTCCAGTTGCAGGGTCAGATCGTCAGCATGCGGTTCTCCTACGCGGCGACTTCTTTCAGTCGCTGGCGCAGCCAGTCGAGGCCGCGCTGGGTAATCAGGGGGCGGGCGTATTCACGCGCGCCGATAATCGGGTGGTGCCAGTGGCCGTAGCGCACGCGCAGCAGGCCTCGGTCGCGGTAGCTCTGGTGTGGGATGTTGCTGGCGTCAATGACGCGCTGCTCCCGAAGCCACCGGAACAGTCTTTTTTGCCCGACGCCAAGTTCGGCAGCGGCTTCCTGGACTGTGTAGGTGCGCCCGGCCACTGGCTCGCCTCGTTACACTCGGCCGTGCAGCACCATGCGGGCCTTGGCGTGCTGCTTGATCTTCTGGAACACGTCCTCGACCGCGGCGCGGTGTACCTTGTGCGGGCGCACCAGGTCGTACCACATCAGGACCTTGCCCTCGCGGATGCGGTAGCGGAACCGCGCCTCCATGGAGTAGGCGTCGCCACCCTCGAAGACGCGCAGGCCGAGGCCGAAGGTTTCCGGGATCTTGATGTCGCCCTTCACGCCAGCGCTGCCGTCCAGTTCCTCGCGGTACTGGAACTGCACCTGGCCGTCGCTGAGGCGGTTGCCGCTCTCGAAGTTGAGCTTGGTCTTGGCCTTGAGGGTGAGCGCGATCTCCAGCATCTGCGCCGCCTCGGGCCGCACGATCTCGTCGAGGTTCTGCTCCAGGAAGAAGGCGAAGGCCACCTGGTCCATCTTCTCGCCGTTGTTGGCCATCCAGCTTTCCCACTCTTTGGTGGTCTTACAGGTATGGTTGACGCTGTGCGCGCACCAGGCCGGCGTGTCGCGGTCGCTGTGGTAGTCGAGGACGCCGCGGAACTTGCCGTTGTCAACGTCGCAGAAGATCACGCTGTCGTCGGTACCGAACTCGTTGAAGTACTCGATAAAGGCGTCGGCCGTGTCCATGCTCACGTCGGCGCGCAGGCGCTTCGGGCGCTCCATCAGATCATGCAGTTCGTGCATGCCCATGCCCTGGGGCGCCATGACGACGGGGACGCCGTTGATTTCGTGCACCTGCATGGCGCCGATCTGTTTGCCGGCCTCGATGGCCGCTTGGATGCCGTTGTGGTTGTTTTCCGTTGTCACGGGTGTTGTCTCCTTATCCGCAGATTGCTTGCTTGGCGCGCTCGATGCTCACTGCCTGCGCGCCGGGGACCTGAAAAGGCGGCAGCAGGTTGGTGAGCGCAAGATCGCCGCTCTTGAGTGGCTTGGACCCATCCCAGCCGTCCACCACGCGCCGGCAGCCGTAGTGCTTCTTCAGCTCCGCCGATCAGCGCGTCTTTCCGGTGCCGGGTCCGCCGTAGACAATCACGATGCCCATGCCTATTACGCTCCTTCTGCCTTCTTGAACTCGCTCGGCTTCTCGTCGGACACGCCGCGCAGGTCCATCTTTTTCTGGCGCGGGTCCTCGCGCATGAGATTGCCGTCCGGCGTGCCGAACATCAGGGTCATACCGCGCTGCAACTCGGGCAGTTTGGCACTCACTTTGTCGCGCAGCTCGTACTGGCCATCGCCCACCGGCTTGACGGTGATCTTCAGAGTGACTTCGGCGGGCTTGCCGGTTTCGCGGGCCATGTTCACGGCCTCGCTCAGCTGTTCGCTAAGCTCCTCCTGCGTGGCGCCGGCCCGGAGCTGGGCGACGGTGAAGTTCCAAAGATCGGGTCTTGCTCTTGCCATGGTTGTTGCTCTCCTCGGTTGTCACGCCCGGCGATGGCCAGGCCTTAAAAACTTCTGTCGCTCGAAGTGGTCGCGGACGTAACCGGCGACCCATTCGCGGCACCACTCGGGAACTCTGGCCAGTGCGGCGCGCCTTGCTTCGCGGCTGTCGAGCGCGATGATTTCGGCGGCGTACTGGCGCGGACGCCTCTCATGGAACATCGGTTTCCCGGGAACCGCCGAATGTCTCGTCGATGGCGCGGTCGGCGTAGGCCGCAGCGCGGCACAGCGACCAGGCGATCAGCAGGGCGGCAACGAATGCCAGCAGAAGCCATCCCGCCCAGCCCATCACGCCGGCTCCGGTTCGGCCCGCAGCGTGACGTGCATATACTGGCGCTTGTGGCGCGGCATCTTGACCACGTTGCTGTTGGTCTGAACGTCGCGAGGGCGGGCCATGTAGCTGCCGTCCGGCATCAGGCGCAGGTCGCAGCCGATGGAGTCGGCCATGTCGCGCAGCGCCGCCAGCGGCGTGCTCCTAGGGATTTGCAAGGTGATAGTCATCACGCCGCCGCCTCCTTGCCGTCGCGCTCGGTGCGGGCGCAGCGGCCGTTACAGTCGCCGCAGCAGGCGCCACCGTGACCGGCCGGCGCGGTGGTGACGTTGAAGCGCGCGCGGCATTCGGCGCACATGCCGTCCACCAGGCCGGAATCCCACCGGCCGCAGGTGTCGCAGTTCTTAGCCTCTCCCGTTTGCATGGCTTCCTCCCCTTGGTTGTTGTTAGGTGCCGGTCGCTTTCCCGGCTGTCAGGGCTTGTTGGCGAGCCCGGCGCACCCTCTGGCGTTGTCGCGGAGGGTTACTACCTGGGTGCGTAGCCGGCCTCGGCCAGCGCGCGGCGGATCTTTTCGCCCGCGTAGAGCATTTCGTAGGCCTCGTCGGTATCGACGGCGTTGGCGTGGTAGTCGCTGTGGCCTGCGCGCTTGAGGAACTGGGCAAAAGCAAGGGCCTCGCTGTCGGACAGCTCGGCGGTGATGGTGATGGTGTTGTTCTCGCTCACGACCCTCTCTCCCTGGCGACTGTGCCGCCTATTTGTTGTTTCCCGGGAAGCGCTCTCCCGTCTGAAAACGGACATTAGCAAACTGCTATCGTTGGAGTCAATAGCAAAACGCTATTGTATTCTGGCAGAATGTTAGGCGAGCCGAGAGATGGGCGACGTGAGGCCGACCTGGAGCGAGAACGGGAGGAGTTGAGATGGCGGAACAGGCGGAGAATAGCGAGCAGCCGGCAGGGCCGGTGTCACCGTGGCCGGAGCACGACCACATACTGATCGAGGCTATCGATCTTGGGGCGTCACACGAGCTGGTGGAGATGGTGATGCGCGGTCTATGCGCTTACTACGGCGTGCCCTTCTATGATGATCCGTTCCCGGAGGAAGAATACCAGCGGCTCAAACGGCTCGATGAAGGTGAATAACAACCTTGGTGCGGCCACCAACGATCTCGGTTTCTCGATAATAGCCGAGGCCCTTGGACTTAGCCCAATCCCGAAAGGCAGTCATAGTCTCGTCAGCGGTAGGTCGATAGAAGTGCTGGCGGACGGTGTGCCAGTCGATGGCTTGGTTTTCACCGGCCAGAACACGGGCGGCAATGCGGTCCAGGGTATTGCCCCTCACCGGCACCACCCGCGCCGTGTGCCGCCGTCATACGGCCTGGCGTGCCCGGCATTGATTAGGGCGGCTGCCAGGCTCGAACCATCGACAAGAACGTCGGCAAGAATACGGAAGTACTTACCACGCCGGATATTGGAAAGCTCGATCCGCTTCGCACCACGAAGCATCGAGACGGTGAATTGCTTGGCCTCTCTGGCCGCGCGCTTCTCTTCTGCGCACTTCCCTCGGATCTCCGGTGCATCAATCCCGTTCACCCGAACAGGAACGCGCTCACCGATGATTGCTGGCCAGCCATCCACGTTTACTCGGAATGTGTCGGCGTCGTAGATGGATGTGACATCGGCGACCACCGCCGATCCGAAGTTCTTGTCATTGACTCCGGCAGAAGCGGAGCCAGCAAACAGAAGCAGCACGACAACACAGCCGCGCACGATCTTGTTAACGCTCATCACCCTCTCCAGTCGGCTGCGCGTTCCGCCAAAACGGAACAACTTTCGGCGGCGTGTAACGGTCCATGTTTGCCGCCTCCCTCGCGCCCGCCTCCTCGATGCGAGAGAGGCGCAGGTCGCGGGCGGCTGCCGGCTATCAGTTGCCCGAGCCTTTCTTCTTGTCGGACGGACCGTTTGGGTCGTTGGCGCCACCGTCTTCTTCGCCCTTCTTCGGAAGGGTGTCCATCATGGCCAGGATCGTCTTCCGCATGTGTTCTGGAAACTCACGATCAGCCAAACGATTTTTGATGGCATCAAGGAACTCGGCATTCTCCGCGGTCTCCATCCCGCGGTGGTCGGTATCCATCCACCCAGCCGGAAGTTTGAGCACCGTCTCGATTTGGCGGGCAATTTGATCGCCCATACCTCGAAACCCGGACGCCATCTGGCTGACATGCGGAGGACTCAAGTCGGCCGCATCAGCGAAAGCCTTTTTGGTCGGGTAATCAGCCAGCAACAAGTGGAGGTTTCCCCTCCTGATATCTCGAATTCCACCCATCCGGCGATAGTAGCGGCTTGCTAATCTTCGGGCGATTCCATTTTTGCTATTGTCCGAGCAATAGCATTCTGCTATCGTCACAGCCCATGAACCTGAAGCGATTACTAGAAATACTTCCCAGAGGCGAAGGCAAGGTCTTCGCGGAAAAGGTCGGCACTGCCTACCCGTACCTGTACCAGATCGCAAATGGAATCAGGAAACCAAGCCCTGAATTTTGCCAGCGACTGGTAGACGCGGACCCGCGCCTGACTCTGGAAGAGTTGCGCCCGGATATTTGGGCCAACAGTGCCAGCGAAGAAGGGAGGGCGGCGTGAAATGAAGGTGATTCGCGCTATTGCCGCGTTCGTGGCTTGGCATGCGCTGAAGGTGGCCGATCCTGTGTTTTTTCGATCTCTTGGAGATACGCCAAAAGCTGTACTGCTGCTTCCGGCGTTATCTCCAGAGACAAGGGCGCCTGGCCCCCGACCGAAGTCCCTAGTTGCGCTGTTGCATAGACCGCGCCTGTCGTTTGGTCGTAATCGAGGGTGAGCGGAAAGTCGAAAGGGATGCCTGCGGGTTTGTCGGATTTCATGGAGCCCTCCTTGGGGTTTGGTTTGAGTGTCGCAACCCAATCCTACCACGGGGTAGGGCTCCACCTTATGCAGTAGAGGCGGCAGGCCTTTTCGCGCCCGTCGCCTAACGAGAATAAAGCGGCCATCCGTGGCCGTGGCGGACAACAACCAAGAAGAAAAGGGGGAACGCTTTGTTTCGTTCTGATGTTTCACGGGTAACTCCTACCTCTGCCAGCCCGACCGGGCCGGCTTCCCTTTTTGTTGTTGAGGCCAGCTTAGGCCGCCCGCCTTTTCCTATCCACGTTTACTGGCGCGAGGTGTAACCGATGGACCAGCTCGATCTCGCCATTCAGGCGACGGCAATGAACGCACCGGGCGGCATGAAGGGCCTGGCGCAGAAGATGGGCGTGAACCACCAGACGCTGATCAACAAGTGCAACCCGAACTCGGAAACCCATCGGCTGACCCTGCGCGAGGCGATGGCGATGATGCTGAACACGGGTGATGTTCAGATCCTGGAGGTGTTGGCGTCGGAGCTGGGCTACACGGTGGAGCCGAAGGCGAGCCGAGCGGCGAAAGATCTGATGGCGGCGGTGCTCTCTGCCAACGCGGAGCACGGCGACGTGGGCCGGGCGATTCAGGACGCCTTTGCCGATGGTCGCCTGACGCCACGCGAGGTGGCGAAGGTGCGCGATGAGGTGGGCGAGGCGAAGGCCGCGCTGGATGCGCTGCTCGATACGGTGGTGACGCTGCACAAGGAGCGCACCGTTGGTTGATGTAAGGAAGATCAGCAAACTGCGCCGGGCGACACTGGCGAAGAAGGCACTCCGCCGCATGGCTGGCGCGCAGTCGCCGGAACAGGCGCTCTGGCTGGCCGTGGTCCTGTCGGCCGTCGAAGACCTCACCCTGCCACAGGACGCCGGGCCGTACTCTCCGTCCCGCTATCTCTCCGAATCCTTCCCGTTTGAAGTGCACGCAGACCTCGCCGGCCTGGAGCCGGACGCGGTGCGCCTGGTGTTGCGCCAGGCATGTCTGCTCGATAGCGGACACCAGGTGGCGGCATGAAGGGAGTCGAGCGGCCGGAACGGCTGGAGGGACCGACGTTCTGTGTGCGGCTCGATGATGGGCGACCGCTGTTTGTGACGGTCAATGAGATGGACGGCCGGCCGGTGGAGGTGTTTGTGCGCATCGACGATCCCGAGCTGTTCGAGTGGATCACGGTGTTGACGCTGATGATCTCGCGGGCGCTTCGGTGCGGCGAATCGCTGGAGACGATCGCGGAAGATCTGATGCAGATCCACAGCCCGCGCACCAACCACTTCCACCGTGGCCACCGATTCCCAAGCCTGGCGGCGCGCATCGGCACGGTGCTGGCGGGGTACGCAGAAGCATGTACAGCCACGACGGTTTGACGCCGGTCGAGCGTCAGGTCCAGGCGCAGCAGGTGCGCGAGTCGCGCTGCGCCGTTTGCCTGCACCGGCAGGTGGAAGTGTTCGATGGCGAGTGGCTGTGCCAGAAGGGTTTGCGCTGGCCGAAAGGCCGGCATCGCCGCTGCGAGCGTTTCGCGCTCGATGAGGCGGCGTAGCGTTTCCCGGGAATTCACGGGGCGCGGATAACAAAGATAAAGGGGTCGTTTGTAGATGGCATTGATACCGGAGGACTTTCTTCACCGATTATTGGAAGACACCGACCTGGTGCAGCTGGTCGATGAGTCGGTGAAGCTGAAGAAGGCGGGCAACGAGTATCAGGCTTGCTGCCCGTTCCACGACGAAAAGACACCATCCTTTACGGTCAGCCCGCGCAAGCAGTTCTATCACTGCTTCGGCTGCGGTGCGCACGGTAACGCTATCGACTGGATGATGGAGTACGGCCACCGCGATTTTCGCGAGGCGGTGGAGGATTTGGCCGGGCGCCTGGGGCGCGAGGTGCCGCGCAAGGAGGAGACGCCGAAGCAGAAGGAGCAGCGGGCGAGGAAGGCGACGGCTCTGGAGGTGATGCGCGAGGCGGGATCGGTCTACTGGCGCAAGCTGAAGGAATCGGACCAGGCCGCGGACTATCTCAAAAACCAGCGCGGGATCAGCGGCGAGACGGCCCGCGACTTTCGGTTAGGCTGGGCACCCGATGATTACGGCACGCTGCGGGATGGCGAGTTGGACCAGGCGGCGCTCCTCGATGCCGGCCTACTGGCAGAGTCGGAAGACGGCAGGCGCTATGACCGATTTCGCGGCCGGATTATGTTCCCGATCCGCGATACAGGTGGGCGCATCGTCGGTTTCGGCGGACGCCTGACTGGCGACGGAAAGCCGAAGTATCTCAACTCGCCGGAGACGGCGACCTTCCAGAAGGGCCGGCTGCTGTACGGCCTCTACGAGTACATCACCGATCGCGAACGCCTGACGCCGCTGCTTGTGGTCGAGGGCTACATGGATGTGGTGCAGATGGCCGAGAACGGTATCAGCGCTGCGGCCACGCTCGGCACGGCGGTGACACCGGAGCAGGTGGCGTTGGCGTTTCGCCATACCGATGCGCTGATGTTCGTGTTCGACGGCGACGCGGCGGGCCAGAAGGCGGCATGGCGGGCGCTGGAGGCGGTGTTGCCGCACATGGACGGGAAGCGCTCGGCGAAGTTCGTGGCGCTTCCGGATGGCAAGGACCCCGACGATCTGGTGCGCGAGCTTGGCGCCGGCAAGATGCTGGCCTGGCTGTCGGCGAACTCGATCACCTTGTCTGACTTCCTGATCAAGCGGCTACCAGAGCGCGAGGGTGTCACGCCCGATTCGCTGGAGGCGAGGGCGCGCCTGGTGGAGGCGGCGGCGCCGCTGATCGCTTCGACGCCGGCCGGCGTGTACCGGGAGATGCTGATGGAGGCCGCGCGCGCGGCCTGGGGCGTCAAGGCGAAGACCCTGCAAGATGTAGTCTCAAGCGCCGAAGGCCGGTCGAGGGGGAAAAGCGCCTCGCGAACACCTGCCGCGCCCTCTGGCCCGCCACCTTCCGATGGCGCTTATACCCCTGGCTGGCGCTCCGCGTGGGAGGAGAACTTCGCGCGGTCCAAGGAAGGGAACGTGAAGGCCTCGCTGCACAACGTGATCCTGATTCTGGAGAATCACCCGCTGTGGCACGGCATGTTTGCGATGAATACCTTCGCCAACGAGATCGTGCTGACACGCGCAGCGCCTTGGTCGGATCGGACTGGCCAGCTGGAGGAGTCGGACGGCACGGAGATCGCGGCGTGGATAGGCAACCCGGATAACTACGGCGTCACAGTGTCGTCGTCGATGGTGCTGGAGGCTATCGAGGCGGTCGCCAAGCGCAGGCGCTTCCATCCGGTGCTGGAGTACCTGGACGGGCTCGCATGGGACGGCACGGAACGCCTGCCGCACCTGATGACCGACTTCTTTGGTACCGACTTCAACGAATACACGGCGGCGTGCGGCATCAACATGATGATGGCCGCGGTCGCCCGCGTGCGTTTCCCGGGTTGCAAGGTTGACGAGATGATCATCCTTGAGGGCGACCAGGGCGCAGGCAAGAGTTCTGCGGTGCGCGCCTTGTGCGGGCCGCAATGGTTCGCGGAAATGCTGGAGAGCCCGCAGAACAAGGACTTTTATCAGATTCTCACTGGCCGCTGGATCATCGAGATCCCGGAGTTGCAGGCCTTCAACAAGGCAGACCGCAACAAGATCAAGGCGGCGATCTCGGCGCAGGAAGACACCTACCGACCAAGCTACGGCCGCTATGCCCGCCAGTACCCGCGCCAAAACATCTTCATCGGCACCACCAATGACGAAGGCTACCTGAAGGACGAAACCGGCGCGCGGCGATTCATGCCGGTGCGCTGCCGTGGCGTCAACGTCGATGGGCTCGCAGCCATGCGCGATCAGTTGTGGGCCGAAGCGGATGCCAGGATCGCGCGCGGTGACCCTTGGCACGTGTTCCCGGAGTCGGCCAAGGCTGAGCAGGACCAGCGCTTCGACGTGGATGTGTGGGAGGAGCCGATCGCCGACTGGCTGAACGGCCGCGCCCTGGGCGAGCGATACCAGCACCTGAGCCACGTTGTCGATGCCGACCGCCCGGTGCAGGAGTGCACCACGTCTGAGGTGATGCGGTACGCCCTTGGAATCGAAGTGGCAAAGCACACCAGGCCGGACCAAATGCGTGTCGCTGCCATCTTGCGACACCTTGGATGGCGAAAGGCTGGGCAACGCACCGAAGAGGGCGGAAAGCGACCGTTTGTTTACCGGAGGCCGGGATGATCTGGCCGAAACTGCAAAACCTGCAAAACCTTGCAAAACCTCGTAGCGGTGGAGGTTTTGCGGCTCTAGGCCGCGTGGTTGTGCGGTTTTTGTTGTCCTGCAAAACCTGCAACAGCAGATCGCGCACGTATAGCGGACGGTGCATTTCGGTGTTCGGCAGGCCGAAGGCCATAGAAACAGAACAACAACCTACCTGCTTTTACCTTGAAAAAGGTTTTGCAGGTTTTGCAGTAGGTGAAAACACAAGGCGAGACAATGCGTTAGCGCGCAAAACCTACCTGCAAAACCTGCAATACCTGCAAAACCTAACCGAAGGAGAACGGCCGTGGCGGCAGTGACAGCAACAGAACAGCGCACCATCGAGTACGCACAGGAGCGCCTGGAAGAGTGGGCGGCGTGGATCAGGAACTTGCGAGGCGTGAGGCTCGGATACTCGCCGCACGCATCGTTCGTGGCAGAGCGCACTGGTGGCGAGGATGCGCCGATGGATGATTCGGCCAACGGCCGCGCCGAAGAGGTCGAGCAGGTGATGTGCAAGCTGAGCGAGCTGCGGCCGACACTGCACCAGGCGCTGGTCCAGTGGTATCTGCTACAGAAGCCGGCCGTCGTTGGCGCTCAGGTTTGCCGGTGCGCCGAGCGCGTGTTCCGTGACCGCGTGCGCATGGGCGAGATGTTCGTGGCCGGCCGGCTGCTCGGCTGATTCGGTTGATGTTGATCCGGCGCCGGTATTTTGAGATAGTTCAGGCAACCTCGGCGCAGTGCGTCCAGGTTAACAACGACCCTTTAGAAGGCCCGACCGGGAAACCGGCCGGGCCTTTCTTTTTGGCGAACAGGAAATACTGCATGGAACACGGCCTGACACAACCTCTCCTCGGCGTGATCGCCTTCCTGGTCGGCTTACTGGTCGCCGTCACCGGCTGGATCGGAAAGCGGATCTTTGAGCGCATGGACAAGATTCAGGAAATCCTGCGCGAGGCAGAGAAGGACATCCACGTCCGCATCGATGACCACGAACACCGGATCACCCGCGTCGAGTCGTACCACGATATCGGACGCCGCACCGGATCATGATCTACCTGGCCAGCCCGTACACGCACACGGACCCAGCGGTCCAGCAGCAGCGATTTGAGGAGGCCGCACGCGCCGCCGCCATGCTGCTGCGTGAAGGGCGCCTCGTTTTCAGTCCAATCGTCCACGGTCACCCAATAGCCAGCCACGGCGAGTTTCCCGGGAACTGGGAAGCATGGGAAGCGATGGCGCTTTGGCACATCAAGCGCTGCGACAAGCTGGTGGTGCTGAAGCTGCCAGGCTGGAGCGAAAGCCGAGGCATCAAAGCCGAAGTCGATATCGCCGCCCGCTACCACAAGCCGGTGGAGTTGTGGGACTGGCCGCAGCCGCTCCTGCACATTGCCGGCGCAGGAGGCTCGTACTGATGCGACTGCAACTCTACCGATTCCACCAAGACGATGACGGCACGATCGGGCTGCTGCTCGCGGAAGGCATGCATGTTTGCCTGGTCGGCGAACTGCCGTGGAAAGACAACCGCTCGAACGTGAGCCGGATACCGGATGGCACGTATCAGGTGGAATACCTGGAGCGTTCCGCGTCAGGCCGGTACCGCGACGTGTATCACGTGCGACACGTTGAGGGTCGCACCGGAATCCTGATCCACACCGGCAACTATACCGGCGACAGGGAGAAGGGGCTGCGCTCCGATTCCTGGGGCTGCCTGCTACCCGGTAAGCGCCTCGGCAAACTATCCGGCCAGCGCTGCGTGCTCGCATCGCGCTCGGCCCTTTCACTCCTGCATGAAGTGGTAGACAGGAACGATTTTGAACTGGAGGTAATCAGCCATGCTTGATGCGGTACTCAACCTGTTCGGTGGCGGCGTGCTCGGCGGCATCGTCGGTCTGGCCGGAACCTGGCTCAAGGCGCGCGAAGAGCGCGCAAAGATGGAGCTGGAGCAGCAACACCAGAAAGACATGCGCCAGATCGACCTGCAAGAGATGCAGGCCGAGGCGGACCTGAAGCTGCGCCAAACCGAGACCGAATTCGCCGGCAAGAAGGCCATCGCCGAGACCGAAGCAGAAGCCGCTATGGATGTTGCCGCCAGCCAGGCATTGACGGCCAGCTACCAGCACGACAAGGCCACCTACGGCATTCGTTTCGTGGACGCGATCCGCGGACTGATGCGGCCGGTCATCACCATCTACCTGCTCGGCATCCTGTCGCTGATTGCCTGGAAGCTCTACGGCATCGACGCCATCGCCAGCATCGACGCGCAGACCGCGTGGAAGCTGTTCTCCGATGTGGTGCGCGACGCCACCTTCCTCGCTGTGACCGCCGTGACCTGGTGGTTCGGCAGCCGCCCGAACAGCCGGGCATCGGGGCGTGGCCGGTGATGGGTCCTTCCTGGGCACCGCCGCCCTACGGCGGCTAAGTCGCGCGGAATTTTCGCAAAGGTCTGAGGCTATAGGGGGTTCCGGTTCCGGTTGGCGTGGTGATGGGTAACGAACTACAGATCACATACAGGAAGGCGAGCGAGCTGGTTCCGTATGCGCGCAACACGCGCACGCACACGGAAGAACAGATCGCGAAGGTCGCCAGCTCGATCGGCGAGTTCGGTTTCACCAACCCGATCCTCGTGGACGGCGAAAACGGCGTCATTGCAGGACACTGCCGCCTGGCCGCAGCACAGCGCCTTGGCATCGATAACGTGCCGACCATCGAGCTGGCGCACCTCTCGGAAGCACAGCGCCGCGCCTACGTAATTGCCGACAACAAGCTGGCCGAGGAGGCCGGATGGGACGAGGAGTTCCTGGCGCTTGAACTCGGCGCGCTCGCCGATATGGAGTTCGATACCAGCCTGACTGGACTCAGCGAAAAGGAGATCGCAACCATCCTGCAGGCCGCCAGCGAGGGAACCGGCGCAGGGCTGACGGAAGACGACGACACGCCAGAAGTCCAGGAGCAGAGTGTATCTGCCACTGGCGACATCTGGAGGCTCAGCGAGCACCGCGTGATGTGCGGCGACTCGACGAACCCGGATCATGTTGCAGCCCTGATGAATGGCCGCAAGGCAACGCTCCTGCACGCCGATCCGCCTTACGGCATGGGCAAGGAAGGCGACGGCGTGGCGAACGACAACCTGTACCGCGACAAGCTCGACGCCTTCCAGATGGCATGGTGGCGGACGTTCCGGCCTCACCTAGAAGATAACGGCAGCGCGTACATTTGGGGCAACGCCTCTGACCTGTGGCGCCTGTGGTATCTCGGCGGGCTGGCCGACAGCGAATACCTGGAGATGCGGAACCACATCACCTGGGACAAGAAGTCGATCGCCGGAATGAAGTCAGACCTGTTGACGCAATATCCAATCGCATCGGAGCACTGCCTGTTCTTCCAGATCGGGCGCCAGTTCCTGGGTAACATCAACACCGAGGACTATTGGGATGGCTGGGACGAGATCCGTCTCTACCTGAAAGAGGAGGCCGACGCTTGCGGACTGACGCCGACCAGGATGAAAGAGATCTGCGGTGTTGGCATGTATTCGCACTGGTTCACCAAAAGCCAGTGGCACTTCATCCCGGAGAAGCACTACGCCGCATTGGCTGCCGCGTTTCCCGGGAACTTCACCAAGCCGTATCGCGACCTGCGCAAGCTATATGACCAATTGAAGGGCGGTTTTCGCGCCCACTTCAACGGCCTGCAGGGCGGCATGCGCGCCTACTTCGACAACGCGCACGACGTGATGCGCGACGTGTGGGAGTTCCCGCGCGTTACTGGCGATGAGCGCCACGGACACGCCACACCAAAACCCGTTGCGATGATGGAACGGGTGATGCGCAGCTCACTCCACAGGGGGGGGGGTCTGTGCCGAGCCATTCGGCGGTTCTGGCTCCACCCTGATCGGCGCAGAGAAGGCCGCCCGCACCTGCTACGCCATGGAGCTGACGCCGCGCTACGTGGACGTGATCGTTCGACGTTGGCAGGCCTTCACCGGAAAGGACGCCACGCTGGAGCGCAGCGGAAAGACCTTCGCGGAGGTCGCACGTGAGCGAGGGGCCGTTGATGGCGACGGCTGATGGCCTGCTCGACCTCGATGCGGCGGCACGCTTCATCGACGAGACACCGAAGGAGCTTGAGCGACTTGTTCGCAACGGTGCTGTGCCGCGCGAGAACGGCCGCTTCCATCCGGTCAAGTTGGTGCGCGGGTACGTGGACCACGTGCGCGAAGAGGCGAAGCGCGCCAACGAGAAGCCGACGCAGGTGGAGATCGCCGCGCACCTGGACATGAGCGAGCGAAACGCGCGCGACGTGTTGCAGAAGCTCGGCATCGACAACAAGGCCTCCACTCTGGAGGAGATTCGGGTCGCCTATATCCGCTATCTGCGCGAGCTGGCAGCGGGACGTGGCGGAGAGGACCAGTACGACCTGACGAAGCAGAAGGCGCGCCAGGCGGAAGCCGACGCCAACCTGAAGGAGCTGGAGTACTGGACGCGCCTGGATCGATTCGTGTCCGTCGATGAACTTGAGCCGCTGTTGGCGTCATGGGCTGCCACAGGGCGTTCGGAAGTGGAGAACGCGATCGAGCGCATCGTAACCGGCATCGAGAGTAAGCATGGCATCGAGATTGAACGCGAGATTATCGACGCACCACTCGATGCCGCCTTTGACGCTATTGCAGCGTACCCGGGCGTCGCTACGAGCGGTGACGACAAGGGCGGCGAAGAGATGGAAGCGACCGCCTAAGATCCCGACACGCCAGTGGCTGGAGAAGTACTTCCGGTTGCCGGCCGAGGGCGCGGATCTTCCTGGGCCGTACAACCCGGACTACGTGCCGTACCTGTGGGGCATTTTCTACGCGCTCGACAACCCGGCAGACCGGATCGTGGCGCTGATGAAGGCTGCGCAGATCGGATGGACGTTCGGCCTGGTCGGGTTTCTCGGGAAAAAGATTCACGTGGAACCTACCGCGATGATCGTCCTGTTTCCAAAGGACGGCACTGCGCGCGAGTTCGGCGACGAAAAGCTGAAGCCATCCGTGCAGGCGACGCCGGTACTTGCCGAGCGCCTGGACATGTCGGGCTCGCGCAAGACCGGCCAGCGCGCGAACTTCAAGCGGTTCGCGGGCGGCTTCCTGAAGCTGGTCGGCTCGAACTCGATCAGCAACGTGAAGTCCACACCTGCACCGCTGGTGATCGTCGAAGAGCCCGACGACACCAACGAGAACATCAAGGAGCAGGGCGACGCGATCCGCCTGGCGCGTGAGCGCCTGAAGCGATTCCGGCAGGGCAAGCTGGTCCTCGGCGGCACGCCGTCCGTGAAGGGGATCTCGCGCGTCGAGGAGTTCATGGAACTCTCCGACAAGCGCGTGCTGCCTATCGAGTGCCACGAATGCGGCGAAGCGCACGTGCTCGACTGGGAGAACGTCTCCTGGCTCTCAAAGGAAGAGGGAACCGAGCACCCGGTGTACGGTAAGGCGATGCCGGAAACGGCCATCTACGGATGCCCGCATTGCGGCGGCACCTGGGATGATTGGCAGCGCCAGGAGAACATTCGCCGCACGGTGCGCAAAGCCGCCGATGCCGGCGATCCGTACTGCGGCTGGGTGCCGACCACCGAGAGCACGGGTGGCGTCGTCGGGTTCATGGAGCTGAACGAACTGTACGTTTGCATTCCCGGGACCAGCCTGGCCGACGTGGTGCGCGATCACCTGGAGGCCGAACACGATGCCAGGCTCGGTGACGAGTCTGGCCGCATCGTCTTCACCAACTCGAAGCTCGGCCGTCCTTACGAGTACCAGGACGAGAACGCCAACGAGGAGGAGCTGCGCGCCGCCGCGAAGGACTACCCGGAGCTGATCATTCCGCACGGCGGACTGCTGATCACCATTGGTATCGACGTTCAGCACAACCGCCTGGCCGTGGTGATCCGCGCCTGGGGCCGCGGCGAGGAGAGCTGGCTCTTGTTCTGGGGCGAGCTTCACGCATCACACACGTGCGTGGACAAGAACGATCCGGTCTGGGACAAGCTCGATGATCTAGTGTTCGGCGCCTTCAAGCATGATAACGGCCGTAGCGTGTACGCCTCGGCGATCTCGATCGACGCATCGGACGGCCAGACCAGTGACGCGGTGTACCACTGGGCGCGCACCCGCAACATGCGCCACCGTCACGTGCAGGTGATGGCGATCAAGGGTTCGAGTTTGCAGCAGGACCCGGAGATCTTCAGCACACCGCGAGCAAAGAGCATCGACCACCACCGGCCCGACAAACAGACCAAGGCCGATCGCCACGGCGTGAAGGTGTTCCAGGTCGGAACCAATAAGGCCAAGGACTGGATCAGCGGCCAGATGAAGCTGGAGGCGGCAGGTCGCGGGCGCTGGCACTTCTATCAGGACGTGCGAGCCGATTACTTTGACCAGATCACCTCCGAGGTGAAGGCGCCGCACAAGTCAATCCGGTACCGGCGCATTTGGCAGCTGAAGAGCGGCCGGCGCAACGAGGCGCTCGACTGCGAGGTGTACGCCCTGCATGCCGCTCGCGCAGCCCGCGTTCACCTGATGCGCCCGGCGCAGTGGGACGAACTGGAGCTGCAGCTGGTGCAGGCCGATCTCTTCCAGGAAGCGATCGAGGTAGCGCCAGAAGAGGCGAAGACAGAACGCAAGCGGTCCCGCGCAGAGCTGGCCCGCAAGATGAACGGATAGCGAGGAGTCACCGATGGCCGACTGCATTACCCGCCTGACTGAGGCGAAGGCCGCACTGCACAAGCTGATGACCGGCGCGCAGGTTGCGTCCGTTGACGTTGACGGCCAGCGCGTGCAGTACACACAGGGCAATCGCGGCGACCTGGTGAAATACATCCGCGACCTGGAGGCGGAGTGCGGTGACACCACCACCACGCGCCGTCGACCAATTCGATTCACGGGGTAGCCTATGGACGCGATCGCGAAAATCAAAAGCAGCCCATGGTTCGGACAGGAACCGAAACCGGCAGAAGCCAACACTGGCGGCTATCGCGGCGGACGAAACAGTCGCGAGCTATTGAGCTGGACGCCAGCCCTGCGCAGCGCCGACGCGGAGCTGTTGCCTGATCACCGCCTGATGACGGCGCGCGCCCACGACACGGTGCGGAACTTCGCGCTGGTCTCTGGCGGCGTCCAGGCGCAGCTCGACAACATCATCGGCGCAGGCCTACGCCTGTCGGCCAAGCCTGACTGGCGCGCCCTCGGGCAGACGCCGGAATGGGCAGCAGAGTGGTCGCGGAACGTCGAATCGAAGTGGCGCCTGTGGGCCGAGGACCTGGATGCCCACTGTGACGCCAGCCGCCGCTTGCCGTTTTCCGCAATGGTCGGGCTCGCCACACGCTCCTTCCTGGTGGCCGGCGAAATCCTCGCGACCAGCGAGTGGCGCCCCAACCGCGGCAGCCGCTTCGCCACCGCGATCCAGATGATCGACCCGGCGCGCCTGTGCAACCCAAATGACGCGCCGGACACCGACACCCTGCGGGCCGGGGTGGAACTCGATGTCTACGGCGCCCCGCGCGCCTACCACATTCGCCAGGCACTCCAGAGCGATGTCTACATGGGCGCCAATCCGTACACTTGGCGCCGCGTTCCCCGGGAAACATCGTGGGGCCGTCGTCAGGTGATTCACGTGTTCGAGCCGGAGCGGCCAGGACAAACGCGCGGAAAGACCGGCATCGCCGCGGTGCTCGCCAAGAGCAAGACGCTCGAACGGTTCCAGGACGTGAGCCTGGAGGCCGCGATCGTCAACGCGATGTACGCGGCGGTGATTGAGTCGGAGTTCGACCACGCGCAGGTGGCCGAGGCCATGGGATCGGCGAGCGACGGCAGCAAGCTGGCCGACACCATGCTGGAGGCGATGGCGGACTATCACAGCGCCGACACCGTGAAGTTCGACGGCGTGAAGATCCCGCACCTGTATCCCGGCGAGAAATTCCGCATCATCTCCAGCGAGCATCCTGGCCCGGCCTTTGCCGACTTCGAGAAGTCGGTGATCCGCCACCTCGCGGCCGGAATGGGCGTGAGCTATGAGCAGCTGGCCCGCGACTACTCGGAGACCAACTACTCCGGCGCCCGCGCCGGGATGCTGGAGGCCTGGAAGTTCTTCACCAGCCGCCGTCACCTGGTCGGCCAACAGTTCGCGCGCCACATCTACGCGCTGTGGCTAGAGGAGGCGATCGACAAGGGCATCGTGGAGATCCCGAAGGGCGCACCGGACTTCTACGCGGCCAAGAGCGCATGGTGCGGAAGCCGCTGGATCGGTCCAGGCAAGGGCCACATCGATCCACTCAAGGAGAGCAAGGCCGACGCCCTGGAGATGGACCGCGGCCTGAAGACCCTGGAGGATGCGTGCGCCGAGCGCGGCGTGGACTGGGAGGAGAACCTGGAGCAGATCGCCAGGGAGAAGGTCCGCATGCGCGAGCTGGGCATCGAGGCTACCGACCTTGGCAAGGTGCTCGGCGCCACTGCCAACGACGAAACCGACACCGCGCCCGCTTGACCCGGCGCCGGGAATCCTGTAAAAAGTAGGCAACCTCGCATCACTGCGACCAGAAGCCCGGCCACCGCGCCGGGCTTTTTCGTTTCAGAGCCTCGACCGGGAAACCGGCCGGGGCTTTTTTGTTTGGAGCTGAGCATGAGCCGATTCCACCCAATGATCGCGGCCCGCGTATTCAATACGCCGCTGCTGATCCATGCCGGAAAGCTCGACGCGATTGCGGGCGCCCTGTACCGCCAGTGGGGCGTCGAGTTACGCCAGGAGGAGACCGGCGCCTATACCACGCTCCAGGGCGAGCGCCGCGAGCCTGGCTACCGCATCATTGATGGCGTGGCCGTGATCGATGTGTTCGGGGTCCTTGCCCACCGCGGCGGAATTGCCGCCGATTCGAGCTACATCCTCGGCTACCAGCAGATCGCGCGGCGCCTGGAAGCGGCCGTCGCCGATGGCCAAGTGCACAGCGTGATACTGGATATCGACTCGCCGGGCGGCGAGGTGTCCGGCGTGTTCGAGCTGGCGGAGCAGATCCGTGCGGCGTCCGAGCGCAAGCCGATCTATGCGGTGGCCGACTCGCTGGCCGCATCCGCCTCCTATCTGATCGGCTCCGCCGCTACCGAGCTGAGCGTGTCGCGCACCGGCCACGTGGGCTCCATCGGCGTGGTGTGGCGACATGCCGACTTCTCCCGCGCCCTGGAACAGGACGGCATCGCCGTGACCCACGTCTATGCCGGTGCCCGCAAGACGGCAGGCAACTCCTTCGAGCCGCTGGCCGAAGACGTGCGCGCCGAGTTCCAGTCCGAGATCGACAAGCTCTACGAGATGTTCATCGGCGCCGTCGCCGAGTATCGCGGCATCGACGCGCAGAAGCTGCGCGACACCGAGGCCCGCGTGTACCTGGGAGAAGACGGCGTGAACATCGGCCTGGCCGATCGCGTGGAGACGGCCGACGAACTGATCGCCCGCCTGACGGGTACAACTTCCGGCGCAGGCTCGCGCCAATTCGCAGCAAGCAACGAAAGAGGTGACATCACCATGTCCGAAGAGAAGCAGCAGAAAGGCGGCGGCGAGCCCAAGCCGGCAGCAACCGCCACGACCGACGAGGCCTTGGCAACCGCCCGCGCCGAAGGCGAACGCACCGGCCGCGAGACCGAACGCGTCCGTGTCTCGGCCATCCTGACCGCCGAGGCCGCACAGGGCCGCGAGGAGCTGGCCCAGCACCTGGCGTTCGATACCGACATGAGCGCCGAGCAGGCGACTGCCATGTTGAGCAAGTCGCCGAAGGCTGCCGCTACGGCACCCGCCAGTCGCCTCGATGAGGCGATGGCGCGCACCGAGCAGCCCGGCATCGGGCCGGATTCGGCAGCCGCCGAAACCGGCGAAGCGGAACAGCGCAAATCCCTGGCGGCCGAGATTGCCGCTGGCGGCGCACGATAACGAGGAGGGCTAGACAATGGCCGAGACCTTTACCCCTGACAACCTGATCGCAGGCGATTACCCGGCCGTGACCGAGTCGGTCACCGTCGCCAGCGGACAGACCCTTTCCCGCGGCGCCGTACTCGGCAAGGTCACCGCCACCGGCAAGGTGGTGCTGTCCCTGTCCGCCGCCGCCGATGGCAGCCAGACGCCTTACGCGATCCTGGCCGAAGACGTGGATGCCAGCGCAGCCGACCAGGTGGCCACTGCCTACCTGTCCGGCGAGTTCAACGAGGGCGAGCTGACGTTCGGCGCGGATCACACCGCCGACACCACTCGCGCCGCACTGCGCGATCTCGGCATCTACCTGAAGAAAGCCGTGTAACCGAGGAGGATAACCATGCCTGTCGATATGTTTGAAACCCGCACCATGATGCAGGCGTTGGAGGAGATGAAGCCTCCTCGGACGTTCCTGCTGGATTCGTTCTTCCGCAACAGCCAGACCTTCGGCACCGAAGCGGTGGACGTGGACATCGTAAAGGGCAAGCGCAAGCTCGCCCCGTTCGTCTCTCCGCTCCACGAAGGAAAGGTGGTCAAGCGCGAAGGCTACAGCACCGAAACCTTCAAGCCACCCTACCTGAAGCCGAAGCGCGCCACCCGCGCGCAGAACTTCCTCCAGCGCCAGCCCGGCGAAGCCGTCTATGCCGGCAGCCTGACGCCGCAGCAGCGCGCCGCCCGCGAACTTGGCAAGGACCTGACTGAGTTGCGCGAGTCCATCATCCGCCGCGAGGAGTGGATGGCGTCTCAGGCCCTTACCACCGGCAAGGTTGTGGTCTCCGGCGACGGCGTGGAGGCCGAGGTGGATTTCCAGATGGACGCCACCCACCTGGTCACCCTGTCCGGCACCGACCTGTGGACCGACGCCGCCAGCGACCCGATCGCCAAGCTGCGCGCCTGGAAGCGCATGTGCGCGCAGGATTCCGGCGTTGCGCCGGATCGCGTGATCTTCGGTGCATCGGTGGTGGATGCGTTTTTCCACAACGCCAAGGTCAAGGACCTGCTGGACAATCGGCGCATCGAGATCGGCACCATCAAGCCGAGCGAACTGCCCGATGGAGTGACCCACCTGGGCTACTTCGCCGATCCCGGCGTGGACATCTTCACCTATGACGAGTGGTACCTGGATGACGCCGGCAACGAACAGCCGATGGTCCCGGTGGACTCCATCATCATGGGCAGCACCCGCGCCAAGACCGTACGCGCCTATGGTGCCATCCAGGACGTGGATGCCATCGGCGCCGGCCTGTTCGAGGCCCAGTATTTTCCGAAGAGCTGGGTGCAGCAAGACCCGTCTGCGCGGTTCGTCATGGTGCAGTCCGCGCCGCTGGTGATTCCGACTCAGATCGGGGCGTTCATGAAGGCCAAGGTGGTCTGATAGGCCATCGCAAGCAGCAACCGAAAGCCCGGCCACGTGCCGGGCTTTTCATTTCAGGAGAGCGAAATGGCAGCCGCAACCAAGCTGATCGTTACCCAAGGCGTCGTCTCTCACGACGGCGTGACCTATCGCAAGGGCGAGCACCTGAGCCTGCCGGAAGACCAGGCCAAGCGCCTGATCGAGGCAGGTGTGTGCACGCCCGCTGAAGACAAGACCGCCAAGAGCGGCAACCAGAAGCCCGCCGAAGGCGGCAAGTAAACCGTTTCCCGGGAAGCGCCAATGTTTCGCGATGCCGTACTGCAAGCCGCCGCCGATGCCATTGAGCACCTTGGCGAGCCGGTAACACTGCCAGGCGGCGAAGTGGTGCATGGCGTGTTCAGTTATCCCACGGAAACCACAGAGATCAGTCGCGGCCAACGCGGCATCCGTGCCGGCGTATCCATGCCGGCGCGCGACCCGATGTTGTCACTGCGCGAAACCGACGCGGTGACACTGGCGCGCGGCGCCGCCGTTACGGTGCGCGGACGGCAATTCGATGTGACCGATAGGTTCCCGACCGGCAACGGCCTGGTCCGCCTGACGTTGACCGAGACGCAGGCGAGCGAGCCGGACGGCACAACTACCTGGCGTTAAACCGTGAGCCTCACCCTGACCATTGATGCGCTCGACTGGGATGACCAGTCGGAGCAGCTGATCCAGGCACTCGGCGGCAGCACATCAGCCAAGCCAGTGAAGACGGCGGTGCGTCACGCGGTCACCAAAACGGCGCGTTGGTTACGCCGCCAGGTGAGCCGCATCGCCGCATCGGAACTGACCATCTCTCAGAAGGTCTTCGACAAGGCCCGCGTGCGAGCGCGCATGGAAGAGGGCGAGCTATGGGAGGCACTACTTTGGGTGGGCCTCGATCCGTTTCCAGCGCATCGCCTCGGCGCCGTCCGCTGGACTCGCCGGATGAAGGGTGCACGCGCAGGACGCAGGCTGTTTTCGGGCTCTTTCGCACCAAAAGCGAACGGCCCGATCTTTCGCCGCGCCGGCAAGGATCGCCTACCAATCGAGAAAGAGGCCGTCGAGTTCGACGCGGCCGTGAATGAGAACGTGCGACGGCTCGAAGCCGCCGCCTTGAAGCGGTACCGGACCCTGCTCGCGCAGGAGCTGAACTTCCAGTTGCAGAAGTCATTGGGCACCGTATGAGCGTCACCATTACCGATTTACACAACGCCATCATCCAGGCGTTCGAGGCGCAGTTCACCGATCGCGTCGAAACTATCGCGACGTACCGCGCCACCAGCACGGACCCGATCAACACACCAGCCCTGCTACTGGAGATGGAAGACGCCAGCGAGGGACCGGATGCCGGCGACGAACGCACGCCGCTGCGTTGCCGGTTTACCGCGCACTGCATGCTGTCGTTCCAGACACCGAACGTCGAGATCGAGGTGCGCGAGTTCGCCGCCGAGGTTTTCCGCTTGGTCCGAAGCAACCTGTGGGGTCTGTCAGGCAGCGTCAAGCGCCCCGAACAAATCGAGATGGGGCCTGGCCAATGCAAGCCAGGCAAGGCCGGATACGAGAGCTGTTACGTCACCTGGGAGCAGGTGATTTACCTCGGCGATACCGTCTGGACCAACGAAGGCACGATGCCGACCGAGGTGTATGTGGCCTACGAGCCCAACACGGGCGCAGGCGGCGATTACGAGGCGGTGGAGTAATGCTTGAACCGAAGGCCGATGAGCGCGAGTTCGACATAGCCGAGCTTGCCCGCCGCCTGGTCAACGTGGTGCGGTTCGGCATCGTGCATTCCGCCGACTACGAAGCCGCTCGGGTAAAGGTGCAGTACGACGAGACCGCTGCCGGCGATCCGGTGATCACTGGCTGGCTGCCGTGGATCACGAATCGTGCCGGCAACGACCGCACCTGGTGGGCGCCTGATGTAGGCGAGCAGGTGGTTGTGCTATCACCAGGCGGCGAACTGGTGAACGGCGTCGCCCTGCCCGCGATCTATCGTCAGGCGAACCCGGCGCCAGCGACTGACCCGAACAAGCACGTCGTCGTCTACCCGGACGGCACACGCACCGAGTACGACCGCAATGCCCATCGCCTGTCCGTCACCGTGTCCGGTGATGTGGTGCTGAACGTGCAGGGCGACGTGGACGCCGCGGTTGGCGGGAAGGTGGACCTAGTGGCTGGCGGCTCGGTCAACGTGGACGCGCCAGACATTCACCACAACGGCGGGCAGGGCGTGGTGACCGGGGAATGCGTGTGCCACTTTACCGGCCGCCCTCATGGCGACAAGTCGAGCACGGTCACGGCGGGCAAGTAGATGGCGCTATCCAAGACGCAACTGAAGAGCCGCATTGTGGCAGAAATGGAGGCCGCTGGCGCCAGCGCGTCTGGCGAGCACTCCTGGGTGGAGCGTTTCGCCGAAGCGCTCGCCAACGCCGTGGTCGATGAGATTCAAAGCAACGCCGAGGTGCCGGTATCCGGTGGCAGCTCGGCAGGAACCTACCAGGTGCAATAGGAGACAACCCGTGCAGACCTACACCGTGACCCGTGACCTACACCAGAACGGCCGTATCTATCGCAAAGGCGCGCGCATCGAGATGAGCGATAAGCAGGCACGCCATCTGCGCCTCGGCGGGTTTGTCGAGCCGACAAAACCGGCAAAGAACAGCAAGCCGGATACCAAGCAGCCCGCAAAGCTCGAAGACAAGGCGAAGGCGTAACAACCCATGCAGGGCATGAGCGCACAAAGTGGCCAGGCACTGACTGGAATCGACCACCTCAAGCAGTCGATCCGCGACATCCTGACCACACCCATCGGCACCCGTGTGATGCGCCGCGATTACGGCTCGCGCATCCCGGAGCTGGTGGACGCGCCACTTAACCGCGGCACGCTGGTGCAGATCTACGCCGCCGCCGCCGATGCGCTTGCGCAGTGGGAGCCCCGTTTCTCGCTCACCAACATCAAGGCCAGCGAAGTCACTGCCGGCAGCGTCGTTATCGACCTGGAAGGCAAGTACCTGCCAGACGGTCACCCGCTGCGCCTGGAGGTGACGGTATGACCGCAGCGCTGATCATTCTCGGCATTCCGGTCGCAGTGTTCGGCGTGGCCTACCTGTTTGCCTGCGACCTTGAGCGCAGCATGGAGGGGTATTGATGAGCTACACACCGATCGACCTCTCCCAGCTGCCCGCGCCGGACGTGGTAGAGGCGCTCGACTTCGAGAGCATCCTCGAGGCGCTGGTGGCGGACCTGCTGGCCCGCTACCCGCAGTTCTCCGCGTTCGTCGAATCCGAGCCGGGAATCAAGCTGCTTGAGGTATGCGCCTACCGCGAGCTGCTGTTGCGCCAGCGCGTCAACGACGCGGCCCGCTCCGTGATGCTGGCCTACGCTGCCGCCGCCGATCTGGACAACCTGGCCGCGCTGCTCGGCGTCGAGCGTCAGGACGGAGAAAGCGACACGAACCTGCGCGAGCGCACTCAGATCGCCCTGGAAGGGCTGAGCACTGCCGGCCCGGTCGGTGCCTACGAATACCACGCTCGCAGCGCCGACGCCCGCGTGAAGGACGTGGACGTATCCAGCCCAAGCGCAGGCGAAGTACTGGCCACGGTTCTTTCGACAGAGGGCGACGGCACACCCAGCCAGGCGGTCCTCGATGCGGTGCTCACCGCCTTGAGCGACGAGACGGTGCGCCCGCTGTGCGACGGCGTGAGCGTCGCCGCCGCCGAGATTGTGCCGTACACCGTGGCCGCCTCCCTTGAGCTGTATCAGGGACCGGATTCAAGCACTGTGCGCGACACCGCAGAGACTGCCGCTCGCACCTACGTTAATAACGCCCATCGCCTTGGCATCGAGGTGACCCTCTCCGGCTTGTACGCGGCGCTCCATGTTGCCGGCGTGAAGCGCGTGACCCTGACCAGCCCAGCCGCCGACGTGACCGTGACCGCGCAGCAGGCAGCGTACTGCACCGCGCTGACGGTGGAGGTGGCCAATGGCTGATCGCCTGCTGCCGCCTAACGCCTCGGAGCTTGAGCGCGCCCTGGAGCAGGTGACCGCGCGCATCGGCGAAGTGTCGGTACCGTTGCACAGCCTGTGGAACCCGCAAACCTGCCCGACTGAGATTCTGCCCTGGCTGGCCTGGTCCTTGTCAGTGGACGAATGGGACAGCAGCTGGCCGGAAGCGACCAAGCGCGAGGTGATCGCCCGCGCCGCCGAACTGCACCGCCGCAAGGGCACAGTATGGGCCGTGCGCGAGGCGCTGCGCTCCGCAGGCTATGCCGACGCGGAAATCGAAGAGGGCCTGCCGCGCCTGCTGCACGATGGGACACAGACCTACGGCGGCGAGGAGATCTACGGTGCCGGCGCCCGGTGGGCGCTGTTCAAGGTGGTGGCCGATCTCGGCGAGGACCTGAGCCTGACCGCCACAGACATCGGGCGCCTGGTGCGCCTGATTGAGCGGTACAAACCGGCGAGCCGCCACCTGCGCGAGATTGCCTACCGCGCCACCCTGGCCGACGACGTGCCGGTGACCGATGCAGTGGCCACGGTGGTGATGCCGGCCTATGAGGAGGTACGCCCGGCCGGCAGACGCTACGACGGCAGCATCGCCCACGACCAGGCCGTGCCTCTGCGCTTCGATGGCCGCTATCTCTACGACGCCTACGCCGACCACGACGGCCGCGACGAGCTGGGCGAGAGCTACGCCAACGAGTGGGACGCCACCACGCTGGAGATGGCGCTGGATCTCGGAAGCGACCACGTGGCCATCGACGCGATACACGATGGCCGCCTGACCTATTCCGGCTTCAGCTACGGCTCGGATGCGCCGATGGCGGTGGACGCGGCCATGCCGCTCACCATCACCAGACACGTTCGCCACGACGGCCGCCACAACCACGGCGGCACCCACTACAACGGAGCCGCCAGTTACGACGGCGCCGATGACTACTTCGGCGGCATCTACTACGCCGGCAACATCCAGCAACAGGAGGCGGTGCTGTGAAGCTGCAAGACACCATCACCATGCGCGGCGACTTCCGCTTGTGCGTGCGGCGCGCCGGTAAGGTCATCGAGACCTACCGCGACCCGAACATGATCATGAACGTGGCCAAGGATGCCCTGGCACGCCTCCTGGCCGGCGACGGCGCCGGGAAGACGGTCACGCAGATTGGTTTCGGCACCGATGGCAACGGCCCGAGCCCGGACGATACCGCGCTGACCTCGGCCTACACCAAGGCCATCGCCAGCCACAGCTACCCGAGCGCCGGCCGTGTGCAGTTCAACTGGACCCTGGCCACCACCGAGGCCAACGGCAAGAGCATCCGCGAGTTCGGCCTGCTCGCGTCGGACGGAACCCTCATCGCCCGCAAGACCCGCGGCGTGATCGAGAAGGCCGACGACATCAGCCTGGACGGCTCCTGGACAATCATCTTTTAACGAGGAGTAGACGATGGCGAATCTACAAGAATCCAGCACCTGGGAAGATGGCATCTACCAGCTGGAGACCACCGATCCGGTGGTTGGCGGGCCGAACGGCGTATCCAACACGCAGGCCAAGCAGCTGGCCAACCGCACCAAATACCTCAAGGGCCAGCAGGAGGCGACCGCAGCCGAACTGGCGAACCTTTCTCAGGGCATCGATGACCAAGCGCAGAACGCCATCATCGCCGCCATCGAGCAGGCCTTGTCGCTCGGCGGCGTCAACGCCAAGAGCATCGAAGACCTGCGTAGCCGAGTCCTTGCACAGGGTACCGCGGTACTGAAAAACAAGTGGGTGGTCGAAGGCTTCGTGATGGTCAAGAGCGACATCCGCGCGCTGCACCTGACCAAGAGCGGCACCTACACCGCAGGGAACCAGTCGCGCAGCTATATCGACGGGCGCATCCGCTACGTCGCCGACGACGACTACCACGTCACCGTGCCGCAGAACCCGAGCGCCAGCGCCGTCACCTACTGGGCCTACCTGCACAACGATGCCGGCACCTACCGCGTGAGCGTCGGCGAGACCATCCCAGACGATGCGCTGAAGCTCTACGAAATCACCGTCCCGGCCGGCGACACCAGCAACAACCTCACCGCGGTCACGCTAACCGACCGCCGCACGGTGCAGGCCTACAACGGCTACACCATCAACACCGTGCAGGAGGTGTATGTGGCGCTACCATTCCCGGCGCTGAACGCGCCGGACTACGACGTGAACCTCACCGTCGAATCCGCCACCGACCTCGGCGCCGTGGGGCCGCTGGAGGTGACAGACAAACAGCAGAACGGCTTCAAGGTGCGCTGCCAGGGTAGCACCGACAATGTGGCCCTGCGCTGGACCCTGCTCAACACCAACAAGCATTAAGGAGGCGGTAAATGGGCATTGAAATCCGACACCAGACCGCGGGCAACCATCTGCCCGTGAGCATGGGCACCAAGTATCTGAAGGTGGACGCCTACCAAATCGACGTGGCCGCACGCCAGCAGGACCACGCGATCACCATCGACCTGTCGCTGGACGAGCAGGGCAACGTGGTCGAGGGCCGTGGCGCCGGATGGTATGTCGCCAACGTGACCCTGCCGCCCGCCGAGTACCAGGAGGTCGAGAGCGGCGAGATCGACCCGGACACGGGCGCACCGATCATGACGCGCGAGCGCCAGCCGGTGAACCTGAACCAGGTGGTGGTCAACCTGTGGGCGATGCCTGAGCAGCCGCCCGCGGCCGAGTAGTTTCCCGAGAAACACACGATAGGAGCGAATCACAATGGCTGGACTCATTATCAGCATCAAGGACGCCGCCCGCCAGGCGGTGGAAGCGGCCACTGGCGGCCGGGTCACCATCATGTACGACGACAAGGGCTACCCGTCGCACATGGTGCGCATTCCGAAGTTCAACATCGAGGACATCGATGCGAGCCTCGGCTCCGGTGTACACCCTGCGTTCATCGTCAACGGCGTGGAGAAGTCGGAGATCTGGATCGGCCAGTACCACGCCACCGTCCACGACGGCCGCGCCCTGGCCCTGCCCGGCCAGGACCCGACCACCTACACCAACTTCGACCAGGCGCTGAGCTATTGCGCAGCGAAGGGCGCCGGCTGGCACCTGATGACCAATGCCGAGTGGGCGGCCATCGCCCTGTGGTGTCACAAGAACGGCACACTGCCGAACGGCAACAACAACTACGGACGCGATGCGGCCGCGACCTTCGAGACCGGCACCCGCCAGGACGGCAACACCTACGACCCGGGTGAGGCCGCAGGCACCGCCCGCACCCTGACCGGCTCCGGCCCGGCCACGTGGCGCCATGACCACAGCTTCGCCGGCATCGCCGACCTCAACGGTAACGTGTGGGACTGGACGGGTGGCATGCGACTGATGAATGGTGAGATCCAGATCCTCGCGGACAACAACGCCGCCGACAACACCAAGGACCAGTCCTCCACCTCTACCGAGTGGAAGGCCATCGCGCAGGACGGCTCGCTGGTCGCGCCGGGCACCGCGGGCACGCTGAAGTACGACGCGACCGGCGCCACCGGCTCTGGCAGCGTTCAGCTCGACGACGTGATCGACAGCCAGTCGGACGGCACCACCTCAGCCTCCGTGGACTTCGAGTCCCTGGCGGCCGACACCGGGATCACCGTTCCGAACCTGCTCAAGCAGCTCGGCCTGTTCCCCGGTCTCTCCGGCCTCGGCGGCGACAACATCTGGATGCGCAACCTGGACGAGCGCCTGTCGCTCCGTGGTGGCGCCTGGCGCGGCGATGCGGACGCTGGCGTGTTCGCGCTGAACTTGTACTACGCGCGGTCGTACTCGACCGACACCTTCGGGTTCCGTCCCGCTTTTGTCGCACTCTGATATCTGAGCCCTGAGATCTGATGGGATGGGCGATAGCCCATCCCTCAACCCATCACATGAACGACCTGAAGATTCGGCAGAAAACGGAAGACATGATCCAGTACGGCTACATCGCCGTGCGGCAGTTTCCAAAAACTGAGCGCCATGTGCTCAGTCAGGAGATCCGCCAGACGATGTGGCGGCTGCTTCGGCTCATCGTGATCTGCAACCGTCGCTACCACAAGAAAACGACGATGCAGGATCTCGATGCGGAGCTGGATCTGCTGCGCTCGCAGGTGCGCATCGCCAAGGACCTCGGCTACTTGCCGTTTAAGAAGTACGAGCACTGGGCGCGCCACCTTGACGAGATCGGTCGGATGATCGGCGGATGGTTCCGGTCGCTCACGTGAAGGGCCGCGGGTTAAACGGATGTTTGAGCGCCTGCCGCTCCGTGGTGGCAACTGGAACAACGGTGCGGACGCTGGCGTGTTCGCGCTGAACTTGAACAACGCGCGGTCGAACTCGAACAACAACATCGGGTTCCGTCCCGCTCTTGGGGGCAGTCAGAAGTCGCCGGCTCAGGGGCCGGCGTCCAGCACAGCCCCAAAAGGACCCGCGGTCCTCGGCCAAGCGCCGGAAAAGTTGAACAGGCGGGGCCGGGACAGTAGACCCTCGGGCCGACCCCTCGGAACCGCCGCCCTACAACAACAAGAAAGGATGGTGATGGCGAGGACCTACAAGGGGCTGTATCCACGCATCTACGAGTTCGAGCACCTGCACGCCGCCTACCTCAAGGCGCGCAAAGGGAAGCGATACGAACGCGAGGTGGTGGAGTACAGCGCACGGCTCGAAGAGGAGCTGATCCAACTGCAAAACGAACTGATCTGGCGGACCTACGAAACAGGACCGTACCGCGCCTTCAAGGTTTTCGAGCCGAAGGAGCGACAGGTGGCGGCGTTACCGTTTCGCGATCGCGTTCTGCAGCACGCTCTTGTGTCGGTCATCGAGCCCATTTGGGAGGCGCGCTTCATACACGACAGCTACGCATGCAGACCCGGCAAGGGAACGCACGGCGGAGCCGACAGGGCGCAGCAGTATCTGCGCAAGGTCAAGCGCCAACACGGCCAGGTGTACGCCTTGAAGGCGGACATCGCCAAGTTCTTCCAGAACGTGGACCACGCCATCCTGAAGCGACTACTAGCAAAGCGGATCGCCTGCCGGGACACCCTGGCGCTACTGCACAGCATCATCGACACCTGGGAAGACGGACCAGGCCGAGGCATCCCGATCGGCAACCTGACCAGCCAGCTGTTCGCGAACCTCTATCTGCACGAACTGGATGAGTTTGTGAAGTACCAGCTGCGGGAGCGCCATTACGTCCGCTACATGGATGACTTCGTGATCATCCACCACGACAAGCAGCACCTGCACCAGTTGCGCCGCACTATCGAGGCGTTTCTCGGGGAACAGCTGCGGCTCGTCACGAACCACAAGACTCAGGTCTTCCCGGTGCGTCCGCTCGGCGGCAGGCCGCTGGATTTCCTGGGATACCGCATCTGGCCGACGCACCGAAAGCTGCGCAAGGACTCGGCGAAGCGGATGCGGCGCAAGCTCAAGCGCCTTGCCCGGCTGTTCGCCGCCGGCAAGATCGCGCTGGAGCAGATTCAACCGCGTATCCAGTCCTGGATTGGGCACGCGAACCACGCCAGCACCTACCGACTGAGGAAGCACATCATGGGTTCCGTTTCGTTCACCAAAGGAGGCCTTACCAATGCCTGAACAGTTCCTGCATGGCGTCGAAGTTGTCGAAATCGACAGCGGCGCACGCCCGATCCGCACCGTCAAGTCGTCGGTCATCGGCCTGGTCGGCACCGCGCCGAAAGGCCCGGTGAACACACCCGTCCTGATCGCCGGCTCCCGCAAGGAGGCCGTCGCCCAGTTCGGTTCCGGTCTTGGCACCATCCCCGACGCCCTGGACGCAATTTTCGACCAAGCCGGCGCGATGGTGGTGGTGATCAACGTCCTAGACCCCGCGGTGCACAAGGTTGCCGTCGCCGCCGCCGATTACACGTTCGATGCGACCGCGGACACCGTGGCGGTGGCGCATGACTACATCCACAACGCCGTGGTCACCAGCCAGGACGCGGTCACCACCTACGTCGAAGGCACCGATTACAGCTACGACTCGGACACCGGCGTATTCACCCGGATCAGCGCTGGCGCGATCGCCAGCGGCGCCACGGTGAAGATCGGCTATGACCGGCCCGACGAGAGCGCCGTCACCACGTCGGACATCATCGGCGGAGTGGATGCGACCACCGGAGCTTACGAGGGCGTCCAGGCGCTGCTCGGCGCTGAAAGCGTGGTGAAGGTGCAGCCGAAGATTTTGATCGCGCCCGGCTTCACTTCCGAGGTCACCCGCGATGTTGGCGATGTGATCACAGGCGCCCCGGTGGTTGCCGAGATGGCTGGAATCGCCGACCGCCTGCGCGCCGTGATTATCGCGGACGGCCCGAACACCACGGACGCCGAGGCCATCGCCTACCGCGAGCTGTTCGGCCACAAGCGCACCTACGTGGTTGACCCCTGGTGCAAGGTGTGGGACACCGACGCCAACGCCGAAGCGCTCCAGGCCGCATCCGCCCGCATCGCTGGCATGATCGCCAAGAGCGACAACGAGCGCGGTTTCTGGTGGTCGCCGTCCAATCGCGAGATGTACGGCATCGTCGGCACCGGCCGCTCGGTGGACTTCACTCTCGGCGATCCGAATGCGCGCGCCAACTACCTCAACGAAAACGAGGTGGCCACCATCATCCAGAAGGACGGCTATCGACTGTGGGGCAACCGCACCTGCTCGGCTGATCCGAAGTGGGCATTCCTCTCTGTGGTGCGTACCGCGGACATGATCAACGAGTCGCTCCTGCGGGCGCACATGTGGGCCGTGGACCGCAACATCACCAAGACCTACCTGGAAGACGTGGTGGAAGGCGTCAACGCCTACCTGCGCCACCTGAAAGCGATCGGCGCCATTCTCGGCGGCGAGTGCTGGGCCGACCCGGAGCTGAACACGCCGACGCAGATCGCGGACGGCAAAGTCTACTTCGACTTCGACTTCACGCCGCCGTACCCGGCCGAGCACATCACCTTCCGCTCGCATCTCGTTAACGACTACATCGAGGAGATCATCTGATGATCGAGGACATCCTGAAGAACATGAACATGTTCGTCGATGGCCGCGGCTACGCGGGCAAGATCGACGAAGTGACGCCGCCAAAACTCACCATCAAAACCGAGGAGCATCGCGCTGGCGGCATGGATGCCCCGGCCGAGCTGGATATGGGCATGGAGAAGCTGGAGTGCGATCTCTCCACTTCAGGAATCGACAAGGAGCTGCTGAAGCTGTGGGGCGTGGCACCGGGCAACCTGGTGCCGCTCACCTTCCGCGGTGCCCTGGAATCCGAGGACGGCACCGTGAAGGCGGTGGTCATGACCATCCGCGGGAAGGTGCGCGAGATCGACTTCGGCACCTGGAAGCCGGGCGAGAAGGCACCGATGAAGGCCACCGTCGCCTGCCGCTACTACAAGCTGGAGATCGACGGCGAGGCCCTGCACGAGATCGATGTGGACAACATGGTCCGCACGATCAACGGCACCGACCAGCTCGCAGCCCAGCGCACCGCGCTCGGTCTGTAAGGAGGCGACATGGACCAGATCAAACTCGACTACCCGATCACCGTTGCCGGCGCGGAAACCAAGGAACTTAACATGCGCCGCCCGAAGGTACGCGACCTGCGCGACGCACAGAAGGCGGGCAAGTCGGCAACCGACGCCGAGGTGGAGATCCGGCTGTTCGCCAATCTGTGCGAGGTCGCCCCCAGCGTTATCGAGGAGCTGGACATGGCCGACTACAGCAAGGTGCAGGAGCGGTACCAGGGTTTTTTGTCCCGCGAGTAGACCTCCGCCGCCCCATGGCGGTGGTCGCCCACGTGCTTCACACGCCCATCCCGGCGCTCGACGACATGGAAGTCGACGAGCTGCTGGCGTGGTTCGAGGAAGCGAAGTCAATCATGAAGGCAGTCCGAGGTTATGGCCGATAAGCTGAAGTTAGGAATTGTCATCGGGGCGTCGCTGTCGCCCAGCCTCGGATCGGCCGTAGGCTCGGCAAAGTCCAAGCTCGACCAGCTCGGCAGCGCCATCAAGACGGCCAATGCGAGCATGGGAAGGCTCGATGCGTTCCGCAAGGCGAAGACCGATCTGCAGTCGGCTGATACCGAGTTTCAGCGGGCCAAAGAAAACCTCGCACGCCTCCAGCAGGAGATGCGCAACACCACCAACCCAACCAAGGCCATGCGGGATGCTGTGGCCAAGGCGCACCAAGAGGTTCACCGCGCCAACGAACGCCTCGGAAAGCAGCGCACCGCATTGCAGGGTGTGCGCAAGGAGATGGCCGCAGCCGGGGAGACTGCCGCCGAACTGGAGCGCAGGGAGAAGCGCGTGGGCGCCGCCCTGGAGCAGCTGCGGGCAAAGCGCCAGAAGCTGAGCCTGGCCATGGGTGAGCGCCAAGCGGTTCAGGATGACCGCTCACGCCGCCGCGGCGAGCTGGTAGACGCCGTAGCCATCGGCGCCACGCTCCAGGCACCGATCCGCGCTGCCATCCGCTTCGAGTCGGTCATGGCCGATGTGAAGAAGGTGGTGAACTTCGACACACCAAAGCAGTTCGAGCAGATGCGCCAGGACATTCTGCGCATGTCCACCGAAATGCCGATGGCATCGGATCAGATCGGCGCCATCATCGCCGCAGCCGGACAAAGCGGCATCGCCAGCAAGGAACTCGGCGCGTTTGCCGAGTCGGCGATCAAGATGGGCATCGCCTTCGACATTACCGGCGATCAAGCCGGTCAGATGATGGCGAACTGGCGCGCCGGTATGCGCCTGTCACAGAACCAGGTGGTCGGCCTGGCCGACGCGGTCAACTACCTCTCGAACAACATGAACGCCACGGCCGGTGCCATCGGCCAGGTAATCCAGCGCCAAGGCGCGGTCGCCATGTCGGCAGGCCTGACGGAAACGCAGGTTGCATCTCTGTCCGCGGCGCTGCTCTCTTCGGGAACATCGCCCGAGATTGCCGCCACGGCACTGAAGAACCTCACCGGCGCCCTGACCAAGGGACCAGCTGCCACCAAGGCACAGAAAGACGCCTTCGACGAGCTTGGTTATTCGGCCGAAGAGCTGGCAATGCTGATGCAGGAGGATGCGGCAGGAACGATCAAGGAGGTCTTCAAGTCAATTGCCGACGCGCCAAAAGAACTGCAAGGCAGCCTCGTCTCGCAGATCTTCGGCGAGGAGTCCAAGGGCGCAATCATGCCGCTCCTGGCGAACCTCGACAACCTCAGCCAGGCATTCAAACTTACCACCGACAAAACGAAGTACGCCGGGTCGATGCAGGCCGAGTACGCGGCCCGCGCAGCCACCACCGAGAACAACCTGCAACTGTTCCAGAACCGGATCTCGCGCCTCGGTGTGGTGATCGGCTCCGTACTTCTGCCGCCACTCAATACGCTGCTCGGCAGGATGGGCGACGGCATCGAGACCGTGGCAGACTTGGCGCAGCGTTTCCCGGGAATCACCAAGGCGGTGATCGGCCTGGCCGCAGCGCTGATGGCAGGCAAGGTGGCATCCATCGCGCTTGGCTACGCCTGGACCTTCGTGCGCGGCGCCGTGGTCGGCGGCAAGGTGGCGCTCGCCAGCCTGGAGGCGGGCGCCGCCCTGGCGAACGCCAGGATGGTCGCCTTCAATCAAACCAGCCTGATCACCGCTGCAAGGACAAAGGCGCTCGCAGTCGGCGGCGGCATCAAGGCGTTCGGCGGTCAACTGGTTGGCATGGCATCGAGCGCCATCCCCACTGCGATCGGCGGCATCCGCGCCCTGACCATGGCATTGATGACGAACCCGATCGGCCTGGTGATTGGCGCCATCGCCCTCGGTGGCGCCCTGATCTACAAGTATTGGGAACCGCTCAAGGCGTTTTTCTCCGGCCTGTGGGACGGCATCGTGCAGGGCGCAAGCCCCGTGATCGAAATCCTGTCACCACTGGAGCCGGCATTCCGCCTGGTAGGCGACGCTATCTCTTGGGTCGGATCTGCAATCGGTGATGCGATCGGTTGGATCGGCTCACTCTTTGAGCCGGTCAACAGCTCCAGCGCGGCACTACAAGAGGCCAACCAGGTCGGTCAGTCGGTCGGTCAAACCATCGGCACGCTGCTGGTGGCGCCCATCCGCTTGGCTGTCGGCGTGTTCACGGCGCTCGGCGAGGCGATCGGCTGGGCAGTCACGAAGCTGACAGAGATCGGGCAGGCGATCGGCTTCAACCCTCTCGGCGCCATCCAAGCCGGATGGCAGGCGACCCTCGATTGGCTGTCTGGATTCTCCCTGGCCGACTCAGGCAAGGCGATCCTCGACACCCTCGGCGAAGGGATCAGGAACGCAAAAGACGGCCTGGTCGAAAGCGTCAAAGGCGTATTCGGCAAGGTGCGCAACCTCCTGCCTTTCTCCGACGCCAAAGAGGGTCCGTTCTCGCAGCTCACCGCATCCGGTAGCGCAATCTTGACCACGCTCGGGGATGGCGTGAAGAAGGCCGGGCCAGGGGCCGTAAAAGGGCCGCTATCGAAGGCGCTGGCAGGGGCAGCCACAGGGCTTGCTGTTGCCATGCCGGCAGTAGCCGCCAGCGGCGCAGCGCCGACACCGGCAGCCTTCGAGGACGTGCGACAGGTGGAGCAGGGCGCCGGACGCTCGACGCCAGCGATCACGGTACACGCTCCGATCACCATCCAGGCGAGCGCCGGCACCAACATCGACAACCTGGCCGACGAACTGCAGCACCGATTGGCCGACATCATGCGCCGCGCCTCCATCGAGGCAGCAGGCGGCGAAAACGACGAGGTGATCTGACGTGGGATATACCGACATCATCACCAACCTGGAAGACTTCAGCCGCGTCCGCCAGGGATTCGATGCGGTCAAGAACCAGCTCAGCCACTCCGGCTCCATCATGATGATGTTGGGGCCGTTCATGTTCGCCGTCGATACCGCGCCGTATCAGCAGCTGCGCAGGCAGACTGAATACCGCTGGGCCAACCAGGAACGCTTCGGACGGCAGCCGGCCCTGCAATACACCGGGCCAGGCGCCGAACGCATCACGCTTGACGGCCTGATCTTCCCCGAGTTCGCAGGCGGACTACACCAGGTGCAGGCCATGCGCGAGCTGGCCGGGATCGGCAAAGCCATGCCGCTGGTTGATGGCCTCGGCGTGATCTACGGGCAGTGGGCCATCGTCCGCCTGGAGGAAACCCTGCGCGTACTGTTCGACAACGGCCAACCACGCAAGATCGGGTTTAACATTGAGCTGGAACGCTACGGCGAGGACCAGCGCAAGGGGTTACTGGAGAAGCTGAAAGGGCTGGCAGGAGGTAGCCAATGACCACCGCCTACCGATGCAGCGACGGCGACACCCTGGACTGGATCTGTTGGAAGTACTACGGCACCGAGGCCGTGCTGCCGCAGGTACTGGAAGCCAACCCTGGACTGGCCGATCTCGGCACCCACCTGCCGGCCGGGACGCTGGTGGCGCTGCCAGAAGTCACGGCACCAACGGAGCCCGACCAGGTGGACGTGTGGGGATGATTACTGCGCGGCCTTCTGCTTGAGCACGTCATCGCAGATGAAGGTGCGCTCCTCGCCGGTATCTTCGTTGACCACCCTCACGGCATAAGGACCCCATACGTATTCGCAGGAGCCGCGCACGCGATAGAACGGAAGCTCACTCGACTTCTCGGCGCTGTACATCGGGCCACTTACCGGACCGTCCTTACCGACGATATCGTAAGTAGCCCACGTGTACTCTTTGGCATGGGCGCAGCCAGCCAGCAAGGCGGCAAAAGCAAACAGCAGGACCCGCATCGAAAAACCCTCCAATGGTTGAGACCTTCCGAGACTAACACCGAGAGCCTAGCCGATGAACCCCGCATTTGAGATCTTCGCCGATGGCAAGGACATCACCGCCAACCTGAATGATCGCCTCATCGAGCTGCGCGTGGTCACCACCTCAGACAAGAACAGCGACTATGTGGAAATCCTGCTGGATGACCGCGACGCCAAGCTAGCCCTGCCCACATCCGGCATGTGGCTGGAGGTTCGCCTCGGCTACGGCCCAAAGGAGAAACTCGCCAGCATGGGCCGCTTCATCCACGACGATCACGACATCGAGCTGAACCCGCGCCGCCTCGCCATCCGCGCCAAGGCTGCCGACTTCACGGCGAACAGCACCCTCAAATCACCCAAGACCCGCAGCTTCGACGAGATCGGCCTCTGCGACCTGGTAAACCAGATCGCCAGCGAGCACGAATACGCAGGCGCCTGCGCACCGGACTTTGCCGGAATCACTATCGCCCATATTGACCAGACCGCCGAAAGCGACCTCAACCTCCTGCGCCGCCTCGCACGCCAGCACGGAGCCACCTTTAAGGCGGCGGGCCAACACCTACTCTTTCTGCCGACCGGCAAGGGAAAGTCGGCCGCAACCCAGCGCACTTTGCCATCGGTCACCATTCAGCCTGGCGACATCACCCGCGGTCGAGTCAACCGAAAGGACCGCACCAAGTACCGCAGCGTCACCGCCAAGTACCGCGACATCGATCAGGCGAAGACCGTCACGGTCCGGGTAGGAGAAGGCGAGCCAACCTTCGAGATCCGAGACCCTCGCCCAAATCGCGATCAGGCGCTGGCCGATGCCGAATCACGATACAAGACCCTGCAGCGCAAGAGCGGCAGCCTTTCCATCACACTGCCCGGAAACCCGATCCTCATGGCCGAAGGGCGGATCATCATGAAAGGCTGGCGAGACGGCGTAGACGGTAACTGGAGCATCACGCGCGTAACCCATGTGATCTCTGGGAACGGCGGCTACCGATGCGACGTGACCGCCGAGCCGGTGGTATAGTTTCCCGAGAAACAGCGCGCCCGGATATTTCCAAAACTAGCGCGTAAGTATTTGAACCTATTGGACCGAATGGCGGCTATTTTGGGTCGCCTTCGTGGTGGTAAATGCCAAGGTAAGCGATTGTTATATATGGAAAAAGTTAGAGTTTTGTTTATTTGCATGGGGAATATTTGCCGTTCACCCACGGCACAGGGTGCTTTCGAGCGCGTTGTCGCTGCTGCGGGTCTGGATGAGACGATCACGATCGATTCGGCGGGAACCCACGCCTATCACATCGGCGAG
>Ga0172382_10001216_pt1 | contig 46838 bp, 37 predicted proteins | sample Leawel138RmetaG_FD_122245 | JGI IMG/M metagenome (GOLD analysis project Ga0172382, IMG submission 122245) | Leachate microbial communities from a municipal landfill in Southern Ontario, Canada - Leachate well 138R metaG | ecosystem: Engineered > Solid waste > Landfill > Unclassified | place...
AGGGGTGGCTGACAGGGTTTATTTCCTGCCCATCACTCCCTATTTCGTGGAAAAGGTGATCCGGAAAGAACAACCGGACGGCATCCTGCTGGCTTTTGGCGGCCAGACGGCGCTGAACTGCGGTGCCGAGCTATACCAGAGCGGAATACTGGATAAACATGGCGTACGTGTATTGGGAACGTCGGTTGAGGCGATCATGATCACGGAGGACCGGGATCTGTTTGTGAAGAAACTAGATGAGATCGATGCCAAGACACCCGCATCAAGGGCGGTTGAAAGCCTGGAAGATGCGTTGGCCACAGCGCATGAGATGGGCTTTCCGGTCATGGTGCGTTCAGCATATGCCTTGGGTGGGCAAGGTTCGGGTATTTGCACCAATGAAGAGGAGTTTGTCGAATTGTGTAAAAGTGCGCTCTCTTTCTCCAACCAGATATTGGTGGAAGAAAGCCTGAAAGGATGGAAAGAGATTGAATTTGAGGTAATCCGCGATAAAAATGACCATTGCTTCACGGTGGTGCCGATGGAGAACTTCGATCCGCTGGGTATCCATACCGGTGAGAGTATTGTGGTGGCTCCCATCATCACGCTCAACAAAGAGCAGATTGCCATGCTCGAGGATATTGCCCAACGGGTGGTACGCCATATCGGCATTGTGGGAGAATGTAATATACAGTATGCATTCAACGCGGAGACCGATGATTATCGTATCATTGAGATCAATGCCCGTCTGAGCCGTTCCTCTGCGCTGGCCTCCAAAGCATCAGGCTATCCGCTCGCTTTTGTGGCGGCAAAACTGGCGCTGGGTTATAGCCTCGACCAGATAGGAGAGATGGGAACGCCCAACTCAGCCTATGTGGCGCCGAAGGTGGATTATATGATTGTGAAGATCCCTCGTTGGGACCTCAATAAATTCTACGGCGTAAGCCATGAGATCGGCTCCTCCATGAAGTCGGTCGGTGAGATCATGTCTATCGGACAATCTTTTGAGGAAATTATCCAGAAAGGGTTGCGCATGATAGGGCAGGGGATGCACGGTTTTGTAGGTAACCGGGAGATGCTTTTCAATAATGTGGAAGAAGCGCTCTCTAAACCGACCGACCAGCGTATTTTCGCCATTGCTTATGCTTTTGAACAAGGATACTCGGTCAGCCGGATTGAAGAGTTGACCAAAATTGATCCCTGGTTCCTGAAAGGGTTGGAAAATATTTATAACTACTCAAAACTGCTTGAATCCTATCACAAGATTGAGGATCTGCCGCAGGATGTGCTCCGTGAAGCAAAGCGACTTGGCTTTTCCGATTTCCAGATCGCGCGGTTTGTGGAAGATCCGCAAGGTTCATTAGAAGATGACCTGATCAGGGTGCGCAATCACAGGAAAAGATTGCAGATTACTCCTGTAGTATGTCGTATTAATACAATTGCCTCCGAAAATCCTGAAAAAACCAACTATCTCTATTTCACATACGATTCAGATAAGGCGTTTATCTCCGGTAAAAGTGAAAAAGAATCGGTAATCGTATTGGGTTCCGGTGCTTACCGTATCGGTTCTTCAGTGGAATTCGACTGGTGCTCGGTCAATGCGGTGCAGACTGCCCGTGAATTGGGTTATGAATCGGTGATGATTAATTACAATCCGGAAACTGTGTCGACCGACTATGATATGTGTGACCGTCTTTATTTCGATGAATTATCATTTGAGCGGGTACTCGACGTAGTCGATATTGAAAATCCCAAAGGAGTGATTGTGTCGGTGGGGGGGCAAATTCCTAATAACCTGGCAATGAAGCTATACAGGCAGAATGTCTCTATCCTGGGAACCTCTCCGTTGTCGATAGACCGGGCGGAAAACCGCCATAAGTTCTCCGCCATGCTCGATGAACTGGGCATCGACCAGCCTCGCTGGAAAGAGATGACCAGCTTCGAGGAGATCGATGCATTTATCGACGAGGTGGGCTTTCCGGTGCTGATACGTCCCTCTTATGTGCTTTCGGGGGCAGCCATGAATGTATGTTACGATAAAGAGCAGATGCATACTTTCCTGAAGATGGCAGCCAATGTGTCGAAAGAGTATCCGGTTGTTGTCTCTTCTTTCCTGCAGAATGCCAAGGAGATAGAGTTCGATGCGGTAGCCCGTGAAGGAGAAGTGGTAGAGTATGCCATCTCTGAGCATGTGGAGTTCGCCGGTGTCCATTCGGGTGATGCTACCCTGGTCTTCCCCGCGCAGAAAATCTATTTCGAGACGATGCGCCGGGTAAAGAAGATATCGAAGCGGATTGCGAAGGAGCTGAATATCAGTGGGCCGTTTAACATACAGTACCTTGCCAAGAACAACGAGATCAAGGTGATTGAATGCAACCTGCGTGCATCACGCTCTTTCCCTTTTGTCTCCAAGGTGTTAAAACAGAATTTTATCGATACGGCTACCCGTATCATGCTGGATGCGCCTTTCAGTAAACCCGACAGTTCGGTGTTCGATCTGGAGCATATCGGCGTAAAAGCGTCGCAGTTCTCCTTTTCCCGCCTGCATAACACCGATCCGGTACTGGGAGTGGATATGTCCTCCACCGGTGAAGTGGGGTGTATCGGAGAAGATTTTTCGGATGCGATCCTCAAGGCGATGCTCTCGGTAGGATATAAAATACCTCAAAAAGGCATCCTGATCTCTTCGGGAGAGATGAAATCGAAAGTCGACCTGCTGGAAGCCTGTAAGCTGCTGGGTGGGAAAGGCTACGCTCTTTATGCCAGCCATGGCACCCAGAAATTTCTGGAAGAGAACGGTATCAAGGCAACCGATGTGAATTGGCCGGATGAAAACGGTGATAATAACATCAGACAGATGATTATGGACAAGCGTTTCGACCTGATCATCAATATTCCCAAGAATGTCACCAAGCGGGAATTGACCAACGGATATATCATTCGCCGCGGCGCGGTAGATTTCAATATCCCGCTCATCACCAATGCCCGTCTTGCCAGCGCCTTTATCACTGCCTTCTGCAATCTGGATCAGAATGACCTCGAGATCAAGAGCTGGAACGAGTATTAAAATAGAACCAAGACTTATAGAATCAAGAACCAAGACAGATTGTCAAACTGATAGATGGATAAACGTCTCATATCTTGGTTCTTGGTTCTTGGTTCTTGAATCTTGAATTAAATATATTTAAACCGACGAATGCTCCGTTTGGGCGTTTTCTCAAATTCTTCCTCCTGAAGCCGGAAGGAGGCGATCTTGCTATAGGCAGGCAATTGGCTGTTTACCTCTGCAACCACACCCTGGAATAGGGTCTCCATATCCTGATCCAGCAATTCATTTTCTTTCAAGGCATCTTTATCGGGTACGATCAGGGCGATGATCTTTTGGTCTTCGCTGATGGCCAACGATTCGCCCACAAACGGAGAACTGTTGAGTTTCTCTTCAATCTCTTCGGGATAGATATTTTGTCCGGAAGGCCCCAGGATCATATTCTTATTTCTGCCTCTGATGAAGATGAAATTATCGCTATCCATAGTCCCCAGGTCACCGGTCTTCAACCAACTATCCTCTGTAAATACCTGCTTTGTCGCCTCTTCGTTCTTATAATATCCCAACATCAGGTTACTGCCCCGGGTAAGGATTTCGCCTACGATATTTTGTGGATCTTCGGAATCGATTTTCACCTCCATCCTGTCTACTACCTTCCCGCATGAACGTTCCTTATACCGGGTCCAGTAGGCATAAGAGATAAGTGGTCCGCATTCAGTCATTCCATACCCTACGGTGTAAGGGAATTTTATCTTTCGCAAGAACTTTTCCACATCGGGATTGAGCGCCGCACCACCAATCACCACCTCTACCAGTTCTCCACCGAAGAATTCAATCATCGAGGCCCGTACCTTGTTGTATACCACCTTGTTCAATAAAGGTATCTTGATAAGGGTTTTTGCCGCTCCCCGCTGCAATTTCGGCAGTACGCTCCTGTTCACGATCTTTTCTATGATAAGGGGAACGGCCAACACCAATTTGGGTTTCACTTTGGAGAACATATCCAGTAATACCTGGGGTGAGGGAGTTTTTCCCAGGAAATGGAGATGGCAACCCATCGAGATGGAGTTGAGCACCTCGAAGGCGAGGCCGTATGTATGTGCCATCGGCAACATGCATACAATATTGTCGCCTGATTCAATAAACGGCAGGCTTTCGTTTGCAAACTTGGTATTCGACCACAAACTCCTATATGGAAGCATTACCCCTTTGGGGCTGCTGGTAGTACCGGAAGTGTAGTTGATCACTGCCAGCTCTTCGGGTTTGTCGGTACGGAAAACAACATCGTTCACAAAAAAACCCATTTCATATTTTTTTTCGAAATAGGCTGGAGCATCTGCATCAAACTGCTTCAGCCCGTCGGATGTTGATTTCAGTAATAAGAAATTCTCAAGAGAAAAAACGGTTTCAACTTTTGGTATGGCTTTCTCGTCGATTTCGTTCCAGATGCTTTCATCCGTGAAAAACATTTTTGAATCGGAGTGGTCCACGATGAATTGTACGCTGGCTTTGTCGAATTCATGAAGGATACTTACCGCCACGGCTCCGTAAGAGAGTGTGGCAAAAAAGGAGATTGCCCATCTTGCGGAATTTTTACCGCATATGGAAATTTTATCTCCACGTTGAATGCCGGCAGCTTTAAAATAGTCGTGCAGCCGGCCTATCTCAAAGGAAAAATCTTTGTAATAGAAAGTCTTACCCTGGAAGTCGGTCATTGCAGGCATTTCCCAGTGATTGCGAATACTTTGTTCAATCAAGCCTAAAAAAGTGTTTTGATTCATCTTCTCAATTTTGAATAAATTACCGGTTAGAACATTTATACTCTTCAAAACAATCGGTTAAACAATTTGTTTGTTTATATCCGCTACAAATATCGGAATTTTTTCTTTCTTAGAAATAAAATATCTAATTTTGATCAATTACTGTAATAAAATTTCTTTTTCAAAAATATTTGTTTTACTTTTACAGATGCATTCTACACCAAGAATAGTGGACTGTAGTGGAAATATTTTTTAGTCAGATAAGAGATGCAATTAATACAATATAGCAAATTGCAACGATACGCGTTGTTTATATTACGTGTCTTAATAGGTTGGTATTTTTTATATGAGGGTTTGGCAAAGATGTTCACCCCCAATTGGTCAGCATATGGCTACCTGATGGATTCAAAGGGCCTTTTTTCATCTTTTTTTGTATGGATGGCGGAAAACCCGGCTTTGCTCGAAGCTGTCAATTTCATCAATATCTGGGGATTGACAATGGTGGGCTTGTCGTTGGTCTTAGGGCTCTTCACTAATATTGGCGGTATAGGCGCCATGATTTTTTTATTGCTCTACTACCTCTCGCATCCCCCTTTGCTATTTGTGGAATATATTTTGCCCGCCGAAGGATCTTATCTATGGGTTGATAAGAATCTTATACTATTGGTCACAGTGGCAGCATTGATGCTGTTACCAGCCTCTAAGGCCATTAGTTTTGACAGTTTACTATTTCGTAAAAGTAGATAGATTATTATTTTTATGAAGGAAAACGAAAAAGAAATTGACGATCAGAAAGAAGATAAAACCCCATCAGAAAGAGAGGTTTCCCAGGGTCGCCGCGATGCGCTTAAGGCGATAGCTACCGTCCCCGTTTTAGGAGCCATGGCTTATGGGGTTTACAGGAAAAAAAAAGTAGAAAGTAACAACCGGAATGCTGCGGAGATGTTCCGTTTCCGTACAGAGGTGGTTCCTTATTCTTCTCCCTCTTCCGATACGGAAACAATTCGGATAGGCGTTATTGGATTTGGTATCAGGGGGACACAATTAATGCAAGGATTAGGATTTGCTACTCCTGAATATGTGGAAAACCTGATTCAGCAGTCGAAAATCAATCCGGAAAACAGCCGTTACCAGGATTTTATGGAGCAGGATGACTTGCGGGTGGTGATTACGGCGGTCTGCGATATATTTGACACCTATGGCGAAGAGGCTCTCTTTGCCGGAGCCAATATCCATAGGGAGGGAGTAAGAGGAACATTGGGGCCCAAGCCCAGGCGATACCGCCATTATAAGGAACTGCTGGCCGCGGCTGATGTGGATGCCGTGGTGATCGCATCACCCGACCATTGGCATGGTACGATGGCAATGGATGCCATCCGGGCCGGCAAGCATGTTTATCTGGAGAAGCCGATGACATGGACCGTGCCGGAGACTTATGAATTACGTGCATTGGTGAAAAGCAATCCCCATCTGGTGTTTCAGTTGGGACACCAAAACCGGCAGATCGAAGCGTATGAGAGAGCGCGCCAGATCATTGAAAAAGGGTTGTTGGGCAAGATCTCATTGGTAGAGACCGGCACTAACCGCAATGATCCCAATGGCGCATGGGTTTACCCCATACATCAGGATGCTAATCCTGAGACCATTGACTGGGCACAGTTTGAGGGTGATCCGGATAGGATTGAAGAGTATATGGATTATATGACTTCGGCAGGATTGACGAAGTATGTGGGACCGGAATCCCGGGAAAAGTTCAGCCTGGAGAGGTTTTTCCGCTGGCGTTGCTGGTGGGATTATAGTACCGGACTGAGCGGCGATCTGCTCACACACGAATACGACGCGATGAACCAGATACTGCATCTGGGTATTCCTTCATCGGCTGCCTCTTCGGGAGGAGTTTATTTCTTCAAGGATGGGCGTACCGTGCCTGATGTATTGCAGACGGTATTCGAGTTCAAAGAGAGAGATCTCACCCTGTTGTATTCTGCCACGCTGGCCAATCAGTTCAGCCGGAGCCGGAAAATCATGGGACACGATGCGACCATGGAGGTGGGCAACACACTCAAAATAACTGTGGACCCACAGTCGGAACAGTACCGCAAACAGATAGAGCAGGGTATTGTGAAATTGAATGAACCGTTCTATACCTATCTTCCGGGACAGAGCGTGGATGCTGTATCTACAGCTACCGAGAGATATTTTGCAGAGCGGGGACTTCTCTACTCATTCATCAAGGGAAAACGTTACAATACTACCTTTCTGCACCTGAAAGAATGGCTTGATTGTATCAGGAACGGAAAACAACCCTCTTGCGGGATCGATCAGGGATTTGAGGAAGCCATTACCGCCCATATGGGAACACGGGCATATCTGGAAGGAAAGACGATGTATTGGGACAAAGATAAAGAAGAGATAACCAGAGAATAAAAATCAAAAACTTAAAGTTTAATCCAAAAAAAAAGTACTTATGTCATCAAAAATTTCAAGGAGAAAATTCTTAGAAACTGGTGCGATCGCAGCAGCCGGTCTGACAATTGTACCTTCTTCGGTACTGGGAAAAAGTATGGGCTATAAAGCCCCGAGCGATAAACTCAACATCGCCGCCGTTGGGATAGGGGGAATGGGGAATTCTAACCTGAAGCAACTCGTGAGTGAGAATATCATCGGGCTTTGCGACGTAGATTGGAAATACAGCAAACATGTATTCGACGAACATCCTAATGCCAAAAGGTATTACGACTACAGGAAAATGTATGATGAGTTGGGTAAATCCATCGATGGGGTAGTAGTCGCTACTGCTGACCATACCCATGCGATCATTGCCGCTGACGCTATGACCATGGGTAAACACGTATATGTACAAAAACCGCTTACCCATAGTGTATATGAGTCGCGTCTGTTGACAAAACTCGCTGCCAAACACAAAGTAGCCACCAGCATGGGTAACCAGGGTTCATCCGGATCCGGTGTACGTCAGGTGATCGATTGGATCAGGGACGGGCAGATTGGCGAAGTAACCAGAGTAGATACCTTTACTGATAGGCCTATCTGGCCGCAAGGGTTGATGATTCCCAAAAAAGTTGATAAGGTTCCTTCTACTTTGAACTGGGATCTTTTTATCGGACCGGCTAATAAACGTCCGTTCAATGAAATTTATCACCCGTGGAACTGGCGAGGATGGTGGGATTTCGGAACCGGTGCTTTGGGCGATATGGCCTGCCATATCCTTCATCCGGTGTTTAAAGGATTGAATCTGGGATATCCTACTAAAGTACAAGGGTCGTCCACCATGTTGCTTACCGACTGTGCTCCTAATGCCCAGATGGTGAAGTACGTGTTCCCGCAACGCGACAATATGCCCAAAGTGGGTATGCCCGAAGTGGAAGTGACCTGGTACGACGGTGGCTTGACTCCCATCCGTCCCGAAGGTATGCCCGCCGGTAAGAATTTGAATAACCAAGGTGGTGGTGCAATCTTTTACGGGACAAAAGATACGTTGATTTGTGGTTGTTACGGTAGAGATCCCTGGTTGATATCGGGACGTACTCCTAACTCACCGAAAACACAACGGGAAGTGACCCTCTCTCACGAAATGGACTGGGTACGGGCTTGTAAGGAATCGCCCGGGAACCGTGTTGAAACAGCCTCTCCTTTTTCTGAAGCAGGTCCTTTCAATGAGATGGTAGTGATGGGCGTACTTGCGGTGAGACTGCAAAGCCTCAATCAGGAACTGGAGTGGGATGGTGAAAACATGAAATTCACCAATATCCCCGCTGATGCGACTGTCAGAACCATTATCGAAGACGGTTTCAAGATCACTGACGGTCACCCCACATTCAATAAAACATGGACAGACCCAGTGAATGCCATTGCGTATGCTGAAGAGATGATCAAGCATACTTATAAAAATGGCTGGAAATTGCCTGATATGCCCTAATTGAATAGTATTGAAGGGAATAACGGTGGAGCTATCTGTCGTTATTCCCTTATTTCTACAGGAATTAATTATCAGTTTAATTAAAAGGAAAATAGTTATGAAACGAGTAAAAAAATCAATTTACGGATTAAGTTGCTGTATGCTTGCAAGTGTATTGATGGCTTGCGGATCCGGTGCGAAAAAGGCCGATGCCGCAGCAGATAATGAAGTTGAATCTACCGAGAGTGCAGTACCAGAATATGTAGTTTTGGATAACCCCCAGGTAGATTTGTCGCAATTCCAGACAGATAAAGATGGTTACGTCGTTATCTTCAACGGAAAAGATTTCACCGGATGGAGAGGTTACGGAAAAGACCGTGTGCCGGGAAAATGGACTATCGAGGATGGTGCCATCAAATTTAACGGTTCCGGTGGTGGTGAGGCTCAGGACGGTGATGGTGGGGATATTATCTTTGCCCATAAATTCAAAAACTTCGAACTGGAATTCGAGTGGAAAGTAGCCAAGGGTAGTAACTCCGGTGTATTCTATCTGGCACAGGAAGTGCAGACCAAGGATCCAGCCACAGGAGAACTGAGAATGGAACCTATTTACATCTCTGCTCCGGAAGCGCAGATTCTTGACAATGAAAATCATCCTGACGCTAAAATGGGTAAGGATAACAATCGTCAATCACTGTCGTTGTACGACATGATCCCGGCTGTTCCCCAGAATTCAAAACCGTTTGGAGAATGGAATACCGGTGGAATTATGGTGTATAAGGGAACTGTTGTACACAGACAGAATGGTGAAAATGTGGTTGAATATCATTTGTGGACACAACAATGGACGGATTTGTTGCAGGCAAGTAAATTCAGTCAGGAAAAATGGCCGTTGGCATTCGAATTGCTGAATAATTGCGGTGGTGAAAACCGTGAAGGTTACATCGGTTATCAGGATCATGGCGATGATGTCTGGTTCAGAAATATCCGAGTTAAGATTTTAGATTAATTTTTATCAAAACAATTGAGAAGAATATTTCCTCCATGAGGTAGAAATATTCTTCTCTTTAAATATATGATACAATGAAAAAAGTTTCATTTTTATTAATGTCCGCACTTCTGGCGGGCCTGTTTGTGTTACCGGCCTGTACCCAGAAAAAAGAGATCTATATCCAACTCTATTCGGTACGCGACGATATCAAGGCCGACTATGAAGGCACGATTGCCAAAGTTGCTGAAATGGGATATACCGGAGTGGAAGCCGCCGGTTATGGCGATGGAAAATTCTATGGATTGTCGCCGGAAGACTTTAAGAAGTCTATCGAGAATGTAGGTATGGAAGTACTCTCTTCCCACACGACAAGACCATTGGCCGACAGCATCCCTGCCACCAACTGGGATGAAGTTTGGGCATGGTGGGATACCGCTATCAAGGCACATAAAGAGGCCGGTATGAAATATATCGTGACCCCCTGGATGAAGACACCTGCTACATTGGCCGATTTACAGGCTTATTGCGATTATTACAACCAGATTGGTGAGAAATGTAATGCTGCCGGACTTCGCTTCGGATATCACAACCATAACTTCGAATTCAAGGAAATTGAAGGGGAGTTGATGTATGATTATATGCTCAAAAATACCGATCCATCCAAAGTATTCTTCCAGATGGATGTCTATTGGGTAGGTGAAGGTGGTAAAAATCCGGTGGATTACTTCAATAACTATCCCGGCCGTTTTGAACTACTTCATATCAAAGATGAACTCGAACTGGGTAAAAGCGGCAAGGTGGATTTTGAGGCTATCTACGATAATGCAGGAACTGCCGGCGCCAAATACATGATCGTTGAGGTAGAGAGATATACCGGCACTCCTTTTGAGGGTGTGAAGGAAAGCTATGACTTTTTGAATGATGCTCCTTTTGTGAAGGCAAGCTATTCAAAATAATCCTTTCTCCATTCTACGGATCTATAAAAGTAACCCGGACAGATACTGTTCGGGTTTTTTAGCGATATGTCCCGCTGCCAATCCAACCTATCTGTTACCCGGATGAGAAGTGATACAACCGTAATACAAAAACGCAAACACTTAAAAAATAAAGTGTTTGCGCTTTAACTTGGTTGTCCCACCAGGGCTCGAACCTAGACTGGCTGAACCAAAATCAGATGTGCTACCATTACACCATGGGACAATCCTTGACTGCTTCGTGAAAAGCAGTGCAAAAGTAGTATAATATTTGCAACTGTCCAAATAATTGAAGATGATTTTTCAATCAAATAGTAGTTGTAATGCGGGACTGGTCACTTAGACATCCAATTATTTAGACTCTTAACCACTTATTCGGCAATCAACAGGGAGTAGTTCTTTTTTCCACGCTGAGCAAGAATATATTTGTCGCCGATAAGGTGTGAAAGACCGAGGTACTGGTCGAATGACTCCAGTTTTTCCTTATTGATCATCACGCCCCCTGCCTGCACAGTTTTGCGCATTTCTCCTTTGGAAGGAAATATGGCTGCCTCTTCGGTAAGCAGGTCAACCGCTTTGACACCCTGTGTCAGTTTTTCGCGTGAAACGGTAAATTGAGGTACTCCTTCAAATACCTGCAGGAAAGTCTCTTCGTCGATAGCACGGAGTGATTGGGAAGTGGATTTGCCAAATAGTATTTCCGAGGCGTTCACCGCCATTTCATACTCATCACGCGAATGTACCATCACGGTAATCTCTTCGGCCAATCGTTTTTGCAATGGCCGTAAATGGGGGGCGGATTGTTGTTCCATGACCAATGCTTCAATTTCTTCTTTAGAGAGTGACGTGAAGATCTTGATGTATTTTTCCGCGTCGGCATCACTCACATTGAGCCAGAATTGATAGAACTTATAAGGTGAAGTATAACGACGGTCGAGCCATACATTACCGCTCTCGGTTTTGCCGAACTTACCTCCGTCGGCTTTGGTGATAAGCGGGCAGACCAACCCATAGGCTTCGCCCCCTTCCACACGGCGGATCAATTCAGTACCGGTGGTGATGTTACCCCACTGGTCGGATCCGCCTAATTGCAAGCGGCATTCTTTATCGCGAAAAAGATGAAGGAAATCATATCCCTGTAGTAACTGGTAAGAAAATTCGGTAAATGACATCCCTTCGCTCGATTCTCCGCTCAGCCGCTTCTTAACCGAGTCTTTTGCCATCATATAATTAACGGTGATATGTTTACCTATATCACGGATAAAATTCAGGAAAGAATATCCTTTCATCCAATCGTAATTATTCACCAGGATGGCTCTGTTGGGTATTTCACTCTCGAAATCAAGGAACTTTGCCAGTTGCTTTTTAATAGCCTCCTGGTTATGACGTAATGTCTCCTCGTCGAGCAGATTGCGTTCCGCCGATTTCATCGAGGGATCACCGATCATTCCTGTAGCACCGCCTACCAACGCGATAGGAGTATGACCCGCACGTTGAAAGTGTTTCAACATCATCACCCCTACAAGATGCCCTATATGCAATGAATCGGCTGTAGGGTCGATCCCCAGGTATCCTGCCGTGCGTTTTTTCAGTAATTGTTCTTCCGTTCCGGGCATTATCTCGTGTATCATACCACGCCAACGGAGCTCTTCCACAAAATTCATCATTTGATCAAGTCTTTGTTTTTTAAAGGATGCAAAGTTACTATTTTTTCATCACTTGCGCACAAAAAAAGTGGATCATAACGATCCACTTTTTTATCATAAACCAGGAATGGTTATTGAAAATTACTCTTTCGCCGCTTTGATTTTATTTGACAATTGACATGAAATCCTGGTTAGTGCGATATTTCGCGAATTCCAGATCGTTCAACGCTTTGGTAGCTATGCTTCTGTCACGGCCGACGGCTGTGCGGAGGTTAGATGCCACTTCATTGAAGTTGTTGGTCCTGGACGAGATCACGGCAAGCAGGTAAGCCGTAATAGCGTCGGGGTTGTCTATTGCTTCCAGTGTCTGTTTGGCTTTATTGTAGTCTCTCACCAGGAGCTGTGCCAAGCCGGCATTGTTACTCTTGCTTTGTCCGTAAGCACCTACAGCCTGGTTGTAGTTGCCCTGCAACAGGTTGAAAAGCCCCATAGCTTCGTCGAGACCGGCAGCACCCGCGGAGCGTCCCAGCAGTTCATTGGCGGCGCTCAGGTCATTGTCCATAATTGAGAGTAGCGCTTTGTTCATATTCACTTCGGGAGCGGAAGGATTCACCTGAGCGGCACGGTCGAACGACTGTTTGGCTTTGGCATAATCTCCACGTTTGAAGAACATGGTGCCAATATTGTTCCATCCCCTGTAATCGTTAGTGAAATTAGCTGTTACATATTGATAAATATTCTCTTTCACATTCTCTTCGTTGGTGAGTGTGGAAGCATACAGTAATTCTTCTACCGATAATTCTTTCGGATTTTGTTTCCAGGCTGCCATGATTTCTTCATCAGACTTGCCAACGATCTCGATATTGGCGATAATACGGGAACGGCGCAGTTGCGGCAGAATGGTGCTGGCAAGTTCTTCGAAGACGTAAGAGATATTCTTGATCTCTCTCTCACGGGTTTCGGAGTCGGGGTACATCTCCAGTACCCGAAGGATCAGTTCTTTGTCCTGCAGGTTGGAGGAAGAGACCAACTGGCGGAATCCGTCCCAGTCTTGGGCGGTGTAATGTGCATAGACTTCAGTATTGATCTTTCTCTTGTCCAATTCACTTTCCAGATATTTGGAAGTGTTCCGTTCACGTTCGGCAGCAAGTCTTTCATTAAGAGAGAGACCTCCATCGGGCGATGCGTAGGCCGATACTTCCACATTCACATTTTGTTTTGGATCGTTGAACGCTTCTTCCACACGGCGTTTCCATTCAGCCATATCTCGTGTGTTCAATTCACTTTGACGCAGGTTGGCCTGCTGGATCAAGAACATGATATTGGCCTCCTGTGCATCCTGAATGATACGTTGGAACCCATCGGGTGCCACTGAAGGTGGGGTCGTTGCCACATCCGCCAGGGCTGAGGTGGCGATTACTCCGTCGGCCACCTTCAAATCGGGCAGGTTGGAGCGTTTGTTCTTAACTCTTCCGTCGAATCGGAGATATAATTCCGATGAGAGCATTTCGGAAGCGTAAGGGAATGAACTACTCATCGAGAAGTTACCACCCTTGTTTTGAGGAATAGTAACCCTGTTACCCGAAATATTTTCTCCCTGATAGCTGTAGGGAGTACCGGCAATTTCACCAGTTGCATATTTCAGAATGGGAGTGATGGTTACCGTAGCATTTTTGTTAAACCATTTTTCGGGGAATGTACCGTTGATGGTCACAGGGATCTGATTTCCCACTGTTTCAATCGGGGAAGGCGTTACGTTAAAGTTACTTTGCGTAAGCGGCTTCAATTTACTGCTACACGATGTCGAGAAGATAGCGACACTAACGATGAGCAAGAGGGCTAAAATTGGAGATTTTCTTTTCATACGATTATTTATTTTTTATTTATTGGACTTGCAAGGACTATTTATATGTGTGTGAACGGTCATCATGCTCATTTCATGTATAAATCTATTAATGTATTTGCATTGATTGATTTCCCAAGAGTTTAATCAGGACAAAAATACCTAATTTTATGCAATAAAAAAATAGGTTGGTCTATTTTTTATCATTTTATCAATCTTTTATATCGGATTTATAGATATTTGTTCCGATGGCTCTATTTTGATGCATTTTCAGCTTATTTAAAAAGTAAAAAGCAGTTCCAAAGTGAGCTTGTTGGAGTCCATCTCATCATTCGACGAGAAGATATCCATTGGATGATTCATCATGTACCATTCGTAATCGAGCCGAAGAATAGAGGAGAAACGATCATTCTTAAATCCGAAGCCGATCCCTGTTGTCAGCCGATTGACGTCGAATCCGCCTCTATCCGGTCTTTCGTCAATCGCATCCCATCGGACAGCAGGCCTGACAAATTCGAATATTTTGGTGCGGACAGGTAATGTATATGCCCCTTGCAGATAATAGGAGAGTAGATCGCTGGAAAATTCTGTTTTACTTTCTCTTTTCATAATTTCAGTCTCCACTTTCCAGTTCTTTTGTGCATAACGTAAATCGGCCCCATAAAAAAGATAATGGGTAGTTTTATTGTTGGGATAATCATATATTTTGGCAGTCATACGAAATCCTTGCATGCGCCCCAGTTCTATTCGTCCTCCATATGACATGTTTTTTTTCCAAACCGGATTGTTGATTGTATTTCCATTGAACACTCCGAACTCAAGTTTCGTGGGGATAGTACCGAGAAGAAAATCGTATTTAGCCAAAAACCCCAAATCGCGTGTGCTTAAAAGATATTTTCCCAAAAAAGCACGGTTGGCAAACATCATTGTGCCGGGTGTGACAATATAACTATTGAATAATGGAATACTGGTTTGTCCCAATGTGAGTGAGAGACCCTCAATAGGGTTCAGCGTTCCACTCAGATCCAGTACGCTAAACTTCCCCTCATTGCTGAGCTCTAGCTGTACTCTGTAGGCGGAGTAGGGGTTGATATTTCCTGCCACACCGATACGGGAGTTTCGGACAGAAAAGCGCGACATACCGGTTTCGGAAGCATACTCGAATTTGTTTTTTAATGTTCCATCAACTCTAAAGTTTGGATATAGGGAGGAATTACTCTCTTGGGCTGAAAGCAGAAAGGAAAAGGATATAAATAGCAAGAATAATGATACAGACGATTTTATAGAGAATATATGTAATTTATTGGTTATGTTATTATTTTTATTTTGACGACACATTTTTATACTATTCAGACTTTTTTTATTCACTTGTAGATGTTCCATTCTTTTATAGAGTATCTTTATTATGTAAGTTGAAAATTTATATTATTTCACAAAAAACTGTTCGAAGCCGTTGGAATATTCAACGCCTAAAGAGTTGTCATCCTTTTCATAGACGAAATAATAATACAATCCGGGTATATCCCTGGCTATTTCAATCGACTGCTCCATCCCCATGGCCATGAAAGCAGTGGCATAAGCATCAGCCGTCATGCAATCATCGGCAATTACTGTTGCTCCCAATATGTCGAGTTGAGAAGGATATCCGGTATGTGGATCGATGGTGTGGGCATATTTCTTTCCCTCTTTGATATAATAATTCCGATAATTCCCCGAGGTGGCCAGCGATTTATCGCAAAGGGAAAGTACTGTTTGCCGATAACGTAACATGCCGGTAGCATCGTCAATGGGTTTGGTTATCTCGATGCGCCAACATAGACCCTTGTCGTTTACTCCCTTCGCTGCGACCTCTCCCCCAATCTCTATCATATAATGTTCAATACCATAACTTTCCAGTAGGTCAGCAATTACATCACATGCGTAACCTTTGGCTATAGCCGATGTATTGATTTGCACCCGTGGATCGGTTTTGACAATATTCTCTCCGGAATCGAGCGATATCTTTTCATAGCCGACGAACTCTCTCAGGCTGTCGATTATTTCTGGTGTGACGCTGTCCATATTCTGAAAACCAAACCCCCAGGCATTGATAAGTGGAGAGACAGTAATGTCGAATTTCCCACGGGTCTTGCGTGAAATTTCTTCCGATTTGCGGAATACCTTCAGAAAAAATGAATCGAGTTCTACCGGCTCATTTCGATTTATTTTTGTAATGATTGAATTTTCTTTGAATGGATTCAATGACAAGTCAAACTTGTTGAGTTCCGCTATGATCTCTTCCTCTAACGACTGGTCATAGGCATATTTTATATTATATCCGGTTGCGAATATTTCCCCAAAATGCTGTTGGTAGGAATAATTGGATTTGCTCCCTGATGTACAGGATAAAATGAGAGATAAGAAGAGTGACAGACTGTATCGATATTTTGTTTGCATACAATTAGAAGTTAGAGTGAAGAATTAAAATTCTTCATCGATCTGATAATGATTCCTCTCGGGTGCATTTCTCGATATCAGTTCACCCAAGAATCCTGCCAGGAAGAGTAGGGTGCCCAGAATCATCATAGTAAGTGAAATATAGAAATAAGGTGATTCCGTAACCAACCGGTAAGGGTTTCCGTGATGCATATCGTACAGTTTAATAACACCCACAAGCACAATGGCTATTAGTCCCAACAAGAACATCAGGCTTCCCCAAAGTCCAAAAAAATGCATCGGTTTTTTCCCGAATCGGTTCAAAAACCAAAGCGTCATCAGGTCGAGATAACCGTTCACGAAACGGTCAGCACCAAATTTACTCTTCCCGTATTTCCGTGGACTATGGTGCACCACCTTTTCACCTATGCGGGTAAATCCCGCATTCTTAGCCAACACAGGAATCCAACGGTGCATATCGTTATAGATCTCGATGCTTTTGGCCAGTGATTTGCGATAGGCTTTCAATCCGCAGTTAAAATCGTGGAGCTTAATCCCTGAAACCTTTCTTGCCGTGGCGTTAAACAATTTCGACGGTAGGTTTTTAGTCAGTTTATCGTCATACCGTTTCTTTTTCCATCCCGAAACTAAATCATATCCATCTTCCTTGATCATCCGGTAGAGCGCCGGAATTTCATCAGGACTATCCTGCAGATCGGCATCCATCGTGATGATCACATCGCCTTGCGCTTTTTGGAATGCGTTATGCAGTGCGGGTGATTTACCATAATTCCGTTGGAATTTAATCGCCTTTACATTATCAGAGCTGCTTTTTAACTTTTTAATGATCTCCCAGGATCCGTCGCTGCTCCCATCATCCACAAAGATGACCTCGTATGATAATTTATTCTCTTGCATCACCCGATGAATCCAGTCGTGCAGTTCAGTGAGCGATTCCTCCTCATTGTAAAGTGGTATGACTACTGATATATCCATGATTTTGTTTTATCACACAAACGTAAGTAAAAAAGTTGAGATTTTAAATACAAGTAAATAAAAATCAAAGCTTGGTTAGAAGAATTGCGAGATTGACTCCAGTTTACTTTTTTCCACCATTATATCTAAATTCTTTCGATAATAAACATTCTATGAGATTTTTCTGTTTAGTATAGATAGCATTCATTAAATTGTTCCACACTATAATAATTAAACTCAAGTTTCGCATCTGAATTTGAAGTGGATACATCTAAAGTGGAGAGATTTAGATATTTTGTGGGAACCCATAGCTCTATGTGAACGTAAAAAGAGTAGTTGTCTGAGTGAAGCGAGTTCTACTCTTGTAGTGAACAAGAGCTGGAATGGGTCGCAAAATATTGCCAGACAAATGTTTTAGTGGCAATCATACGACTTGAGAAACTTAAATAATTATATTTGTAAAATCAACTTGCAAATGAAAAGAAAGAGAAAAATACTTTGGTTTTCCGGCTCTGAATTTTCCGACGAAAAAATCAAAACTACAGGAACATGGTTAATTGCCATGGGTAACGCTTTAATTGAAAATGAAGACATTGAACTTTATAACGTAACCAACGGAGAGGTTGCCTCCATTACACAGAAAAACGTCAATAATATAACCCAATGGATTATACCTTACCGGGAAAGAAAGAAATATTCTCAGGGGTCAAGGAAACTTGTCTCATTCATTAAAAAAATAGATAATGAGATAAAACCTGACTTAATACATGTTTGGGGGACAGAGACCGGTTTTGGCATTGATGTAATTGAAGCAAAATTAGAAACACCGGTATTGTTGGAAATACAGGGGTTACTATTCGCCTATGTGCGGTATTACTACGGAGGGTTGTCAAATAAGGACCTTTTTAATTGTATTGGGTTGAAAGAAATAGTCCGTCCGAAATTTCACCCCTATTTTAACCGGAGAAGATTTGAAAAAAAAGGAAAACATGAACTTCGTTTGATCCGGCAAATGGAAAATATATCTGTGCAATCCGGCTGGGTTGATTCAATTATTAAATATGTTGCCCCGGAAAGTAATATCTTTCATACGGGGATGATGCTGAGAAGTGAATTTTATGCAGCACCCTCTTGGAAATACCAGGAAGAGAATGAGGTTATTAATATTTTTACGTCGAGTTCAGGAGCCATTCCCTATAAAGGTTTGCAAGTTCTCTTCGAGGCTATTGCCTTGCTAAAGGATAAATATCCCACTATAAGGCTGAATATTGGAGGAGATATGCAGATCAATAGAAAATATGGACTAATTAGAGATGGTTATACCAGTTGGTTGCTTAAAAGAGCGAATCAATTAGGTATAGCAGATTCAATCTCCTGGATGGGAAAGATGGATGCCAATGAAATGATAAGTCAAATGCATGAATCATCGATGGTGGTAGTTCCTTCATTTGTGGAGACATATTGCCTGTTTATGGCTGAAGCTATGATGGTAGGTGTCCCTATTGTCGCTTCATACGCCGCTGCTTTGCCTGAATTGGCAGAACATGGAACATCAGCTCTTTATTTTCCCACTGGAGATCATTGGGCATGTGCGGAACAGATAGAAAAAATTATTACCGACCAGGAACTGAGTGTGAAATTATCGGTAAAATCCAGAAACAGGGCACTACAAAGAAATGAACAGGAGAAAGTACTTCGAAAACAGTTGGAAATTTATGATAAAATAATAGGTGAATTTTGAGATGAGATAAAAAATAAGATCCCGATAAATATTCTATAATCAATTATTTGTTGCAGTATTATTGGTGTATGTAAGTTTTTGTAAGGTTTTTTCCTGCTTAATTTATGTTTAAATTCAGACGATATGTTATATATTTGCGACAAACATTAAAAGTCACAGTATAATGCAAACCCGAAAATTTCAAGTCGAGGTTGGTAAGGAATGCCAATCTGACAATAAAATTGTGGTCGATATTAACCAAATTCCATATCCAACCGCCGTTTATATTCCTTCAAAAGAGGAGGTTATGCTAAACAGGCGCGCTTATGAAACGCTTGGAATGAACGAAAGAGAAGTATTCGACCTTACAACATGGAGAAAGATCAATCCTTATTTAGGAGATTGTTACAAAAGAATCAATGAAGATATCATAAACGATCAGAAAGTGCATGTCATTCTTTTCAATGGCAAGCATGAGATTATGAATTATTCTTTGACTCGTATCGACAACGTAGTGTTAGGGAAAATATATATCATTCATTTTTCAAAGGCGTCCGAAAAATATTCGGTGGCTTCTATCTCGTCACTCTATTCGGTAAAAGAGGAGGTTGCTAAACTGAAACCTTACTTGAACAGAACTGGCAAGATCCTGCATGAAAATTTGATGAAAAAATATTTCAGGGAAGAAAACCAACAACTTACGTTAGACGACCTGGTCTATTATGAAAGGGAGCTACGGATCATACAGAAAGCGTATCCCTCACTGTCCCATCGTGAGGTAATCCTTTGCGGATTGCTTGTGAACGATATGGACAGCAAGGATATAGCTTCAATTACTAACCGGACTCTGGATGCGGTATTTGTGACGATTCACCGCATCAACAAGAAACTGGATATAATCAACAAGAAGCAGTTAGTGGATAGATTAAAGGAGTTGGTGAATAAACAAGAGGTTGATCAACCTGTTACCCATACTGCTTCTGTTGCACAAGGGTAATTTTTAGTTTAAACGATGCCCTTTTAACTGGTAGATATTCCCATAGGGAGTCTCATCATCCTCAAACTGTATCTCGAAATAGATGCTGTCGGAACTTACTATCTTTCCATTAGATATTTTTATTCCGATACTTTCCTCGCTGACTTCACACTCAGACAATTCTGTTTGGAAAGTGCCGTTTTTTTCGTCTACAGCTGCTTTTACCTGGAATTTCCAGAATTTTACTTCTGCATCCTGAACAGTGATTGAGTCGTTTCCTGTAGAGCTCTCCTTGAGGGTGATTACCTTAAACGGGCCATATATAAGAATTGAATCGTTATAAGCATTTACTTCCCATTGGCCTGCGATCTCAACCAATTTGGGGGCATCTATAATTGCAGCACTTTCTACTTCGCGTTCGCAGGAAGCAATGATGCCAAGAGTGAGGATTCCCAATAAATAAATAATTTTTTTCATACGATTATTGTATAATTAGATGTATAAGAACAGCAGATAATTATATCCTTATAGGCAATTAGATTACTGCCCGTTCTATACGGTTGTTGTGATAATAATGTAATTGTTTTGTAATGATGTAGTGATTATTTGCATCAAGCCGGTGTTCAGGAAGGATTGCATACTCTTTCGTTACACCGCGTGTACCTTGTAAATATGGAAAAATAGATATAGTTTGCGGATCAACGAAAAACAAACGTTTTCATGAAGGCTTTATCGCCATTACTTACAAACAGGATGTACTTTCCCGGATTAGGTTTTTCCGGCAATACGGTGTGAAAACGGGCTAATCCTTGTTGATATACAATCTCTCCTTTTTCATTGGCCGCAATAAATGTTGCCGATGGAAGTACGCGCCCACTGATGTTTATGCAAATACGGCCAAGCATATCTTGATAAATCATGATTGAAGGATCGTTTTTTATTTCTGGAAATAAATTATCCGGATTATCCGTCTCTTTATCTTGATTACTGTTACCGGGTTCCTTTTCGGGAACTGGATCAGGTTTTTTCTCAGGAGCAGGATCAGGATTTTCTTCAGGCAAAGGTGTTGACCCCTCGTTAGGATTATCGGGTATTGATGACGATCGTGCCCTTCCAATGAGTTTCTCCGGAAGAATGGAGGCAGTTAAAGTCGGATCGTATTTGTTGGTTGACTTACCCGCTACCGGTTCCATATTCTGGTAAATCCACCAGGAGTTGCCACTTTCCCCATTACGGTTGGAGTAATTAACGATGTTTTTCTCGAACGTGATGCCATAGGATTTTCCCGAAGCGTCTTCCGACCAGTTACAGATACTGTAACCTACGTTGTTATGGTCCTGCCTTTTGGCAAATACTTTATTGTTTCTCAATATCATGTTATGACCACCTCCGATCCCCATACCGTATTGCCCCGGGTTTACAAGGATGTTCTCTTCCGCGATCTGGTAAGAGCCGCCGAGATCACCGATGAGGATTCCACCTCCGGAGGGCGATGGGCCACCTCCTCTAAACCAGTTCCCTTTGACAATGATAGGGCTTTGTGCTGTTCCATGCGATTGGTTCACGTTGATAAGATCACCGGGAGAACTTTCTCCATAAATGTTTTCAGCTGCATTGTAACTGATACTGTTGCCGGCTCCGGTCACCATGATAAACTGGGCGACAAAACCGTTGTTGGTGTCATTCGATAACGCCAACGGCCCACCCACATTGTATATGTCATTGTATTCGAATACGACCCCTTGCGACGTAGATGCGACCAATGCTGTATGCACATTCTCAAATGTGTTGTCGATCATTGTCACATTCTTACAATTATATAGGTAAATACCTCTTTTATTGGATGACGTGAACCTGTTGTTCCTTATGGTCACATTTTCACAATCATAAAGAGCTATAATATCTCCGTTGACATTAGAAAAATCCAACCCTTCAATTACAAAATTAGATTTCCTTACATGCTGAATTGCTGCGGACTTGCTGTATGATCCCGTATACCTGGCCCCTTGACCATAAGATATATAGGGGGAAAGACATAGGAATACCATGCCTAAAATGATGTTTTGTAGTTTCATCCTTTTTTTCTCCTTTTAAATTAATAGTGTGTTTAAATAAAATAGTGTTTCAAAAAGTATAAGCCAAACTGATATGGATCCATTCGATGGAAAATAGCCATAACGATATCCCGACAGCTGTAAAACGGGAGAGTATGCATGATTTTCCTGAAAGTTACCTCCATCCAAAGTAACCTTTTCAATGTAGCTCGTCGTTTGATTTCAGTGCAAATATACACTTTTATTTTCTTATCATCATGTTAAAAAACAAAGCGATAGCTCTCTATTTTGTGCATATTAGAAAGTTTTAAATTGCATTAACGGAAAAATTTCATTATTTAGAATGAATATAAAAAAGCAATCCCTTCAAAATGAATATGAGAAACGATTCTACTGATCATAAGCATATTTTTGTAATATTATGTAAGTAATTATTTGATGCAAACAATCCATTTCAAATATATATTTGCGCTACTTAACTAAGTTAGTTAAGAGTATTGGCGGTGCACAGAGTGAAATTTTATTATTGTTTATAAAGATCAAAATCACAGTTTTCGGTTTTTGCACAATATATGTCCTTTTTTCGACATGATATGGCGTTATTGTGTAATTACCCCAAGAAATTAATGAAAATGAAAAAATGTATTTATTTGCTACTCTTCACTTACATTTCTGTTTCGTGTGTACAGGTGAAAGATATTTCCTATTTCCAGCAAATCAGCCAAGGACAGAATACGCTGGGGAGCGTAACATATGATGCCCGTATCAAACCAAAAGACATTCTCTCCATTACCGTAGTAAGCAGTGAACCCGAAGCATCAAGGAGGTACAATCTCATCATGCCGCAGCTCGACGCAACGTTAAGCTATACTCAATCTCAACCCACCTTGCAAAATTATTTAGTGGACGGTGAGGGAAATATTAATTTCCCATCACTGGGTAAGATGAGCGTGAAAGGGTTGAGTGTTAGGGAATTGGAAAAGAATATAGAAGAGAAGCTGAAACCCTTCTTCATGGAAGAGATGCCTGTGATTACTGTCAGGATTACAAACTATTCTGTGAATGTGTTGGGAGAGGTGCTTAGGCCGGGGAGATTTGAGACGACAAACGGACGAATGACCATTTTTGAAGGACTGGCCATAGCCGGAGATTTAACTATATACGGCAGGCGTGATAATGTGAAAGTGTTGAGAGAGAATGAAGATGGAGAAAGGATTATTTATACTTTGAACCTCAATGATAAGAGATTGTTTAACTCACCCGCCTTCTTTCTCGAACAGAACGATGTAGTGTATGTAGAACCCAATCAGACGAAAGCCAATTCCTCAAGGTTTGGTGCAGCAGAGAGCTATAGGATATCCACCATATCTGTATTGATCTCTTTGGCCACGCTGGGAGTCACCATTTTTGCATTGTCTAAATAATTATTCAAAAATAAAAGAATGAACAAATATTCAGAGGTCGAAGAAGAGTTTATCACGTTGTCAGGAAAAAAGATTGACGTGATGGCCATACTAACGAAATATTTATCTTATTGGAAATGGTTTATCATATCCATTCTCCTCTCTCTTGCCATTGCTGCAGTTTATATCTATTTTACCTTACCGAAATATGAAATTACCACTTCTATCCTGTTCAAAGATGATCAATTAGGAGGAACTACAGAGTTGAACATAGTCCGGGATATGGGTATAATAACAAGACGGAATAATGTGGGTAATGAAGTGGAGATTCTGAAGAAGTCATTGGTTGCGGAGAGTGTGGTCAGGAAACTTGACCTGTATGCCACCTATACCGAGATGACACCCCTGTTAGGTTTGAATAAAATTTTTCCGAACTCACCCAAGCGGGAAACGGCTGTTTTATACGGAGATGAATTGCCTGTCACGATAAAGATGCAGGAAGATAAACTGAACGCCTTGGTGGATGATATTAAATTCAATCTGATGAGCAGTCCGGATGGCACTCTGCTGTTTACCGGAGTGTATAAGAGAAACAAGTACAGGGTAAAGGTTGCTTCGAGCGATACAATCGTGAGGCTGCCCTTTGGTGAGATCCAACTTGTGAAAGGGATTATAGATCCGGTAAAGGAAAGGTATATCAGAGTACTGATCCAACAACCTTTGGATGTGGCCGACAATTTTTTAAACTCCTTGGAAATAGAGTTGACTTCTAAAAATTCTTCGGTAGCAGATATCAGATTAACATCTTTTAATACTTCATTGGGGATAGAATTCCTGAAAGAATATATTGAAGCGTATAATGAGCGTGGAATCAGAGAGCAATTGGAGCTGGCCGAAAAAACAGCGAAGATTATAGACACCCATCTTGCTAATCTGAGTAATGAACTAAGTAATGTGGAAGACCAGGCACAGGAGTTCAGACAATCGCGGGGATTGACCGACATTGCCTCTCAGGCAGATCTCTATAATTCGCAGTTGGCGAGTGTGAGCCAACGGAAGATGGATGTTGAATCACAATATGGTATTGTCTCGAGTTTATTAAGTTTTGTACAGCAGAAGAGCGGCCACAGCCAGCTTATCCCGGCTAACTCAGGTATACATAGCACTGTGTTGAACTCGCAGATCACTGCCTACAATGACTTGGTATTGGAGCGGAATAAGCTCTCACGGATTGCTTCCAGCAGCAATCAATCAATGATCAACCTCAATAATCAGTTGGAATCTACTTTCAGTTCAGTCCTTTCCGGTTTGCAGAACGAAAAAAACAATCTGGAGATTCAATTGCGGGATATCAATACCGAGTATTCCCGGAATAATGCCCGAATCAGGGCAATTCCACAACAGGAACGCGCTTTTTCCGATATTAAACGCCAACAGAACATCAAAGAGGAGTTGTTCCTCTATCTGCTTCAGAAGAAAGAGGAAAGATATATGAACATGACAGCGGTAGAACCTAATTCCAAGTTTGTTGATAACATACGTGTAACGAGAATCGTCTGGCCGAAAAAAATAATTCTCTTATTGGTATTTTTTGTCCTTGGGTCGATCCTGCCCATAATTGCCATCAAGATAAGAGACCTGCTTCGTTATCAGTTAGACAACAAAGAAGAACTGGAACAAATCTCATCTATCCCGCTACTCGGAGAAATTCCCCGCACCGGCCAGGCAGAGACTCTCCTGGTGAAGGAGAACAGTAACGACAGCTTTAATGAGATGTTGAGACTTTTGCGTGCCAACCTCTTGTTTGTTATTGACGGTAAGGATAAGAAAGTGATCAATACGCTGTCGAGCATCAGTGGGGAAGGAAAATCGTTTGTATCCATCAATCTGGCAATGAGTCTGGCATTACTTGATAAAAAGGTAGTATTGGTTGAACTTGATATTAGAAAACCCCAATTAGCCAAACAATTGAACTTGGACAGCAAAGAGGGAATCACGCTGTACCTGTCTGGCTATTTAGATAAAAAAGAGTTGATAAAACCATCCGGAATTCATCCGAACCTTTCTGTCGTTACGGCAGGGTCTGTTCCTCCAAACCCCAACGAATTGCTGGCAAAACCGGCACTGGATGAATTTATCAATGATTTAAAGAGTGAATATGATTTTATCATTGTGGATATGGCGCCGGTGGGAATGGTATCAGACGGCTTTTTATTGAACCGGATTGCAGATGTGAACCTGTTTATTGCACGTGCAGGCGTAACGCCAAAAAAGTATATAGAAGATGTGGATAGATACTATCAGGAGAATAAACTCAAGAAGATCTATTTCATACTCAATTCCGTCAATCTAAACGGCAGGGATTACCGGTATGGCCTATATAAAAAGTATGGATACGGGTACGGATAACCGGTTGTGGATGACTCCTGAGAGTTTCGTGGCAGAAAGATTGTCGAGCCTCACCGTTTATAGACGGAACGTATGATGATGTGTGACATATTTAAAATAAGCAGCAAAAATGGAATTGGATAAATCTGAAATTATACAGCTTCCCAAGATTTTCGACAGAAGGGGTAACCTCTCTATCATTGAGGGAATTAACCATATACCCTTTACAATTGAACGTACTTACTGGATATATGATGTGCCGGGTGGAGAAGTGCGTGGAGGTCATGCCTATAAGCAAAATCAGGAATTTATTGTGGCATTGTCGGGAAGTTTCGATGTCAGCCTGGACGATGGAAGGGTGAGGAAGACCTATTCTCTGAACCGCTCATATTACGGGCTATACGTTCCCAAAGGCACCTGGCGGCAAATGCAGAATTTTTCCACCAATTCTTTGGCGCTGGTGTTGGCCTCGATCAGCTTTGATCCAGATGATTACATTTATGATTACGCACTATTTACAAAATTAGTCAAGGAAGCGGGCATATAAAAAGAGAACTTATGAAGAAGACGAATATTTATGATTGCTCGATGCTGGAGATAGACAAGCATCATAACGAAAAGGGGAATATTAGTGTAGTGGAGAATACCAAAACCATTCCTTTCGATGTCAAGCGGGTCTATTATCTCTATGATGTGCCTGGAGGTGAATCCAGGGGAGGGCATGCGCATAAGGAATTGCAGCAGTTTATTGTGGCTGCCAGTGGCAGTTTTGATGTGACGGTTGACGACGGTGAATCGAGAAGGACTTTTACCATCAACCGGCCATACAGGGGGCTTTTGGTTGTGCCCGGTATCTGGAGGGAGTTGGACAACTTCTCTTCCGGTTCTGTCTGCCTGGTGTTGGCATCGACAGAGTATTCGGAAGAAGACTATATAAGAGATTACAACGAATTTAAAAAGTATAAGCGGACATAAAAGAGTAAATAGGAGCATTTCAACGTCCTAACAATGACTGAATATGATAAAATTCCTTGACATACAAAAAATAACCGGACTGTATTCTCTCGGGATCCATGAGGCTGCGTCGCGGGTAATCGACTCCGGCTGGTACCTCCTTGGAGAAGAGATTGCCCGATTCGAGAAAGAATATGCCCGATATATCGGCACGAAGCATTGCGTAGGAGTAGCCAATGGGCTGGATGCATTGCGGATTATTCTGCGGGCATACATGGAGATGGGTGTCATGCACGAAGGGGATGAGATTATCGTGCCTGCCAACACCTTTATCGCTTCCATCATTGCCATCACCGACAATCGGTTAGTGCCGGTACTGGTGGAGCCCGATATCAATAGTTACCAAATCGACGATACGAAAATTGAACCGGCAATCACTCCCAGGACAAAAGCGATCATGATAGTGCACTTGTATGGGCAATGCGCATATAGCGAGAAGATTGGACAGCTATGTCAGAAGTACAATTTGAAACTGATAGAAGATAACGCGCAGGCTTCCGGTTGTAAGTACAATGGAAAGACCACCGGCTCTTTGGGAGATGCGGCGGGACATAGTTTCTATCCCGGTAAAAACCTCGGCGCGCTGGGAGATGGAGGAGCTGTCACCACCTCAGACCGATTGCTGGATGAAACAGTGAGGTCACTGGCGAATTATGGCTCAACCGTCAAGTATATATTCGATTACCAGGGATATAATAGCAGGCTTGATGAGATACAGGCAGCGATCTTGGGTGTGAAACTGACCGGATTGGATAAGGATAACCGGCGACGTAAGGAGGTGGCACGATACTACATGGAGAATATCAGGCACCCGGAGGTGATCTTGCCGAAGGTGTCCGATTGGGATGCGCATGTCTTTCACCTGTTCGTGATTCGTTCTCTCCGGCGTGATTCACTTCGGGAATATCTTCACGACAGGGGGATAGAGGCCCTGATTCACTATCCGGTGCCTCCTCATAAACAAAAGGCATACATCGAGTGGAATGATATGGATCTTCCGGTTACCGAGAAGATTCATGCAGAAGTGCTTAGTTTGCCTATCAGCCCTTACATTACGGATGAGGAAATAAAAATAGTTGTGGATGCGGTTAATGCATTTTGTTGAGAATAGAGTATTAAGGAGAAAATGACTGAACAAAGAAATTCATACCGGCAGATTATGAAGGCTACCTCCCTTTTCGGGGGAGTGCAGCTTTTCCAGATCGTGATTTCAGTGATACGCTCGAAATTTGTGGCAGTATTACTGGGACCCGCCGGTATGGGTGTTGTGGGCCTGCTCACCTCTACTACGGGATTGGTGATGGGATTGACGAATTTCGGGTTGGGTACGAGTGCTGTCAAGTATATCTCAGAAGCCAACGCTGAAGATGATCGAAGTCGCTTGGGCACTGTGGTTGCCGTGCTAAAACGACTGGTATGGGTTACCGGAATCCTGGGAGCATTGGTGACACTCCTTTTCTCCCCTTGGCTCAGTCAGTTTACGTTCGGAAACAAGGAGTACACCTTGGCATTCGTATGGATATCCATTACTCTTTTATTAAACCAGTTGACTACCGGAGAGATGGTGTTGTTGCAGGGACTCCGTAAACTTCAACAGTTGGCAAAAGCCAATGTATATGGCAGTCTTGCTGGACTGGTTATCACTGTCCCTCTCTATTATAAATTCGGAGAGCAAGGGATCGTGCCTGTAATCATCATTACCGCTTTTTCAACCTTTTTCTTCACTTGGTATTTCACCAGGAATATAACGGTGGGAAAGAAAGTAGTATCACGCTTTACTATCCTTACGGAAGGTAAAAGTATGATGGTCATGGGTCTCATGATCAGCATGAGTGGTTTGGTCGCCTTGGTGGTTGCTTATCTCATCCGCATCTTTATCAACCGTGTGGGTGATATAGCGGATGTTGGTTACTATAGCGCGGGGTTCACCATTATCAACACTTACGTGGGAATGATTTTTACTGCCATGGGTACCGATTATTATCCCCGTCTGTCGCTCGTGGCAGCCGATAATAAGAAGTGCAAGGAGCAGATCAACCAGCAATCAGAGATTGCCCTGCTTATTCTGGGTCCTATCCTGATCGGTTTTCTCCTGTTTCTCCACTGGGCCATTATCATTTTATACTCCAACCAGTTCTTGGCCATTACCGGTATGATCTATTGGGCTACCCTGGGAATTTTTTTCAAAGCTTTAAGCTGGGCAATCGCTTTCATTTTTCTGGCAAAGGGGGCTGCCAAGCTATTTTTCTGGAATGAGTTGATTACCAGTGTTTATGGATTGGGATTTAATATGCTGGGATATTATATGGCAGGGTTGACCGGGCTCGGAATAGCATTTTTAGCCAGTTACTTGCTCTATTTCATACAGGTGTACCTGATTGCCAAAGTAAAGTTCCGATTCTCCTTCCACCGGTCATTAATCGTCATCTTTTTCGTCCAGTTCCTACTCGCGCTCTCCTGTTTTGTCGTCGTAAGCTTGGTCCGGCAACCCTACCTGTATCTGCCCGGTCTTTTGCTTGTCGGCATCTCGGCGTGGTATTCCTACAAAGAACTGGAAAAAAGAATCGGCTTGCGAGAAATTATTAAAAATGGTATACAACGAATTAAAAAGAAATAGATATGCAGAGAACAGATAATCCTTTAGTATCGGTAGTGATGATTACTTATAACAGTGCCAGATATGTGTTGGAGACACTGGAAAGTGTGAAAGCCCAAACATGGAAGAATCTAGAACTGGTGATAAGTGATGATTGCTCAACAGACAATACTGTTCAAATCTGTTCGGATTGGTTAAGAAAAAATAGTGATCGTTTTGCAGCGACAAAATTAATTACCGTACCGCAGAATACCGGAATACCTGCCAATTGTAATCGAGGTTTATTAGCGATGCAGGGAGAATGGTTGAAAACCATCTCGGGAGACGATATCCTGCTGAAGAATTGTATCGCCGACAACATGGAATATGCGCTAAATTATCCTGACGCATCCTTTATCGTTTCTGATGTACAGGAGATCGATGAAGAGGGATTGCTGATAAGGGATAAGGTGATCAATGAAGGAGTTAATTTTATAACTGGTTTTTCTTCGGTGAGAAAACAATTGAAAGCTTATGTCAGATGGCCGGCCTTTTTGAATGTGCCTACCTTTTTTTGCAGAAAAGAGGTGGTTGAAAAAATAGATTACTTTGATGAAGACTTTCGTATCTATGAGGATACGGTAATGGTGATCAAGATAATGGGAGTAGGAGTCAAACTTTATTATATGGAAAAACCCACTGTGGCGTATCGGATACATCGAGAATCTATTTCCCGAAATATGAAAATGGAGGATCGGCGAGAAAGAGAGGCTTTCAGGATATTCCAGAAATACCGGAAAAAATATCTGAATATTTTTAATCCACTCGACTTGTCGGTCTATTATGAAACATGGCTTAGGTTTAAATATAAAGGAATTAACGGAGTTAGGGGCGATTTTTTGTTGCGAAAACTAAGTCTCTTCTATTGGTATATGAAATTCAATGGAGTAAAATCATATTAATCCAAAAGAAAGTAATGAATATCGTGTGGGAATCTATCGGAAAATAAACAGGATTTTAATGTCAAATATCTTTAATTGAGTATAAATGAACAGAGTAAATAAACAGATCATCAGCCATACCATCCCTATTATTATTTTTCTATTGGCCGTTTATTCGGTTTTACCCTATTTTAAGCCGGGAGTGCCTATGATTGGCTTTCTGAATAATACAACAGTATGGTGGAGTATTTCTTTTTTAATACTGATAGTCTTTTTTCTTTCAAGATACTATTTCTTCGATAAAAGAAACCAGGATAATATGCTTATTGTCTGGATTTATCTGTTATGGAATCTCGTTTGTATTATAAGGGGAATGTTTGCTGCTGAAATGTATTGGGATTGGAAAGGACTGACGGGTAATGCTATGGCATTGATGTTGCCCATTGTGATTTTTTCCGCGACCAATAAAATGATAGTGCAGTCGTTACTGTCGTTTTTCGTAAAATATGTAATGCCATTATTTCTGGTGTTTGCGTTGGTCATCAGAACAGATGCTTTCGGCTTCTATCTTATTCCGGTTACCTTTTTAATATTGTTTTTACCGGTGTTGACCAAACAACAGAGAATAATATTGTTGATTTTCACGGTGATAGTTGTTATGGCTGATTTGAGTGCACGAAGTAATGTGATTAAATTTTCTGTGCCTTTCTTAGTCCTTTTATTTTATTATTTCAGAAAAAGGATTTCAGTTAAGACAATGGAAATATTGCGTGTGTCGCTGTTTGTAATTCCGCTACTGCTTTTTATCTTGGGAGTTGCCGGAGTATTCAACGTCTTTAAAATGGACGAGTACATCAAAGGCGATTATACTTCCGTGGGAGCCGATCACTTGGGTGAACGTGTTGAACAAAGCGTTATCGCAGATAGCAGGACTTTCATATATGAGGAGGTACTGGGGTCGGCAGTCCATAATAATTATTGGTTGCTGGGACGTACGCCGGCACGGGGAAATGACTCCTATGCGTTCGGAGAAATAGCGGCGGAATTAACCGGAAGAAATGAACGTTTGTCAAACGAGATCGGATTGGCCAACGTGTTTACCTGGACAGGTATAGTAGGAGTGATACTCTACACGTTGATTTTCTTCTGGGCATCTTTTCTGGCCGTCAATAGATCGAGGAATATTTATGCGAAGATGCTGGGTATCTATGTGGCATTTCGTTGGCTTTATTCGTGGATAGAAGATGTGAATGATTTCAGTCTTAACTATTTCATGTTGATGGTGATGTTGGGATTATGCTTCTCGGAGTCTTTCAGGAATATGTCGAATAAGGATATCACGATTTGGGCACGGGGCATCTTCGATGTGCGTTACGTTCGCTTTCAGCAATCTCTTTTTAAAAAAAACAAGTATGGAAAAACGGAATATAGCGGTATTACTAACGTGCCACAACAGAAAAGCTAAGACAATCGATTGTCTCACCTCATTATTTCAGGCAACAATTCCACAGGAATACCTACTCGATTTCTATTTGACGGACGACGGGTCTACTGATGGTACGGGAGATGCTGTTGAGGAACTGTTTCCGCAGGTGCGAGTAATAAGCGGTGACGGGAATCTATTCTGGGCAGGAGGAATGCGTCTGGCGTGGGCGACAGCCATGCGGGAAAAGAGGTATGATGCTTATCTGCTGCTCAATGACGATGTGGAGTTGTATCCCGATTTTTTTATGAACCTGTTGGAAGCCGAAGCCTTTTCATTGAAAGAAACCGGCAAGTCGGGTATCTATTCCGGTGTCACGGTTGATGGAAACGGGGAAGTGACCTATGGGGGATCCAAGGTGAATGACTATCTGTTGGTGGTGAGGTTGAATATGCTTTCTCCCGCAGAGCGACCGCAAGCATGTGGTATTACCAACGCAAACGTGCTTTGGGTGAGTAAAGAGGTGGTAGACGAGATCGGTATCTTCGATGATCGTTTCACCCATGGCATTGCCGACTATGACTATTCCTTCCAGGCCACAAGAAAAAAAATACCGGTATTTCTTGCGCCCGGAATATGCGGTGTATGTGCAGACGATCACGGGAGAAACTGGAAAGGCAGCCAATATCCGTTGAAGGATCGGATCGCTTACCTGAAGAGTCCCAAAGGATTGGCATACGAAGAGTATTTGTATTATATAGGAAGACATTTTCCCCTGTTCGTGCCCTATTCATTTATTATGTTATGGATGAAGACCTTGTTCCCGACAATATGGGATCACACTAAAAAGATGAAAAAAGCTCCGCTATGATAAAAGAAGCACGAACATCCAGACAACGGATGATGATTTTTCATCCCGCGCTCGCTCCGTACCGGATCGACCAGTTCAATTTATTGAATGAACTGGTCGACCTCGAAGTGGTATTTCTCATGGAAGACCTGTCGAACTTTAATATGGACCAGCAAAAGTTGAGGGACGCATGCCAGTTCAGGATCTCTTTTCTATTGAGTGGGCTGTGCTATAGAAGACGTATATTCCGTTTCGGCATGCTGCGCAAAATAAGAGAAGGCAATCCCGATATAGTGATGGGGTTTGAATATTCACTGACTACCCAGTACCTTGTCATGCTAAAGAGAGTGGGACTTATCAGGCAGAAAGTTGGCTCTTTCATTGACGATAGCCTTGATATTTGCAATAATGTGCAGTCTACTCTACGTAAGTGGGTCAGGAATATATTGGTGAAGCAGCTTGATTTTATGGTGGTGATGTCGGGAGAGGTGGCAGGTTTTTACCGGGATCATTTAAAGATAGATGAAAAAAAATTGATTGTGTCGCCTATTTTGCAACTGCCTGAACGTCTGAGAAAAGAGGTTGCTACAATTGAGTCGTTTGCCAACCGTTATGTTGAGGAATATGGATTGGAACGAAAGAAGACAATCCTTTTCGTGGGACGCTTTGTTCCGGAGAAGGCATTGCCGCTATTCCTGAAGAATATTGCTCCAATCCTTGTATCTCGTGACGACATCCGGTTAGTACTGGTCGGAGAAGGAAAGGAAAGGGAGCAAATAGCAATGATCGCAAAAGAGAAGAGGATAGAAGAGAAAGTGATCCTGCCGGGTAAGTACCAGTCTGAGGAACTCTATGGCTGGTATGCGTGTGCTTCCGGTTTCGTATTGCCCAGCTTGTCGGAAACATTTGGCGCGGTAGTGAATGAAGCATTGATCTTTGGAATAAAAGTTTTCTGTTCCTGCTACGCCGGAGCATCGAGTCTGGTTACCCCTGAGAATGGAATTGTATTTAACCCCCTGGATAGCAGAGATGTACATGACAAATTTCAACACTATATCGACGATTTGGAAGCTGTTGAAGGTATTTCACTGGACAGTAAACCCCCTTTGATGGAAGAGCAACGGCACTCTTTCCTGCAGGAATGGAAAAAAATATTATATACTGAGATGTTATGAGCCAGACAAGGAAAGATATTCTTTTTATGCTCCATTTGCCACCTCCGGTACATGGCTCGTCTATAGTTGGGGAGTTGGTGAAAATGAGCAGTATCATCAATAGTTCGTTTCATGGACGATACATCAACTTGATCCTGTCACGAAAAGTGAGCGAGAGTGGCAAGACCAATCCGGCGAAGATCGTTCGTTTTGTGATAATCTGGCTACAATTGTTGAGCAAATTGTTGCATCGAAAACCCGATCTCTGTTATTATGCGTTGACTACCACCGGAGCGGGATTATATAAGGATGTTGTGTTAATCTCCTTGTTACACCTTTTTCGGGTGAGAATTATTTATCATATTCATAATAAGGGCGTTATTCTCTCGAAAGAGAAAAAGTTGAATCATATCCTTTATCGCTTCATATTTAAAAACAGATATGTGATCCTACTTTCCAAACATCTCTATTATGACATAGAAGCGTATGTGCCGAAAAATCGTGTCTATTATTGTCCAAACGGCATAAAAGATTATCAACCAAGCGCACCCTTATTAACTCTACCCGAAAACAGGCGATTCAATATTCTCTTTCTCTCGAATCTTATTGAGGAAAAGGGAGTGTTCGTACTGGTGGAAGCCTGTGCAATACTGAGAGACAAAGGATATCTGTTTCAGTGTAATTATGTTGGAGGAGAAGGAGATGTGAGTGAAAAACAATTCAATACATTTGTACAGGAAAAAGATTTGACCCAACAGGTGAAATATCTCGGCAAACGGTATGGACGGTTGAAAGAGATCTCTTTTGAACAGGCCGACCTATTCGTCCTGCCTTCACGATACGACTGTTTCCCATTGGTGGTATTAGAGGCCATGCAGCATGGCCTGCCAGTAATAACCGCTTATGAAGGGGGAATGCCGGATATGGTGGATGAGGGGAGAACCGGTTTTCTGCTCTCTCACTACGATGACGCGGAAGAATTGGCTGGAAGAATTGAGTTATTGATATCCAATCCGGCATTGCGTAAACAAATGGGGAGGAACGGCAGGATCAAATATGAAAAAGAGTTCACCCTGTCTGTTTTCGAGAAAAGACTACTTTATATATTACAGGAAGTTATACAATAAAAAAGAAGAAAAATGCTTGTAGAAGTATCAAAAGAAGAATATAGAAGACATTTCAGAACCGACCCGCATCCCTATATCACGGAAGCTTTTATAGCTCTTAATGAAAAGAAACAAGAGAGGGTAATTCGACTGATGAGTGATAAATGCACTTCCATCGGCCTTTTGGTGGGATTGAAAGAAGGGGTGATTCGATCTCCTTTCTCAGCACCGTTTGGAGGATTTCATTACACGCATGAATACATAGATTATGATCTGATACAGGAGTTTTTGTCCGATCTGAAGGAATATGTCTTCAGCAAAAGATTGGAGAAGATGTTGATCACACTCCCTCCCGACCTGTATCAGGAAAATATGAATGCCAAACTGGTAAACGCATTTATCCGGCTTGGATTTAAGATGGAAACGCCTGATATCACTAACTACGTTAATTTGAATAAGTATGATGGAACATGGGTTAAGAGCGAGACCGGACGGATTTGTAGAAAAGCAGTCAAAAACGGCCTTCTATTTTCAGTGGTGAAAGAAAGGGATGAAATGGAAGAGGTGTACAGGGTGGTGCAGAGAAACCGTGAAGGGTTAGGCCGTAAGATATATATGACTTTTGAAGACATTATGGAGGTGATGGATATCTTCCCTGTAGACTTTTTTGCGATCAGGGAAAAGGATGGGAGTTGCATAGGAGCCGCGGTCTTATACCGTGCGCATAAGACAATTGTGCAAGGCATATTTATGGGAGGTGACCTGGAAAAACGAAACTTGGGAGTTATAGATTCGATGTATATGAATAGCTACAACTATTATAAGGAAATGGGATTTCAATACATTGATCTTGGCACTTCCAGCCTTGACGGAGAACCCAACATAGGCCTGTTAAGATTTAAAGAAATTCATCGTGGTGAGACCTCTCTTCGTTACACCTTTACATTGAAACCCTGAATAGTTTGTATGTGTAATATGATTAGATTAAATTAAAATATCCAATGTTTAAAAATTAAAATTATGTTGCAACAATTTAAATTGTATAATGGAGGACTTGAGGAATTGCCCTTTTCAAAAAAATTAATCACCACACTCAATGCTCATTCGTTCAATACGGTTAAAAGAGATCCTATTTTCCGTGAGGCACTTCAATCCAGTGATATGTTACTCCCTGACGGAATCAGTATGGTATGGGCTGTGCGGCTGCTACAAGGGAAAAAGATAAAGAAGATAGCCGGTGATGATCTGTTCCGCTATGAGATGCAACGGGTAGATGGAAAAAAAGGAAAATGTTTTTTTCTGGGAAGTTCGGAAGAGACATTAAATCTGATCGAAGAAAGAGCAAAAAAAGAATTTCCAAACCTGCAGGTATACAGTTACTCCCCTCCGTATACATCACAATTCACCGATGAGGAGAATCAAGCTATGATAGATGCGGTGAATCGTGTGGAACCAGATACACTTTTTGTGGGAATGACTGCTCCCAAACAGGAAAAATGGGCTTTTACCCATTTCGACCAATTGAAAGCCGGCCATATTTGTTGTATCGGTGCAGTATTTGATTTTTATGCCGGAACAGTGCAACGCGCACCATCATGGATGATAAATACCGGAATGGAGTGGTTTTACCGATTGATACGTGAACCCCGGCGCATGTGGAAACGGTATCTGATAGGGAATAGCCTGTTTGTATTGGAAATCTTGAAGGAGAAGTTCCGAAGTAACGGTAAAGAACCTCAGATTGTTACTTTACAACCGCAAATAACAAAAATGAAACAGGAGTGAGTAATAAAAAGGTTTTTCTTTTTTTAAGTTATTGGATTTTTTATAATCACAATTTATGAATACAGATCATTCAGGAGCAAAATTTCTCTTTCTTCTTTTCGATCTATTACTCTTAAATATATCGGCCTATATGGTATATCATAATAGCCCGATGTATGACTATGTGGATCTCCCGGCAAGAAATCTCTATATTATGCATGCCAATATCTCTGAGCTTTTTGCATATATTTTGTACTCAAAGAGAAATTATTTTTTCACGGATAGCTATACTGAAAGGGTAAAAGCATTCAGTATACGGTTTATCGTTCTTCTTATCGCCCTCTTCGTGCTGGCAGAGATCTTTCTTCCTAAAGGGTATCATAAGGGATTTCTGCTGGAATATGCAAGTTTCTTCTTTGTAGTAAAAGTAGTTGTTTTTTATTGTATTTATAAGTTTCAACAGTATCGATATAAAAACGGATATGCTCATCACAGGGTAGCTATCCTGGGAGTAGGAAACTCAGACCTGATATTGGGCAAGCTGCTGAATGACAATCCTTCATTGGGGTTTAAATTGGCTGGCTATCTCTCCAATAAAAATTACCAATCGGATTTTGCGACATTGGGAAAGTTGAATGATTTGGCCTATTTATCGGAAAAATATAAATTAAATATGCTTTTTGTGACCGATCCTGCCTATTTCACCAAAGAGAATACCAAGAAGCTACTTTCCATTTGTAACGAGACAGGACTGCGTGTACGTTATATTCTCATGAAAGGACATTGGAATAATTATAATCATATCGGTAAAAAGAGAGAATCGGCCCGTTATTTCGAGATGTTCAATCCCCAGCAAATTCCATTGGACAGCCTTACATTACGTGTTCAAAAGCGGGCTTTTGATATTCTCTTCTCTGCTGGCGTCATTTTGTTTATCTTTAGCTGGTTATTTCCTGTTATAACTCTATTGATCAAATTGAACTCCAAAGGGCCTGTATTTTTTCTCCAGAAAAGAACAGGGATTAATAATAAAACATTCAAATGTCTTAAATTCAGGACAATGACCGTGAATAAAGAATCTGACGCTAAACAGGCACAGTTGAATGACTCCCGGATCACTTCAATAGGTTCTTTTTTGAGACGCACCAATATCGATGAGCTACCACAGTTCATTAATGTACTTCTCGGTAATATGTCAGTGGTAGGCCCCCGTCCGCATATGCTAAAGCATACCGAACAATATTCCGCACTAATACAGCACTACAAAGTCCGTCATTTTGTCAAACCCGGTATTACCGGCTGGGCACAAGTCAACGGATATAGGGGCTTGACGGATGAGCTTTGGAAAATGGAGAAAAGAGTGGAGTACGATATGGAATATCTGGAAAAATGGAATTTTATATGGGATATCAAGATAATTTTCATGACGCTTTTTGGTAACAAAGCGTATAAAAATGCCGGATAAATATAAAAGTGAATTTTCTTGGGAACGAGGCAGAAACAAACCGGTTTGTATTATGCCGAGTGACGACAGAAATGATATGATATGAAAAATTAAAATTGAAAATAATATGACAAAAGTAGCGCTTATCACAGGTATTACTGGACAGGACGGATCGTTCCTGGCCGAGTTATTGATAGAAAAAAGATATGAAGTGCATGGAATTATCCGTCGTTCTTCATCATTCAACACTGCACGTATTGAGCATCTCTATCTCGACGAATGGGTAAGGGATATGCACCGTGACAGGCTTGTCAATCTCCACTATGCTGATATGACCGACTCCAGTTCCCTAATCCGTATTATCCAAGCTATACAACCGGATGAAATTTACAATCTGGCTGCCCAAAGTCATGTCAAAGTAAGCTTCGATGTGCCTGAGTATACTGCGGAAACCGATGCCATAGGTACGCTTCGTCTGCTGGAAGCTGTCCGGATTCTTGGTTTGGAGCAGAAAACCAGAATATATCAGGCATCAACATCCGAATTATACGGACTGGTGCAGGAGGTGCCTCAAAGGGAAACTACCCCTTTCTATCCTCGTAGTCCATATGGAGTGGCAAAGTTATATGGTTATTGGATTACAAGAAACTATAGGGAGTCTTATAATATGTTTGCCGTAAACGGTATTCTCTTTAATCATGAGAGTGAGCGCAGGGGAGAAACGTTTGTTACTAGAAAAATCACCATTGCCGTGGCCCGCATCGCACAGGGTATACAAGATAAACTCTATCTGGGTAATCTGAATGCATCGAGGGATTGGGGCTATGCCAAAGATTATGTGGAATGTATGTGGTTGATATTGCAGCACGATACGCCGGAAGACTTTGTGGTTGCAACCGGAGAAATGCATACCGTACGTGAATTTTGTACCTATGCATTTGCTGAAGCCGGAATTAATCTTCGCTGGGAAGGTGAGGGAGTGAATGAAAAAGGAATAGATACCGCCACCGGTAAAATATTGGTAGAGGTAGATCCCAAATATTTTCGTCCGGCCGAAGTGGAACAGCTTCTGGGTGATCCCACCAAAGCGAGAACTCTGCTGGGATGGAACCCTCGTAAAACATCATTTGAAGAACTGGTCAGATTGATGGTCAGACATGATATGAAATTTGTGAAAAAATTAAAAGCAAAAGATGCAATCGACAATGAATGAAAAGAGCAAAATTTATATTGCCGGACACAACGGCCTGGTAGGATCTGCCATTTGGAAAAATCTTTTGTCAAAAGGGTATACTAACCTTGTCGGTCTTTCTCACAGTGAGTTGGATTTGATGGATCGTACTTCGGTGAAAGATTTTTTTGATCGGGAGAGACCAGAATATGTGATTTTAGCGGCAGCGTATGTGGGAGGAATTGTGGCTAATAATACATATCGCGCGGATTTTATCTATCGTAATCTCCAAATACAGAATAATGTGATAGGAGAAAGTTTTACGCATAATGTCAGGAAACTGTTATTTCTGGGGAGTAGTTGCATCTACCCGAAAGAGGCTCCACAACCTATCAGCGAAGAAGATTTGCTTACTTCTCCTCTCGAATATACCAATGAACCCTATGCGATCGCCAAAATTGCCGGACTCAAAATGTGTGAAAGCTTTAATATACAGTACGGCACCAATTATATCGCTGTAATGCCAACCAATTTATATGGACCAAAGGATAATTTTGATCTGGAGAGAAGTCATGTGCTTCCGGCATTGATTCGTAAGATGCATTTGGCTAAGTGTATGAAAGAAAATAATTGGAGTGGTATACAAAAAGATTTACGTAGGAGATCATTAGACGGGATCGACGGACAAAGTACAATCGATGATTTTGTCTTTACCTTGAATAAAATCGGTATATTTTCCAATCATCTCGACTTATGGGGTACGGGAAAGCCGATGAGGGAGTTTCTTTGGAGTGAAGACCTGGCCGACGCTTGTGTGTTCATCTTGGAAAATGTGAACTTTGAAGACCTGAGAAAGGGAAAAGAAGAGGTTCGCAATTGCCATATCAATATTGGAACCGGGAAAGAGATTAGCATAAAAGAATTAGCTTTACTCACTGCCGATATAGTAGGATATACCGGTAAAATTAAATTTAATCCATCAAAACCGGATGGCACGATGAGAAAATTGACCGATGTATCCAAACTAAAATCCTTGGGATGGCAATATAAAGTAGAACTTGACGAAGGTATCCGTTGGATGTATCAATGGTATCTTGCCGATCAGGAAGAGAATGAATAAATCATAAAAAAATGTATTATGGAATTTAGAACAGTTATTGATGTCCAGTTCAAAGAATTTGATCAGACAGTATTTGAAAAATCATGGATATGGCTAAGCGACCCGGAGATAAAACGGCTTACCGGCACCCCCGAAACAGATAAGGATTTTCGTGAGAAATGGTTTAATAGCTTGAAAGAGAGGGACGATTATTATATTCGATCGGTATGGCGTGATGACGAACCGATCGGTACGGCTGGTATCAAACATATCACGGCCACCGATGGGGAAGCATTTTTATATATAGGTGAAAAAAAATATTGGGGTAAAGCTGTGGGATTGCAGATGTTGCAGTATATCATAGACTATGGACGTTCATTAGGACTATCTTCTCTCTACGCCCTGATCCTGAAAGAAAATATCAATTCTATTAAACTGGTTAGTAGATTCGGTTTTGAAAAAGAGAAAGAGTTGGATGGTGAGATAATAATGATGCGTTGTTATTTGTAAGTATAAAAATACCAGGAGATGACAAAGCCAAAAATCCTTATCAACGCTTACGCCTGCTCCCCGGACAGGGGTAGTGAACCCGGTATGGGTTGGAACTGGTGTATACACTTGGCGAAGCATTGTGAACTCCATATCATAACTGAAGAGGAGTTCCGGGAGAAAATAGAGGCTGCCCTGGTTACTTTACCCCAGGGAGAAAATATGCACTTCTATTACAATCCGGTACCGGAGAGAGTAAGAGAGATGGCAAGGAATCAAGGAGATTGGAGGTTTTATGCTCATTATAAAAAGTGGCAGAAGAAAACATTGAAGATTGCCAGGCAGATTATTTCTGTGCGGGAAATAGATATAATACATCAACTTAATATGATCGGCTTCAGGGAACCGGGATATTTGTGGAAAATAGAAGCCATTCCTTTTGTGTGGGGGCCTATCGGTGGGTTGAAACAATTTCCGACAGCTTATCTCCAAGGTGCGGATATCAAGATGCAGTTTTTCAACCGTCTAAAAAATAGCATCAACCTTTTGCAGTTGAAGTATGATACAAGGGTCGATAAGGCGTTTAAACGTGCGGATTTGCTAATCAGTTCCATTCCCGATTCATACCGTGCAATAAAAAGACAGAAAAAAAAAGAGTCTGTCATTATTCCTGAAACTGGCTCCTTTATCAGTGATGATGTAGAGACAAGAAGGTTTTATGACGAGGATTTCAATGTGGTATGGGCCGGAAGGTTCTATTTTCGCAAACAGTTAACGTTGGCCCTAAAAGCCTTGGAGGCTACCCATAATAAGCGAATCTTTTTAAATGTATATGGTGATGGCGATAGGGAGAGCGAGAAGGAGGCAAAACAGCTTGCGGAGGATTTGGGTATCTCCGGCCAAGTGATATGGCACGGAGACAAACCCCATGCTGTAGTACAACAAGCCATGCGTGAGGCACAACTCTTTTTCTTTACGAGCATCAGTGAAGATACTTCGACTGTGGTATTGGAGGCTGTAAGCAACCGTCTACCCGTTTTGTGTTTTGATACCTGTGGCTTTGGAGCTATAATCGATGAAACGGTTGGTCGCAAAATACCACTCACTAACCCCGAAAAGTCAGTCGATGATTTCTCCAAATATTTAAATCTGTTTTATGCCAATCGCCCGTTGTTGGAGGAGTTAGCCCTGAATTGTAAGAGGCTTCAGCAGCAACTCTCATGGGATGAGAAAGCAAAAAAGATAGTGAGGCTATATCAGGAAATACTAAATTCTCCCCGGTATACCAATGATTTTGTTATGAGTGGCGATAGCAATACTATTATTGAGATCGGTGGTTAGTTGCCGATCTCAATATTTTCATTTTTCTCTTTCGACTTGGGGAGAACCAGATTTAGGAATACTCCGATAAGTGCCGAGAGGCCAATCCCCGTCATGCTGATATTTCCTACCTGTAAAATAGCGCCTCCAATCCCTGTGGTAAGAGTTAACGAGACGATGATCAGGTTGCGGGTGTTACTCATATCGGTTTTATTCCTGATCATATTATTTACCCCCGTAGCCGCGATCATACCGAAGAGCAATAGCATGATGCCGCCCAGCACGGAACCCGGGATAGATTTCAGAAAAGCACTCACTTTCGCCACCAGCGAAAAAATAATACCGGTGATTGCAGCAATGCGTATTACTGCGGGATCGGTCACTTTGGTAAGGATCATGGCACCGGTTACTTCAGAATAGGTAGTTACTGGGGGACCTCCAATGAATCCCGACACACAGCAGGCAATGCCATCACCAAACAAGGTGCGGTGTAATCCCGGTTTTTTCACAAAATCTTTTCCCGCAACTTGGCTTACGGCATATACATCGCCCACATGCTCGATGACCGGAGCAATGGCTACCGGAATCATAAAGAGGACTGCTCCCCATGAGAATTCCGGTTTGACAAACTGTGGCAATCCAATCCATGGAGCCGCGGCAATACCGGAGAAATCAACTTTTCCCATCAGCATTGCGGCCAGATAGCCTACGATAATTCCACTAAAGATCGGGATCAATTGTAATAAACCTTTGGCAAACATACTTACCACGATGGCTGTTACCAAGGCAATAATGGCCAGCAACCAGTCCTCTTTTGCCATATCTACCCCTACGCCTGCCAAAGAAAGTCCGATCAGCATAATTACCGGTCCAATGACTACCGGCGGAAAAAGACGCTCAATTAATTTTACCCCCTGCCATTTAACCAGCGCGCTCATCAGGAAATAGACAAGCCCAACGGCTACCAGGCCCGACAACGTTCCCGCCATTCCATACAGTTCGGTAGCTTTTATGATCGGGGCGATAAAGGCAAAACTGCTACCCAAAAAAATAGGAACCATCCCTTTCGTAACCAGATGAAAGATCAGAGTTCCAACCCCTGCGGTAAACAGTGCTGTGGAAGGATCAAGCCCTACTAATAACGGAACCAGTACCGTGGCGCCAAACGCCACAAAAAGGAATTGAACTCCCACAATAGTTTTATAGGTGGGATTAAGTTGTTTGTTGTTCTCCATTGAATTGTATGAAATTAATTTTCGCCTGCAAAGATAAAAGGTTTTAGCAAATATGTAAGCAATTATAAATAGAAATTAAACAATGTTTGAAAATTATATCTAAATCTAATTGTTGGATAGTTGAAAAGGAGAAGCCGGCAACCCTTCCCTGTTATAGAGATTGGCATCTCCCGGATTATCGCTCCATGCATAACGGACAAAGAGCGGATTGGCTATTTCGTCGTTATAGACTACTACCTGATTATTTTTGTTGATATATGCTTTCGCCCACTTAAACTGTTTATCTGCTCCCGCGATGGCAAATCCGTTCAGGTAACCATATTTGTTTTTTACCATCAAGCCTGAACCTGTATGATCGAAATCGAGAATAACTTTATTTCCTGTTATATTCATTGATTTATAAACAGGACCGGAATAAACGATCTCTTGTCCGTATGTCTTGTTCAGGGCGATCAATGCCAATCTCAATCCGACATCCTGTTTGTTTCTGGGATGTATGTCGTTTGCTTCGCCGATATCAATCGTGACCGCTTCACCGGTATTCGGAAGCGATAAAGTATGGTGTTGCGCATCTCGCAATTCAGCCCACTGGCTCTCTACCGGTAATGGACTTTCCGGCTTATAATTGGCCAACTGTACCCAGTAAAAAGGAAATTCATATCCCCATCGTGCTCTCCAGTCGCGAATTAAACAAGGAAATAAGGAATAATAATCTCCTGAACGTCCGGCGTGGGCATTATTCTCTCCCTGATACCATATTACCCCTTTGATGGAGATATTGACAACCGGACTGACCATCCCGTTATATAATACCGTAGGGTATAAGTTGGGTTGAACCTTGTTGTTTTCTATCACTCCTGTGCTCAGCTTTATTTTCATGCTGTCGGGAGAATTGTCCGGGGTGTATTTGTAATGATCCTTTAACTCGTGGGGTAGGGCATCGAATGATTTTCCGCTAATCCACGGTTCAATCTCCGTACCTCCCCATGAGGCATTGATAATTCCGATCGGGATATGGGTCTCCTGAAATAATTTACGGGCAAAAAAATAGGCTACTGCCGAGAAATCACCTACCGTTTCAGGGCTGCAAACTTGCCATCTTCCAGTTATTTCAGTTGTAGGCTCAAAGGCAACTTTTCGATCCACATTGAAAGACCTGATTTCCGGATATTTCGCGGAAACTATCTCCTCTTCGGCATTTTTTGAACTCGCCACGTTCCATACCATGTTCGACTGACCACTGCAAAACCACACATCTCCTACGAGAATATCATTCAACTCAATGAGCTGATCTTTTCCTTCGATACGTAAAATATATGGACCACCATATTCTTCAGGATTCAACGTGGTCGTCCATTCTCCGTCTTTAGTCGTTTTCACCTTCCGGACTTGTCCATTGAATGACACTCTAATCTTTTCTCCCGGATCTGCCCACCCCCAGAGACGTATCTCCTTGTTTCCCTGAAATACCATATTGTCTGAGAATATTCCGGGTAACCGGATGGCACCCATTACCATCGGGGTTAATAAAATCAGCCATACTATGAAAAATGTTTTTCTCATTACCATGCTTTCAATTTTATCATAAAAATATTTTATCCGTTTAACCCCGTCTATCCCATCCTTATACCTATTCATACATATTGTCTGTATCGATCTCCGCCAACTCCACTAACGTGGCACCCACCTGCTCGACAACCATCTCAAAGAAATACTTTCCTTTTTCCTTTGTTGACGCCATCGGATTACCGATACCTGTATCCTGACTTACCTGCGACCATCGTCGTTCGGCCCAGAACCATCCCTCTCTCAATGCTTTGATTTTATATTTTTTTTCACTCCCGTCACCTGCTTCCTCTAATGGCAGCACCCACTCCGGTTTCAAGTGGAGCAGCATACTGGTCTCCATCTCATCAGCGTGATCGCCTTCCTGTTCGAAAAAATTATCCCTACCATTCCACCTAAACCAATTGCATACGCTGATAAACATGTCGGGGTATTTCGCTCCCAATTCACGTACCATTGTCTTGAAATCATTGCCTCCATGGCTGTTGAGGATGACTAATTTTCTGATCCCGTGACGGTTGAGATTCTCTGCGATATCATTCAGGATAATCAATTGGGTACTTGGATAGATATTCATATCCAATCTTATATCCAACTGTCCGGTATTCACACCGTAAGGGATAGTAGGTAATACAATTACCTTCGCCCCTCTCTCCCATGCAATCCGGGCTGATTCGGCCGCGATGTTTTCGGCGAGGATATTGTCGGTGGCGTAAGGTAAATGATAATTATGTGCTTCGGTAGCCCCCCAGGGAAGTATTGCCAGATCATAATTGGCCTCTTTTATCGATTTCCAGTTCGATTCTGCTAAAATATAGGGTCTGATCATCATAAAAATACTTTAATTTGTTTCTCTTATCATACAAAAGTAGAGACTACAAATATGGGATAATTTTTTACACTTTTGAAATTTTTCTGCCGATTTTATGTCCTATCAAAGCATAAAAGAGAATATAAAGATAGCAGGGGATGAATATGCGGTAAGCTATCTGGAAATCAGAAGGTAGGGCTATATCGCTTACTTTGATCGCATCCAGCAGGAACCCGAATGTCAAGGGAATGGCCGCCCCACCCACCAATGCCACAATTAACATCGACGCCGCTGACTTGGTGAATTTACCCATACTGGTGATGGTCAATCCCCAGATGCAACCCCACATGATAGAGTGGGAGAGGCCTAAGCCCGATAAAAAGTATATGGCTATATGGGGAGGTAGAACCGTTAAAAGGATGGATGATATCAGTGCTATCAGGGAGAAAATTATCAGTCCTTTACTCTGGGATAGCCACTGAAGTGAAAAGATACTGATGAGATAGCCGATGATCATCCCCACCGGTCCGATCATTGAATACCTGGCAGGCGAATCTACACCAATCGAACGGGCGAAGTCGATCACCGAAGCCATAGGTAGCGTTTCAACCCCCACATATATAAACAATGCGAATACGCCGAGCAGCAAATGAGGAAACTGCCAGATACTTTTTTTCTGGTTGGCCGCAATGACCAATTCGTTGTTGACATTTTCCTCTTCTTCTTCAACCTCTCCCTCAGCCGTGATTTCCGGAAGAGGAATGAAAATCATTGCCAAGGCGAATAATGC
>Ga0172382_10001217_pt1 | contig 46820 bp, 30 predicted proteins | sample Leawel138RmetaG_FD_122245 | JGI IMG/M metagenome (GOLD analysis project Ga0172382, IMG submission 122245) | Leachate microbial communities from a municipal landfill in Southern Ontario, Canada - Leachate well 138R metaG | ecosystem: Engineered > Solid waste > Landfill > Unclassified | place...
AGCTCTTTGGCCCAAGGGCGCAATCGGCGTCCGGTCTTCCCCTCGGGCGAACCCGAGTACATCAACTGCTCGGTTATAATACAAGGGCGCAATAAGCAACGCGCATTGCGCCGCATGCAACACATGACTATGGCAAAAAAAACAACAGCGAATTCCTGACGTCAAACTGCCGCCGCATAGCGTTTCGTTGAGACATCGGCAATTTGTGGCGGACACGGACCGCTGCCATTCGGCGCAATGCGCTGCGCTTATTGCGCCCTACCGCGGGACAAAGAGGTGTTCGACGGCAAGCATCTGCTGTAAAGGTAGGGTGCGCATTGCGCCCCTTGCGATGGATGGGGCATGTCGCCCCGGCGTGAGTTGAGCCGCGCCTGACTGCCCCCCGTCAGTCAGGCGCACTCATGATGAGGCAGCGCTGATCAGCGCTTGCCCTTGCCGGCCTTCTTCTCTTCCTCGGCACCGACCTTCTCGATGCCTTCCAGCGCGGCGACTTCCAGCGCCGGCAGCGCGGGCAGGCTCTTGGCGTCTTCCACCAGCGGCTTGAGCTGGGTGTGCAGGTCGCTGCACAGGGTGTGCAGTTCGCGGTACTTCTCCGCCAGCTTGGCGGCGTTGTCCTGCGCGGCCTGCATGTCCTTCACCTGCTGTTCCAGGGTCTGCTTTTCCTTGCGCAGGGCGGCATTGGCGGCGACGGCTTCCTTGCGGGCATCGGCCTCGTCCATCTTTTCCTTCTTCAGCGCCTTCAGCTTCTTCACCACGTTTTCCGGCGTGTCGGCCAGGGCGGTGTTGATGGCCTTCATCGCGCGATCCTTGTCGGCGACGGCGTCCTTCAGCTTCTTCGCCTCGGCGGCGTGCTGGGCGCGCTCGGCGACCATCTGCTGTTCGAATTTTTCCAGCGAGGCCTGGGTTTCGGCGCGCGCGGCTTCGGCGATGTTGCGCGCCTTTTCGCTGTCGGCCAGCTTCTTCTCCATGGTGGAGACGGCGACCTTGGCCTGCTCCTGCGCCTTGCTGACGCTGATGTCGGCATCGATGTAGCGCTTGATGGCGTTATCGAGGGCGGACTTGAGTTCTTCCTGGGAACAATTCGGGTCCAGCTTGAGGGCATCGGTCGCGGCACGCATCAGCACTTGCTTGCTGATGGCGAGGTCTTTCCAAACTTTTAATTGCAGCTCGAGATCTGCTTCAGCCACATGGTTCTCCTTGGGACTTGACTATCGGGGGGTATAAATTTGAGGGGGCACATATTAGTCGAAATCGCGACAAATTGCTGATATTTCCGTGGCCTACGGGGGACGCCGATGCGGGGGGAAGGGATGGCCGGGGGGCCTCAGCCGGGCGGAGGGGAAGGCCGACAGGCGCGGGCCAGGCAAAATATATTCTTTTTTATCAACAAGATATTGGCGAAAAGGAACAAGCTGCTGCAGCCGGCACGAAAGCTTCCTCTCCCTGGGGGAGAGGGCCGGGGGTGAGGGGGCCAGGCACAAATTTGGTTCACGCCACCCACCCATCCTCTCCCTGGGGGAGAAGGAACCCTGCGTCGTGGTTTTGCTGGAGGGACGATTTCAACCGGCCAGGCCGGCTGCAACGGTACTGAAAGCTTCCCCGCACCTTGTCCCTCGTACCTCCCCCGGGAGGGCTCAGGCGAAGCGGTAGCCCTTGGGCACCACCACGATGCCCTGCTCGCTGACGGTGAAGCGCTCGCGATCGCGCTTGCCGTCGTAGCCGATCTGCTCGCGCGGCGGCACCACCACCTCCTTGTCGATGATGCAGCGGCGCAGGCGCGCGCCGGCGCCGACGCGCACGCCCTGGAACAGGATCGCGTCCTCGACGAAGGCGCCGTCGTCGATGAACACCTGGGGAAACAGGATCGAGTGCTGCACGCTGCCGCCGGCGATCACCGCGCCACCGGCGACGATGGAATTGATGAAGATGCCCTCGGTGCCGGAGGTGCCGGGCACGGTGCGCGCCGGCGGCGTCTGCGCCTGGTAGGAGCGGATCGGCCAGTCGGCCTGGTACAGGTCGAGCGGCGGCAGCGGCTTGAGCAGGTCCATGTTGGCCTGGTAGTAGGCGTCGAGGGTGCCGACGTCGCGCCAGTAGCGATCCGGCGTGACGCGGCCGGTGGCGCCGCCGAAGTGATAGGCCATCACCTGCCGGCTGGCGATGAGGCGCGGCAGGATGTCCTTGCCGAAGTCGTGGCTGGAGGCCTCGTCGGCATGGTCGCGCTGCAGCTCATCCAGCAGCAGCGCGGTGGAAAACACGTAGATGCCCATGGACACCAGCGCCTCGTCGGGCTGACCCGGGAGCGGCCTTGGCGCCGCCGGCTTTTCCTCGAAGCCGATGATGCGATCCGCACCGTCCACCGCCATCACGCCGAAGGCGCGCGCCTCGCCCAGCGGCACCTGCATCGCCGCCACGGTGACATCGGCGCCGCTGGCCTGGTGGGCCTTGAGCATCGCCGCATAGTCCATGCGGTAGATGTGATCGGCGGAGAGGATCAGCACCGCCGCGGCGCCGCTGCGCTCGACCAGATACAGGTTCTGGTAGATGGCGTCGGCGGTGCCCTGGTACCAGCGCTCGCCGGTGCGCATCTGCGGCGGCACCGGCGTGATGTACTCGCCCAGTTCGGGATTGAAGATCGACCAGCCGTCGCGCAGGTGCTTCTGCAGCGAGTGCGATTTGTACTGGGTCAGCACCAGCACGCGGCGCAGGCCGGAGTGCAGGCAGTTGGCCAGCACGAAGTCGATGATGCGGTACTTGCCGCCGAAGGGCACCGCCGGCTTGGCGCGCTCGGCGGTGAGCGGCGTGAGGCGGGTGCCGCTGCCGCCGGCAAGGACTACGGCGAGGGTCTGGTCCAGCATGATGCGTTGCACCTCGATGGGGTGGGCTTGCTGCAGACGGAGCAAGAAGCGCACCAGGACGAGGCAGCGGGGCCTGGGGGCGAAGGGAGGGCGGCTTCATGTGTCGCTTTGGTGCAGGGCGTGGTGCAAACGCACCGGAATAGAACAACCGTAGGAGCGAATCGTATTCGCGATGGGTTGAACCCGGCAGCGGCGCCGGTCGCGAATACGATTCGCTCCTACCATGCCCCCTGCCAGGTGAAGCCCTTTTCGCGGAACAGCTTGAGGCAGGCGTCCACCACCACCGGGTCGTAGCGGACGCCGCGGAAGCGTTCGATCTCGTTCAACGCCTCTTCCAGCGGCAGGGCGGCGCGATAGGGACGATGCGAGGCCATGGCCTCGACCACGTCGGCGACGGAAAGGATGCGGGCCTCGAGCAGGATGTCATCGCCCTTGAGTCCCTTGGGGTAGCCGGTGCCGTCGAGGCGCTCGTGGTGCTGCACCACCATCTCGGCCACCGGCCAGGGAAATTCGATGCCCTTGACGATGTCGTGGCCCATCACCGGATGGGACTGGATGATCTCGAACTCGGTATTGCTCAGGTGGCCGGGGCGGTTGAGGAATTCGGCCGGCACGTAGATCTTGCCGATGTCGTGGATCAGCGCGCCCAGGCGCAGCCCCTCCAGCTGGTCCTCCGGCAGGCCCATCTCGCCGGCGATGGCGGTGGCCAGCTCCGCCACGCGCTGCTGGTGGCCGGCGGTATAGGGGTCGCGTTTTTCGATGGTGACGGCGATGGCCTGGATGGTCTGCACCAGGGAGCGCTGCAGGCTCTCGCCGATGCGCTTGCGTTCCACCTCCATCTGCTTGCGCGCCGTGATGTCGCGGGCGATGCCTTCCAGCGCCACCAGCCGGCCGTCGTCGTCGTACAGCAGGGTGTTGCGCTGCTCGGTCCAGATCTGCGTGCCATCCTTCTTGATCCAGCGCAGGGTGATGGTGCCGTCGCCCTCCATCTGACCGCTGGCCATGGCCTCCAGCTGGGCGCGGTCGTCGGGATGGACCAGCTTCATGCCCAGGTCCGGATCGGCATAGTGCTCCTCCGGGGTATAGCCGGTCATCTCCAGCGCCGAGGGGCTGACGTATTCGAAGCGCCGCTCCGGGTAGAGCTGGTAGCGGTAGATGAGGTCCTGCGCGCTCTCGGCCAGGGCGCGGTAGCGCTCCTCGCTGTGCGCCAGTTCCTGCTCCGCCGCCTCGCGCCGCATCCGGCTGCGCTGGCTGACGATGCCGAAGGCGAGGTCGTTGGACAACTCGGTGAGCAGGGCCACCTCCTGCGTGTCGAAGGCGTCCGCTTCCACCGCATCGATGGTGAGCACGCCCACCGTCTCGCTGCCGTGGCACAGCGGCAGGGCGATGAGCGAGGCGTAACCGCGCTTGTGCGCCTCGTCGCGCCAGGGCGCGTACGCGGGCTCATTGAGCAGGTCGCGGGCAACGAAGGTTTCACCGCTGCGCAGCGCGGTGCCGGTGGGGCCGCTGCCCCACTCGTCCTCGCCCCAGCCGAAACGCATGCTCTCCAGATAGCCGGCGTCATGGCCGGCCCAGGCCACCGGCAGGATGCGCTTCTCGGCGTCCTGCTGCGGATAGCCGACCCAGGCCAGGCGGAAGCCGCCCACCTCCACCAGCACCTTGCAGATGTCGCGCACCAGTTGTTCTTCGCTCTCGGCGCGCACCAGGGTTTCGTTGCCGCGGCTCAGGGTGCGCAGGGCGCGGTTGAGACGCTGCAGCTCGCGCTCGGCACGGCGGATATCCGTGACATCCTGCACCGTGCCAATCATGCGCTGCGGCGTGCCGTCGGCGGCGAAGATCACCTGTCCCTTCTCGTGCACCATCTTCTGCAGGCCGTCGGACAACACGATGCGGTGGTCGATCTCATAGGCCGACTCCTGGCGCAGCGCGTCGTTCACCGCCTCCTGCACCGGCTGCCGGTCGTCGGGATGGATGTATTCCAGGAAGGCCTCGTAGGTGGCGCCGAAGGCCTGCGGCGCGACGCCGAAGATGCGGTAGATCTCGTCGGACCAGTACAGCGTGCCGGCGACGATGTCCCAGTCCCAGTTGCCCAGGTGGGCGATCTCCTGCGCCTCCTTCAGACGCATCTCGCTGCGGCGCACGCGCAACTCCACCGCCAGGCGCTGCAGCGCGCTGGAGATGATCTCGCCGGCGGCGCGCAGCATGCGCGTGTCCTCCTTGACCCAGAGGCGCGGCTGCCTCGTCACGTCGAAGCCGATATAGCCGACCAGATGCTCGCCGTAGCTCATCGGCACCATCAGCATGGCGCGGATGCCCTCGGCCAGGAACTCCTCGCGCTCCGCCGCCGCCTCGGGCGGCAGCGCCAGCACGTCGTTGACGAGCAGCGCTTCGTTGCGCTTGAGGCGCTCCAGCCACCAGGGGAACCGATCCATGGCCAGCTCGGCCAGACGGGCGGCCTGCGGCGCGATGCCCTCCGTGCACCACTCGTGCACCTCCACCAGGCGACCGGCAGCGGTATCGAGCCCGAAGATGTAGGCGCGATCGGCAGCGACGAACTGGCCGATCTGCTCCAGCGCGCGCAGGATGTCCTGCTCGATGGAGTCCGCGCTGACAGTGACGAAACGCCCGGCGATGCCGCCCACCAGCGACTCGAAGGCGAGGCGGTATTTGAGCGCCGCCTCGGCCTCCTTCACCGAGCTGAGGTCCATCAGGGTGAAGACATAGCCGGTATGGGCCTGCTGATCGTCGTGGATGGCGCTGGCGGTGAGATATACCGCAATCTGCCGGTTGCCGCGCGACTGCAACACCGCCTCCCCCATCCAGCCCTCCGGGCGGAGGGCGTGCTCAAAGATGGCGTTGACCTGTTCATGCTGCTCCGGCGCAAACAGCTCGAACAGGGTGCGCCCCTCCAGGTCGGTGTGCGCGCCGCCGAGCAGGCCGCACAGGGCGGGGTTGCAGTAGGTGATGATGCGCGCCCCATTCATCACCAGGATCCCCTCGCCGGCCTGCGCCACCGCATGGCTCAGGGTGCGCCGCTGCGCCTCGGCATGACGCTCAGCGGTGACGTCCTCCAGGATATGGATGGCATGGCGGATGCTGCCGTCCAGGTGGCGGATGCCGAAGGACTTCGACAGAAACACCTCGCCGGACGGCAACACCACCTCATCGCCCTGCGCCTGCAGACGATCCGGGAAGGTCTGGCATGACGGCAGCGGGCCGTCGCCGCGCGGGAACACCTCCCAGTACAGCTTGCCGACGATCTGTGCGGCATCCATGCCGGCGCGGGCGATGTAGGCCGGATTGCCGTGGACGATGCGCAGCTCCTTGTCGTGGATGAAGATGGGATGGGGAATGGCATCGAAGGCGTCGTGCCAGTCGCGCTGCGCCAGCTCGATGCGGCGCCGGCTGTCTTCCAGTTCATCCAGCGCCTGGCGCAGCTCGGCGGTGCGCTCGGTCACGTGCCGTTCCAGTTCGTCGCGCGCCTGCGTCAACGCCAGATCGGTATGGCGCAGGCGGCGATTGATGCGGATGAAATGGACGATGCCTGCCAGCAGGACCACCACGAGCACGGCGCCGAGCGCCAGCCAGACGCCATACTGGCGCAGCACATCCGCCGCATGCACCTGCCCGAGGTCACGATAGGGGCCGAGGCGCAGCTCGCGCAGCAGGTCGTGCACCGGCTGATAGTCGGCCGGGATGGTCCAGCCGGCATTGTTGCCCTGCACCGCCGCCGCGCTGTCCGGCGGCATCTGCATCAGCGCCAGGGCCACGCTGTGGCCCAGGGCCTGCGGCGTGTGCTGCAGCCGTGCCATGGGCCATTCCGGGTAGAGGCGGGTACTGCTCTGGAAGATGAATTCGGGATGGCTGGCGGGCTGGATGACACGATAATCCTCCAGCCGGATCTTGCCCTCCGCCGCCATGCGCTCCAGGGAGTCGGTGCGCACCGTGCCGGCATCTACCGTGCCGTCGCGCACGGCGTAGATCACCGCATCGTGGGTGCCGCCGAACAGCAGCGGCTTGAAGTCGCGATAGGGCTCGACACCGGCCTGGCGCATCTCGCGCCAGGCGGCATGAAAACCGCCCAGCGACAGTTCGTCCACCGCCATGAAGGACTTGCCCGCCAGGTCGGCGAAGGTGTGCAGATCGCTGCGCTCGGCGCGGGTCAATACCACGCCGCCGAACTGGGTATAGGAGTGTCCATGGTCACGGTTGCGCAGGGTGGCGATGCGGCTGGTGCCGTAGCTCAGCTCCATCTCCACGTAATAGGAGGAGTTGGCCAGCACAAAATCCACGGCGCCGTCGCGCACCGCCGGCAGCAGCTCATCGAAGCCGAGCGGCACGACGACGAACTGGTGACCGCTGATGTGCCGGGTCAGATATTCGGCGGTGGGGCCCCACATGCGCAGCGCATTTTCCGGGCCGCGCAGCGACAGCACGCCGAGACGCACCTCCGTGGTGGCGGCCGCCGCGCCCATGCCGCACAGCAGGCACAGCAGCACCAGGCCGTGGCGCCAGGACGCCCACAAGGTACGTCCGGGAATCGTGAAGTAATACAGCGCGGCAATCCTCATGGTTTCTGCCCAGAATCGACACCCGCGCCACGCCCGGCAAGATGCACGGCGTGGCGGCACAGGAGTCAGGTTTGTTCTTAGCGTACTCAGTGTAGGCACCCAGGCCAGCGGTGCCGGGAGAGCATACGTCAGGCCGGGGGCTTGTAGAAGCAGTAACGGTTGCGCCCGGCCTCCTTGGCGCAATACATCGCCGCGTCGGCCCGCCGCAGCAACTCTTCCGCGGTGGCGCCGTCGGCGGGGTAGAACACGATGCCCACCGAGGCCGACAGGGTGACCCTCTGCTCGTGTACCGCGAAGGGCTCGGTCAGCACCTGCAGCACCTTCTGCGCCACCACCTGCACGCCGGCCACGCCGTGCACCTGCGCCAGCACCATGGCGAACTCGTCGCCGCCGAGGCGGGCCACGGTATCGCTGTCGCGCACGCAGGTGAGCAGGCGCCGTGCCGCCTCGCGCAGCAGCGCATCACCGGCGGCATGGCCCAAGTTGTCATTGACCTGCTTGAAGCCATCCAGATCGATATACAGCAGGCCCGCCTCGCTGTCGCCCACATCGGCCTGATTCAGTGCCTGCTGCAGCCGGGCGGCAAACAGCTCGCGGTTGGGCAGCCCGGTCAGGCCATCGTGATGGGCCTGGCGCCAGATCGCCTCCTGCTGCGCCTTGCGCTCGGTGATGTCTTCCTTCACCGCCACGAAATGGGTGATGCGGCCACTGTCATCCTTGATGGGAGATATCTGCGCGCTTTCCCAGAACAGGTGTCCATCCTTGGCCTTGTTGAGCACCTCGCCATGCCACACCTCGCCGTTCTTGATGGTGGCCCACAGGCGCTGGTAGGTCTTGAGCGGCGTAATGCCCGACTGCCACAGGCGCGGATTCTGGCCGATCACCTCCTCCGGCTGGTAGCCGGTCATCTCCACGAAGCGCGGATTGACATACTCGATGGTGCCCTCGCTGTCGGTGATGATGGCCGATGCCGGGCTGTGTTCCACCGCGCTGGACAGCTTGCGCAACTGCGCCTCGGCCTGCTTGCGCGCGGTGATGTCGCTGAAGGTGACCACCGCACCGAGCAGGCGGCCATCGGTGTAGAGCGGATGGGAGCGGTACTCCACCGGGAAGTGGCTGCCGTCGGCGCGCCAGAACACGTCGCTGTCGTCATGCACCACGCTGCCGTCGCGCAGGGTGGCATGCAGCGCACACTCGCTCAGCGGATGGGCGCGGCCGTCGGCATAGCTGTGATGGATCAGCTCATGCACCGGCCGTCCCAGCAACTGCTCCGGCTGCTCCAGCCCCAGCAGGCGCAGTGCCTCGGGATTGACCAGGGTGCACAGCCCGAGCAGATTCATGCCGATGATGCCCTCGCCGGACGATTCGATGAACAGGCGCAGCTGGGCCTCGGCCTGTTGCCGCTCCTCCACCTCGGCGCGCAGTTCCGCGGTGCGCAGCTGCACCAGCACCTCGGTCTGCGCCTTGGCCGTCTCCAGCGCCAGCATCTGATCACGAAAGCGGGTCAGGGCAAACAGGGTCAGCCCCGACAGCAGCAGCCAGACCGCCAGGTGGGTGGCGGCGATGTTGCGCAGCTGCACCGCCTCCGGCGCCAGCAGGGGCGCGGCGGCAAAGGACACGCTGACGCCGCCGCGGATATCGCCCAGCCGGTAGCCCTGGTGTTCATGGCACTTGAGGCAGGGCTGCTGTACCCGCAGCGGGGCGATGAAGCGGAACAGCGCCTCTTCCCCCTGTCCCACCAGTTCGCTCACCTCGCCCACGCCCTGCTCGAATTTCTCCAGCTGCGCGCGCTCCCAGCCGTCGGGTTCGTTGTTGGGGTTGAGCGGCTTGAGGCTGGTGAGGTGCAGGCGCAGCTGGCTCAGCTCGGCCACCACGTCGGTGAGCTGGCGCGTCATGTAGGCCGGGTTGATCATGGTGAGCGCGGTGCCCGACGGCGTGCTGATCTCGCGCTCCGGCACCTTGAGGTAGGGGTTGGGCCGGGTGTAGTCGTCGACCGGGGCATACACGCCGCCGTGGCGCGCGTTCCACAGCCGCACCGACTCCACCATCTTGAATACGAACTGGGCGCGGTCGCTGGCCACCAGAAACGACTTGCGCTCCATCTCCGCCTGGTTCCACAGAAACGACGCCACCACCACCAGCGTCCAGATCAGGATCGGCAGCGGCCAGTAACGATACTGCAGGACAATCTTTTTCATCAGGCACCCGATAGAGGAATAGTGCCTTCCGGTGGCAGCAGGCACGGCATGTCACGCACGTGGCCCGGTTACGCTGCGGCTTGCGATGCAGCACGGCTGCCGTGTGAGCGCAGTCACATTATGTATGCCCATGCGCGGGATAGGCAAATCAGAACCTGGCATGACGCTTGCTCCCTTGTCACACAACCATGCTCGGATATAGCACCATGCCGCCCCCTTCTGCCCCGCTCCCCCTGCGCGTCCTGCTGTGCGACGCCGACCGCGGCCGTGCCGCGCTGCTCGAACAGGCGCTGGCCGATGCGGGCTACCGCGTCATCGCCCGCCTGGATGGGGCGGCGAACCTGAGCGCCGCGGTGGCACATCATCAGCCGGACGTGATCATCATCGACCTCGACTCCCCCGACCGCGACACCCTGGAACAGATGCGCAGCATCAGCCGCGAGCAGCCGCGCCCCATCGTGATGTTCGCCGAGGACGACGCCAGCGGCACCATCAACCAGGCCATCAAGGCCGGCGTCAGCGCCTATGTGGTGGACGGCCTGAGCAGCAAGCGGGTGCGCCCGGTGATGGAGGTGGCCATCGCCCGCTTCCGCGAATATCAGGCCCTGCGCGAGGAACTGGCGCGCACCAGGACCTCGCTGGAGGAGCGCAAGGTCATCGACCAGGCCAAGGGCCTCCTGATGCAACACCGCGCCATGAACGAGAACGAGGCCTACCAGGCCCTGCGCAAGCTGGCGATGGATCAGGGCAGGAAGCTGCCCGAGGTGGCGAAGAACGTCATTGCCATCATGGAGCTGCTGGGCTGACGCCCGGCAGCTCCAGGTACAAGGGACGAGGTAAAAGGTACAAGGAACGAACTCGCTGCGCTCGTGTTGTTTTAGTCACGATGGCCGTGCGCGCAGCGCACACCTCCCTCGTATCTTGTCCCTTTCCCCTCGTACCTTCCTTGCCTTAAAACCGGGCACCGCGCTCCGTGTTGGTGCAACGAAGACGCGCGGCCAGGGCCCGCAGCGCAGGCGATAACGCCCCGCCCCCATTCCTGACGCGGCCCTGGCCCAACGCAGCCCCCCTTGGCACGACGGTTGCAAAACACCAGGCAAGCACCGGCAACGTCGCCGGTCTCATCCAGCCGCAACATTGACCCAATGGCGGGCCGCGGCGGGTGACGGCGCTACAGCTGATTCGGACAAAGGCGTCCATGCGTGTGGATTTCGATCTGCACGGATGGACGCCTTTTTTGTTTTCCGCAACCGAGGACGAGGCAATGACACAGGACAGACAACGCACCGGCAGCACCCGCCGCCGCTTCATGAAACACACCGCCCTGGCCCTGGCCGGCCTGCTGCTGCTGGGCGGTCAGGCGCAGGCGGCCAAGCTGGAGAAGGAAGAACTCAAGTTCGGTTTCATCAAGCTGACCGACATGGCGCCGCTGGCCATCGCCTACGAAAAGGGCTACTTCGAGGATGAAGGCCTGTACGTCACGCTGGAGGCCCAGGCCAACTGGAAGGTGTTGCTCGATCGCGTCATCACCGGTGAACTCGACGGCGCCCACATGCTGGCCGGCCAGCCGCTCGGCGCCACCATCGGCTTCGGCACCCAGGCCCACATCATCACCGCCTTCTCCATGGACCTGAACGGCAACGGCATCACCGTCTCCAACGCCGTGTGGGAAGAAATGAAGCCGCACCTGCCCAAGGGCAAGGACGGCAAGCCGCTGCACCCGATCAAGGCGGACGCACTCAAGCCGGTGATCGAAAAGTTCAGGAAGGAAGGCAAGCCCTTCAGCATGGGCATGGTGTTCCCGGTGTCCACCCACAACTACGAGCTGCGCTACTGGCTCGCCGCCGGCCGCATACACCCCGGCTATTATGCGCCGCACAAGGGCGACACCTCGGGCCAGATCAAGGCCGAGGCGCTGCTCTCCGTCACGCCGCCGCCGCAGATGCCGTCGACGCTGGAGGCCGGCACCATCAACGGCTACTGCGTGGGGGAGCCGTGGAACCAGCAGGCGGTGTTCAAGGGCATCGGCGTGCCGGTGATCACCGACTATGAAATCTGGCGCAACAATCCCGAGAAGGTGTTCGGCGTCTCCGCTGCCTGGGCCGAAAAGTATCCCCACACCCACAAGGCCGTGATCAAGGCGCTGATCCGCGCCGCCAGGTGGCTGGACGAAAACGACAACGCCAACCGAGCCGAGGCGGTGAAGATTCTGGCCCGGCCGCAGTACGTCGGCGCCGACGCCAACGTCATCGCCAACTCCATGACCGGCACCTTCGAATACGAAAAGGGCGACAAGCGCGCGGTGCCCGACTTCAACGTGTTCTTCCGCTACCACGCCACCTACCCCTACTACTCCGACGCGGTGTGGTACCTGACGCAGATGCGTCGCTGGGGCCAGATCAGCGAAGGCAAGCCGGACAGCTGGTACATGGCGACCGCCAGGAAGGTGTACCGCCCGGACATCTATGCCGCCGCCGCCAGGGAACTGATCGCCGAGGGCAAGATGCAGGCCGGTGAGTTCCCGGACTTCGCTGGGGAAAGCGGTTTCCGCGCACCGCAGACCGGCTTCATCGACGGCATCACCTACGACGGCCGCAAGCCCAATGACTACCTGAAGCAGTTCGCCATCGGCCTCAAGGACAAGGAACAAATCTGATGCACCGCCGGCCGGGGTTCGCCCCGGCCGGCACGGAGGACCACGCCATGACCATCGCCCTGTTCAACCCGCGCACCACCTTCAACGCCCCGGCCCTGGATCGCCTGCAGGCCTGCCTGCAGAGCACACAGTTCCCGCGCCGCGTCGTCGCCATGGTGCGTCACCTGCTCATCCCGCTCATCGCCATCGCCATATTTCTCGGCGTGTGGAGCGCCGCGGCAAAAAACATCCAGACCTCGCTGGGCGAACTGCCCGGCCCGGTGGCCGTCTGGCAGCAGGCCGGCGCCCTGCTGAACGAACACAGCGCCGAACGCGCCAAGGCGGCAGCGTTCTATCAGCGCCAGGAGGAACGCAACGCCGCGAAGCTGGCGGAGGACCCCGCTGCCGAGGTGAAGATCCGCCCCTACACCGGCAAACCCACCTTCATCGATCAGATCGGCACCAGCCTGCTCACCGTCGCCACCGGATTCTTCCTCGCCACGCTGATCGCCATTCCGGTCGGCATCGTGTGCGGCATGAGCGCCACCCTGTACACGGCGCTCAACCCGCTGATCCAGATCTTCAAGCCGGTGTCGCCGCTGGCCTGGCTGCCGCTGGTCACCATGGTGGTGAGCGCGCTCTACGTCAGCGACGACCCGCTGCTGGCCAAATCCTTCGTCAACTCGGCCATCACCGTCACCCTGTGCTGCCTGTGGCCGACCATCATCAACACCACCGTCGGCGTCGCCTCGGTGAGCAGGGATCTGCTCAACGTCAGCCGCGTGCTGCGCCTGGGCTGGTTCACCAAGACGGTGAAGATCGTGCTGCCCTCTGCGATACCGCTGATGTTCACCGGCATGCGCCTGTCCCTGGGCATCGGCTGGATGGTGCTCATCGCCGCCGAGATGCTGGCGCAGAATCCGGGCCTCGGCAAATTCGTCTGGGACGAATTCCAGAACGGCAGCTCCAGTTCGCTGGCCCGCATCATGGTGGCGGTGTTCGCCATCGGCCTGGTCGGCTTCCTGCTCGATCGCGGCATGCTGCTGCTGCAACGGCGCGTGAGCTGGGACCGCAACGCGGTCCTGCGCTGAGATGCATTCGTCAAGCAAACAACAAGGAGTCCGCAAATGAACGCCAATGGACGCAAATACTCGTGGGTTATCAAGATTCGCGTTGATTCGCGTTTATTTGCGGATTACTGGCCTTGTGTTTGCAGATAAAGGAGCAAGTCATGACCTATCTGAACATCGATCATGTCGGCATCACCTTTCCCACCGACCACGGCCCGCTCGAAGTGCTCAGGGACGTGGCGCTCAAGGTGGACAAGGGTGAATTCGTCTCCCTCATCGGCCACTCCGGCTGCGGCAAGTCGACGGTGCTCAACATCGTCGCCGGCCTGCTCAAGGCCAGCACCGGCGGCGTGCTGCTGGAGAACCGCGAGGTGGACGAGCCGGGGCCGGATCGCGCGGTGGTGTTCCAGAACCATTCCCTGCTGCCCTGGCTCAGTGTGTACGACAACGTGCGCCTCGCCGTGGATACCGTGTTCAGGCACAGCAAGAGCCGGCAGGAGCGGCACGACTGGACGCTGCACAACCTGGAGCTGGTGCACATGTCCCATGCCCTCGACCGCCGCCCCGACGAAATATCCGGCGGCATGAAGCAGCGCGTCGGCATCGCCCGGGCGCTGGCCATGGAACCCAAGGTGCTGCTGATGGACGAGCCGTTCGGCGCGCTGGATTCGCTCACCCGCACCCACATGCAGGACTCGCTGATGGAGATCCAGGCGCGGCTCAACAACACCGTGATCATGATCACCCATGACGTGGACGAGGCGGTGCTGCTGTCCGATCGCATCGTGATGATGACCAACGGGCCGAGCGCGACGGTGGGCGAGGTGCTGCACATCGACCTGCCGCGGCCGCGCGATCGCCTGGCCCTGGCCGCCAATCAGAAATACAACCACTACCGCGCCGCCGTGCTCAAGTTCCTGCACGAACGTCATGCCCAGCCCGATGTGCCGGTGCGGCCGCGTCACAAGCCGGCGCTGAAGCTGGCGGCCGGTTGAGGAGCCCGCCATGTTCGCCATCAACGCACTGGAAAAAACGGCACTCACTCTCGGCTTCATCCCGCTGACCGACTGCGCGCCGCTGATCGTCGCGCAGGAGCACGGCTGGTTTGCCAAATACGGGCTGGAGGTCACGCTGTCGAAGGAAACCTCCTGGGCCAATATCCGCGACAAGGTGGCGCTCGGCATCCTCGACGGCGCACAGATGCTGGCGCCGATGCCGCTGGCGATGAGCCTGGGGCTCGGCCCGATGCACAAACCGATGGTCACTGCGCTCACCTTCGACCTCAACGGCAATGCCATCACCGTGTCCAACGCCCTGTACGAGCGCATGCAGCGGGCGGATGCCGCCGCCATGCATGAACGCCCGCTGAGCGCACGGGCGCTCAAGGCGGTGATCGAGGCGGAGCGCCAGGCCGGCCGCCCGCCACTCACCTTCGCCATGGTGTTCCCCGAATCCACCCACAACTATGAACTGCGCTACTGGATGGCCGCCGCCGGCATCGACCCCGACAACGACGTGCGCCTGGTGGTGGTGCCGCCGCCGCAGATGGCCGGCCGCCTGGCCCAGGGCGAGATCGACGGCTATTGCGTCGGCGAACCGTGGAACGCGCAGGCGGTGCAAGCCGGCATCGGCCGCACCCTGATCACCACGTATGAAATCTGGAACAACAGCCCGGAGAAGGTGCTCGGCGTGACACAGGAGTGGGCCGAGCAGTACCCCAACACCCACCATGCCCTGCTCTGTGCCCTGCTGGAGGCCTGCCGCTGGCTGGACGATCCGCGTCATCGTGTGGACGCGGCGGCGCTTATCGCGCGCAGCGTGCACGTCAACGCCCCCGAACATGTCGTGCGCATGTCGATGACCGGTACCTTCCAGTATGCCCCGGACGAAATGCCGCGTGCCCTGCCGGACTTCAACGTGTTCCATCGCTACGCCGCCAACTTCCCCTGGCGTTCACATGCCATCTGGTTTCTCACCCAGATGCTGCGCTGGGGCCAGCTCGATCACGCCATTGACCTGCAGGCGGTCGCCTGTACCGTCTATCGCCCCGATCTCTACCGCGCGGCGGCGGCGCATCTGGGCCTGCCGTGTCCCGCCAGCGACTACAAGAACGAGGGCCGCCATGAGGGCAGCTGGAAACTGTATGACGGTGCCCGCAGCCTGCCCATGGGCGCCGATCGCTTCCTCGACGGCCGCCTGTTCGACCCCTCGCAGCCGCTGGAGTATTTGCAGGGCTTCGTCGTGCAGCACACGAAAGTGAGTCCGGCGGAGCTTGCCATCCTCAATCCGGCCGACGGCTCGCGTCTGCAGCCCTCGGCATGACCCCGACGACGGAGATCGCCCCCATGAAAGAAAAACTGGTAGTCATCGGCAACGGCATGGCCGGCATGCGCACGGTGGAGGAGCTGCTCAAGCTCGCCCCCGACCTGTACGACATCACCGTGTTCGGCGCCGAGCCGCATGGCAATTACAACCGCATCCTGCTCTCGCCGGTGCTGTCCGGCGAGATGCCGTTCGACGACACCCTGCTCAACCGCCCCCTGTGGTATGCCGAGCACGGCATCACCCTGTACACCGGCAGCAAGGTCACCAGGATCGATCGCCCGCGCCGCCAGGTCGTCGCCGACGACGGCATGGCGGTGGCCTACGATCGCCTGCTCATCGCCACCGGCTCGCGGCCGTTCATCCTGCCGGTACCGGGTCATGAACTGCCGGGCGTGGTCGGTTTCCGCGACATCGCCGATGTGACGGTGATGCTGGACTGCGCGCAGAAATACCGCCACGCGGTGGTGATCGGCGGCGGCCTGCTCGGCCTGGAGGCGGCGGTGGGCCTGGTGAAGCGCGGCATGACGGTGCGGGTGGTGCATCTCGCCGACACGCTGATGGAGCGTCAGCTCGACTCCGCCGCCGGACAGATGCTGCAACAGGAACTGGAAGGCCGCGGCGTCGAGTTCCTGATGGGCGCCAAGACCCGCGAGATCATCGGCCGGCAACGGGTACAGGGCGTGCTGTTCGAGGACGGCCGCGAGGTGAGCGCCGACCTGGTGGTGATGGCGGCCGGCATCCGTCCGGATTTCGCACTGGCCAAAGAGGCCGGCATCCACTGCGAACGCGGCATCGTGGTGAATGACACCCTGCAGACGTTTGATCCGCGCATCTACGCCGTGGGCGAATGCGCGCAGCACCGCGGCCAGACCTATGGCCTGGTGGCGCCGCTGTTCGAGCAGGCCAAGGTGTGCGCCAATCACCTGGCGCAGCTCGGCTACGGCCGCTATCAGGGCTCGGTCACCTCCACCAAGCTCAAGGTCAGCGGCGTCGACGTGTTTTCTGCCGGCAATTTTCTTGGCGGCCCGGACAGCGAGCAGATCGTCTACCGCGACCCCGGCGCCGGCATCTACAAGAAGGTGGTGCTGCAGGACAACCGCATCCAGGGCGCCGTGTTGTACGGCAACACCCTGGACGGTGCCTGGTACTTCCAGCTGATGCGTGACGGCGCCGACGTCTCCGCCTTCCGCGACCAGCTGCTGTTCGGCCAGGCCCATCTGGGCGATGCCGGCCACGGCCAGCACTCGCCGGTGGCCATGATGGCCGACAGCGCCGAGGTGTGCGGCTGCAATGGCGTCACCAAGGGCGACATCGTCCACGCCATCCGCAGCAAGGGTCTGTTCACCCTGGACGAGGTGCGCGCCCACACCAAGGCCTCGGCCTCCTGCGGCGGCTGCACCGGCCTGGTGGAGCAGATCCTCGCCTCGGTGGTGGGCTCCGATGCGGCACCGGCCGATCAGCAGAAACCCATGTGCCCCTGCACCGAGCACTCCCATGACGCGGTGCGCGCGGCGATCCGCGCCCAGCATCTCACCTCGATGACCCAGTTGATGCGCGAGCTGAACTGGCATACCGCCGACGGCTGCCCCACCTGCCGCCCGGCACTCAACTACTACCTGATCAGCGCCTGGCCGGCGGAGGCGCAGGACGACGACCGTTCGCGTTTCGTCAACGAACGCCTGCACGCCAACATCCAGAAGGACCGCAGCTACACCGTGGTACCGCGCATCTGGGGCGGCGTTACCACGCCCGCCGAACTGCGCGCCATCGCCGACGCGGCGGAGAAGTATCAGGTGCCGATGGTGAAGATCACCGGCGGCCAGCGCATCGACCTGGTCGGCGTGCAGAAGGAACAGCTGCCGGCGATGTGGGCCGATCTGAATGCCGCCGGCCTGGTGTCGGGCCACGCCTACGGCAAGGCGCTGCGCACGGTAAAGACCTGCATCGGTTCACAGTTCTGCCGCTTCGGCACCCAGGACTCGGTGCAGATGGGCATCGACCTGGAAAAGTTCTCCTGGGGCTCGTGGACGCCGCACAAGTTCAAGATGGCGGTGTCCGGCTGCCCGCGCAACTGCGCCGAGGCGACCATCAAGGACTTCGGCGTGGTGGCGGTGGATTCCGGCTGGGAACTGCATGTCGGCGGCAACGGCGGCGTCAAGGTGCGTGTCACCGACCTGCTGTGCCGGGTGAAGACGGCGGCCGAAGTGCTCGAATATTGCGGCGCCTTCATGCAGCTCTACCGCGAGCAGGCGCGCTATCTGGAGCGCACCGCGCCGTGGCTCGAGCGCGTCGGCCTCGACTACGTGAAGCAGCAGATGGTCGACGATGCCGCCAATCGCGCCGCATTGCACCAGCGTTTCCTGGCATCGCAGCAGATCGCCCAGAACGACCCCTGGGCCGAGCGCACGACGGAGGAACGACGCCGCGAGTTCGAGCCGCTGGATGCAAGCAACGGAATAAATGCAGGTCGGGTCAGCGCAGCGTGACCCGACAGCTCCGCGTCGGGTTACGTCCTGACGAGCTAACCCGACTTACATGACGTTCCCAACTACCAGCAAGGAGCACACCATGACCCAGTCACTCTACGAACGCCTCGGTGGCGAACCCGCCATCAATGCCGCCGTCGACATCTTCTACGGCAAGGTATTGGCCGACGACCGCATCAGGCACTTCTTCACCAACACCGACATGGCGCGCCAGCGCCAGCACCAGAAGATGTTTCTCACCTACGCCTTCGGCGGCCTGTCCGGCTATCCCGGCCGCAGCATGCGCCAGGCCCATCAGCCACTGGTGCAGAAGCTCGGCCTTAACGACAGCCACTTCGATGCCGTGCTGGAAAACATCGCCGCGGCGCTCACCGAACTCAAGGTGCCGGCCACACTCATCGCCGAGGCCGCCGCCATTGCCGAGTCGGTGCGCGACGACGTGCTGTGCCGATAGAAAGTTAATACCAGTGTAGGTCGGGGCAGCGCAGCGTAACCCGACATGCGACTGCAGAGCCGGCTTCATCCGGCCAGGCCGGTTAAAGCCGGCCCTACGATCAACGAGTGAGGAAGCAACCATGAACGACTGGATCACCATCGGCCAACTGGAAGACATCCCGCGCCAGGGCGCGCGCGTGGTGCAGACGGCAGCGGGCGAGATCGCCGTGTTCCGCGCGGCCAGCGATGCGGTGTTCGCCCTGGCCAACCGCTGCCCGCACAAGGGCGGGCCGCTGTCTGAAGGCATCGTGTTCGATCACCACGTCGCCTGCCCGCTGCACAACTGGAAGATCAGCCTGGAAAGCGGCGAGGCGGTGGCCCCGGACCGGGGCTGCGCGCGGCGTTACGCGGTGCGCGTCGAGGATGGCATGGTCTTGCTCGATCTGCATGGCGCCAGTGCAGGTCGGGTTAGCGCAGCGTAACCCGACAACCCGGCGTCGGACCACTGCATGTCGGGTTGCGGCTGCACCAAACCCGACCGGCAGAAGAGTTTGCGTTGTTTGCGTCTTTACGTTGAAGGCCTGTGATCATGTCCATCAAAACCACCTGTCCCTATTGCGGCACCGGCTGCGGCCTGCTCGTCGACACCGGCGACGACGGCACGCTCTCCATCAAGGGTGACCCCGAGCATCCGGCCAACCACGGCCGCCTGTGCTCCAAGGGGGCAGCGCTGGGCGAGACGGTCGATCTGGACGGCCGCCTGCTGCAGCCGCAGGTAAACGGTGCGCCGGTGCAGTGGGATCAGGCGCTCGACGCGGTTGCCGATGGCCTGCGCCAGGTGATCGCACAGCACGGCCCCGACGCGGTGGCCTTCTATGTCTCCGGCCAGCTGCTCACCGAGGACTACTACGCCGCCAACAAGCTGATGAAGGGCTATATCGGCAGCGCCAACATCGACACCAATTCGCGCCTGTGCATGGCCTCCAGCGTCGCCGGCCACAAGCGTGCCTTCGGCAGCGACAGCGTGCCGTGCAGCTACGAGGATCTGGAGCGCGCCAAGCTCATCGTGCTGGTCGGCTCCAACGCCGCCTGGTGCCACCCGGTACTGTACCAGCGCATCATGCAGGCGCGGCGTGACAACCCGGACCTGCAACTGGTGGTGATCGACCCGCGCCGCACCGCCAGCTGCGACGGCGCCGACCTGCACCTGGCGCTGGACCCGGGTTCCGACGCGGTGCTGTTCAACGGCCTGCTGGCGTACCTGCACGCGCAGGGCGAGGAGAACGCCCTGTTCACCGCCCAGCACACCAGTGGCATGGAACCGGCGCTGGCCGCGGCGCGGCACAGCAGCCCCGACATCGCCAGCGTGGCGGCACAGTGCGCGCTGGACCCGGCAGCGGTGCGCGAATTCTTTCGCCTGTTTGCGCGCACCGAGCGCGTGGTCACCGTCTATTCGCAGGGCATCAACCAGTCATCCAGCGGCACCGACAAGGTCAACGCCATCATCAACTGCCACCTGCTCACCGGACGCATCGGCCGCCTGGGCATGGGACCGTTCTCCTTCACCGGCCAGCCCAATGCCATGGGCGGACGCGAGGTAGGGGGACTTGCCAACCAGCTCGCCGCGCACATGAACATCGAGGACGCGGCGGCACGCGCGCGGGTGCAAGGCTTCTGGCAGTCACCGCACATCGCCGCGCGGCCGGGACTCAAGGCGGTCGATCTGTTTCGCGCCGTTGCAGACGGCCAGGTGAAGGCGATCTGGATCATGGGCACCAATCCGGTGGTGAGCCTGCCCGAGGCGGATCGGGTGCGCGCCGCTCTGGCGCAGTGTCCGCTGGTGATCGTCTCCGACTGCATGGCCGACACCGACACCGTGCGCCTGGCCCACATCCGTCTGCCCGCGCTGGCCTGGGGCGAGAAGGACGGTACCGTCACCAACTCCGAACGGCGCATCTCGCGCCAGCGCGCCTTTCTGCCCGCACCCGGCACGGCACGCCCCGACTGGTGGATCGTCGCCCAGGTGGCGCAGCGTCTCGGCCATGGCGCCGCCTTCGCCTGGGACGGCCCGGCGGCCATCTTCCGCGAACATGCCGCCCTGTCCGGCCACGACAATGACGGTGCACGCGCCTTCGACATCGGCGCGCTGCACGATATCGACGACGCGGCCTACGCCACGCTCACGCCCGTGCAATGGCCGGTCACGCTCGCGGCACCGCACGGCACGCCGCGCCTGTTCGGCGACGGCCGCTTCCACACCGCCGACGGCCGCGCCCGCTTCATCACCGTCACGCCGCAGCCGCCGCGCACCGCCCTCGATGGGCAGCAGCCGCTGCGCCTCAACACCGGCCGCCTGCGCGATCAGTGGCACACCATGACGCGCAGCGGCAAATCGCCGCGACTGTCGAGCCACGACCCCGAGCCATACGCCGCGCTGCATCCGCACGACGCGGCATGCCGCGCCATCGACGACGGCGCACTGGTACAGGTCAGCAGCGCCCTCAGCACGGTAGTGATGCGCGCGGCGATCACCGACGCGCAGCGCCCGGGTGATATATTCGTGCCCATGCACTGGAATGATCGCTACACCGCACAGGGCCGCATCAACACCCTCATCGGCGCCCACACCGACCCGCACTCGGGCCAGCCCGAGTCCAAGCACGGCAGCGCCGCTGTCACCGCGCTGCCCGCCGCCTGGCACGGCCTGCTGCTGAGCCGGCGCCGCCTGCAGCCGGACAGTGCCTACTGGAGCTGCAACCGCATCAATGGTGCCTGGCGCTATCACCTGGCCGGTGCCATTGCACCGGAGGCCTGGCCGACGTTTGCGCGCCGGCTTCTCTGCGCGCCGCAGGACGACCCGGCATGGATCGAGTATCTGGATCAGACCGGTGGCCGCTACCGCGCGGCGCGTCTGCTGCATGGCCGTCTCGACAGCTGCCTGTTCATCGCAGCGACACCGGAGCTGCCCGACAGCGCCTGGCTGGAGACCCTGTTCGCCGCCGCGGCCCTGGACGCGCAGCAGCGACACAGCCTGCTCACCGGCCGCGCACCACACGGTGCGGACACGGGCGGCAACATCGTCTGCGCCTGCCACGGCGTGCGCGCCGGGGCCATCCGCGCCGCCGTCGCGGCGGGCGCCGCCTCAACGGAGGCCATCGGCGATGTCACAAAGGCCGGCACCGGCTGCGGCTCCTGCATCGCCGAGATCCGCGGCCTGCTGCAAACCCCTGCGTAGGAGCGAATCGTATTCGCGAAGGGGCGGTACCGCTCAATACCATATCGCGAATGCGATTCGCTCCTACGCGAGCCACATCACGCACCATCCACCAGCTGCTACCGCCGGGTTATCATGTACCACCATGTCCGCCACCGCGCCCCCAATCTCCGTCCTGCTGCCGTTCTACAACGCGGCCGCGACGCTGGATGAGACCCTGCATTCGATCCGGCAGCAGACCTTCACCGACTACGAGCTGGTGGCCGTGGACGACGGCAGCAGCGACGCCTCGGCGGAGATCGTGCGCCGCCACGCGCACAATGATGCGCGCATCCGACTGCTGCAGCCGGGGCGGCAGGGCGTGGTCGGTGCCATGAACAGCGCACTGGCAGCGGCGCGCGCCGCCATCGCCGCGCGCATGGATGCCGACGACCTGATGGCGCCCGAACGACTGGAACGGCAATACCGCCTGTTGTGCGCGCAGCCGCAGCTGGCCGCCGTGGGCAGCCAGGTGCGACTGTTTCCGGAGCACGAGATCCAGGGCGGCTTCCACGAATACATCCGCTGGCAGAATGCCTGCGTCAGCGCGCACGACATCGCCGACGAGATCTATGTCGAGCTGACCATCGCCCATCCCTCGCTGATGTTCCGCCGCGACATCGTGCTGGCCCTGGGCGGCTACCGCGACGGCCCCTTCCCCGAGGATTATGATCTGCTGCTGCGCCTGCATCAGGCCGGCCACGCCATGGCCAAGGTGGCCGAGATACTGCTGCACTGGCGCGAAAGCGGCGGCCGCCTCACGCGCACCGATCCGCGCTACAGCCGCGCGGCCTTCGCGCGCCTGCGCACGGAATTCCTCGCCCGCGACCCGCGCCTGCACAGCGGCCGGCCGCTGGCCATCTGCGGCGCCGGCCGGCGCACGCGCCAGCGCGCCCAGCTGCTGCTGGACAAGGGCTTCCGGCCCGTCGCTTGGATCGACATCGACCCGCGCAAGATCGGCAACGCGGTGCACGGCGTGCCGGTGCACCCGCCACAGTGGCTGGCGCGCGATGACAAGCCCTTCGTGCTCAGCTACGTCACCAACCACGGTGCGCGCGACATCATCGCCGCGCAGCTGCAGGCGATGGGATATGAGCGGGGGCGGGATTATCTGATGGTGGGGTAGACGCGTAGGAGCGAATCGTATTCGCGACCGTGCCAGGCGCGAGCGATTATCGCGAATACGATTCGCCCCTTACGACTCTTCGTCCACCGCCTGCCAGGTGAAGCCCTGCTCGCGGAACAGGCGCAGGCAGATGTCCACCACCGCGCGGTCATACCGCGTGCCGCGGTGCTGTTCGATTTCCTCCAGCGCATGCTGCAGGGGCAGGGAGGCGCGGTATGGGCGGTGCGAGGCCATCGCCTCCACCACATCGGCCACCGCCAGGATGCGCGCCTCCAGGCAGATGGCGTCACCGCGCAGGCCTTGGGGATAGCCCGAGCCATCGAGGCGTTCGTGGTGCTGAACGATCATGTCCGCCACCGGCCAGGGGAAGTCGATGTCCTTGACGATCTCGTGGCCCACCTGGGGATGGGTCTTGATCAGATCAAATTCCACACCCGACAGCCGCCCCGGCCGGTTGAGGATCTCGGCGGGAATGTAGATCTTGCCGATGTCGTGGATCAGCGCCCCCATCTGCAGGCCGGTGAGGGTGCCTTCATCGAGATGCATCGCGCGACCGATGGCGAGGGCCAGGGCCGCCACGCGCTGCATGTGGCCGGCAGTATAGGGGTCGCGCTTCTCCACCGTCAGCGCGATCACGCTCACCGTCTTGATCAGGATCTTGGCCAGCGCGGCCTGGGCGCGGTCGCGCTCGCCGGTGGTGCGGCGCATGCGGATGCCGTAGGCGAGGTCGTCCGCCAGTTCCTGCAGCAGCTCCACCTCGGCCGGCGCCCATGCCTCGGTCTGGCCCGAGCAGACAAACAGCACGCCGAGTGCGGCATCCCCGCTGAGCAGCGGCAGGGCGATCACGCCGGTATCGTCGCCGCCGATGCCGCATACCGGGCAGTGCTCCGCCATGCGCAGTGTGTCGCGCTGTATTTCGCCGCGGTCCAGCGCATCACAGACGAGGCGACTGACGGTATCGTGGCGGGTGCAGGAGATGTCGGCGCCAACCATATCCTGCTCGCCGCTCCAGGCCATGGCATGCAGCACGGCGGCCTCGTCGCGATAGCCTATCCACGCCGCGCGGTAACCGGCCTCGCGCACCAGCACCTCGCAAATCTCCTGCTCGAACTCGACCTCGCCCGAGGTGTAAACCAGGGCGCGGTTGCTCAGGTTCAGCGTGCGCAGGACGCGGTTGAGGCGGGTCAGCGTCTGCTGGTGCAGCCGCAGGGAAATGATCTGGCCCAGCTGATCGGCCACGGCCTCGAGCAGCTCGCGCTCCTCCCGGAAGAACGGCCCCTCGTCCTCCGCCGGCTGTTCGATGGTGTAGAACACCTCGACGCTGCCCACCTCGATCTCGCCGGCTCGAATCAGCGCCGCCAGCACCGCCGGCCCGGTGATGAATCCCGGCGACAGATATTCCTGCCCCTGATAGCGGATGCGCGCCGTCGCCACCTCGGGATACTGCCAGGCCTCCGGCAGGTAGTTCACGGCTCGCTGCAGCAGTTCCGGCAACGGCGTCTCGGCCTCTTCGGCCAGCTGCGCCACGCGATACAGGCAACGGCTTTCCTTCAGCCGCTCCTGCAGCTGGTAGGCCAGTTCCTGCACCCGCTCTTCCGCCACACGCCGCCCGGTCACGTCCTCGTGGGTACCCACCAGGCGCTGCGCCTGGCCGCTGGCGTCGCGCACCACGTGGCCGCGGCTCTGGATCCACACCCAGTGGCCATCCTTGTGGCGCATGCGCATCTCCATATGCAGCTTGTCATCGCTCCCGTCCAGCATGGACTCCACTTCGGCCTCGGCGGCCGGCAGGTCATCGGGGTGCACGCGCCGGCGCCACTCGTCGGGGGTGTCGCCCACCTCGTCCTCGCGATAGCCCAGCAGGGATTTCCAGCGCGGCGAGTAATACACCTTGCCGCTGGCCACGTCCCAGTCCCACAGGCCGTCGCTGCTGCCCTGCATCGCCAGCGTCAACTGCTCCTCGCTGGACTTGAGCGCGGCCTCCATGGCGCGCCGCGCCGTGGTGTCGTGAAAGATGCCGAGCAGGCAGGGGCGCCCGTCGATGTCCACCGGCGCGGAATTCACGTCGGCGTACAGCGTGGTGCCGTCGCGGCGCAGCAACGGGATATCCCGCGCCAGGGTGTATTCGCCGCGGGCCTGGCGCGCCATCTGGTCCTGCACATACGGCAGGTGCTCCGCCGGGTGAATGTCCTCCACGCCGAGCCAGTACAGCTCGGCCTCGCTATAGCCGAGCATCTCGGCCATCGCCTTGTTGGCCAGCACGAAGCGGCGCGTGGCCAGCTCGGCGACAAGAACGCCGTCACGGGCGGTATCGAACACCGTCTGCAGCCGCGACTGCGACTCGCGCAGCGCCTGCTCCAGCCGGTACCGCTCGGTGATATCCATGCCCGACGACAAGGTGCCGGTGATCGCACCGTCGGCGTCGCGCAGTACGCTGTTCTGCCAGGCGATGAGACGATGCTCGCCGCTGCGCCGCACGATCCAGTTCTCGGCATACTCCTGCGGATGGCCGGCGATATGCTCGGCAAACATCGCCCGCACCTGCGCATTGGCCGGTGGCGGCACGAAACGATCCAGCCAGTTCTGTCCGAGCAGTTCCGCCTCGGTATAGCCGAGGATTTCACAGCCCTTGCGGTTGATGAGGCGGATGCACCCCTGGGCATCCAGCACCAGCAGCATCACGGCGGCCACATCCAAATAGCGCTGCGCGCGGCTGCGCTCGTCCTCCACCTGGCGCGCCATGGCGCGCTGCTCGGTCACATCGCGCAGGATGTGGATCGAGTAGCGATACGCGCCGGCATCATCGCGTATGGCAAAATAGCGCGCGGCATAGACGTGGCCGTTGCCCGCCGTCACCTCCTCTTCCACCTCGCGCTCTGCCTGCCGCGCCAGCTCACAGGCCGCCGCCGCTCCGTCGCTGCGCGGAAACACCTCCCAGTAGTAGCGGCCGATGATGTCTGCGAAATCCTGCCCGGCGCAGGCGGTGTAGGCGCGATTGGCGCGCATCACGCGGCCCTCGCGGTCGTGCAGGAAGATCGGATCCGACACCGTGTCGAAGGCGTCCATCCATTCGTGGTGGGCGCGTTCGATCAGCTCGCGGCTGACCTCCAGCGCAGCGTTGGCCTGCTCCAGGCGCCGCGCGCGGACCGCCAGGCTGTGCAGGTGATATCCCAGCGCCAGGGTGAACAGCAGGCCGAGCGCCAGCCCCCACCAGGCCAGACCGGGATGGTAGCCCGCCAGCAATTCCTGGCCGGGAAAAAACGCCACGCGCCAGCTGCGTCCCGGCAGATACAGTTCGCCATGCCACGCCAGGCCCGCGGTGTCCACCGCCGGCTGCAGGGACTGAAACAGGGGGCGGCCGTTGGCCGCATCGAACAGCGCGTAGGCGATGTGCTCGGTGCCCGCGCTGCGCTGCACCGCCGCCATCAGCTCGGCGATGCGAAACACGCCGGCCGCATAGCCGCGCAGCGACTGGCGCCGCGCCACGATGTCGGCAGGCGCGCGCGGCTCCTGGTATACCGGGCGGAAGATGAGAAACCCCTGCCGCTCATGTTCCGGCTGCAACAGCGTGATCATGGCGCTGGCCACCAGCGTCCCGCTGTCGCGGGCCTGCTCCATGGCGGCACGCCGTAACGGATGCGAGGCGAGATCGGTGCCGAGGGCGCCTTGGTTCTGCGCCAGCGGCTCGGCGAAGTGGACAGGGAAATATTCGTTGCGGGGCCACGGCTGCAGACTGCCCGTGCTGCCTACGCTGGTGATGGCATAGTCGGCCAGCCCCTCGGCGCGCACCCGGGCCTCATACTCCGCCTGCTCCGTCGCCGCGATCCGCGGCAGCCAGATCAGCGCCTGGACCTCGCCGTGCCGCTGCAGCTGCGCATCGACAAAGCGACGAAATTCCGCGCGGCCTACGTCACTGGAGGCGTCATACAGCGCGCCGACGCTGTCCACCATCTCCACCGCCAGGTCCACCTGGCGCTGCATGCTCTCCAGCAGGGTGGCGGCGTGGCGCTCGAACTCGTGCACCGCCTCCTGCATTTCATAGCGGCGCACCCCCTCGAACAGGGCGGCGGACAGCAGCGCCCCCAGTGCCAGGGTCAGCAGTAGCGCACGCGACACTATCTGATTACCTCGCAACGTCGGCATGGGTCGTCCTTTGCCATTGTCGTGCTCCTTGCGTGCCGGAATGACAGCGCTGGATTCATGTGCATTTGTACGCCGCTCTTGCCCTGCCGCCTAGACCAGTGCTCCAAATTGGCAACCAGCCATAGGGCGCCCCATGGGCGCCGCGTGTTGCGGCGGGCACGGCCCGCCCTATGACACGCCGCAGAGAAGATGGATACCCATTCGGAACTGCCATGTAGTGGCCAGATACCCGCCGCACCGGACTTGCCCGGCGCGACACCGTGCAGCTCTGCCCACTATAACGGCCCTGCCGCATGCCCGGCCAGCCCGCCGCCCCATGCCCGGACACCACGCAGGGACATGCCACCACCGCATCAGCGGTAGCGGTAGTTTTCCTCCACCGCCTCGCGCGTCAGCACGCCGTAGACATGCTGCGTAAAAGGTTCCGCGGTGCGCTGCACATACAGCACATCGACCCGACTGGCCTGCAGGGTCTCCAGCGCCTCCTGCAGGGTGGCCTGCAGATGGATCGGCGCCAGGTCGCGGCGGCGCGCCGGAATGGCCAGCAGGTCGCAGGTCGGCTCCGCGCCCTCGCTCAAGGCCCGCGCCAGATCGGCCGCCGGCAGCAGGGTGAGGGGGCGGCCGTCCTCCCGCACCAGCAGCCAGTGCGGGTTTTCCGCCAGCAGCCGCTCCGCCGCGGCCCGCTCCAGCCGCGGCGCGCACTCGACGAAATTGCGCTCCATCACCGCCGCCACGCCGACCCGGCGCAGCGACTGCGCCACCGGGTCGTTGCGGTAGTCGAGACCGCGCGCGCGCAGCAGCACCAGATAGACGGAGTCCTGCCGGAACACCTCGCGCGCCACCAGGTTGGCGATCACCACCGCCAGCATGCCGGGCAGGATGATGTTGGGGTTGCCGGTGAGTTCGAGCAGGGCCATCAGCGCCGCCAGCGGCGCCTGCAGGGTGGCGCTCATCATCGCGCTCATGCCCACCATGGCGTAAAAGCCGGGCGAGGAGGCCTGCTCCGGATTGAGCAGGCCGCCCACCACGCCGAGCGCGCCGCCGGCCGCGGCGCCGATCACCAGCGTCGGGCCGATGAGGCCGCCGGGCAGGCCCAGCCCGAGACCCAGGGTGGTGGCCAGCAGCTTGCCGGCGGCGATGGCCAGCAGCAGGCCCAGGCCGACCTGGCCGAGCAGCACGCCGTTCACCGTGTCGTAGCCCACGCCCATGATCTGCGGCACCGCCATGGCCAGCAGGCCGGTGATCGCCCCGGCCAGGGTGGTGCGCAGCCACAGCGGCCAGGTACCGAGCGCCGCCGAGCCGATGCGCAGCAGACGGATGAAGGCCGCCGACAGGGTCCCCAGCACCAGACCGATCAGCACCAGCCAGGGCAGGTCCCACAGCGAGAGCATGTCCAGCGCCGGCACATTGAAGGCAGTGGCGTCGCCAAACACCAGGCGGGTCAGCACCGCACCGCTCACCGCGGCGAGGATCACCGGCGTGAAGCCGGCGATGGTGTACTCCATCATCACCACCTCCATGGCGAAGATCACCCCGGCGATGGGCGTGTTGAACGAGGCGGCGATGGCCGCCGCCGTGCCGCAGGCCACCAGGGTGCGGATGCTGTTGTTGGGCAGGCCGAGGCGTTGCCCCACCTGGCTGCCGGCGGCGGCGCCGAGGTGGATGCTCGGCCCCTCGCGCCCCACCGAATGGCCGCTCACCAGACAGATCGCCGCACCGACGAACTGGGTCAGCAGATTGCGCAGCGGCAGATGACCCTGGTGATAGCTCAGGCGCTCCATCACATGCACCACGCCGACCAGGCGCTGCGCCGGCGCCAGCGCCTGCAGCAACAGCCCCACCAGCAGGCCGCCGGCCGTGGCGACCGCCAGGCGCAGCCACGGCGCCAGCGACTCGAAGGACTCCGCCTCGCCTGCCGGCAGATATGCCGCCTGGCCCCACTGGATGACCAGGCGAAAGGCAATGATCACCACGCCGGCCAGCAGACCGCTCACCAGCCCCAGTACCGCCAGCTGCGGCAAGGCCTCCATGGCGGCGAGCCGCTCGCGCAGGCCATCGAGCCGGGCGCGCAGAGCAAACCGAAAATTTTTCATGCCTTCGCCATCGTCTGAATATCCGTAGCCAGGCGCGCAGCGCCCAAGGTCCGCACGCACTCCCCCGCGCCATTATGTCAGACGCGTCTGGAGCTGTGCCGCCGCCTGCGCTACACCCGCGGCGGCGCGCGGCTGCGGGCGCGGCCGCTGCCACAGCCCCTGCAGGCGCGGCAGGAAGGCGCCGGCATCCAGCTCGCTGCGCGGCAGTGCGGCACACGGCACCTGCCGCTCCAGCCACTGCACCAGCCACGGCTCCTCCGGCCAGTCCACCCGCGGCACGTACAGCAGCGGCACCCCGGCGCAGGCCGCCTCGGCAAAGGTGCCGTAACCCGGCTTGGTCACCACCGCATCGCACGACGCCAGCACATCGGAGAACGGCAACGCCAGGTCCTCCAGCAGCAGGGTATCCGCGCGGGCGGCCTGCCAGTCGCGCTGCATCACATAGCGCAGCCCCGGCGTCAGCGGCCAGCGCTCCAGCGACGGCCGCAGGGCGATGCCGCCCATCACCACCAGCACCAGGCGCTCGGCGGCGGTAAGCCCGCAACGCGCATTGATCTCCTCGCGCCGTGTGCTGCCGGTCAGCGCCAGCGGCCCGATGTCGTGCCGATTGCCGAGGCCGGGCATCGGCATCGCCGGCTCGGTGCGCAGGAACAGCGCCGCGCTGTTGTACGCCGCCAGCATCTGCGCACGGATGCCTTCCGCCTCGGGCAGCGCGTGACAGTAGTAGCCGTAGATGTCCGCCCAGTGGAGGCAGCACATGGCCACCGCGGGAATGCCGGCACGCGCCGCCGCCGCCAGGGTGAGATAGGGGATGTCGGCCAGGAGCAGATCCGGCGCGGCCTGCTCCAGTTCGCGCGCGACCGTTTCAACGCGCCGCTCCCAGTCGGCATGAAACGCCGCATAGCGCGCCGCACTCGCCGCCACATCCACCTCCAGCGCATCGCGCATCACCATGCCGAAATCGTCTGCCACCGGCTGGTGCACGAACGGGCCGGCGATGCGCCGCGCCAGCACCTCCCGCGGCAGGCCGCAGCGCACGGTGAGCTGCAGCCCAGGCAGCTGCGCGCGCAGCGCGTTCAGCACCGGCGCAGTCTGTGCGAGATGACCGTAGCCGTGGGCGGAGATGGCGGCGAGGAGGTGGGGCATCGGATAGTGTCGTTCTGCGGCAGGCCAGGCTGGTCACAACTGGGGCCTATGGTCGCATGGCGGAACCGATATGCACATGCCCAGGCGACGTCGCAATGCCGGCCATTTTGCGGCGCGGAAATGCCGACGTCTGCCCGGCCAGGCCGCGCAGCAGACTGCGGTAATGCTGGAATACGGGGGGACTGGAACGCGGGATTGCGACCGGTACGGGCCGGCGACCCGCACTGCAGCGAGGAACGGGGCGGGGCCAGCGGCCCCACCCCGAAGACATCAATAGACGTCGTGCTGGGTGTTGTAGACGTTGAACTTGCCGGTCGGCGTGACCAGGCGCTTGTCCTTCACCACGGCCTTGAGCTTGCGCGTCTTGTCGTCGACCACCACCAGGGCCGACTGCTGCTCCTTGCCGCTCCACACCGAGAACCAGACCTCGTCGCCGGCCTTGTTGTACTCCGGCTGCACCACCAGCTTCGGGCCGTCACCCAACCCGGCCCATTCGGCGATGGGCAACACCTGATAGCCCTGGTCCAGGTTGTTGATGTCGAACACCGCCACCGACTGGGCAATCTTCGGATCCGGATTCAGCGTGGTGTCCACATACAGATTGCGGGACTTGGGATGGGTCTTGATGAACAGCGAGCCGCCGCCCTGCCCCTTCAGGGTACGCACCACCTTCCAGGCATGGGGCTGATGCTTGTCCGGATCGGTGCCGATCAGCGCGATGCCTTCGTCGCCCAGGTCACCGGTCGCCCACACCGGGCCGAACTTCGGGTCGACGAAGTTGGCGCCGCGCCCCGGATGCGGAATGGCACCGACGTCCACAAGCGCCGCCAGCTTCTGCTCCTTGGAGTCAATCACGGCGATCTTGTTGGAGGCATTGGCCGCCGCCATGAAATAGCGGTGCGATGCATCCCAGCCGCCGTCGTGCAGGAAGCGCGCCGCGCCGATCTCGGTCAGCTTCATGTTGTCGATGTCCTCGTAATTGGCCATCAACACCTTGCCGGTTTCCTTCACGTTGACGATGAATTCCGGATGCTCATGCGAAGCGATGATGGCGGCGACGCGCGGCTCCGGGTGATATTCCTGGGTGTCGACGGTCATGCCGCGGGTGCCGACGATCTTGCGCGGCTCCAGGGTATCGCCGTCCATGATCACGAACTGCGGCGGCCAGTAGGTGCCGGCGACGGCGTACTTGTCTTCGTAGCCCTTGTACTTCGAGGTCTCCACCGAGCGGGCCTCCATGCCGACCTTGATCTCGGCCACCACTGCCGGATTCTTCATCCACAGGTCGATCAGGTCGATCTTGGCATCACGCCCGATCACGAACAGGTAGCGCCCCGAGGCGGAGATGCGCGAGATGTGCACCGCATAGCCGGTGTCGATGATGGAGATCACCTTCTTCTTTGCGCCGTCGATGAGCGCGATCTGGCCGGCATCACGCAGCGTCACCGAGAAGATATTGTCCAGGTCCAGCTGGTTCATCTTCTTCGTCGGCCGCTTTTCCGGCGCCACGTGCAACTTCCAGCTTGCCTTCATTTCCGCCAGGCCATATTCCGGCGGGGTGGGCGGCTCATGCTGCAGGAAGCGCGCCATCATATCGACCTCGGCCGCGGTCAACAGACCGGTGGTCTGCCAGGCCGGCATGCCGGCGGGCGAGCCGTAGCCGATGAAGGCCTTGAGATAATCGGTGCCCTTGGCCAGGGTGATGTCCGGCGTCAACGGCTTGCCCGTGGCGCCCTTGCGCAGCACGCCGTGGCAACCGGCGCAGCGCTCGAAGAAGATCTGCTTGGCGCGCACGAACTCCGCCTCGGTGATCGGCGGCGCCTTCGGCCCCGCATCCTTGCCATCGCCGTTTTTCATCGACAGCGGCGCGCCCTGATAGCGCGCCTCCGTTTCCGGCACATGGTCTGCCGCGGCCATGGCCAGCGAAGAAGACAAACCCAACATGACGCCCAGCGTACCGATCTGTAGCCAGCTCTTTTTGAAATGTTTCTGCATAACGCCCCCGAGACATTGCGTGTGATTTATGAATAACAACAGGTAATGCGGGGGCAATCTTGGGCGCGGCGAAACCACCGCCTCCTTGACGCGAATCAAGTATAAAAACTCGCAATAAACGCTTGATTCACCTCAATTTCCGCATCGTGTTTAGCGATTTCAGATATCGGTTTTCACGATGCATATCGCCGCGGCTTTGTGCGTTTACGCAAGGCGCATCCACATAACGGGCATGGGATCAGGCATGACGTTGCCGGCGTACCCGGCGGGCGCCGGGGCAGAGGAATAATCAAAACCTATGGCAAAAACAGGGCACGGTTAAGGTGCCGGCACACGGGAGGCAAAACAGCCGGGCTAGCGCTTGCGACACACCGGAAGATTCAGTCCCCAGCGGATGGCAAGAACGCGCAGCAGCACCACCACCGCGATGCCGGCGCCAAAGGCGATGGAAGACGCCACACCGATGGATTGCAGCGCGAGATACGCCACGATGCCGGCGATGGCTGCGGTGGCATAGATCTCCTTCTGCATGATGAGCGGGATCCGCGCCGTGACCACATCGCGCAGCACGCCGCCGGTGACGCCGGTCATGGTGCCCATCAGCACCACGATCAGCGGCGAGTGGCCGGCCAACAGCGTCAGCTTGGCGCCCAGCATGGCAAACAGCGCCAGACCCAGCGCATCCGCGATGAGAAAGATCTTGCCCGGCGGCGGGCGCAGGCGCAGATAGAGGATGGTCGCCAGGGTGGCGGCGATGATGACGATGAGATACCAGGTATCGACGATCCAGAAGATCGGATGGCGGTCCAGCAGCAGGTCGCGCAGGGTGCCGCCGCCGATGGCGGTGAGCGTCGCCACCATCAACACGCCGAGCAGGTCCAGGTCGCGGTCCCGCGCCGCCAGCACGCCGCTCGCCGCGAACACCGCCACGCCGGCCAGATCCAGGTAATACAACAACACGATGCCTCCGCAAGAAGGGGAAAATACAGCGAGGTATAGGCCGAAGGGGTTTCTGTCAGCAGCAGCGCCCCTTGCGGCGCGCAAGCATATCACTCGGCAAAACCGTCGTCAGGATGCGACGAGAAGAAATACGCCGCCGGCCAACACGGCAGCGGCCGCCACTTTGGGCAGCAGCTAGTTCGCCGCCATCCCCCCCAGCATTTACACAGCGAAGTGGCCGCGGCGACGGCCGCGGCACAGGCCCGGCGCCTCGCTGCAGAAACGCACCGCCCCGTCCCAATCGGCAAGGTCGATGTTTACGGCAAATGCCGGGGCTGTCCCCCTCACGCCGCGCGGCCGCGCCCATGGCTGACAGCCATGCCGGGGCGTCATGTCCTGAAACGGGCCACCAGCGTTTGCAGCCCCTCGGCCAGCCGCGCCAGTTCCGCGCTGGCGGAAGCGGTTTGCGCGGAGCCATCGGCCGTCTGGGCCACCACGTCGGTGATGTTGTTGATGTTGCGGTCGATCTCCTGCGCGGCGGCGCTCTGCTCCTCCGCGGCGCTGGCGATTTGTGCGTTCAGATCGTTGATGGAATTGATCGCCGCCACGATGACGCTCAGTGTCTCGCTGGTGGCATTGGCCTGCTCCACGCCGGCCTTGGCCTCAGAACGGCTCTTTTCCATCGCCTTCACCGCCACCGCCGCCCCCTCCTGCAGGCGCTGGATCATCTCCTGAATTTCCTGGGTCGATTTCTGCGTCCGCGATGCGAGTGAGCGCACCTCGTCGGCCACCACGGCAAAGCCGCGCCCATGCTCGCCGGCACGTGCCGCCTCGATGGCGGCATTCAGCGCCAGCAGATTGGTCTGCTCCGCGATACCGCGAATCACGTCCAGCACCGTGCCGATGGTGTCGCTTTCGGCGGCCAGACGACGCACCACCTCATCCGCCTCATCGATGCCCTGTGCCAGGCCGTCGATGACCTGCAGGGTCTGACGCACGACGGCCTGACCCTTGTGCGCCTCGGCCTCCGCCTCGCTGGCCGCCGTCGCCGCACGCGAGGCGTTGCCCGCCACCTCGGACACCGTAGCGGTCATTTCATTCATGGCCGTCGCCACCTGCTCGATCTCCGCCTGCTGGCGCTGGGTACCCTCGCTGGTCTCGCGGGTGATCGATGAGGTCTCTTCCGCAGCCGACGCGAGCTGCCCGGTGGATGCGGCGATCTGCTGGACGATGGTACGGAAATTTTCCGCCATGGCATTGAAACCATGGGCGATATGACTGATCTCGTTGCGGCTGTCCTGACTGCGGCCGGGACGCACCGCGATGCGGGCCGTCAGATCCCCCGCCGCCAGCCTGTCGGCAACTTCTACTGTGGCGGCAAGCGGCTGTCTGACCCACAGGCGCAGGGTCAGCAGCACCAGCACGGCAACCGCCAGCAACAAGCCGACACCACCCACCGCCACTACCTGTCGGGCGGTGGCGGCGCTGCTCAGCAGTTCATCCCGGCTGCCGGCGGTGGCGACCAGCCAGCCCCAGGCCGGGAACGAGGCGTATTCCACCAGCATCTCCTCGGGGCTGCCGAGCAGCGCCGCGGCCACTGCCGCCGGCAGGCGCACGGAGCCATTACCTGCACTCAGCATGTCGGCGAGTACCTTGCTGCCATCGCCCTGTGCCGTCAGCGGGTTCTCGCCCTCCCGGGCCGGATGTACCAGCAGGGTGCCCCGGCTCGCGCTGCCCGACGCATCGGCCACAAACGCATAGCCACGCTCACCGACGCGCAGGGCGCGAATCTTGCCGGTCAATGCCGCCAGGCCCTCGGTGAAATCGACGCCGATGAACAGTATGCCGATCACCTCGCCGCGGCTGTCCCGCACCGGGTCATACTGGGTCATGTAGTCGCGCCCGAACAGGCGCGCCTTGCCGACATACACCTCGCCGGCGCGCACCTTGGCATAGCCGGGGTGCGCGCGGTCCAGCAGGGTGCCGATGGCGCGCTTGCCGTCCTGTTTCTTGAGCGAGGTGGTGACGCGCACGAAGTCGTCGCCATCACGGGCGAACACCGTGGCCACTGCGCCGGTCACTGCCGTATAGCGGTCCGCCGCCTCGGTGCGCAGGTTGACGGCAACGCCACCGCTGGTGAGCAGCGGCGTGGAACGCCCCTCGATCTCCACGCGCTGCGCGCCGTCCAGCACGAACGTGCCGGGATAATAGGAAGCGAAGACGGAGGCGAGCTGTCCCACCGTTTGCCGCAGACTGCCGTCATAGGAGCTGGCCATGTCGACCACCAGGCCATTGTAGCGGCGCAGCGCGTCGCGCTCGCTCGTCTCCATGGTTTCGGCCAGGATCATGTTCAGCGTGAGCACCGTCGCCAGCAACACCACACCCATGGCGCCGATGACCACCAACGAAACACGTACCAGAATGGAAAGATCTTGAAACCTGAACATGGCGACCCCTGTTGGTTGAATTTGTCGGACGTGGTACTGCATCCGCTTGTGCCCCTCCCGCGCCCCCGCGCTGAAGTTGCCTACCCTCCTTATATCGAATGCCGTCCCATAACACCACCACACCAACTGACACGATCACCATAACGGTGTGCCCCACTGTCACCTTGGCGGTGGTGTGGTTCAAATGGCGCCGGTTTATCAATTTCATGCTGCACGATGGGCAGGCAGGTCGGACGACGGTTCCACCCGTCCTGGATGAAGGTCGGTTTATGCCGAAGTGAAACAGGAAGGACTTATTCGCACCAGTGTCGCGGGTCGTTCAGGGTATCGGCACACCGCACCGTACCGCGCACCCGGCCGATGACGCCCGACCGCAACTCCTGCACCATCCAGGCGTCATCATGCTCGGCAGGGATTGCGTAGGGCGCATGGAAGCCGCGCGCCCGCGCCGGACGGAATCCGAAGCGGGAATAGTAGTCGGGATATCCGAGGACAAAGACCAGCACGACGCCCGCCGCCCCCAGCAGCCGCAGTCCTGAGTTGACCAGCGCGCCGCCAACCCCCTTGCCCTGCACCTCCGGCAGTACCGCCAGCGGTGCCAGAATCTGCGCGGAAATATCCGGGTCCCCCGGTTGAATCGTTACGGCGGTAAACAGCACATGCCCCACTACCCTGCCATCCACCTCCGCCACCAATGAATGCAGCGGCCTGGCGGATGCATCGCCCAGCAGGCCATCAACCAGCGCGACGATCTCCGGCCCCTGTGCATTGCCGAAGGCGGCGGCATGGACCGCATGAATCGCGGCAAGGTCAGTGGCATTGGCGGATCTGACAGTCAGCTTCATATGAGCTTGTTACTCTGGCCCAAAACGCCCCCTTAACGCGACAAGGCATGCACGAACGCATGCGGATTTTCCGGCGTAATCAGCCACGGCCGTCTGCCCACATGCTCGATCCACACGTACCCATCGGTGCGCGAAATATATATCCGGACGACTCCCCGGCGCCTGGTCCACAGCCAGCCGAATCCACCCCAAAGCCCACCGGCACCGATGCGCATGCTCAGGCCGATTTCCTGCTTGAGCTGCTGTGGGCTGACACACCGTGCGCTCGCAATGTCATCACGGGGAAGCAGCCGTCGTCGCAGCGGCCAGTACACCTCGATCCCACGCCGCTGCACAACGAACCGGCTTGGCCTGAACCACAGCCAGATCCAGGCATATACGGCACTGATGAATAGCGCGGGTATCACGAGCGGCGTGGGTCCGACCAGCGCAGCGACGATGAACGCCGGCGGCAACGCCAGAAGAACCAGCGTAACCATCCGAATCGATGCATCCATCGGCGCCAGGCGGAAGGTGCGGTGTCTGGTCGTATCACTCATGGGCCAGCCCAATAGGCCATTACAACGGGACGCACAGCGGACAGCAGCGGCAAACCGGGGTGAGGCAGGACGCCGGGGGATGACAGAGAGATGCTGCTGTGGATATCGGTCAAACGCCAGATGCCGGCAAAGCCTCACGGCCTGCCTTGCTGGCATCGACCAGGCCGGGCGTGCGGCAATAAACCGGTGCCCCGGCCATGACCTGAAACATGGGCAATCCCCGGCGCAGGACGCCGTTGAAAACCATAAGGTGCCATCTGCCGTTCTTGCGCATTGCGCCCCAGGTCAGGTGATGCGTTTCCGCGCATTACCAACATATGTCGCATTGCATGTTCCTTGAGCGTCGTTCTCGAGGGGCGCGGAGGAGGCGGATGCGGCTTGCTGCGGAACAACTCTCGCGCAGCGAGCGTTTGCCATTCACCTCGCCTTCACACAGACAAATACCGTGTACTGTTCATCCCCCAGACTGTAAGGCTCCTCATGCACCAGGAACCCCATATCGAGAAGAACCTGTCTCCAGGTATCCAGGGTAAAGATTCCCATCGTCCAGTGTTCGGTCTCGATGCGCAGGCGTCCATGCTCCCGAATCAGGTACAGGATTGTTGTTTCGTATTGTTCATCCGTGGCGTCAGGGTCATACACGTTTTCAACGAAAACCACATCCAGTCCCTCCCGCGTTGCCGGGGTGGTTGTGGTCCTGTTCTGCTGGAACGTCTCGATGGTCACATCCGGGGTAACGATCAGTACGCCACCGGCCGCCAAGTGATCATGCGCGGTGCGAAACGCCGCGGCGAAGTCGGACCGGCAGTTCATGTGCGAGATCGCGTCGTCCATGAGCACGACGTCGAAGGTTCGGCCGAGCCTGCACGTCCGCATGTCGCCCTGGACAAACGAGCAGTCCGGATTCAGTGCTTGCGCCTGCGCGAGCATGGTGGGACTCAAATCCAGGCCGGTGACGTCGAACTCGCGCTTCAGGTTCAGGACATTCTTTCCACCCCCGCACCCGATATCCAGCAGGGTCGTGGCCGGTCGCGTTGTGTACTGACGAATCAGCGCTGTGACGTGCTGGCAGTATTGCGCATATTCCGTCTCGGCTTCGCCCCACAACGGCCACAGCCACGCCAAATCAGTGTAAAGACGGCAGGTATCTTTCATGTCTCGTCGTATACCTAATAGAGAGTTAGGCTGACGCCGTCGTTATGGCAATAGTGCCACTGCGGCCAGCCACATTCGTCACCGCACGCCAGTACGCGATATTTTTATCGACGCGCCAAAGGCTTGCCCTCATTTCCGCGACTCCCACCCGTCCGTTAGTACAGATACTGCCAAAGCCTCACGCCGCTGTCTGCAGGCAATGCCTGCGCATCCCGCCCTGTCCCCCGCTGTCGTGGGGGAGGAGTAAGCGGAGGGCTATTTCTCGCGCAGTTCGCGCAGCTTGCGATACAGCGTGCGTTCGGAGAGGCCGAGCTGGTCGGCGAGGGCGCGCTTGTCGCCCTGGAAGCGGGCCAGGGCCCAGAGCAGGTAGCGGTGCTCCACTTCTTCCAGCGGGATCACTTCGCCGAACAGGGCGCCGCGCAGGGGGCGGGCCTCGCCGTCGAGGCAGCATTCTTCCGGCAGGTGTTCCGGCTGGATCACCTTGCCGTCGCAGAGCAGGGCGGCGCGTTCGAGGATGTTGCGCAGTTCGCGGATGTTGCCGGGGAAGCTGTAGCTGCGCAGGCAGGCCAGCGCCGCCTCGCCGAGGCGCAGGCGGCGTTCGCCGGAGACGCGCTGCAGCATGCTTTCGGCGAGCAGCGGTATGTCTTCGATGCGCTCGCGCAGGGCGGGCAGGTGGATGGGGAAGGCGTTGATGCGGTAGTAGAGGTCGCGGCGAAAGGTGCCGGCCTCGACCATGGCCTTCAGATCGCGGTGGGTGGCGCAGACCAGGCGGAAGTCGGCCTTCTGCGGTTCGATGCCGCCGACGCGGCGGAAGGTGCCGCTCTCCAAAAGGCGCAGCAGCTTGACCTGTTGCGCCAGGGGGATCTCGCCGATTTCGTCGAGGAACAGGGTGCCGCCGCGCGCCGCTTCGACCAGACCGTACTTGCGCGTCTGCGCGCCGGTGAAGGAACCCTTTTCGTGGCCGAACAGTTCGCTCTCGAACAGGGTTTCGGTCAGGCCGGTACAGTCCACCGGGACGAAGGGGCCGTTGCGGCGCACGCTGGCCTCGTGCACCGCCAGGGCGATGAGTTCCTTGCCGGTGCCGGATTCGCCCAGCAGCAGCACGGTGCTGTCGCTGGTGGCGACGCGCTGCACCAGTTCCAGGGCCTTGTTGAAGGCGGGCGCGCGCCCCACCAGGCCACCGGCCTTGGGGATGGGGCTGGCCAGGCGGCTGATGCGCATGCGCTCGAGCAGGAACTGGATGTTGCCGGCGGCGTCGTGGATCGGCGTCATCTCCACGTCCACATGCTCCTCGCCGTTGGGCGTGTGGTGCAGGTGCAGCACGCGCTGCGGCGAGTTGCTCTCCAGCGCATTCTTCAGCGGGCAGTTCTCGCCGGCCTGGTCGCAGGGAATGGTGTAGTGGTGCGACACCTCGTAACAGAAACGGGTCTTGAGTACGTTGCCGTTGCCGTAGGTGCGGCGGTAGGCGTGGTTGGTGGCGAGGATGCGGTAGTCGGCACTGAGCAGGGAGGCCGGCTCGCTGAACACGTCGAGCATGGACAGCAGTTCGGCCGGGATGTCGGGCAGGGAGGGTGATGGCACGGCAGTCTCCGCCAATTGCGTCAGTCTATAGAGGGTGTGTGCCAAGTATGGCATTTCTCGGTGCCTCCGTGCTGGACCGGGATGTCTTTACCCGCCGCCAGGTCATTTGGCTCACCATCGGGTCAAATGACCTCCTGAGACATTCACATGCATACCGCGCCTTTGCCCCAAGCTATTGATGCAACAACCAATACTCCCGACGGCACACATTGTGCTCACCTGCTCCGGTCCAACTCAAACAACAAGCATCAAGGAGCATCATGAAACACCCAGTTTTCCACCATCAGCGCACCGTACTGGCAACGGTGATCGCCGCCGTACTGCATAACGCCGCCATTGCCGAAGAGGCCGCCGTACCGACGATTTCGGTGACCGCCTCCCCCCTGACCGAGGCCCAGCCCGCCCATGGCTCGGCTGTCGACATGGGCACGCTGCAGACGCTGCGCCCGGCCACCAGCGACACCGCCAGCCTGCTGAAGAATGTACCGGGCCTCACCATCCAGGGGTCCGGCGGCGTATCCAGCCTGCCGGTGATCCACGGCCTGGCCGATGATCGCCTGCGCATCAAGGTCGACGGCATGGACCTGATCTCCGCCTGCGGCAACCACATGAATCCGCCGCTGTCCTACATCGACCCGAGCAATGTCAGCGCCGCCACCGTGTTTGCCGGCATCACCCCGGTCAGCGTCGGCGGCGACAGCATCGGCGGCACCATTCTGGTGGACTCCCCGGCGCCGCAATTCGCCGCGTCGGGCGACGAGGCCCTGTTCACAGGCGAGGCCGGCTTCTTCTATCGCAGCAATGGCAATGCCTACGGTGACAACCTGAAGGCGACCGCCGCCAGCGAAACTCTCAGCATGACGTTTACGAGCTCAACAACCGAGGCAGAGGACTACACCGCCGGCGATGACTTCAAGACGCAGACCTATATCAATGACGTCGGTGATCGCGCCATCGCCGCCGACGAGGTGGGCTCCTCCATGTACAAGAGCACCAACCGTTCGCTCAGCCTGGCGATGCGCAACGAGAATCATCTGACCGAACTGAAACTGGGCATGCAGGATATCCCCTACCAGGGCTGGACCAACCAGCGCATGGACATGACCGGCAATGACTCCACCCAGATCAATCTGAGCCACAAGGCGCAACTCGACTGGGGCACGCTGGATATGCGCGCCTATCACGAGCGCACCCGCCACAAGATGCAGTTCCATGATGACAAGCTCTACTGGTATGGCGCCTCGGCCCCCACCAGCTTTGCCGACAGCGGCTATCCGTGCGAAGTCGGCGCCCCCCCGACCGGTTGCGCCGCCGGCATGCCGATGGATACCGAGGGCAACAACAGCGGCGCCATCGTCAAGGCCGACATCCGGCTGTCGGACAGCGACGTGCTGCGAGTCGGTGGCGAGGCCCAACATTACCGCCTGGATGACTGGTGGGACCCGGCCGGCAAGGGCATGTGGCCCAATACCTTCTGGAACATCAACAATGGCGAGCGCGATCGCCTGGCGCTGTTCGGCGAATGGGAGGCGCAGTGGAGCCGTGCCTGGCTCACCCAGTTCGGCCTGCGCGGCGAACGCGTCGACATGAACGCCGGCGACGTGCAGGGCTACAACCCAAGCTATGTGGCCGACGCCACGCTGTTCAACAATGCCGACCGGAAGAAGACCGACAACAATATCGATGTGACTGCGCTGGCCCGCTTTACCCCGGACGCCAATCGCACCATCGAGTTCGGCTACGCCCAGAAGACCCGCTCGCCCAATCTCTACGAGCGCTATACCTGGTCGACCGGCGGCATGGCCATGTACATGATCAACATGGCGGGCGATGGCAATGGCTATGTAGGCAACCTGGAGCTGGAGCCGGAAGTTGCCCACACGATCAGCGCCACCTTCAACTGGCATGATGCCGAACAGGACAAGTGGGGGCTGAAGATCACGCCCTACTACACCTACGTCAAGGACTACATCGACGCCGAGCGCTGCACCGCCGGTACCGGCGCATGCACCACCGCCAACCTTACCGCCACGGATGCGTTTGTCTTCCTGCAATTCGTCAATCAGTCCGCGCGCATCTATGGCCTGGATGTATCCGGCCATTTCCCGCTGGCGGAAAACACGGCCTACGGCAACTTCACCGCCACCGGCATGCTGAGCTACACCCATGGCGAGAATGATGACACCGATGACAACCTCTACAACATGATGCCGTTGAACATCAAACTGGCTGTCGTGCAGCAGAACGCGGGTTGGAGCAATACGGCGGAGGTCGAGCTGGTTGACGACAAGGAGGAGGTGTCGGCGACCCGCAATGAAGTGAAAACCGAGGCCTATGGCCTGCTGCACCTGCGCAGCAGCTATACCTGGAGGCAGGTCCGCTTCGATATCGGCATCGAGAATGTGCTGGACAAGCTGTACAGCCATCCGCTGGGCGGCGTCTACACCGGCGAGGGCGCGACCATGCCGCCCCGGGCCGGACTCATCCCCTGGGGCGTTGCCGTCCCGGGCATGGGTCGCTCCATCTATGCCGGGGTGAACGTCAAGTTCTAATCCCGCCTCTGGAATAAAAACGCCGGCGCAAGCCGGCGTTTTTATTTGCCCACGAAACCCGTCACCGCCGCATCAATGCTCGTGATGGTGATGATGGTCGTGCCCGGCCATCTGCACCGGATCCACCGGCAGCAGATTGCCATCGGCGTAGGCCTGCACCGCGGCCAACGGGTCTTCCAGCTGAGTCACCGCCACACGGATGCCACGCCCAGCGAGGCGGCGTGCGAAGCCGGCGCCGCAGCCCGCGGTGATCACCACGTCGACGCCATCCACCGGATGCGGACCGTCGCCATGAAACTCATGGAACGACATCTCCCTGGGCAGGTCGAGCCGTTCCACCTCCTGCGGCGGCGCATCGCCCTGAGTCTCGAACACCAGGAAGCGGCGCGTCTTGCCGGCGTGGCCGGTGATGGTACGAAAGTTCTGACTGGTCACTGCAATACGCACGGCATGCACCTCATTTGTTCTTCAGCGCCGTGACCCAGGTTTCCATCGCCTGATTGGCATGCGGCATCGGCGCCTCCATGAAGGTGATGATGAACTTGTCGGCCAGCTCGGCTATGCCGATGGAGCGCGGCCGCACCGCCAGCACGCCGGGATTGGGCAGTTTGGTGCCGAAGCAGAAGATCAGGTTCTTGGCATCGAGGATCTCCGGTGCAATCTCGCCGTCCGGCAGCGCCTTGGTGTGGGCGTAGTGATCGAACACGCCGATATAGACTGCGGCCGGATGTTCGGCGATACGCGCCTTGAGGTAATCGATGATGGCATCCACCGAGGTACCGGTGGTTTCGTCCTTGCCCAGCTCCAGGGTGAAGACGGGATATTTTTCCTGAAAGAGAGTCTGCTTCATCAATATAGGCCTCGCGTTGGTTCAGTAGATTCAGTCGCCGCTGTCACAGGCAAGATTCAGTCTTCCGCCACACAGATCTCGCCACGCTTCACCGCGATGGCGGTGCGCGCCACCAGGATGCCGATCACCAGCGTCAATACGGTCAGCAGAACCACTCCCAGCCCCAGCAGCGCGCTGTATCCCAGATGTTGATGCATCACCAGGGTGGCGATGGTGATCGCCGCCAGCGGGAAGGAATACGCCCACCAGGAGAGGAAAAACTTCAGCCGGGCAAAGCGGTGCACCTGGCTGAACAGCAGCAGGGTGATGAACAGGCCGGAGTAGTACAGCAGGCGCGCGAACACATCGATGCCGCCGGTCAGTTTCACATAGGCGATGAAACCCACCGCCGGCGGCGCGATGAGGATAAACAAGGTCGGCACCAGCTTGCCCGGCAGCGGGGCATGAAAGATGATGCGATAGAACACGATGGTCAGCAGCACCAGCCAGAACAGCAGGCCGATGCTGAAGAAGAACCACGACACCTCGACATAACCGTGGGCAACGCCGGCGATGGGCACCAGGATGTTGCCCACCACCGGGATGAACCAGGCCGGGTTCATGTGCTGGATCTGGAAGTGTTCGTGATTGATCCAGGCGCTCAGTACATACAGCGTGAACAGCAGGTGCAGGCCGCTGCCGCTCAGCCATAGCCACTCCGACAGGCCGGGATACAACTCCAGCGTGGCCGTGGCGAGCAGCACCAGGCTGATGGAGAGGGTGGGAAAAAAGCTGAGCCGCACCGGATGATGCAGTTCCTTGACGACCTCGGCGCGATGTCCCGCCAGCTTGCTGCCGTAGGCCAGCAGCAACACGGCAAATAGCACCGCGCTGACCAGCAGCAACACACCGGCGATGCCGGAAAGGCCGGTCAAGGCCTGCGCCTTTTCCCAGGCGATGGTGAAGCCCGTCAGCCCCATCACCGTGGCAAATACCGAGATGGGAAGAAACTTGATGCGTGATTCCTGTGTCATGGACTTCCTCCGGGGGGGTGCAGCCCCATATCCGAGCTGAATGGTAAAGCTCACGGGGCCAGGCCTGCATTGATGGATCGCAATAGCGGGAGACTCCGCGCGCGTCCTGAGGCGATGCGCGCAGGCCGGATCCTGCCGACGGCGCATGCTGCGGCGATGATACTCGGGAAAGTCGACGGGATATTGCCTGCACGTCACGTTTGCCGTGCCCGGGCGAAACCACCGGCAGCGGCGTCAGCCGTAGTCACCGTTCTCCATCACGGTGCGCAATCGCTCCAGCCGCGCCAGCGGGTCGTCCAGCTGCAGCAGATATTGCTTCAGCTCCAGCTTGAGCGGCAGCAATTCGGTGAGGCGCGCGCCCAGCCAGGTAGCATCGTCGTAGCGGCGCGGCAGCTTGGCGTACGGGAAGTCCAGCTGCGCCAGGATGTCCTGCAACAGCCGGGCGAGGTGCTCACACTCCTCCGGCACGGCGCACGACGGCTCAGGCGCCAGCAACTCCACCTCGGCGCGGATGAGCTGATTGGGCGCCACCTCGCTGGCGAGGATGCGGAAGCGCTGCGCGCCGTTGACGTTGATGCCGAGCAGGCCGTCATCGCGCTGTTCGAACCAGGTGATGCGCGCCAGGGTGCCGATGTCGTAGGTGCTGGCGACGCCGCCCACCTCCCTGCCCTCGCGGATGAGGCAGACACCGAAGCCGCTGTCCTGCCGCAGGCAGTCGCTCACCATATCGAGATAGCGTGCCTCGAAGATGCGCAGCGGCAGGACGCCGCCGGGGAACAGGACGGTGTGCAGGGGAAACAGTGGGATGTTCAGCCTGCTCACGGTGGCGACCTATTCGCTCCAGCGCGGGGCGAGCTTCTGCTCCAGGCCCAGGTGATCGAGGATGCGCGCCACCACGAAGTCCACCAGGTCGGAGACCTGCTGCGGCTGGTGATAAAAGCCGGGACTGGCCGGCATCATGGTGACACCGAGACGGGCCAGGGTGAGCATGTGTTCCAGATGGATGGCGGATAGCGGCATCTCGCGCGGCACGATGATGAGCTGGCGCCGCTCCTTCAGCATCACGTCGGCGGCACGTTCGATGAGATTGTTGCTGGCGCCGGTGGCGATGGCCGACAGCGTGCCGGTGGAACAGGGGCAGACCACCATCGCCCGCGGCGCACTGGAGCCGCTGGCCACCGGCGCCATCCACTGCTCCTTGCCGAACACCTGCAGCTGCCCTGGCGCGGCGCGGTACAGTGCGGTGAAGAATGCCTGCATCTCCTCCGGCCGCCCCGGCACCTTCAAATCGGTTTCCGTCGCCAGCACCACCTGCGCCGGGGAGGACACCATCAGATACACCGGCTGCCCGGCCTCGATGAGGCACTGCAGCAGGCGCAGGCCGTAGGGCGCGCCGGATGCGCCGGTGATGGCCAGACTGATGGCGTCGCGGCTCATCCGTAGAACCCCTTTAAACGCAAAGACGCCAAGGCCGCAAAGCTGTTGCTGGCAAAATTTCTCATCATCTCTTTGCGTCCTTTGCGTTCAAGGCTTTGCCTGCAGCGCCGCCAGCAGCTTGCCGTGGATGCCGCCGAAGCCGCCGTTGCTCATCACCAGCACATGGTCGCCGGGGCGGGCGGCGGCACGCACCGCGGCGACGATGGCATCGATATCAGCGTAGACGATGCCGCGCTCTCCGAGAGATGCGGCTGCGGCGCCCAGATCCCAACCCAGGTCGGAGGGGTGGTAGAGGAACACCAGGTCGGCGGCGGCCAGGGACGGTGCCAGGGTATCGCGGTGCACGCCGAGGCGCATGGTGTTGGAGCGCGGCTCCAGCACCGCCAGGATGCGTGCCGTGCCGACCCGGTTGCGCAGGCCGGCGAGGGTGGTCTCGATGGCGGTGGGGTGATGGGCGAAGTCGTCGTACACCGCCACCTCGCCGGCCACACCGCGCAGCTCCAGCCGGCGCCGCACGTTGCGGAACTCGCCCAGCGCGGCGCAGGCCTGCGCCGCCGGCACCCCGGCATGGCGCGCCGCGCCGATGGCGGCGAGGGCATTGCTGACGTTGTGTGCGCCGAGCAGTTCCCACTGCACCGTGCCCTGCACCACGCCCCGCCAGGAAACATCGAAGCGGCTGCCGTCCGCGGCGTGCAGCTGCGCGCTCCAGCCGTCCGCGCCGTCAAACAACTCCACCGACGTCCAGCAGCCCATCTTCAGTACCCGCGCCAGGGCGGCATCCTGCGCCGGCGCCAGGATCAGCCCCTGGCCCGGCACGGTGCGCACCAGGTGATGGAACTGTCGCTCGATGGCGGCGAGGTCGGGAAAGATGTCGGCGTGGTCGAACTCCAGGTTGTTGAGGACAGCGGTGCGCGGCCGGTAGTGCACGAACTTGGAGCGCTTGTCGAAGAAGGCGGTGTCGTACTCGTCCGCCTCCACCACGAAGAACGGCGTGTCGCCGGCGCGGGCGGAAAGGCCGAAGTTGTGCGGCACGCCGCCGATGAGAAAGCCCGGCGCCATGCCGGCATATTCCAGGATCCAGGCCAGCATGGAGGCGGTGGTGGTCTTGCCGTGGGTGCCGGCGACGGCCAG
>Ga0172382_10001218_pt1 | contig 46812 bp, 48 predicted proteins | sample Leawel138RmetaG_FD_122245 | JGI IMG/M metagenome (GOLD analysis project Ga0172382, IMG submission 122245) | Leachate microbial communities from a municipal landfill in Southern Ontario, Canada - Leachate well 138R metaG | ecosystem: Engineered > Solid waste > Landfill > Unclassified | place...
GGCGATCAGCCGCTTGTGAATATCGCGGAGCTGCCGGGTGCGGGGATCGTCGCCGAAGGCCAGTTGCATGCCCGCACTATGGGGTGCGAGCCGGCCTCGGGCAAGGGACGCTCACTCCCACTCATCTATTTTAAGTCATGCTAACGCGTTGAATTTCAGGCACAACTTTTTTTGATCGCACCTCGCGATCCGAACTGCGAACCGACACAAATTTCTGGTGCTGTTTTTCAACAGAAAATCGCGCGATTCCGATTCAACGAGGTTTCAGCGACTATCGACAACAATTGGTCGATTCTTCGCTTCGTCGATCACGCAACGCATTGCACGCCAGCGTGCGGAATACCGTCATCGCTTTAGCACGACCGGCAATCATTCGCCATCGGCCCGCACGCCAGGTCTCTCGCTTAGTACCATCTCGACGGCGTGAAGGCGTGATCGTCGTCGTCGCCGAACAAATGCGCGGCCGCGAACCGCTCCTCGATCGCCTGCGCAGAAAGCCGCGCTTCGCGCTTTGCCAGATGATCCTGTGCCCAGGAGAGGAACGTCGTAAGGCGTGCCGTCGGCTCGGCCGCGACTTCTGTCGTGAGCATGGCGATGAGCCGGCGCAGCCGATCGAGCTCGTCGAGTTCCGCCAGGATGGCCCCAAGCCCGGCGATGCGACGATCCTCGATATGCTTGGCGCGCTCCGCCAGTTCGCGCCGGCGTCGCTCTTCCTCCCTTCTCCGCTCCTCCGCTTCCCTCTTGAGCCGTTGTTCTGTCTTTGCGGCGGCGAGCACCGCCAGCCCGACGCCGATCTCGCTTGCCATAGTCTCGAGCCGTTGAACCTTGGCGTCGCGGAAGCTGCGACGAGGGCTCGTGCCTCCTCCGAGCACATAGACCTGCTCGAACTCGAACGAGAGCCGACCTGTCGGGTGGTAGTCCCATTCCGGAAATCGCGGCCTGTCGAGGAGCACCGCATCCCAAGCATTGCGCCGTGCCGCCAGGTCGCGCTTGCGTTGCCATGCCTCCTCCTTGCTGCGCTCGGCGTCGGTCAACACATGCTTCTCACGCTTGACCAGCTCGGAGATCGAAAAGCCGATGACTTCGATCTCGGATTTGAAGTGCGCCGCGCCCTCACCGCCGACAAGCTGAAATCCCTGCAAGGAAGCCGCCCGTACGATCCGCGGCAGGATAACTGCGAGGCGATCGACGGATCGCGGCGCAACCTCGCACTTGATAAGTCCACCTTGGCTGACGGCGACCAGGCCGATATCGGATGGTTTCGCCTTTCTGAGCGTGGCGATGGTGCGGTCGACGACCGGGTGCGGCGGTGCGGCTTCGTTGTCGTCGCCTTCGGATGCCTGTATGCGTGCCTGCTCGCGTGCGGCTGCCAGATTGGCCGATTCACGACCGAACTCACCATTGGAAATCGTGATCCTGTCGGCAGCGCCGGGCTCGGCTTCCGGCAATGGCGTCTGCTTCACCTTCTTCCCGGCCGCCTTCTTCGCCCACCAGCCAAGCGGCGGGTTGGGGATACCGTGCTTTCTGCAGATCTTGTGGAGCGCAACATCGGAGATGGCGAAATCCTTCGCCAAGTGCGTCATCGGCTTGGACCAAACGAGCTCGTAGAATTGCTCACGCGTGAAGACTCGGGCCACGGTCACCCTCTCGTCAATCCGTACACCTTCGGAGGTGCAATCAAGTTGGTTGCTACCGCGCTCGCCATTAATAGGTCAGGTGTTGCGGCACTTTGTGCCGCCACCCAGCGCAGCTCCATCAGAGAATATATCCACACTCCCGACGGTTGAGGTCGAGACTCACTCGAGGAGCAACGAAGGTCCGTCATCGTCCATTAAACCGAAATCAACCGTCGAGCCCACGATGCTTCCGCACGTTCTGGCACTTCCAGGCAAGCATCGGCATGGCCCCCATGCGGGCGCGGATCTCGGGTTCAACGTCCAGCAGCTCGGTATTGTTCTCCCCACGGTCGAGTACGCAGTCGAGGAACTCCCGCTCAGCCGTCTTCAAGTCGAGAAGAAAGGCAAATTTCTCTCGGCAGAGCGCGACGGTTTCGTCAACCCAGGCGTCGATCGTGCGCCGGTCGGCGAAATTGCCGCGCGGCAGACAAATCATGAGCTTTTGCCGAAGCTCGCGCGGATCACCTTTAATGGAATCGATCGACACCGTTCGCCAATCTCGGCGACCGCAGGCGCCAAAGGCGAGCATGGCGGCCTTGATCTTCTTCCAGTCGAGTCCATCGAGCGACAGGATGCGGCGCGTCAAAAAGGTCGCGTGCTGCGTGCCGGTCGAAGAGCGCAACAGGCTTGCCGGCGACGATCTCATGCAGGTCGAGGACCAGCACTCGTTCTGCTCGCACGTCACCAAGCGCAGTGGACGGCATACGAGTGGCGCCAAACAGCGGCTGGCGCTCCATGTAGTTCACGTCGAGCTCCAGCGTGGCGTTTCCGCCCAACGCGGAGGCAAAGCGCAGAAGCCACTTGCCGCCTGCATGTTCGTCGGGCCGGCGTCGAACGGAATAGCCTTGAGATGCAAGGAGCCGGTTCAGAGCGGCTTCGACCTCTGGCCGCTCAGCCTCCATCACCGACCGCTCAAGCGCGCCGACATAGTTGACATCTATATCAACCGACAGCCGGTCGAGACTGAGATGAAAGACATTGAGCGCCGTACCGCCCTTGAGAGCGAACCGTTCACTCAAGATGGTGTCGCCCGCTACTTCCTGCAGGAAATCGAGGAGCCGGAGTACCTTTTCGAGGGTCCCAGCCTGATGACCTGTATCGTCGGCAATCCGCTGAAGCGTCTGAACCGAAGGCGCCGCCATCAGAGCTCCTCGAACCGGCGTTCCACGACGTCGAGCGGTAAGATTACGATCCAGCCCTTGGCCGTCCTCCCCTCTCCTGGCTTGGTGCCCAGGGCATACCGAGCCTGACGCGGTGCCATCGCGTGCAGTTGTCGGAGCGCTGTATCGGGAATGCCAAGCCGCTGCTGCTCGCGCTCGAGCCAATAGCCGAGCGCGCCAGCCGCCGCAGCATTGCCAAGCGCGCATGTGGCGGACCAGTGCTGCAGCATCGACCCGTGCGACGAGATCGAGAGAGTTGAACGGCTCTTCTGTCCCGCCGGCGAGTTCGTAGCGGTCGAACAGATCCGCGATCGTGCGCTCGACCGTCGTAACGCGAACGTCGAGCCCCATGCGGTCAACCACCATCACCCCGTCCTTCAACTCTCCGTCTCGTCGGGTAAAGCCGCGCGGCGGCTTGATGAAGCGGCACGAGAAGCCCGGCGGCTTCAAGCACACCTAGAGGTCACAGGCTCGAATCCTGTTGGGTGCGCCATCGTCAAAAATCGTATGCGCGGCGGAAAGCGGCGCCAGAATGCGGCGTTGGTGTAGCGTTGCCGGGGGAACCGCCGCGTAGCGTCGTCCTTCGAAGGCGCTTGTGCGCCGATTATTTGGCCCTTGGAGATCCCGCAACATACAACGCGGACGTGGCGGGGATCAGCCTGCTACGGGGTTAGTCATCAAGACCGACAGCCAATCAATAAACACCTTCAGGCGTTGCGATAAATGTTGCCGATACGGGTAGAGGATTGCGACTGGCATAGGCGCCGCGCAATGCTCGGGCATAACCTCGACCAACTCGCCTGAAGCGATGTGTCCCGCCACGTCATAGGCCGGTATCTGAATAAGCCCGAGCCCCGCCAGGCAGCAGGCGATGTAAACTTCGGCGTTGTTCGCAGTGACCCGCCCCGGCACTTGGCAGGTTCTCACGTCGCCGTTTTCAACCCACTCCCATTCCTCGACCCGGCCCGTCGTAGGTGAGACGAAGTGGACCGCCTGATGGTCCGCAAGATCGCTGGGATGTTGCGGCACACCGCGGCTCTCCAGGTAGGCCGGGCTGGCTACGTTGATCAATCTAAGCTCGCCGAGTTGTCGCGCCACCAGGTTCGAGTGGTCAAGGAGGCCGACGCGCAGAACGCAATCCACATGTTCCTCGATCAGCTTCACCGAACGATCTGTGGCGCCCAATTCCACATGCAGCCTCGGATATCGAAGCAGAAAGCCAGGCAACGCGGGAGCAATGATCAGGCGACCAATGCGGCTCGGCACGTCCACCCGGATCCTGCCGATCAAATCTTTCGCGGAATGCCGGAACAGTGTCTCGGCGTCTTCGACATCCTCCAGGATGCGACGGCACCGCTCATAGAATGCGAGGCCCTCCTGCGTCGGCGAGACTCTGCGCGTGGTGCGATGGAGCAATCGGGCGCCGACGCGCGCTTCGAGATCCTGGATCGCTGTCGATACTGTCGATCGCGGGATGCCGAGGACATCCGCGGTCCGCGTGAAGCTGGAGCAGTCGACCACGCAGGCAAAAATCCTAAACAGCTGGATCCGGTCCATGATTGTTCGCGGCTCACGACATATGTTGTCAGATTTGCTGGCTTTATAGCTCTCCGATCGACAGGTAGCCAGAACGCACTGGATCTCGATGGAGGCGCGCGGTGAACACCGAAATTGCGCTCAACTGGATCGGAGGAGAGTGGCTCGACTCCGGCACGCATCTGGAGAGTCGCAATCCGGCCACTGGCGAGGTGATTGGTCACTACGCCGACGGGGGCGAGAAGGAGGCAATGGCGGGCATAGCGGCCGCCAAGCGCGCGTTCGCTGATACCGTTTGGAAGAATGACCGCCATCTGCGCGCCAAGGCGCTGACGGAGATGGCCGAGGCGTTTTCGGCCTACGCGGAAGAACTCGTCGAGGCGCTTTCGCTGGAGAACGGCAAGCTCAAGCCCCACGCTCGCTTCGAGGTGGACATGGCGCCGTCGAAACTGCGCTTCGCGGCGTCTCTGGCGTTGCAGGATTACGGCCGGGCGATGGAGGTCTCTCCGGGGCGGTTCTCGATGGTCCTGCGCCAGGCCCGAGGCGTTTCAGGCATCGTGGTGCCCTGGAACTCGCCCGTGGTCCTGCTGGTCCGTTCGCTCGGGCCTGCGCTTGCTGCCGGCACGACGACGGTCGTCAAAATGCCGGGCCAGACGGCGCAAGTGAACAACATCGTCTTTCGAGCGATGTCCGAAGTCACGTCGCTGCCGACGGGCGTCGTCAACGCCTTCACGGGTTTGCACGGCGCTGGAGTCCGGCACATTGTCGGCTCGGCGGACGTGCCCTGCATCAGCTATACAGGCAGCTCGGATGTCGGCCGGGCGATCTCGGCCGAAGGCGCCAAGACCCTGAAGCGCTTCGGGCTGGAGCTCGGCGGCAAGACGCCGATGATCGTTCTGGACGATGCCGAGCTGGATGTCGCCGTACCGGCGCTGATCAATGCGCTTGTCGTGTTCAACGGGCAGTTCTGTATGACCGGCAGCCGAGTGCTGGCGCAGCGCGGGATTGCGGACGCGCTGCGCAGGAGGCTCGCGGAGCGTCTGCGTGACATCCGCGTAGGGCCGGCCAGCGATCCGCTCAGCGAGATCGGACCAGTGATCGACAAGGCCAATGCCGAACGTCTCGACAAGGTGGTTGAAGCGGCGATTTCTGCCGGAGCCAGACCGCTGGTACGCGGCGGGCCATTGAAGGATGGTCCCCTCGCCGCGGGCGCATTCTACCGGCCGACCCTTCTTGAGGTGGAGGACAACACGCTGCCCATCGTTCAGGAAGAGATATTTGGGCCCGTCCTGACCTTCCAAGTCTTCGACAGCGAGGCTGAGGCGATCGAACTCGCTAACGACAATCGATACGGTCTGGCGGCGAGCACCTGGAGCCGCGACGTCGACCGGCCCTGGCGCCTCGCGCGTGCGATCGACGCCGGGACCGTGTGGATCAATGACTGGGCCAAGGTCTTCGACGAGTTCGAGGAGGGCGGCTTCAAGCAATCCGGACTTGGCCGAATGAACGGCTTGGCCGTGCTTGAAGACTTCATCGAGTACAAGCACATCGCCTGGGGCCCTGGCACGATTTCAAGCGACAAACTGGCATGAAGAGGAGCAGTTTATGACCGACCACAGCATCAGCGGAAGGACCGTCATCATCGCAGGAGGCGCCAAGAATCTCGGCGGCCTTCTGGCCCGAGACTTCGCCCGACACGGGGCAAAGGCGATAGCGATCCACTATAACAGCGCGGGGACCAAGGCAGACGCCGACGAGACCATTGCCGCCGTCAAGGCCGCCGGCGCTGAAGCCGCGGCGTTCCAGGGGGACCTGACAAGCGCCGCAGCGATGGAAAAGCTGTTCGGCGACGTGGTGGCGACGTTTGGCAGACCGGATATCGCCGTGAACACCGTGGGCAAAGTGCTGAAGAAGCCGATCGTCGAGATCACCGAAGCTGAATATGATGAGATGAGCGACGTCAACGCCAAGTCGGCCTTCTTCTTCCTCAAAGAATGCGGCAAGCATCTCAACGACAACGGCAAGATCGTGACGCTGGTGACCTCGCTGCTGGGCGCCTATACCGGGCTTTATTCGGCCTATGAGGGGATGAAGGCTCCCGTCGAGCATTTCACCCGCGCCGCATCGAAGGAGTTCGGCGAGCGCGGCATCTCGGTGACGGCAATCGGCCCGGGGCCCATGGACACGCCCTTCTTCTATCCCGCTGAAGGACCGGAAGCTGTCGAATTCCACCGTCACGCGGCGGCGCTGTCCAATTTCACCAAGACTGGCCTGACGCACATCGAGGACATCGTGCCGTGGATCCGTTTCCTCGTGTCCGACGGCTGGTGGATGACCGGGCAGACGATCCTCGTGAACGGCGGCTACGCAACAAAGTAGAACGCCATTTGGACGGGCTATTCATGCGCCGGCCCGGCGCACTCGTTGCTCCAGCCGATTGCCCCACGCGGACACGCAGGCTTGGCGACAGCGTGACAAAGCAGGATCGCCATGTTGGTCGACGAAACTGCGCGCCGCCTCGAGATCGCGGACGGCCAGCTTTTGGTCGCAGCGCCGGCGGATCACGAGTGCCCGCAGCGGCATTCGCGAGTTGACGGCTAAGACATCATAGTATCCCAGCGGAGAAGTAGTTATCTTCTTCATCGAAGCTGGCGCGCCATCCCCAGGGTGTCCGGCCCGGAGACATAGGTAACAGTTTGTACCTAAGACATAGGTGACAATCTCGTGTCGATGTAGCCGAGATCGTAGTTGATGAAGCTGACGAGCCAAATGCCGTCGTCGACTTCTTTGATGCCGAGTTTCTGACCGGCGAGCACGGTCCAGATATTGATTTTCTTCCTGTGCATGCAGATGTGCCCGCAGGTGGTGACGAGGATATCGCGGTCGTGGAAAGGGTATTCGAGGTCTGGGAGGCCGCGATAGGGACGCGCTGAGGGCGTGTAGAGTTCGACCAGGCATCGCATGGCGAGGGCTTCGTGCGGGCGTTCGGCGTTGAATTCGCGCCGGAAGGCATCGAAGCGGTCCTGCTGCTGCAGGCTGTTCATGCCGGGCGGCCGTGTGGCCTCCTTCTTAAGGGTCAGGTGCATGCGTTCGTGGCGGCCGTTCTGCTGGGGGTGTCCTCGCTTGATGCGCTCGATGGCGATGCCGAGCCTGAGCCACCAGACGGCGAGCTTGGAGAGGTTGAAGAGCCCGTTGGGGTTGGCGAAGGGCACGCCACTATCGGACCGGATGGCGAGCGGCAGGCCGCGCTCCTGGAAGAGCCGCTTGAAGGCCGTGACGGCGAGGTCCTCCCGGGTCGAGTCGAGCGCCTCGCAGAGCAAGAGGAAGCGCGAGGCGTGGTCGGTGACGATGAGCGGGTAGGAGTAGCGGCCATTGCCGAACTTGAACTCGCCTTTTAAGTCGGCGCACCAAAGGTCTAGATGTAGAATCGGTACTCCGGCGCTTCCGCGGCGCCCGCCGAGACGTGCTTGAGCACGCGACCGACAACGCGCGCCGCCCTCACCGTGATTGGCTGCGAACCGTCAAACTGAGTCGAGTTCCAGTTCATCTTCGTCAGCGCGAGTGTTTCGCGGCTGAGCTCGGCTAGGGTCGATTCCCGAAGGTGGGGCCGGAGCATGATCGGCTGCGGGACATACAATCCAGGATACGTGCGATAGTACGGAACACTGCCCCGGCTGTAGAGCAAGGCAGACTGCTCCATCTCCAGAAACGTTCCCCGCAGGGGCGGATAGGCCCCGTCGCGCAGCAGCCGGAAGGGCGTGCGCTCCGAGACCCAGACGAGATCGCTCAGGCGCACCTTTTCTTCAGCGAGCGCCTGCGCAAAGCCGTCCGCCTCCTCTGGCTCGAACCGGGAGGTCTTGTAGACGACGACACGGGCCGGCTGGTGAAAATGATGCGCGGCATAGGCCTGAAGCGAACGCCGCAGAAGATCATAGGCGTCCTCGCGCGACAGGTAGGGGTGCCGGTTCTGTTTGTCGGTCCGGGCTCTCCCACCGCGCAGGATGAGGCCCTGGCCGCGCTCATCGAACATCTGCGCGGTGCTGGTGAGCAGCCTCTGGCCGCTCGCGTCGCGATAGAAGCTTATGCCGATATAGGACGTATCGAACGCAGACGGGTCGCGCGGCAGGCGCCACGGCACGTAACCGGCCTTGTAGTAGAGGGCGTTAAAGAGATTCCAGGCGCGAGTTGCGGGATCCTGCACGCGCCTGCCTGAGAGCTTCTCCAGCTTGCGAATAATCTTCGCGGTTTCATCCCAGGTCGTCGGCCACACGAGCTGGAGTGGGCGCTTCAGATGGATGGTGCGGGCCTTGAGGAGATCGCGGAAATTGTCGCTCGGCCCTTCATCATCGTCGTCGTCCTCGTCCCCAGCGCCGTCCGGAATCACCGTCTCGTGGACAACGCGCATGATGAGGTCGAGCGGCAGCGCGCAGATGATCACATCCGGCGGCGCGGGCGCCTCGGCGATCGCCTGCGCCTGCACTGCGAACAGTTCGACCGCCTCCGCTATAGCCCTAGGCGTTGAGGCGATGGCGGCAATGCGCGCGATGTCGGCGCGCGGCAGGTGCTTGCGCGCATGGGGATCGATCTCGAACGCGCAGCGGAAGGGATTGTCGTTGCCAAGGCCGGGAAACGGCAGAAACAGGTTGGGCTGGCGGCTCTTCTTGGCATCGATGCCGGCCTTGCAGCGCTCCAGAAAGCGCTCGAACCCTTCCGCGGTCTCGGCGGTGCCGATGATGCCAAGGCGCACGCGGGTCGCGCGCTCGGGCTCCAATGGGCCATGCCTCATAAGGCCGAGTCGGATGTCGATCTCGCGGCCGTTGCCGCCGAACTCGAGCAACGGTTCGTCAAGGATGCCGGGCTTGAACGTCATAGCGGCAGCTCCTCTTCATTGTCCTGCGGGGCATGGGCATCGCGGCTGCGCCACAAATCGTCCGGCACCGAGACAGGCAGGCCGATCATTTCCAGGGACTCGAACCGGAGCAGTGGGGCCGCATCGGGTGCGGCCACGAGAAGATCGCCCTGGCTGGGTGTCAGGCCGAGTCCGGTGAGCAGACTGCGCCACATGACGAACTGGCCGCGGATGGCGGCATTGTTCTCAAGGCGCTTGAGCTTGGAAATGCGCTCGCCCGCAAAACGGTCGGGACGCACGCCGTCGCGGGTGAACACGTAGGTCGGCTCGATGGACAAGAACCAGTCGTCAAACTCGCGCCAGAAGCGGCCCGAAAACGCGCTGTGCCTGACATAAGAGACCGACCCGTCAGCCCGCCGTTTAGCTTTCACGACGGCGCGCGCCGTGTCGTTCTTCAGCGAAGCGTAGCGGATGGTTCGGTCGATGCCGGGGCCATCCGGCGGAAAGTAGTAAAGCTTGAGCAGCCTGTTCCAGCTCAGCGTCGGATCGAGCTGCGCGCGCAGGGTGCGATTCAGAAGCTCTACGAAGAGGCGCTTTTCGTCCTCGTCATCCTGCAGGGCGAATTCGGATACCGGGAAATCCTCGACGGAGCCGGAATCCGTCACCTCACGCAGCAGCGAATTCTCGATGTTGAGGAAGGTGATGAGCCGGCCGCCCTTCGCGACCCATTCGGCTGGCGGGTTGTCGGTGGCCTCTAACAGCGCCTTAAGGGCGTCCCGACCATGGCGGTGCGTTGTTGCAGCAACATATATCCGGGGCGGCAGGATCGCCTTGATGACATTGAACAGCAGGCTGTCGGGCTGCCCGGATGGAGGCAGCCATATGCCGGGCTGCGCCTGATCCACTGCTAGCTGCGCGATGGCATCGGCCGCGCCGGCATCGAAGCAGTCGGTGCTCTTGTTGATTCGCAACCGGCGCGTTTCGAGATCGAAGGGGCTGCCCTGCGCGGGCGCCCGCTTCCAGTAGACGGAGCGGTCAGAGAGACGGACGAGCACGACGATGACGGGAAGGCTGGCCTTCTGCCAGTAGGCGACATCGGCGCTCTCGCAGACATACTCGAAACCCTCGTCTGTTTCGGCGGTGTAGGCGCGGTCCTCTCTCGTCTTGATCTGGACCGCGACCATGCGCGCGCCGACCTGGCCGGTGGCCGGATCGCGCAGCTCGATGAGCGCGTCGATCCCCGCTTCGACGGGGCCGTAGGGCGTGAACAGGAAGCCCATCGCATGGGTCCGCTCTTTCGCGAGGGCGACGCCATGTTCGCCGGTGATCTGCGACTTGGAGATCGTCTTAACGTGTCCGTCGACCTGGCTCGTCATCGAAATGCTTCCTCGTGTTTTCGCATTAGCCCCTGGAACGAGAGCTGGAACCGTTCGGCTGTCATGCGACCGTTAACCGTCGGAGATTGCTGAGCAGCCGCTGCTCGGCAGCGGCCTCAGGCTCATTCCAGATTGCTGCCAGCGCCGGCACTGCCCGCTGCGTATCCCACGGCAAAGCCGGCCGGCTATCGACCTGCGCGAATGGCCCATCCGACTCGGTGAGAATGCGGTCTCGCGGCATGAGGGACGTGAGCGCGCGGCCCTTCTCGCTGGCCAGCATCGCCGGCCCGACGCTAAACCAGCAACCTAAATCAACAGCGCGCGCAAGCTCTCGCTGGCTGCCGGAAAACCAGTGCAGGATCGGCGTTCCCCCATCGCTTTCGTCCTCCAGCACATCGAGGACCGCCGATGCGGCGCGCCGGCTGTGGATCGACAGGATACGCCCGCCCGCGTTGCGGCAGGCGTCCAGGATGCGCTTGAACACGGCCATCTGATCGGACCAATACGGCTTGTATTCCGGCGCGCCGTCCAGGCCGATCTCGCCCACGTATCTCGTTTCGGGCAGCAGGCGCTCGAATAACTCGAGTTCCCGTTTGCGCTCGTGAGCAAGCTGCGGGTGCAGGCCTAGCCCCGTCCTGATCCGCGGCGCTCCGGCCGCGAGCGCCGAGGTGCCCTTCCAGGCGGACGGGGTGGTGGTAACGCAGAGGACGTAGAGGCCGCGGGCCGCACAGTCCTGCGCAACCGCATGGGGGTCAGGATAGAGGTCGAGGTGGCAATGGAAATCGATCATTTGACACCGTGCCACCGGTGGAGCGCTTCGAGCTCATCCAATCCGCGCTTTACCAGCGCCTTCAGGGCCTCAACGTCGCCGATGTGCGGATAAGTGAGTGCCGCGCTCAACCACGCGTCCAGCCCGTCTGACTTCACCTCGGCGATCGCCATGGCGACCGAGCGGACGTCGTCGAAGCGCGCGTGCTCATCGTCATCCCTGCCCAGATCGTCATAGACATACTCGGTCGTGTCGGGGATGCCCGAAGCGATGAAGGCGGCGCGGCGGACCTGACAGGGAACGCAGCGCCCGCAATGTCTGTAGTTGAACCTCTGGAAACGTCCGCAGCTCGTCGCCCGCGCCGCTTCAGCCATAAGCAGCGCTTGATCCGCGCAGCCCCGGAGCATCTCCCCCTTGGTTGTGAATTGGTACGGGTTCTCGATGCGAACGCGGAGCCCGGCGGCGTCCAGGATTTGTTGTACGCCGTTCAGGAATTCCGGGTGAGCCGTTCGGGTGCTGAGGCTGCCAATCCGGGCGCCGGTCAGCGGCGGGTTTAGAGCAATAAAGCCATTCTCGCAGACGTATAAAGGAACCGTTTGCCCGCTGTGATGGACTGCCAACGTCGTGGCGGCCAAGACGCCGAACGCGATGAAGATCAAGGAGCGCGCGCGTTGAGACGCCTCCTCGGTGCCGGGCGCATGCGCATTGTGATTGAGTTGGAGATGGCGAAGGCCGCCTCCGATCTTGCTGGCAAAATCCACTTGCTTTTCGGCGTCGCCCCGGACTGTCTGGCTGATGGTGAATGGCTTCTTGCCACAAGCGACGCGGTCGATAGCACCGATCAGGCTGTCGAGTCCTCCGGACAGCAGGACGACGCAATTTTCACCAGGTCGAACCGGCTCGCGCGGCGGCGCGGGAAGAACGCCTCCTCCAACAAACCGTACCTGCCAGCGGTCGGTCGTCAGAAATGCAAGCGCGGCTTCCACGCTCGCCGCCTGCGTCCTCCAAAAGGCAGGATCGGCGACGGCGACCTCAAGCTCGAACTCGCGCGTCCACCCGTCCGGGCTGTGTTCGCGCAGCGCTGCAATGTCTGCCGTAACGACGGATAACGCAATCGAGAGCAGATCCCAGGCGCGTGGAGCCGGTTCAAGTTTCGCTCGCACGATATCGTATCGCGCGGCATCACCGGCGCTGCCGCGCTCCGGCCGGCCAGACTGGCCGTAGAGGACGACGTGCAGCGCGTCATCTCCGGCGGGAAACACAAAGGTCTCGGGGGCGCATAGGAGTTTCATTCGGCGTATCCCTCGAAGACTTCGAAGGTGTCCCGCAACGCGTCGCGGACGATCTGACCGACGCGCCCTGCCGTGATCGCCCGGCCGGCATCCCGCAACCTCCGGAAGGAAGCCGCGACAGTCTCTCTGACGTAATCGCGAACTTGCTTGAGCCGCGAGAGCGCGGCCGTGGCGCTTGGCGCCTTCTCGCGGATGGCTTGGCCGATATCGAGATCGAACCGGCGATATACGTCGTTCGCGGCGTAGCGCTCGATCGCAAGACTGCGCTGGTCGGGATCGAGGTTCAGAAGGTCTGCATCGGGGAAGCGCGTCAGAAGGTCTGCGAGGGCATCACGGATCGCGGCGCGCGCAGCCTCCGTATCCTGCGTGCCATCGATCGGTCGCACCGCTTCCACCACGGCGTCCATAACCTCCTGGACAGAGCGGCCTGCGAGAAGTGCCGGATCGAGAGGACTACCCGGAGCGGCCGGTTGCCCCGCGGCGACGCTGGACAACGCGCCGTGAAGAGCGCCTGCGGTTGAGGCGGTGCCTCCGAAGCGCCGTGCTGCGGTAGCCGCGCCGCCATAGCCGCTCCTCACGTAACGGCCGACGCCGCGCCTCATGTCGCGGCCATCGCCGCTGCGCGCATAGTCGCCAAGGCTCCGGCGGGCACCCCGAAAGCGGGCCGGCGGTGCGATGGGCACAGGTCCGAGCGGTACGGCGGGCGGCACGGCCGCGGGGGCAAGGCCGGGGCTTTCGGGCGAATCATCAGCGCCCGGAGCGGCCCCACCGCCGCCCGGAGGTTCTGCGCCACCGACACCCGGCACCCACGGCGGGACCATGGGGACGCCGGAACCCGGCCCTTTGCTAGACTGTGACGTTCCCACCTTGCTTCTGCCTTTTGATGGCCGTTTTGACCGGCCGCGATACGGTGCTGTCCTCCCAGGCATCGAGCACGTTCGTGGCCCAGAGCTGATCGCCGATCTTCGGCACGATGTTGGGCTGGATCTGAACCGGCGGGCGCTCGCGCAGGAAGGCCGCCAGTCGCAGGCCCTGCGAGGGGTCTGCCTCGGAGACGACCAGGCACGCCTCGAGTATGGCCGGCACGCCCCATTCCTGCTCTTGCCGGGCGCGATCGAGCAGCCGATCCATGATGATGGTGATTTCTGTTCGCGGCACGCGCGTCAGCCGATCCTTCAGACCGGCAGCCATGTCGGGATGCTGCAGAAGAGCGGTGAGCAACTCCGCTGCCTCGGAAGAGAGACGATCCTCCGGGGTGATCAACGGCGCGTGCTCACGGCTTACATAGAGTGCGCCGCGCAAATCCTGTTCGGCGAGTCTCGGCGGAAGCGTCAGCCATTCCCGCGTAAACGGATCGTCCCACGGCGAGGTCAGGGCGAGAGTCTCGCCGGCGTTCGCCTTCTCCTCCCACTCTCCGAGAAAGCTCGGCCTCCCGGCTTCACTCGCGCTCACCGCCGTTACGAGTTCGGCATAGGCTTTTGGATTCCCGAGACGCTCGAACAAGAGCAGCTTGGCGAGCACGGCTTCGTCAACGCCGACGCCCTGCGCATTCGAGATCGCCATCCGGATCGCCAGCGCGTTGAGGAACCGCTTGATAAGGCGCGGATTGCCGACGATGCCGGACGCCGTCGTCATCAGCGGCGCCAGACGGTCGGCAGTGTCGAACTTGCCGATCAGTTCGTCGGGAATTCCGTCATGGAGCGACTGGACGAGGGCCCGGTCGACCCGCTTGCCCTGCCATGTCTGTTTGAGTTGCGCGCAGACACCGGCTCGAATCTTCTCCTTGACCGCGTCGTCAAGACCGCTGTTCTCGACGAACAGCAGCATCATATAGGCGCGGACCTCCTGCGTGCCGAGCGGCGGAACGCGGATCGGCACCTGGATCAGCTTGTCGAAGTAGTTGGTGACGAGGAGGTCATCCTCGACCCCCTGGAAATGCCGCCTGACCGCATGCTTGATCATGTCGTTATCGGCGGCGATCACGAAGGCGGTGTTGCGCAGGAACAGGAACAGCCGGATCGCCTCCAGCGTCGAGATCGTCGTCTCCGGAAGACAGCGATCGAGGTCGTCAATCAGCACGACCAGCGTGACTCCGAGCTCTTCGAGCGTTTCCTCGAAGGTGTCCCGCAAGGCCTGGATCTCCTTCGGCGGGGAAGTCTCCGCCTTGGGATTCAGAAGCCCCGCTGCCGCGGAGGCAACCTCTCCGGCTTTGGTTTGAGCCTCGCCGATGAGCTTCTCGTCGATGTTGCCGGCGAGCGCCTTCTGGCCGAGACTCCAGACTTCGCCGGCGAGGCCCATCGGAGGGAGGCCCAGCGAGAGTGCGAGCGCGGAACCGGCCACGAGCTTCGCCGCGCGCAGCCAGTTGACGCGCTTGACCAGAGCCTTCGCCTTATCCACGCCCTTGGTACGCGCCTCGGCCTCAGCTTCGAGGCGGGAGGCGATGACATCCATGAGGGCGGCGCGGGCGTCGTCGTAGCCTTGATAGAGCCAAGCGTTGAATTCGACGAAAATGAACTCGCGCTCACCTTCCTTCCGCGGACGGCAGGCCAGCGACGCGCGGGTGAGCTTGATCATCGACGACTTGCCGATGCCCCAGGCGCCGGAGACGCCGATGGAGATCGGCCGCCCGCGAGCCTGAACAATGATCTCGGCGACGGTGTCGGCCACGCCGGAGAAGTTCAGGAAATCGCGCTCTGTTTCGTTGTCAGGCCACATGAGGCGCTCTCGAGGATTGGTGCAAGCGACGCGTTCGCACGGCGGCGCTCCGCGTTAGTGCTTCTTGTCACGCGGCGGGTTCGGGTCACGCCCCGGCGCCACGGTGTCCGAGTCGCGCCACTTCCCGTCCCGGCCTTGGACGCGGACCTCGCCGCCGCCAAGCTCCTTGACGGTCGCCTTGGCCGCCTTCTCGGCGGCGGCCTGCTTGCGATGCGTGCTCTCCGGCACGCTGACGCCGCCCTGCTTCACAGCCCAGCCCTTGCCCTGCTTCACGACGTAACGATCGTTGCTCGCCATTTTCAGTCTCCGATATCGGTTGACGCGGGACTCCCGCTTGGGGTAAGAAACTATACGGATCGCCTTTCGCGGTCAATATAGTTTTTATCCTGATCGGAGAACGAGCAAGAATATGGGCGAATCGGCGGGGTTGCGCTGGGGTGTCGAACGGCGGCTGGAGTTTGTAGAGTTCCGCCTCCTGTGGGAGGGTGGGATCAATCGCGCGGACATCACCGACCGGTTCGGCGTGTCGGTGCCGCAGGCGTCGAAGGACCTGAGCCTCTATCAGAGCCTCGCGCCCGAAAACATCGTCTACGACCGCAGCGAAAAGCGCTACTTCGCGGCGAACACATTCCGCCCGCGCTTTCTGAGAATCGATGCGGACCGGTATCTGTCGCAACTGCGCACGGTTGCCGATGGCGCCCTCGATATAGAGGAGAGCTGGCTTTCGCAGCCGCCGCCCTTCGAAGCGGTGCCCATGCCGCATCGCCACGTCGATCCCGCGATCCTGCGGGAGACCATCGATGCGATTCGCGGACGCAAGGCGCTGGAGATACGCTACCAGTCCCTGAGCAGCAACCGGCCCCAGGCGATGTGGCGGTGGATTTCGCCGCACGCCTTCGCCTTCGACGGCAACCGCTGGCACGTGCGGGCCTTCTGCCACCTCGATCGAATCTTCAAAGACTTCCTGCTGCCGCGCATTCTCAAGACGCGCGCGACCGCAGACGCCGAAGCCCGTCCCGAGGATGATGATATCTGGAACGAGATCATCACGGTTGGCCTCAAGCCGAATCCGGGCCTCACGGACGAACAGAAACGGGTGATCGCACAGGATTTCGGGATGAAGGGCGAGCGGCTGGATGTGAAGGTCCGGCTTGCGCTTCTCTACTACCTACTGCGGCGGCTCGATCTGGATGATTTCGAGGAAACGAAGCGCTCGGCACGTGAGCAGCACGTGATCCTCGCGAATAAAGAGGAAGTGCACCACGCCCTCCGCCGTGCGCAGGCGCCCACGCTTGCCGATCCGGACGCGGCAATCGTGGCAAGGGCCGGTTAAAACACGGAAGAACTGCGAAGGGGGCAGCATGACAAAATACGGACCACACAACCCGCACCCGCTCTCGACCATGCGCACCGAATTGGTGTGGGAAGGAAAATATGATGAGTATGGCCAACAGCGCGAGGTGGATGTCGCGCGATTAGCTATGCCCCTCCAAAGGATTGAGACTATCGACGAACCGCGATCACGTGCGGAGGGACAAGGCGAACTGTTTGATGAGAAGAAAGCGCACAGGGATGATTTTCGAAATCGCCTGATCTGGGGTGATAACAAATTGGTCTTGGCTTCGCTTCTTGAAGAATTCAAGGGGCGCGTTGATCTGATCTATATCGATCCGCCATTTGACGTTGGCGCAGATTTTACAATGGACATTCCCATAGGCGAGTCAGGCGACATGATCGAGAAGGACCAATCGCTCATCGAAATGGTGGCCTATCGGGACATCTGGGGGAAAGGGATCGATTCATATCTGAGCATGATCCATGAGCGTTTAGTGATCATGAAGGAACTGCTGGCCGAGACAGGCAGCATATACGTACATTGCGATTGGCACGTAGGCCATTTTCTTCGCCATTTACTGGATGACGTTTTTGGAAAGACCAATTTTAGGAATGACATCGTTTGGTACTACTACAACAAGATGCACGATGTTCGAAAGCCGATTTTTCCGCGGAGTTCAGACCGCATTCTTTTCTACGTGAAGAACAGGGAGGCATCCCCGACATTTCATATTCAGCGCGAGGCACGAGAGAACGCGGTGAAGCAGCTCGTGCGAAAGAAGGTCGGTGGTCGGATGGTCAACGCGCGAGATGAGGCTGGGAACGTGCTGTACCGAGTCGCGGAGGACAGAGTGATCGACGAGGTGTGGCGCATTCCGATGCTACAGCCAGCCGATAAGACCCAAAACACTGGTTTCGTGACGCAGAAGCCTGAAGCACTACTGGAACGCGTGATTCGTGCTTCAAGTAATGAAGGTGACCTAGTAGCCGATTTCTTTTGTGGGTCTGGTACAACGCTTGCTGTAGCTGAGAGGCTCAATCGTCGGTGGATCGGTGCGGACTTGGGTCGGTTCGCAGTTCACACTGCGCGTAAGAGGTTGATCGGTGTCCAGAGACAGCTGCATGAGAGTGGTCAGCCTTACCGATCATTCGGTGTCTACAATCTTGGTCGGTACGAGCGGCAGTGGTGGCAACGCGAGGCCCTAAGAGGGGCGGAGGAAGAGCATCGGGCGGTTGTGCTCAAGTTTTTCCGGGCTGAAGCGCTGGTGCACCAGCCCTCGCCCCTGCTCCACGGGCGCAAAGGCAATGCTTTCGTCCATGTCGACGGGATCGATAGCATCTTCAGCCGCGGCGAAGTCGTATCCGTAGCTGAGGCTGTGAAGGCCGCGGGCGGCCGCGAAGTTCACTGCCTCGCCTGGGATTTCGAGATGGACATCCGGCAGGTGGTCGCTGCCGTGGAGGCCGAGCACGGCATCAAGGTCAGGCTGCACCGGATTCCGCGCGAGATCATGGAGCGCAACCGGACGGAAGTGCCGCCCTTCTTTGAAGTGGCCCTGCTCGAAGCGGCTCCGGTCTACCGGAAGAACGGCAAGGGCAGCAAAACGGTCGATATCAAGCTGGTCAACTTTCTACCTTCGCTAACCGAGGTCCCCTCAAAGGAGCTGGAGGCGCTGCAAGAGCGAGCGATCAAGAGCGGCTTCGACTTCATCGATTTCTGGGCAGTCGATTTCGACTGGAAGCCGGGCCAGCCGTTCAATCATCATTGGCAAGACTACAGGACCCGCAAGGACCGCAGCCTCAAGACGGTCAGCGACGCGGAATTCCTCTATGCGAGCGGCAGCAAGCACACGGCCTGCGTGAAGGTCGTGGATGTCTTCGGCTGCGACACCAGCATTACGGTGGAGATCGAGATATGAGCGCAGACAATTCCGCCACCGAGGATCTGGTTATCAACACGGCAGCGCTGGAGCCGCTGTTCGCGCCGTGGGAAGAGCCCAACAAACACCGCGTGCGCGCGAGCACACCCGGACAGCCGCCGGAGATCAAGACCTACCGGCGGCCCTCGCCAGTGCGGATCGTGAATCCCCTGCGCGAAGCGGTGAAAGAATGGCGGGACCTCGGCTACCCTGGCGCGAGTGAAACGACGCAGCAACTCCTGAAGCACTGGTTTGAGCGCCCGCACCGCCTGCCGGACGGCAACCGCGGCGACATCGAATTCCGCTATTACTTCTGCCAGCGCGAGGCGATCGAGACCTTTATCTACCTGATCGAAGTCCGCCAGATTCGCACGCTCTCGGGCATGCTGGCCGATTTCGGCGGGCCTACCGGAGAACTCGAGGCGAGCGGCATCAATCCGGAAGACGAGCTGTGGGCGCGCTATGCCTTCAAGCTCGCGACGGGCACCGGCAAAACGAAGTGCATGAGCCTTGCGATGGTGTGGAGCTATTTCCACGCGCTGCGCGAAGGCTCGGACATGCCGCGCCACTTCGTCGTCATCGCGCCGAACCTCACCGTGTTCGAGCGGCTCAAGGAGGACTTCCGGCCGGAGGGCGGCGGCCCTGACATCTTCATGAAGGACCCGCTCATTCCGCCGGAATGGAAGGGCGACTGGAATTTCTCGGTCGTGCTGCAGGATGAGGCGAGCGGCGCGAGCACGGGCGGCGTCCTTTACCTAACCAATATCCACCGCCTGTTCGACTCGCGCGAGGGCCGTGGCAAGGAAGCCGAGACATATGCGTGGGCCGGACCTGCCGTCTCGAAAGCGAAGGCGCTGGACACCGGCGAAGAGTTGCGTGACCGGATCACCGCGCACCGGCGGGTGCTGATTCTCAATGACGAAGCACACCATGTCTGGGACCCCGGCTCTGCGTGGAACCAGGCGATCCGCACCATTCACGAGACGCTGCGCAAGCGCGGCGGCGAGGGCGTGATGGCGCAGCTCGACTTCTCGGCGACGCCCAAGAACGACAAGGGCATCGTCTTTCCCCACGTCGTATGCGACACGCCGCTCGGCGAGGCTGTCGATGCCGGGATTATCAAGACGCCCGTCATCGGCAAGAGCAAGCAGATCATCGAACAGCCGCACGATGACGCGGCCTACCGGTTCGAAGCCCACCTGCGCATCGGCTACGAGCGGTGGAAGCGCAGCCTTGAGGAGTGGCACAAGAGCGGGCGCAAGCCGCTGCTCTTCGTCATGTGCGAGAACACGGAAGCCGCGGACCAGATCACGGCGCGTCTGAACAGCGATGCCGTCTTCAAGGAGCTGAACGGCAAGACGATCAATCTGCACACCAATCTGAAGGGCAAGATCAAGAAGCAGAAGGTCGAGGGCCGGACGATCGAGGTCTTCGTCGAGGACGAAAAGGCGATCTCGGATGAGGACCTGAAGGCGCTACGGCGCATCAGCCGCGATCTCGACAGCAACGAAAGCCACTACACCTGCATCGTCTCGGTCCTGATGCTGCGCGAGGGCTGGGACGTGCGGAACGTCACGACCATCGTCCCGCTCCGGCCGCTGACGGCGCAGTCCAATATCCTTCCCGAGCAGACGCTTGGCCGCGGCCTGCGGCGCATGACGCCGCCGGGCCAGGCGAATGAGCTGGTGACGGTCGTCGAGCACCCTTCCTTCATCAATCTCTATGAGACCGAGCTTGAACAGGAAGGCCTGCCGATCACCATCGAGGAGGTCGAGAAGGTCCCGGCAACGACCGTCACGATCTTTCCGGACGAGACGAAGGATTTCGAGAAGCTCGACATCGTGCTGCCGGCGTTGACGGCGGCGCACGAGGTGCAGCCGAAGCTCGAAGAGCTGGGCATCGAGGACGTGCGCGCAGCCTTCAAGCCGTACAAGCCGCTGCCGCTGGGCAAGGCGACCGCGGCCGACATCGAGTATGAAGGCCGGGCGCTGATCACCGACGAACTCGTTGAGTCGATGAAGATCAGCCTGCCGCTCCTGCAGAACGGCCTCACCGCGGTTTCATTCTTCGTGCGCGAACTTGAATCGGCCTGCCGCGTCCAGAGCACGCACACCGTGCTCGCCCCGCTGTTGCAGACCTTCCTTGGCGAGATGCTTTTCGGTGAAAAGGTCGAACTCGTCGATCCGCGCCTGACGGCGCGCCTGTCGGACCAGGATGTGCGCGAGCATATCCGCGCGGTCTTCATCCCGCTGATCCGGCAGCGCACGGTCAAGACCGAAAAGCGCCGCGTCAAAGGCTCGCCGCAGAGCCTTCGGCATTGGAAGCCCTATCAGGCGACGTTCTCGGAGAGCCGGCCGGTCGAGCGGGCGGCGAAGACGCTCTTCAATCTGGTGCCGTGCAACCGCTCGCTCGAAGTCGCGACGACCAAGTTTCTCGACAAGGCGCCGGACGTTGCCGCGTTTGCCAAGAACGCAGGGCCGCAGGCCGTGCGGATCGACTACCTGACGGCCGATCACCGCCTTACCTTCTACACGCCCGACTTCTTCGCGCGCGATGCCGAGGGCGCGTACTACCTGATCGAAACCAAGGGCCGGCAGGACCAGGACGTGCCACGCAAGGCGAGCGCCGCGGTCGAATGGTGCAAGACGGCCTCCAAGTCAGGTACGCGCTGGCAATACGTGTTCGTGCCGCAAACCGTGATGGAAGGGCTGACCAGCAGCCGCTTTGCCGATCTCGTGCGCGCTTGCGCGCCGGCGCTGCAAAACCTTCTGAGCGAGACCACCGGCGCGCCCGAGCTCCCGCTGTTCGGCGAGCAGGCGAAGGAGAAGGCGCAAGTCTTCTATTCCGAGGAAACGCTCGGCAAGCTCACGCCGCGCGAGCGCAAGGCCGCGGAGGATGCGGCGGAGCTCTATCGGTACTTCGAGAAGAAGGGCGACGGGACGAATTTCGCGCCGGCCTTCAACGCCCTGCTCGGCCCGTTCGATGAGGCGGCGAAAGCTGCGATCCTGAAGCTGCTGCAGCCAAAGATGCCGGCGGCGCGCGGCGATCAGGAGAACTGGTTCGAGCCCTACATGGGCAAACTGGAGCCGCATCTGCGCGACCGCTACCAGAAGATGGCGAAGAACCTGAAGCGCGGCCTTGTTTTCGGGAACCCGCACTCGGTGATCGGCCTGCTCTGCGCGTGCTTTGATTTCGCGCTGAACGACAAGACGATGCTGGATGGCGTCTTCAAGGCGATCCGGGATTCCTTCCGCCTTCCGGGGTCGCGGAAGCTTCTCGATCGCCTGACCGCGGTCAACGACTTCCGCAATACATATGTCGCCCATCACGAGAAGGAGCTAAACGATAAGGCGCTTGCCGAACGGAATCTCAAGCACTGGGTCGAAACTCTTGTACTGCTCAGAGTCTAGCTGGCATACATGCACTCAGCGCACAACTCATCCTAGTAGTCGCGCAAGTGTATCGGCTTGCTCACCGAACTTCTTGGCATTGGCCTTTCGCAGCTTCTCCAGGTTCTGCAGTTTCCATCGGAGGCCGGGGAGCTGCTCCAGATGCGGCACTTCGAGCAGCGTCCATTCGGGTTCTGCGGCGACCAATGACAGCAGGAATCTGCGCTCGTCGGCCGTTAGACCTTGCTGGAGCTCGCGCGCCATCCGCTCGCGTGCCGCCAGGAGCGCTTCGAGCTCGACGGGCTCGGCGGTCATCCCTGCGAAATTGTGCTCGAAGTCGTGACGGATGTCGCGCAGCGACGGAAACAGGACCTCGTGCACCGGCCGGTTATGGCTCGCGAGATAGACGACGAACGCGCGCCGGATGCCTGCCGTGATCCCCTCGTGCGCGAGGAGCTGCATGATGTCGAACAGATCGCGAGGATGCTGGCGATCCATCGCAGCGACCAGCTTGCCGCCGTACACGTCTTCAAGCGACGCCACCGGGATTTCGAGATCCGCCTGAAGCGTGTCGCGCGCATTCTGTGTCAGCGACGCCTTGCGCACCGGATGAACGGTGCCGCGCATGACGAAATTGACCTCGATCTTGACCTCGATGGCGCCTTGGCGCACCAGCAGCTTGGTTTCGCCTGCATCCGCCGAAGCCGGCGCATGCGTTTGGAAGCCCTGCTTCCTCAGGCGTGCAACGGACTGGCGGATGGCTTCGTTGATCCGCTTGAGCGCCTCTTCCCGCGGCAGCGTGTAATCGGGAAACACCAGGTCGAGATCGACCGAGAGCCGCGGCATGTCGCGCACGAACAGGTTGATCGCCGTGCCGCCCTTGAGCGCGAACGTGTCGTCGACGAGCACGAGCGGCGCGACGCGCGTCAGCAATCGGGCGCTGTCCAGATAGATCTGGTTCACGGCTTCAGCACCAGAAGGCCGTCAGCCAAACGCGACACCCACGGCCGGTCGCTGCCCTTGGGCAACTGGGACGGATCGAGCTTGTTGGCCCAGGGCTGGGAGAGCTCGCGGCCGAGCTGCAGGCAGAGGCGCACGGTCTTGACGCTGGTGCAGTGCTTGAGCAGGTCATTCAGGACGTCAGCACGCAGGCTGTAGCTGCTCTCCACCAGCTCGCGCGCTTCCTGCAGCGGCTGGCGAACGCCGACCTCGCTCAGAACCTCCAGCAGCGCGCGCTCCGGCGCCGAGACGAGCGGAGCGCCTTTGCGGTTCTCGAAGGGCCGGACGTGCAGCAATGCACCGGGGCGCTCCTCGAACAGCCGCTTGCGGTGATACTCGGCCGGAAAGCGCTGGGTGAACCACTCAGGGAGGCGCCCAGCCTTCCAGCCGTAGAGATGAAGGACAGGCCGCTGCGACACGTAGTGGCGGATGCCATGCCAGTCGAGCGCGGACTTGCCTCCGACATGCAGGCCTTCAAAGCTTCGCTGCAGCAGCGCGATACTGGGGTGCAAGGCAGGCGGATCGTTGGGGCGGCAGTAAACGCCGCGCGCGAGCCGCTCCAGCCAGCCCGCCCGAACATAATGGACCGCGAGGTCGGCCGATATTCCGAGGCCGGCGAGGTCCTCGGAGGTCAGCGGCGTCCCCAGCGCCAGGCGGGTGTAGAGCTTGTTTAGCTTGTCTCTTTGAGTCGTAACCATACTACGACTATACGAACAAATCCAAAATCAGGCAAGCTTGACTTCAACGACTGGGGCGTAGCCAGACTACGACTATCTGCGCCAATCCAAATGAATTGAGGGGAAAGCCTTCCCCTGCGGCCGAGCCACGGCCTCGGCCGACCCCTTCTAGCGGGGAGACCCCGCAACGCCCCCATAAAGAGAGTGAGAGTGCGGACCGGGTTTGCCGCGACGGGTTGAGGGCTGGAGGAGAGGCCTCCGGCGCCCGTCGCGGAGAACCGCGATGTCCAGACACCAGCGCAACACTCGCTCCGGCGCCGACCGGGCGAGCCTCTACGACGACATCACCAACAAGATCATCGCCGAGCTGGAGGCCGGCCGCGTGCCTTGGGTTCAGCCATGGGGGACGGTGGCAGCGAAGGCGTCGGTGGCGATGCCGGCGAATGCCGCCACCGGCCGCGTCTACTCCGGAATCAACGTGCTGATCCTGTGGGGCGCGGTCGTCGAGCATGGCTTTCCGGTCCAGAGCTGGCTGACGTTCCGCCAAGCGCTAGCGCTCGGCGGCCATGTCCGCAAAGGCGAGCGCGGCACCACTGTCGTCTACGCCGATCGCTTCGTTCCAGACGACGAGAAGAAGCGCGCGCAGGAGACCGGCGAGGAAGCGCAGGCCATTCCGTTCCTGAAGCGCTTCACCGTGTTCAACGTCGCGCAGTGCGAGGATCTGCCCGACGACCTTGCCGTCGCGCCGCCTGCGCCTGAGCCCGGCCTGATCGAGCCACGCGTCGAGGCGCTGATCAAGGCGACGGGGATCGACTTCCGCATTGGCGGCGATCGCGCCTTCTATGTGCCGGCGCACGACTACGTCCAGGTGCCGCCGCCGCAGTCTTACTTCGAGCCTATCAACTGGCATCGCACGGCTCTGCATGAGCTCGGCCACGCGACGGGCCATGCGTCCCGTCTCGGCCGCGATCTCTCCGGCTCCTTCGGCTCGAAGAAGTACGCCTTCGAGGAACTGGTCGCCGAGATGAACGCGGCCTTCTGCTGCGCCTCGCTCGGCATCAATCCGACCGTGCGCCACGCCGACTACATCGGCTCGTGGCTAGAAGTGCTGCGCGAGGACAATCGCGCCATCGTCCGCGCTGCGTCGCAGGCCAGCAAGGCGGCAGACTGGCTCCTCGCCTTCCTCCCCGAAACCGGGACGGCCGGCGAACCCGCAAACGACAGGAGGGCGGCATGATCCTCCTGACCGACGACTTGCGCGAGCGCCTGCTCGCCAATGGCCGTGATCGCGGCGCGAACCATGTTCCCGTCGTCAAGTTCTTCAACCCCCTTGGCGAAGGCGTCTGGCTCGCGACCGAGCTGGACGCGGACGGCGACACGCTCTTCGGCCTCGCCGACCTCGGCTATCCGGAGTTGGGCAGCTTCTCGCTCGAGGAACTGAATTCGATTGTCCTGCCGTTCGGCATGGGGATCGAGCGCGACATCCTGTTCACCGGCGATTTCCCGCTCTCGGTCTGGGCAGAGGCTGCCCGCCAGGCCGGAAGCATCCGAGCGGCCGAGCGCATCCTCTACCGGGCGGCTTCGCCTCGATGTGATGGCGCGTGACGCGCCCATCCTCAAATCCGCAGAACCGGAGATGAGCGTTTGCGCATCTCCGGTTCTACGCGTCTCCGGATCGCCGGGAGGCGGCGCCGTCCTCAGAGAAAGAGGGCGGCGCTTCGCTTCGTGACGGGTTGGAAGCCGAGAGAGAGGCTCTCGGCGCCCGTCGCGGAGTATCCCGACATGGCAAAGGCTGCCAAGAAGATCGTCTTCTCGCGCTCGCGCGACATCCCCTTCAACAAGCTCGTGCTCTCGGAGTCCAACGTCCGGCGCACCCGGCCGGAAGCCGACCTCGACGAGCTGACCCATGACATTGACCGGCGCGAGGATCTCGTGCAGGGCCTCAACGTGCGCGCCATCCTCGACGGCGACGGCAACGAGACCGGCATGTTCGAGGTGCCGGCGGGCGGCCGCCGGTATCGCGCGATCGAGCGCCTGGTGAAGGCCAAGCGCTTCCCGAAGGACGGGCTGGTCCCCTGCATCGTGCGCAAGTCCGACACCAGGATCCTCCCCGAGGACGACTCCCTCGCCGAGAACCTTTTGCGCGCTGGACTTCATCCGCTCGACCAGTTTCGAGCGTTCCAGGACATGCTCGACAAGGGCATGACCGAGGAGGAGATCGCGGCGGCGTACCTCACGACGGTCCAGGTCGTGAAGCAGCGGCTTCGGCTGAACGCCGTCTCGCCGGTGCTGCGCGACGCCTATGCCGAGGAGCGCATGACCCTCGACATGCTGATGGCCTTCACCGTGAATCCGGATCACGCGCGCCAGGAGCAGGTATGGGAGGCCGTGCAGCATTCCTACAATCGGCAGCCCTGGCATATCCGCCAGCTGCTGACGGAGACCACGATCCCGGCGTCGGACAAGCGGGCGCGCTTCGTCGGCATCGACGCCTATGTCGCGGCGGGCGGCGCCGTTCTGCGCGACCTGTTCGAGGACGATGACGGCGGCTGGCTTGCCGACCCGGCGCTCCTTCACCGCCTGGTCAGCGAGAAGCTGATGGCGGTCGCGGACGAGATCGCCGCCGAAGGCTGGAAGTGGATCAAGGTCGACCTCGACCTGCCATACGGCTACGACCACGGGCTGCGCCAGCTCACCGGCGCCTTTGTCGATCTCACCGAGGAGGAGCGAGCCGAACGCGAGGCGCTGCGCGCTGAATACGACCGGCTCGAGGCGGAGTATGACGGCGCCGACGAGCTGCCGGACGAAATCGACCAGCGCCTGGGCGAGATCGAGGAGGCTCTCGAAGCCTTCGAGAAACGTCCCGTCGTCTACGATCCCGCTGACATCGCGCGCGCCGGCGTCTTCGTCAGCGTGGACCGCAACGGCGAGATCGTGATCGATCGCGGCTATGTGCGGCCGGAGGACGAGGCGCCCGTCGCCGTCGACAGCAGCGACGCTGAGACCGATGGAGAACCCGGCGGCGACGATGCTCCCGCGACCCCGTCCGCTCAGCGCGCTGTCATCACGATTGGCGGCCAGACCACCGGCGCCGAAGAGGACGATGAAGACGATGCCGTCAAGCCGCTGGCCGAGCGGCTGGTGATCGAGCTCACCGCCTATCGCACGCTGGCGCTGCGCGAAGCCGTGGCCAACCACCCGCAGGTGGCTCTGACGGCGCTCCTGCACAGGCTGGTGCTCGATGCGTTCAAGCGCAACGCGCACGGCTGCGCTGTCGAGGCGTCGGTCCGGGAGGTCCACTTCCCCGTCCAGGCCCCCGACCTGAAGGACAGCGCTTCCGCCAAGGCCATCCAGGCACGCGTGGAAGCCTGGAAGGCGGACATGCCGCTCGATGACGACGATCGGCTGTGGGACTGGATCGCGGGGCTTGATGATGCGAGCCGCCTCGCGCTGCTCGCGCACTGCGTAAGCTACGGGATCAACGCTCTCTACGAGCGGCCGAATCCCCATAGCGGCTATGGCGTGACCCAGCACGGGCTCGACCGGCGCATGCGCGATGCCGATCGGCTGGCGCGCGCCACCGGCCTCGACATGGTGGAGGCCGGCTGGCGGCCGACGGTGGCGAACTACCTCGGCCGCGTCACGAAGAGCCGGATCGTCGAAGCCGTGCGGGAAGCGCTCGGCGAGGAGAAGGCGCAGCTCATCGATCATCTCAAAAAGCCCGAGATGGCGAAGGAGGCCGAACGCCTGCTCGCCGACACCGGCTGGCTGCCGGAGCCGCTGCGGTCCGCCGATCCCGATGCGACGACCTCGGTCGATGCAAGCGGAGGTGAAGGCGATGAAACGCTGCCGGCCTTTCTCGCCGACGACGAGGACCAACAGCCGGATGATGGCGAAGTCGACGCTGACGACCCGGCGATGATCGCCGCCGAGTAACGCGACCACGGCGGGAGCGGCCTCGCCGCTCCCGCCGCCCCACAATCAGGAGCGATCCGATGACCAAGCTCAGCTCGGCCACGCCTCGCCGTGTCGTCTTCCAGTACCTCGTACCCGTCCATGTCGAGGTCGAGGACGGCCTCGTCTGCGGCGTGACGGTGATCGACGAAACGCCCGTTGAGAACCCGACCGTCGTGGAAGGGGATGCCGACTATCTCGAGGAGGCGGTGAAGGCCGCAGATGACGGTCAGCCCTGGCCGTCCTGGCAGTTCGGCTACTAGCCCAACCTTCCCTCCATCCAGGCCTCACCGGCCCGGCCACCGCGCCGGGCTTTCGCTTTTCAGGAGCCTTTCATGCCCACTTATACCGTCGAAACGACCTACCGCGTGCCGGCCTACCGGCAGCGCACCTATCATGCTGCGACGCCGGCCGAAGCATGTCGCCGGGCCATCGAGGACGATGACTGGTCCAACGACAAGCTCGACTATGAGGCCGCCGGCGAAACCTACGTCACCGGCATCTGGCTCGGGGTCGACGCCGCCTATTCGGGCGAGACCGTGCCGGTCCCATCGCATTTCGATGAGACCATCCAGCGCAAGGCCGCACACTTCGAGGTCCTGTTCGGTCTCCTCAAGATCGTCATTGCGGACCAGGCCGCACAACGGCGGACGGACGCCTATTGGCTCGCGCGCGCCACCGCGGCGATCGCAAAGGGCGAGGCGATCATCAACGGCGCACGCGATCCCGAAGAGCCGGTCGTTGCGCCGCGCCCGGGTCACGTGCTCGCGGAGCTCTAGGAGGGTCGCGTTCGCGACCAGATCGCCGCGATCGTCGAGACCGATACCGACTTCGCGAGTTTGACGGCAGACGCAGTGTCGGACGGTGACATTCACGCCGCATGCGTATCCGTCGCCGCCAACATCGACTTGTCGGAGGAAATCGGCGCAGTGGATTTCCGTGCGGCGCTCGCCGCCCTGCGAGCAGCCAAGCAGGCGGACGGAGGCTGAGATGTATGGCACCTATCTCCGCCTCGGCGTCACGGTCTGGGCCAGCGACCGCATGGTGATCCGCGCGGCACGGCGCAAGCTCACGCGATCGGCGCGGCGTGATCCGGCGAAGCGGGACGCGCGCAAGCGCTTCTACCGCGAGATGCTGGAGCATCACGCCAGCGCCCTGCGCCTCGTCGCCGAATTCCGGCTCTGACGCTCGCAGCCGCAACCCCGTCTTTCAACCAGCCCGGCCAGCGCGCCGGGCTTCGTCGTTTCAGGAGCCTGACATGGCTGACTTCTTCACGCACTTCTCCTGTCTTCTCGATGTCCGCACGCCGGAGAACGCCGCGCGCGCGCTCGATCTCTACAATCGCATGATGGAGGAGAACGCCGCCGAGGACCCGCCGTCCGATGCGTTTCTCCTTTCCATCCAGCCCGAGCATGGCGGGACGCAGCTCTGGATTCGCGATGACACGACCGGCGATCCGCAGGCCGTCATCGATTTCGTGCTCCGCTGCGCCGAGGAGTTCGGGCTCAGCGGACGCTGGGGCTTCCAATGGGCGAACACCTGCTCGCGCCCGCGCGTGAACGCCTTCGGTGGCGGCGCGCATGTGCTCGATCTCGGCCGCCGCAAAACCGTGGCGTGGATCGCGACCAATGGCTGGCTCGACCGCACCTTGTCCGCCCGGCCGGGAAAGCGAGGTGCGCGATGAGCATCCCCGATCACGCGCGGATGAATTTCGCGACGCTGCTGCGCGCGGCGGCGGACGGAAACCTCGCGCTCATGGAATGCGCCGATGCCGTTACCGGCGAGACGCGCTACGTCATCTGCGCCGTGGGCCGCGACGGCACGGATTTCGTGTTCACGCCCTTCGGCCATCTCGCCGACGGCAATCCCTTCGACGCCTACGTTCCTCCTTCGGCACCCTGATCCTCGCGTACGTGGCGGCGCGCGGTGAAGGCTGCGTGACGAGAGGGAGAGCCTGGCCGGGACGGGTTTGAGCCGGTGCGGTCCAGAGAGAGCGCCGGCCGGCTCGCCTGTCCCCGCTCTCCGAGGTTCACCGACATGACCCCATCCAACGGTCTCACGACCGCGCCTGCGGTCGCGGCGTCGCCGCTTGCGTCGCCCCCTGATATCGCCCGCTGCATCGGCGCAGCCGCCCACCTTCTCATTCCTCATATTGAACAGGGTCGTCAGGTTGACGCGGCGACCCTTCGCGCCGCAATGGAGCGCGCCTTCGGCGCCTCCGACACGTCCGGCGCCTGGGACTGGAAAACTGCCTACGACGCCTGCGAGGCGGCGACCGTTCTGTTTCTCCGCAAATACGGAAGGGCGCTTTTGCGTAAAGCCGGTTTTCCGGTTCGCGCCTTTCCCATGCTGGAGAAGATCGCCGGGCTTCTGCCAACACACACGCGCCGCTCGATCGAGAGCGAGGCCTTCCAGCAATTCTCGACGCCGATCCCCCTCGGCCTCGCGGTCTCGACGGCCTCTGCCATTACGCCCGGCGACCGCGTGCTCGAGCCCTCGGCCGGGACCGGCCTCCTCGCCATCCTTGCCGAGATCGCGGGCGGATCGCTTGTCCTGAACGAGCTGGCGGAGACCCGCGCCGGCCTTCTCGCCCTCCTCTTTCCGGACATCGCTGTGAGCCGGCATGACGCCGCGCAGATTCACGACCACCTCGACGCCGCCATCGTTCCGAGCGTCGTGATCATGAACCCGCCCTTCTCGGCGATGGCCAACGTGCACGGGCGCATGGCGGACGCCGCGTACCGGCACATTGCCGCGGCGCTGGCGCGGCTCGCCGATGGCGGTCGCCTGGTCGCGATCACCGGCGCCAATTTCGCGCCGGACGCTCCGGCCTGGCGCGACGCCTATGTCCGGCTGCAGGAGCGCGGCCGCGTCGTCTTCTCCGCCGCCATCGACGGCCGCGTCTATGCCAGGCACGGCACGACGTTCCCGACGCGGCTCACCGTCATCGACAAGCGCCCAGCCGACGATCCTACCATCTTCCCGGCCGCGCCCGGTGTCGCGCCGAACGCCGCCACGCTGCTGGCCTGGATCGCGCAGCACGTTCCGGCACGGCTGCCGCTCGATGCCTCCGTCGGTCTGCCGGCTGTCACGACGCCCCGCACCGTTCGCCGCTACCTCCCACGCGCCGCACAAGCTGCAACGCGGCTGAGCCTCGCCGAGCCTGAAGGTGTCGAACTCGCCTACGAGACCGTCGACTGGACGCCGCCGCAGGGCGCGCGCCTCTCCGATTCCATCTACGAGGACTACGCGCTCCAGAGCATAAGAATTCCCGGCGCTCAGGATCACCCGACGCAGCTCGTCCAGTCGGCGGCGATGGCCTCCGTCGCGCCGCCCAAGCCGAGCTATCGTCCGTGCCTGCCAGCGAACATCCTGAATCTGCTCTCGGGCGCCCAGCTCGAAACAGTGATCTATGCCGGCGAGGCGCATTCCGGCTATCTCGCCGGCGCCTGGACCGTCGACGAGACCTTCGACGTCGTCACCGCGGCGCCGGAGGACGCGAAGGGCGCGGTCCGCTTCCGGCGCGGCTTCATGATCGGCGACGGCACCGGTGTCGGCAAAGGCCGCGAGGCCGCCGGCATCATCCTCGACAATTGGCTGCGGGGCCGCCGCAAGGCGGTGTGGATCTCGAAAAGCGACAAGCTGATCGAGGACGCGCAGCGCGACTGGTCCGCGCTCGGCATGGAGCGGCTGCTGATCACGCCGCTTTCCCGCTTCCCGCAGGGCAAACCGATCACGCTGCGGGAAGGCATCCTATTTCTAACCTATGCCACGCTGCGCTCCGACGACGGCGGCGAACGGCTTTCCCGCGTCCGGCAGATCGTCGAATGGTTGGGCTCCGACTTCGACGGAGTGATCATTTTCGACGAAGCCCATGCCATGCAGAACGCGGTCGGCGCCAAGAGCGAACGCGGCGATCAGGAGCCCTCGCAGCAGGGCCGCGCGGGCCTGCGGCTCCAGCACGCGCTGCCGGATGCACGCGTCGTCTACGTCTCCGCCACCGGCGCGACGACCGTGCACAATCTCGCCTATGCGCAGCGCCTCGGCCTTTGGGGTGGCGTGGACTTCCCGTTCTCGACGCGCGCGGAGTTCGTGGAGGCGATCGAAGCCGGCGGCGTCGCGGCGATGGAGGTGCTCGCCCGCGACCTGCGCGCGCTCGGGCTCTACACCTCGCGTTCGCTCTCCTTCGACGGCGTCGAATACGAGCTGGTCGAGCACGCGCTGACGCCCGAGCAGACCCGCATCTACGATGCCTATGCCGACGCCTTCGCGATCATCCACAACAACCTCGACGCCGCCATGCAGGCGGCCAACATCACCGGCGGCGGCGACGGCGGATCGGGCACGCTGAACCGCCAGGCCAAGTCCGCCGCACGCAGCGCGTTCGAGTCTGCAAAGCAGCGCTTTTTCGGGCACCTGCTCACCAGCATGAAAACACCGACGCTGATCCGCTCGATCGAGCGCGATCTCGAGCAAGGCCACGCCGCCGTCATCCAGATCGTCTCGACGGGCGAAGCCTTGATGGAGCGGCGCCTCGCCGAACTGCCGACCGAGGAATGGAACGACGTCCGCGTCGACATCACGCCGCGGGAATACGTCCTCGACTATCTCGCCCACTCCTTTCCGGTCCAGCTCTACGAGCCCTACACCGACAGCGAAGGCAAGCTCTCGTCGCGTCCAGTCTATCGCGACGGCCAGCCCGTGGAGAGCCGCGAGGCGGTCGCGGGGCGGGATGCGCTGATCGCCAAGCTCGCGAGCCTGCCGCCCGTTCCCGGCGCCCTCGACCAGATCGTCCAGCACTTCGGCGTGGACATGGTGGCCGAGGTGACGGGGCGCTCGCGCCGCATCGTCCGCAAGCCGGGCAGCGCTGGCCGAAGCGATCGTCTTATCGTCGAGACGCGCGCGGCGTCCGCCAACCTCGCCGAGGCGCAGGCCTTCATGGATGACCACAAGCGCATCCTGGTCTTCTCCGACGCCGGCGGCACCGGGCGCAGCTACCACGCCGAGCTTTCCGCGAGGAACACGCGCCTGCGCGTGCACTATCTTCTCGAGCCCGGCTGGAAGGCGGACACGGCCATCCAGGGCCTCGGCCGCACGCACCGGACCAACCAGAAGCAGCCTCCGCTGTTCCGGCCGGTCGCTACGAACGTCAAGGCCGAGAAACGCTTCCTCAGCACGATCGCGCGCCGGCTCGACACGCTCGGCGCGATCACGCGCGGCCAGCGCGAGACGGCCGGCCAGGGCCTGTTCCGCCCGGAGGACAATCTGGAATCCCACTATGCGCGGGACGCCCTGCGCCAGCTCTACGCGCTCATCGCCCGCGGCAAGATCGAGGGCTGTTCTCTCGAGCGCTTCGAGGCGGCCACCGGCCTCACGCTCACCGACGCGAACGGCCTCAAGGACCAGTTGCCGGGCATCAGCACGTTCCTCAACCGTATGCTGGCGCTGACCATCGAGCTGCAAGGCGTCCTGTTCACTGCCTTCGAGCAACTGTTGAACGCGCGAATCGAGGGCGCCATCGCCGCGGGCACCTACGATGTCGGTCTGGAGACGCTGCGGGCCGAGAGCTTCGTCGTCACCGGCCGGCAGACGATCTATACCCATCCCGGCACGGGCGCCGAGACGCGGCTTCTCACCATCAAGCAGCGCCAGCGCAACCGGCCCCTCACGCTCGACGAAGCCTTGAACCGGCTGCGCGAGCGCGGGGCACGCCGTCTCGTCAACGGGCGGTCCGGCCGCGCCGCCGTCCAGGTCCATGCCCCGTCCGTCATGCTCGACGACGGCGAGGTCGAGTATCGCGTCCGTCTGATCCGGCCGATGGAAGCGCCGAGCGTGCCCGTCCGCGCGATAGCGGAGAGTCACTGGCAGGACGCCGACGAGGCGACCTTCGCGGCCGCCTGGACGGCCGAGCTGGCCGACGTCCCCGAGTTCGCCGACTCCACTTTGCACATGGTCTCGGGCCTGCTGCTGCCGATCTGGAAGCGGCTGCCGAACGAGTCGACCCGCGTCTATCGCCTGCAGACCGACGATGGCGAGCGCATCATCGGCCGCAAGGTCTCGCCGGCCTGGGCCGCCACGGCAACCACGACCGGCCTGCCGTCGCTGACGCCGGACGACGCCTTCGCCGCCTTGATCGAAGGCAAGACCGTCATCGACCTCGCCGAGGGGCTTCAGCTTCGCCGCGTCCGGGTGATGGGCAGCCATCGCATCGAGCTGTCGGGCTTCACCGACACCATGCGCGAACGGCTTACGGCCTACGGCCTCTTCCACGAGATCATCTCGTGGAAGCTGCGCATGTTCGTGCCCACCGACGCCAGCGGTCCCGCGATCCTCGCCAGGGTGATGGATCGCTATCCCATCGAGCGCGTCGGCGAGCGGGAGGCAGTGTAATGTCCCAGCTCGACGCTTCCGAACTGGCCCGCCGGCTCGCGCGCAATGCCGAGGCGGTGTGCCGCCACTACCTGTCCAACGGCCACCGCGAAGGCCGCTACTGGATGGTCGGCGACGTGCGCAACACGCCCGGCCGCTCGATGTTCGTGCGCCTCATCGGCCCGGAGAGCGGCAAGGGCGCGGCCGGCAAGTGGACCGACGCCGCCACCGGCGAGCACGGCGACCTGCTCGACGTCATCCGCGAGAGCTGCGGTCTTGTCGATTTCGCGGATGTCGCGAAGGAGGCACGCGCCTTCCTCAGCCTGCCGCAACCCGAACCGCAGGCGCACGAACATCGTCGCGCCATTCAGCCAGCCCCAACGGGTTCGCCGGAAGCCGCGCGGCGGCTATTTGCCATGTCGCGGCCGATCCCCGGCACGCTCGCCGAGACGTATCTCCGCCGACGCGGCATTACGTCTTTGCACGGAACCGGTTCGCTGCGCTTCCACCCGCGCTGCTACTACCGGCCGGACGAGCATTCCGCCACGGAGACCTGGCCCGCCATGATCGCCGCCGTCACCGATCTCGACGGCCGCCTCACCGGCGCGCACCGGACCTGGCTCGATCCCGACGGCTTCGACCCCGTCCGTCTCGGCAAGGCGCCGATCGACACGCCGCGCCGCGCGATGGGCGATCTTCTCGGTCACGCCGTCCGCTTCGGCGTCGCTGGCGAAGTCATGGCCGCGGGCGAAGGCATCGAGACGATGCTGTCGCTGAGGATGGCGCTGCCCGACATGCCGATGGTCGCCGCCCTCTCGGCCGCCCATCTCTCGGCCATCCTCTTCGCCGACACACTGCGCCGGCTCTACATCGCGCGCGACGACGATCCGGCCGGCGATGGCGCGATGGCCGCGCTGATCGAGCGCGCGTCCGCCGACAGCATCGAGGCGATCGTACTCTCGCCAAGGCTCGCCGACTTCAACGAGGATCTCCGGATGCTCGGCCCCGGCGCGCTGCGGGCGGCCCTTCGGGCGCAGATCGCGTCCCGGGATGCCGCTCGCTTCATGGCCGAGGCCGCGTAGCCTTGATGAACGTGGACGCGCGGCCGGAACGGATGATGGGGCTCGCCGTCACGCCGGCGGCCGATGCCCCTCGCGCCGGAACAGAGCCGCGCCCGCGGCCTTCCTGAGAGGGCGAACGGGACGGCAAGCGGCCCGGCCCGGCAATGGCTGCGGCCGGCTATTTTCCGCCGGCGCTGACGCGCCTTTGCATCGCGAAGCAAAATAGCCGGCCTCCGCCATCCTCCGCTGGCGCTTCGGCCCTGCGCTTCGCTCCGGGTGCGGGGCCGGCCCGCCCGCCGTCTTCCGTCGCCATGAAAGCCGCGAGGGTCGCGGCCAATCCAGACGGAGCATCCCATGACCACCGACGACGACTTCGAGCCCCACCACGGCGCGTCTCCGACCGATCACGTCCTCACCGAGCTGCAGCTCTACGGCTTCCGCCCCTTCCAGGATGAACCCGATCCCCGACCGCTTCCCGAAGGCAACGCCGTCGCCGGCGCAATCGCCGACATCTTCGATGCTCTTGTCGCCACCCTCGGCGACACCCGCCTCGAGCCCGATCTCGAGGACCTGCTGTGGTCGACCGTCAACGTATTCCACCGTGCCGCCGACCGCATCGCGCGCGAGCTCGACGACAACGAGCAGGCGCAGCGCCGCAGCCAGCGCGAGCAGGACGGCACCGAGGTCAAGTCGGTCGAGCTGGAGCGGCTCATCGCCGAGGGCCAGACGCTCGTCGAGCGCCGCGACGCCTTCGAGCTGATGCGCGACCAGGCCTGCGAACATTTCGAGCGCCACACCGGCTCGGCCTGGCGGCCGCGCAGCGGCTCGCTTGTCAACCACCGCGCCATGACCGCGGCGATGATCGACAGCCGCGACTTCCTCGCCGCGAAGAAGCGCTCCGAGACCGAGGTCATGCTGCCGCCCGGCCCGAAGGTCGCGCTGAGCGGCGGGCTCGACTTCAACGATCATCGGCTGATCTGGGCCAAGCTCGACCAGGTGCACGCCAAGCACCCGGACATGGTGCTAATGCACGGCGGCTCGCCGAAGGGCGCCGAGCGCATCGCCGCACGATGGGCCGATCACCGCAACGTGCCTCAGATCGCCTTCAAGCCCGACTGGACGAAGCACGCCAAGGCCGCGCCCTTCAAGCGCAACGACGCCATGCTGGAGGTGCTGCCAATCGGCGTCATGATCTTTCCCGGCACGGGCATCCAGGAGAACCTCGCCGACAAGGCGAAGAAGCTCGGCATCCCGGTCTGGCGGTTCGGCGGCGCCTGAGCGCCGCCATCATTCTTGAAAAATGCTATCACATTTGTGATATTGATAGCGTCGCAGTCAATCTGCCGAGGACGCCATCATGCCCGCTGTCACTATTCGCAACCTCTCGGAGGAGGCGCATCGCGCCCTGAAGGTCCGGGCGGCGCAGCACAACCGCAGCACGGAAGCCGAAATGCGCGCCATTCTGGAAGCCGCCGTGCGTCCCGCGGGGCGGCTCAAGATCGGCACCGCGCTCTCGGAGAAGAGCCGCAAGATCGGGCTCACCAATGCCGATGTCGAGGCGCTCGAACAGGCTCGCGACACCCGGCCCGCCCAGCCGATGCGCTTCGGATGATCCTGCTCGACACCAATGTCGTCTCCGAGGCGATGAAGCCCGAGCCGCACCCGTCTGTCCGGGACTGGCTCGACGCCCAGGCCGCGGAGACGCTGTTTCTCTCCAGCGTCACCATCGCGGAGCTGATGTTCGGCATCGGCGCGCTGCCCAGGGGCAAGCGCAAGGACCGCCTGGCAACCACGCTCGACGGCGTGATGGAGCTGTTCGAGCCGAGAATCCTTCCCTTCGATACGCAAGCGGCGCGGCGATACGCCGACCTCGCCGTCAAGGCGCGCAAGGCCGGCAGGGGCTTCCCCACGCCCGACGGCTACATCGCCGCGATCGCCGCCGCGCACGGCTTCGCCGTGGCGTCGCGCGACACCGCCGCGTTCGCGGCCGCCGGCCTGACGGTCATTGATCCCTGGACCGCCGGCGGCTGACCGGCGGCTGGCGAGGATGCTTCCCCTTTCGTCGCGCCGGCGGCCATCGCCGGCTATCGCGCGACACATGGCATCGTGAAGCACGCGACACCCTCGGAAACCTGGCAGGTCGCCTTCTCGCTGGTTGGTCGTGTCTCAGTGGGAATTTCGGCCATCGACCCTCGTCTGAGGCGTATCAACGCGCAATCCGCCGGCCAGAGTCTGACGTTTACGCCGCGGAGAGTAGGATGACGCCAGCGATCAGCACCCCGCACCCCACAAGCCGCCACGGTCCGACCTTCTCGCGCAGGATCAACATTCCCAGAAGTGCACCAACCATCATGGACATTTCGCGCATAGGCGCGACGAGGCTGAGCGGTGCTCCCGAGGTCAGCGCCGCCAGCACGAGGATATAGGAGAGCGGCGAGAGCAGGCCGACACCGATCGCGATCCACCAATAGCCGCGCATGGCCTCGATTGCCCGGTGCGGATTCGCGACGACAAGCGGTGCCAGCAGGAAGAAGCGCAACAGGTTCGAGAACCAGTCGAGCACGACGGGCGCGATCCCCAGAGCCTTCACGGCGTAGGCGTCGACGACGGTATAGGACGCGCTCAAGCCGCCCGTCGCGATACCCCAACGCACCCCGGATTGCCCGCTCGGACGTCGGAAGGCAGACAGATCGCCCTGCGTGGCGATCAGGCCGATCCCGGCGACCACCAGGAGCAGGCCGAGCACGCCTCGCCCCGAAGGCATTTCCCCGAGGATCAGGAACGCGCCCAACGATGAGAGCATCGGGCCGGTTCCCCGTGCGACGGGATAGACCACCGAAAGGTCGGCAACCTGATACCCCCTTTGCAGGCAGAGACTGTAAGCCAGATGGACCAGGCCGCTAAGCACGACGAAGCCAACGCCTGTCCATGTCCAGGCGATGCCGTCGCCCTGCATCAGCAGATAGAGAACCCACGGCGCATAGGCGAGGCAGGCGATCAGGTTATAGGTGAAAACGAAGACGGGGCCGACCGAAGCGGCCTTTTTGGCGAGCAGATTCCAGCTTGCATGGACGAAGGACGCAAGAACGACAAGCAGCAGCGAGGCAAACGCCATCGAGACCTCCTAACGCGCCAATCGGCGCTGGTTGATCTCGACTTCTCCGCCTCTGGGATTTTGCCCCTCGGGTGCAGCCGTGGAACACCCACGGTTTCTGCAACGCTCGGTCCAGCGACGGTGCTGCCGTCCGGAACCCTAGTTGCCACTCAGTCGATGCAAGGAAGCTAGCGAGCAGTCCCGGCACGTTCAAGCGCGTCCGCTTTGTTTTCAGCCGGCCCGAAACCTGCCTGTCTCACCGCCAGAAGCCGAAATTCAAACTGATACACTATCCGCTGGTCGGAGCCCTTGTCGTCGGCATCACCGCCCTCGCGCGGCTGGCGACGCTGGCCCCGCCCGGTCGCACCGGCCAGGGCGCGGCGCGCGCCTGACGCCGTTCCGGCTACCGGCAGGGACGAGATCACACCGCCTGCGATCTCTTCCTCGCCTGTTGGCAATTTGGCGGTGAATGAGCGCCGGATCGCGCTGAGCCCATCGGTCGCGGGCAGCGTTCGATCGCGGGATTGGCCCGCGCGACGAGCCTCCACGCCCTCGAAGGCAGCGGGCCGGTCGCACACCTGTCCCTGCTCATCGGGAGCATTGATGCGGCCGGTCGCCTTGACGCGGGATGAGCGCCCTGCGCCGACGCTGCCGGCCCCCGCGGGTGCACGATGAAGTCGCCAGGTTCTCCTTGATCCTCTCTGCTGATCGAGCGCTCCACGCGGCCTCTTCGATGGGCTGATCTGGCCGCAGGCCGGCTTCGCCTCGACCGCCTATGCCGCAATGGCGCCGGTCGACTTTCTTCCCCTGGGCTGCGCCCATTCCTCGCGAAACAAGAAAGTCTCCCGGCCGCCATCCTCCGCTGCGTTCCGGCCTGCGAGCAGGTGCGGCGTCGATCGCCTGCGGCCTGTCGATCGCCATCGAGGCCGCAATGGTGCGGGCTCGAAACAGACATCAAGGAGAACCATCATGGCGACCATCGGCACCTTCAAGAAGTCCGGCAACGAGTTCGTCGGCCAGATCGTCACCCTCAGCGTCCAGGCCAAGAACGTCCGCATCGTCCCCGAAGCCAACCGCTCCGGCGAGAACGCCCCCAGCCACCGCGTCTTCGCGGGGCGCGTCGAGATCGGCGCCGCATGGGCCAAGCGCTCCAACGAGGGCCGCGACTATCTGGGCCTCAAGCTCGACGATCCGAGCTTCACCGCCCCGATCTACGCCAACCTCTTCGACGACGAGGACGGCGACGGCTACAGCCTGATCTGGTCCCGTCCGAACCGCCGCAACGGCGAATGAGGCGCAAGCCCCAAGCCCCGCCCGGTCCGACCGGGCGGGGCCTGGCCCGCGGTTGCGGCTGATACGCCAGGACGACCGGGCCGGTTCGGCATCACCCGCCCGGGGCCAAGCCGATGCGAGGCCCGCTTTGCTGCCTTATTCCGCGAACCGCTCGCCCGGCTCGGCGCGCCCCGCTGGACTGCACCAACCGGCGGTCCCCTATGTTGACGTTTTGTCGGGCTGGTCAGCTCCAGGGCGCATCGGCCGGTTGACGCACGGTCACATTCAGCCGGTTCCACACGTTGGCGACCGCGATATGCAGGACGATGGCCGCAAGCTGCCTCTCGTCGTAGTGCCGTCGCGCCTCTTCCCAGAGCTCGTCCGTCACCCCATCATTCTGCTCGGACTGCCTTGTTATTGCGTCGGTCAGGGCGAGCGCGACGCGCTCGGCGGCGTCAAAGTATGGCATCTCTCGCCACGCCGCCACAGCGTACAGATTGGGTGGCGGCGATTCTTCAGGGTTCTTCTTGAAGGCGGCCTCAAGGCAAACACTGCACCCGTTCAACTGGCTCGCGCGCGCTGATGTAGACGAGCGTATTCTTGGGGACGCCCCCTTTCTCCTCGATCGCTTTTGTCAATGCCAATATCGCGTCCAGCGCGCCGGGAATAAAGAACGCCGGATTTTTCATGCGAGCTTCCATACAAAACTCCTGCTGTCGATAGTGAAGATCAGGGCTTTTTCGACGACCAGGAAATCCGCTCCCATGTCACATGGGCCGGTCCTCGCTCGTCATAGTCATGACGTTTGAGCGAGGCGGAATGTGACTGATGCCGGAGATGGCAACTTTGGAGGAACAATTCGAGAGTCACCGGCCGCACCTACAAGCGGTCGCCTTCCGAATGCTCGGCTTGCTTGCTGACGCCGAGGATGCCGTTCAGGAAAGCTGGCTTCGCCTCAGCCGGGCAGACATTAGTGACATCCAAAATCTCGGCGGGTGGCTTACGACGCTCGTTGCGCGCATCTGTCTTGATATTCTGCGATCGAGGAAGGCGCGCCGAGAAGATTCTCTGGAGGCGCAAGACCCCGCGCTGATCGAGCAGAAGATCGGAGCCATTGATCCCGAGGCCGAACATCGGTTGGCGGAGGCCGTCGGACTCGCGCTTATGGTCGTCCTTCAGAAGCTGCAACCGGCCGAAAGAGTCGCTTTCGTGCTACACGACATGTTCGAACTTCCCTTCGAACAGATTGGCCCGATCGTCGGCAGATCGCCAGGCGCAGCGCGCCAGCTTGCGAGCCGGGCGCGACGAAGGGTCCGGGCCGGCGCCAGTGATCCTGACATGCCTGCTGGCGAGCAGCGAAAGGCCGTCGAGGCCTTCCTCTCCGCACTTCGCCACGGCGACCTTGACGCCGTTGTCAGTGTCCTTGATCCCGAAGTAGTGTTCCGAGCCGACGCTGCTGCCGAAGCCAGAGGCACGCCGCAGCGCATTGAAGGTGCGCAGGCGGTTGCTCGCAGGTTCCTGGAGCGGGGCGGCGGTCTTCGACTGGCAATGGTCAATCATGAAGCCGCGCTCATTGTGGCGCCGCGCGGACGACTCCTCTTCGTGTTTCGGGTCGCCACTAGGCGCGGCCGCATCTTCGAATTCGAAGCCATTGCGGATCCGCAGCGCCTCGCCACGTTCGATTATGCCGTATTCGACGATTGAACCTGATCAGGGTCGCTTCGGATCGTGATCATCACTCCGAACTGGGCTCAAACAGCGCTCGCTCCGTGCGCCGTTGGAAACCGAAATCCCAATTCCCGAAACTCGTCGCCTCATGTGGTGCTTCGAGGCATGAAAGCCGCGCGACCGGGAACATGTCCGACTGCGTCGGTTCGACCGCTTCTCGACGATCTCTCTCTTAGATTGGCCCCAACCTTCCCCTGATCTTGCTTGGGAATGGCTCCGTCGCAACACCGATTGCCAGACGGATCTTTCTGAGATCGAAAGGAAGGGCCGAGCGGGCGCTCCCCTTCGAGGAAACCAGGCCGCATCAAAGTTCCCGATGAGGTAGCGACAGACCCTGCCCCGCCGACTGCGGCCGGCACGGCTGGGCGACCGAATCGGTTTGGCACGATTCGCCAAACTTCCCGTCTTTTGCTGCCATTTTCCCTCGCCCCGCCGGGAAAGAACGACTATTTTAGTCGTAGTTCTGGCACGCTCGATCGGCCCGGTGGGAGGTGATCATGCATGATCACCGCCCGACAATCGCGGGCCGCTCGCGCGCTGCTGGGATGGACGCAGGAGACGCTCGCCGACAAGGCCCTGGTATCGCTGACAGCGCTTAAGCGCCTGGAGTCGGGCCATCGCGCCGTTTACGAGTCGACAGAAGATCAGGTCCGTCGCACGCTGGAGGCCAACGGCATCGTCTTCCTGTCGTCCGATCAGGGCGAAGGAGTGATGCTTGTCCGCGCGAAGGCCGAGACTCGCAAGAGCCGATGATGCCGCGGGGCGCCGCAGGCATCGATCCTTCGTGCCGATGCGTCGCCTTGCGCTCAGCGCCCCAGGGCGTAACGTCAACAGACCGTCGACGCGCGCCAGCGTCGGCCCGCGGGGTTCGATTTGACACACGATCCGTTCATGGACGAACCGCCGCAGAGCGCCGTTCTGACCAGCTACGACCGCGCGCACATGAAGCTCTATCTGCGCCTGCTCGACGCCGAGACGGACGGCGCCGACTGGCGCGAGGCGGTCGAGCTGCTCTTCGGGATCGACCCCACGAAGGAACCGGAGCGCGCCAGCCGCGTGCATCGCAGCCATCTCGCGCGCGCCCGCTGGATGACCGAGCAAGGCTACCGGCAGCTCGCCCGTGAGACGGACAAGTGATGCCCATACGTGATGCCGTCACGGCATCGCGTGTTGCGCAAAACGGGACTACTCCAACCTCGACGGACTCGCAATCGTACGGCCCCTTCGCACGCGCCCGGCCCGCCGGTCGGGGGAGGAAACAGAATGGGGCCCGACACATCGCGCTGGCGCTCGTCCGATACCTACGACTACATGGATCAACTGGTCGCGCCTGACCTTGCCTGGGAATGCCTGAGGCGCAACGCCGTCTATCAACGCGATTTTGCCGAAAGCACGCGCTCCCCCGACGCCACCGAGCGCCTTGCCGCGACGATCCAGCGGCGCTGGGGGCTCCGCTTTCGCGATCGACCCCACGCTCGATGCGAACGAAGCGACCGTATTCTGGGCGCCCGACATTGACCCGGGCACGGTCATTCTCACGGCCGTGCCTGCCGCGCCGCCCGTCGAGAGCACCGTCCTTCCCGAGCTCGATCCGGATACCGCCCGCACTGGTTCCGACGGACTGAGCATCGTCCATGGCCGCGGGTCGAGGAGCGTGCGGCTCCTGCTCCTGTCCGATGCTTCGCCGGCGAGCCCGCTCGTGGCCCTGGTGTCGCTGGGAACCGACGGGCTTGACCGGATCGAGGCAGTGGCGCGCCTTTGGCGGGCGATCAACGGGCGGCGCGTCCCGGACGACGCCAGACTGACGAGCCAGCAACGACGACGCCTTCGTCGAATGCTTCAGGCCGTAGACGGCCGCCACGAGGGCGCGAGCTATCGCGAGATCGCCGAGGCGATCTTCGGCGCCGCGCGCGTCGCCGATGCTCCCTGGAAAACCTCGGCCCTGCGCGACGCGACGATCGATCTCGTGAAGGACGGCCTCGCGCTGATCGCCGGGGGCTATCGCTCGCTCCTGCGCCGCCGCCGCCGCCCATAGCTCGGGGCCGCCGCGGGGGTGCGAATTTAGCACCCGCATCTTCGCCATCCCCCAACGCCGTGCCCCTCCGCCACCGTGGCCGCCGTTCGCCGGATTTGGCCGGCCATCTGAACGAACGCCCGGAGGTGCGACATGACCAATCTCGCCGGCTTGCCGCCGCGCTTCTTGCGGACGCCGGAGGCCGCCGACTTCCTCGGCCTCTCCAGCCGGACGCTCGAGAAGCATCGGACCTACGGCACGGGCCCCGCCTATCGCAAGCTCGGCGGGCGCGTCGTCTACGCGCTCGACGATCTCAAGGCCTGGGCCGACCGCGGCGCGGTCACCTCGACGTCCGATCCGCGCGGCTCGGTGCTGCCGGCGAAGCGCCACGGCCCGGCCCCGGTGCCGGCCGGCCGCGGCCGCCGTTGAGAGGCGGCGCATGTCCCCGGCGCGACGCAATGGCGAGCGCGAGCAGCTCGATCTCTTCCGGGCGCTGCCGGGCGACCTCGCGCCGCGCGACGCGCAGGACCTCATGGCCTATCCGTTCTTCTCGCTCGCCAAGTCGAAGCGGCTGACGCCCATCGACTTCAAGGCCGGCCCGATCGTCATCCGCGTCGAGGCGGTCCCGGAGCACGGCATGGCGACCATCTGGGACGCCGACGTGCTGATCTGGGCGGCCTCGCAGATCGTCGAGGCGCGCGATCTCGGACTGCGGCCGTCGCGCCTGATGGCGGCGACGCCCTACGAGATCCTCTCCTTCATCGGCCGCGGCGTGAGCGTGCGCGACTACGACCGGCTGAAGGCCGCCCTCGACCGCCTGCAGTCGACCACGGTCGCAACCTCGATCCGCCAGCCGACCGAGCGGCGCATGCATCGCTTCTCCTGGATCAACGAGTGGAAGGAGCGAGCGGACGCGCATGGCCGTCCGCTCGGCCTCGAGCTGATCGTGCCGGACTGGTTCTTCGCCGCCGTCCTCGACGACGCGCTCGTGCTGACCATCGACCGCGCCTACTTCCGCCTGACCGGCGGTCTCGAGCGCTGGCTTTACCGCCTCGTGCGCAAGCATGGCGGCCGCCAGCAGCACGGCTGGAGCTTCGACGTCGCCTATCTCCACGCGAAGTCCGGCAGCCTCTCGCCGCTCAAGCACTTCGCCTACGACCTGCGTGACATCGTCCGCCGGCAGACGCTGCCCGGCTACCGGCTGACCATCGAGCAGCCGCCGGACGCCCCCGAACGTCTCGCTTTCGCTCCCATCGATCCCGCCGCCCTCGCGCCGACAGCGCAGCGCGGGGCGTTTCGCGCTGGGGACAAGCTGTGAATCGTCTCGTGCCATCAGGGACCCCGCCTATCGTGCCATCGGGGACCCGATCCTCGTGCCATCGGGGACCGGAATCGTCGAATCGGTGCATCGATTCAGAGCGTTGCGCGCGGCGTAACTCTTCTAACCAGGATTCCTTCGGAATCCTTCTAACGGCCGCGCCGCGTTCCACACCTGTGCATGAGTGCCGCCAATGGCGGGGCGCGCCATGATCGTCGCGCTGCTCAACCAGAAGGGCGGCGTCGGCAAGACGACGCTCGCCCTCCACCTCGCCGGCGAATGGGCACGACGCGGCCAGCGCGTCACCGTCATCGATGCCGACCCGCAAGGTTCCGCTCTCGACTGGTCGCAGCAGCGCGCCCGCGAGAGCCTTCCACGCCTGTTCGGCGTGTTCGGCCTGGCGCGCGATACGCTGCACCGTGAGGCGCCCGAACTCGCGCGCAATGCCGATCACATCGTCATCGACGGCCCGCCGCGCGTCGCCGGGCTCATGCGTTCGGCGCTGCTCGCGGCCGACGTCGTCCTCGTCCCGGTGCAGCCGTCGCCCTTCGACGGCTGGGGCTCGGCCGAGATGCTCGCGCTGCTGAGCGAGGCGCGCATCTATCGTCCGCAGCTCGTCGCCCGCTTCGTCCTCAATCGGTGTGCCGCGCGCACTGTCATTGCGCGCGAGACCGCGCTCACGCTCGCCGATCACGACCCGCCCTTGCTGGCCTCCCGGATCGGCCAGCGTGTCGCCTTCGCCGAGGCCGCGCAGCCCGGCCGCCTGGTCTGGGAAGCATACACGGAAAGTCCGGCGGCGCACGAGATCACTACTCTCACGGCAGAAGTCGGGAGGCTGACGCGATGACGCAGCGCTCCCCGAAACGCAACTTCATCGCGCGGCCGGCCGATCCCGAACGCTGGATCAAGGCGTCGGAGCCGCGCGCCAACGGCAACAGCGACGCGGCCGCGTTCACCGCACGGCTGACAATCGACATCACGCCAGCGCTGCGCGGCCGCATCAAGATCGCAGCCTTCCAGCGCGGCCTGACCGTCGCGGACATGCTGCGCGACCTGCTCGCCCGCGAATTCCCTCCAGCCGAACGAGACCTGCCATGACCGGTGCGCCCCACCTGCGCCTCGTGCCGTCGCCGCTTTCCGCCGACGGCCTGACACGCGTCGAGCTGACCTGGATCGAGAAGAAGGTCGAATACTGGATTCGCTTCGGCAAGGAGAAGGACGAGCAGATCCTTGACCGGCGCCGCCGCGTGCTCGCCTTCGCGCCCAACAGCGTCTTCGCCTTCGTGCGCTGGGCCTCCAATGACCACGGCACCATTCTCTCGCGCATCGACATCGTGCGCGCGATCACGCCGGGCGAGCGCTATTCCACGCTCCCCTTCGTGCGGCCCGGCGGCGACATCCTCCTCAAGATGGAAGGCTCAAAGGTCGAGCGCGTGCTTCAGATCATCGATGCGATCGAGGCGAACGGCATCGACCCGGCGGAGGTGTCGCCGCATCACTGGCGCCATGTCCACAACCGCCTGACCGCTGGCCAGGAGCCGCGTCGCTACACGGTCGAGCAGCATCGGGCGATCCTCCTGCGCCGGAGCGTCGAGCCGTGACGCGCTTCGGCTACGTCGTGACGACGTACTTCGCCGTCGTGACGGTCGGCGTCTTCGCCTTCCTTCCGGTGGGGCCGAAGCTCATCTGGAATGCGTCCGCCAGCGTACCGCTCGGCCTCTATTCCATCGCGCCGGCGCGTCACCTCGAAGTTACCGACCTCGTCGCGGTCGAGACGCCCGAGCCCCTCGCCTCCTTCATGGCCGAGCGCCGCTACTTGCCGCGCGGCGTGCCGCTGATGAAGCGCGTCGCCGCTATTGCGGGCCAGCGGGTCTGTCGCGACGGCGCGCACATCACGATCGACGGGATCGACATGGGCGACGCGCTGGCGCGCGATCGCGCCGGCCGCGCCCTGCCGTCCTGGCAGGGCTGCCGCCGCATCGTCGACGGCGAGGTCTTCCTCATGAATTGGGCCGCCGCCGACAGCTTGGACGGCCGCTACTTCGGCCCGCTCGCCACCACCTCGATTATCGGCCGCGCGATCCCGCTGTGGACCGACGAGGACGGCGATGGCCGGTTCCAATGGCGCGCCGCAACGCGGTGACGGCGCGCCGGGCACATCCGCTTCACCGCACATAGGGAGCCTTCAATGCCACAGATCGGAGAGTTCACTCGCACAAAGAACGGCTATACCGGCCATGTCCGCACGCTCACGCTGAGCGGCGAGATCGTGCTGATCCCGGCCGAACATTCGGACGCCGAGAACGCGCCGGA
>Ga0172382_10001219_pt1 | contig 46758 bp, 40 predicted proteins | sample Leawel138RmetaG_FD_122245 | JGI IMG/M metagenome (GOLD analysis project Ga0172382, IMG submission 122245) | Leachate microbial communities from a municipal landfill in Southern Ontario, Canada - Leachate well 138R metaG | ecosystem: Engineered > Solid waste > Landfill > Unclassified | place...
CTCAACAACGCCTTTCGCCAGCTCGCCATCATCCGCGCCCTCAAAGACCATGAGGGCGGCTGGGAGGAGCCGGTCTACGCGCACGTTCCGCTGATCCACGGGTCCGACGGGGCGAAGCTGTCCAAGCGGCACGGCGCGCTGGGGGTCGACGCCTATCGCGACGAGCTGGGCATCCTGCCCGAAGCGCTGTTCAACTATCTGCTCCGGCTCGGCTGGGGCCACGGCGACGACGAGATCATCGCGCGCGAGCAGGCGGTCGAATGGTTCGATATCGCCCACGTCGGCAAGAGCCCGTCGCGCTTCGACCTTGCCAAGCTGCAGAACCTCAACGGCCATTACATCCGCGAGGCCGGCGACGCGCGCCTGGCGCAGCTTGTCGCCGCGCGGATGGCCGATCCGGAACAGGTCGACCTCGCGCTGCTCTCCCGCGCCATGCCGGTGCTCAAGGTCCGCGCGCGGGATCTGGACGAGCTTGCCGCGGGCGCCGCGTTCCTATTCGCCCGGCGGCCGCTGGCGCTCGATGCCAAGGCGCAAGCCCTGCTGACGGCCGAAGCGCGCGCCCTGCTCGGCCGCATCGCGGACCGGCTGCGCAATGAAAACGGCTGGACAAACGAAGGGCTGGAAGTCAGTTTGAAGACAATGGCCGAAGAGATCGGGCTTGGTCTCGGCAAGCTTGCCCAGCCGCTGCGGGCGGCACTGACGGGCCAGACAACGTCACCGGGAATATTCGATGTTCTGACATTGCTCGGCCGGGAGGAAAGCCTGGCGCGCATCGCCGCGCAGGCCATTCCCGCCGAAGCAGAATAAATCTGAGGAGTGATACAGGTGGGCAATCAAGCGAAATTGAGCACGGGCGGGAAGGACTTCGATTATCCGGTCCTCAGCGGCAGCATCGGGCCGGACGTCGTCGACATCCGCAAGCTCTATGGCCAGACGGGCATGTTCACCTATGACCCCGGCTTCACCTCGACGGCGAGTTGCGAAAGCGCGCTTACCTATATCGACGGCGACGAGGGCGTGCTGCTCCACCGCGGCTACCCGATCGGCCAGCTTGCCGAGCAGTCGTCGTTCATGGAAGTCAGCTACCTGCTGCTGAACGGCGAGCTGCCGAACCAGGGCGAGCTTGACGAGTTCACCCGCACGATCACCCGGCACACCATGCTGCACGAGCAGCTCATGAGCTTCTACAAGGGCTTCCGCCGCGACGCCCACCCGATGGCCATCATGTGCGGCGTGGTCGGCGCGCTTTCGGCGTTCTATCACGATTCCACCGACATCGCGGACCCGGACCATCGCCGCATCAGCTCGCACCGGCTGATCGCCAAGATGCCGACGATCGCCGCGGCGGCCTACAAGTATGCGATCGGCCAGCCCTTCCTCTATCCCGACAACACGCTGTCCTACACGGGTAACTTCCTGCGCATGACCTTCGGCGTGCCGGCCGAGGAATACGAGGTGCTTCCGGCGGTCGAGAAGGCCATGGACCGCATCTTCATTCTCCATGCCGACCACGAGCAGAACGCCTCGACCTCGACCGTCCGGCTCGCCGGCTCGTCGGGCGCCAACCCGTTCGCCTGCATCGCGGCGGGCATCGCCTGCCTGTGGGGCCCGGCGCACGGCGGCGCCAACGAGGCCGCGCTCAACATGCTGCGCGAGATCGGCCGGCCCGAGCGCATCCCCGAATACATCGAGCGCGCCAAGGACAAGAACGACCCGTTCCGGCTGATGGGCTTCGGCCATCGCGTCTACAAGAACTACGACCCGCGCGCGACGGTCATGCAGAAGACCGTGCGCGAGGTGTTCGACGCGCTCAAGGTCAACGACCCGCTGTTCGAGACCGCGCTGCGGCTCGAGGAAATTGCGCTGAGCGACCCCTATTTCATCGAGAAGAAGCTGTTCCCCAACGTCGACTTCTACTCGGGCATCATCCTGTCGGCGATCGGTTTTCCGACCACCATGTTCACCGTACTCTTCGCGCTCGCCCGCACCGTGGGCTGGGTGGCCCAGTGGAACGAAATGATCTCCGATCCCCACCAGAAGATCGGCCGTCCGCGCCAGCTCTACACCGGCCCGGTGCAGCGCGACTACGTTCCGGTCGGCAAGCGCTGAGCCTTCCAATCCTCCCCCGCCCGGGGGAGGAGGACCGCCCCAGGCGGTGGAGGGGTATCGCCGCCAGCGGGCACGCCCCTCCGTCAGCGCTCCGGCTTCGGCGCGCGCCGGAATAACGCGCTCGATCCGGCTATCCGTCCTGCGCGACCGCAGGTTCTGCGGCCGGCACTTCCAGGATGAACCGCGCGCCTTGCCCCGGCGCGCTTTCCACGGTCAGGTCGCCGCCCATCGCCCGCGCCAGCCGCCGCGAGATATAGAGGCCGAGACCCGAGCCGCCGTCGCCGCTGCGGCCGAGCCGCTCGAACTTCTCGAACACCCGTGCCTGATCGGCGGGAGAGAGGCCGGGGCCCTGGTCGGCGACGATCACCCGCGCGCGGCCCTCGTCCTCCTCCAGTCGGAGCCAGACCTGCGAATGCTCGGGCGCATAGCGGATGGCATTGGCGATCAGGTTGATGAGGACCTGCAGCACGCGGCGGAATTCGGCGATCGCGGGCAGCGTTTCGCCCGGGCGCGGCACATTGAGCGCGATATCCTTGTCACGCGCCCTGACGCCGAGGATGCCTGCCGCCTGACGCACGACGTCGCCCAGGTCGATGCGGTCCGGCGCGGTCGAAAAGTCGTCGGCCTCCACTACCTCGAGGTCGGCCAGATCCTCGACCAGCGCCAGCAGATGCTGGCCCGCGGCGGCGATGTCGGCGGCATAGCCGGCATACTCCTCGGCCAGCGGCCCGGCGAGGCGCGAGCGGATCGTCTCGGCATTGGCGATGATCCGCGCGATCGGCTGGCGCAGCACCGGCGCGACGTCACGCCCGACGATCCGCTGGCGCACGGCCGGCGGCGCCCTGTCCGATACGCCTTCGGGCAGCGGCGGCGGCTCCTGCGACACCAGGCACAGCTCGAACCCGGCGGGCTCGCCGCCCGGCGACTGCTGCGGAAACAGGCTGGCACGCCAGTTCCGCGAAGAGCCGGGCACGCGGATTTCGGCGCCGTCGAGCAGGCGCCAGTGCATCGGCTGCGGCTGGCCGCTGCCCGCGACGGTAACGAAATCCGTCCAGGGACGGCCGAAGCCGGCCTCCATCTCGGCGGCCAGCGCCGCCAGGTCGGAGGCTTCGGCATCGACCGTGAGCAGATTCTGGTCGGCGTCGAGGTGCGCGATCAGTTCGGCGAAATGGCGGTCAAGCTCGCCACGGCGGCGCTCGGCTTCGACCGGGTCTTCGGGCGGCAGCGGCGCGGCGTGCCAGTTGCGCAGCAGGATCTCGCAGCCCGCGTCCTCGCCGGGCAGCGGCTCGACCTCGACCCAGGCGGTGATCGTGCTCGCGCCGTCCTGCGCCTGGATCGTGCGCGCCAGCTTCAGGCCATAGCGCCGCGCCTTGCGCACCACCTCGAGCAGCGCGGGCACGGCGATCGTGCCGGGAAGCTCGCCGCCGCAGCGCAATTGCAGCGCGGCAATGGCCCGGTCGGCCGAAACCAGACAGTCATCGGCATCGCTGATCGCCCGCACGGGCGCGCCTCCGGCCTCGCCCACGGTCAGCGCCCCGCCATGGCGAGCAGCGCGCCCGCGCGCTCGGGCGCCAGCCGGTCGAGACCCTCGGGCGGCACGGCGTCGGGGTCGAGCAGCAGAAGCTGCTCCTCGATCGCGGCAGGCTTCAGGCCGGCGGCGCAGAGCGCCAGGGCAAAGCGCGTCCGCTGCGTCTCGCTGGTGGCGAGCGCGGCCAGGTCGCGGTCCTGCCCCGATGCGGTCGCCAGCGCCGACAGAAAAAGCGCCGCGCCCGCATGGTGCAGCGAGAGCGCGGCAACCGCCCCTCCCCCCATGCCGGTGACGAGCCGTGCGGCAAGGCCCAGGCGGCTGCGGCCTTCGTCGTAGGCCTCGCGAATCGCCATTTCGGCGGCGGCGCAGGCGGTCGCGTCCGGCTGCGTGTGGACAACGCCGTGCAACGCCATCAGCGCAGCGTGCAACAGGTCGCCGGGCAGCTCCGCCAGCGGCAGCCGCATGCGGCGCTGCGCCCGGCCGAAACGCGCCTGCGCGGCGAGGAACTTCATGGCATGGGCCGCCGTCGTCTCGTCGGGCGAGGCGATCAGCGCCTGCAGCAGCGGGGATAGCACCGGGTCCAGCGCCAGCCGGGCCTGCAGCAGCTCGGTCAGATGCCATTCCAGAACGAGCGCGTGAACGTGGGTCAGCAGGGCGGGGTTGCCGGTGATCGCCGCGGTCAGCGCGGCCGGGTTCGCCACTTCGCCGCCGGCCGCGCGCAAGTGTTCGCCAAGCTGCCGCGCGATGTCGGCGATCATGCCCCGCACGCGGGCGAGGATGGCGTCGCCGAACAGGCCGCTGTCGTCGCTGGCGAGCAGATGGCGCAACACCGGCGCCACCGACCCGAGCACCGCGTCGCCCTGCGCGAGCGCATCGCGCAACCGGGTTTCAACCGGATCCGGCGTCCCAGGATTGGCCGATGCGTCGCTCATCGCACCGCAATAGCCGCCCATGGTTAAACCCGCGTTAGCTGCGACCTGCCCGCGGTAAGCGCCAGCGCGGCCAGCCCGAGCAGCGCCGCGAGGACCTGCACCGCCGGCATCAGCACGCCGAGCGCGGCCGCCAGCGCCAGCAGCACCGCCAGCAGCGCCCGGTCCTCCAGCCAGACGATCCACCCGCGCAGCAGCACGCGCGGCAGCAGGCGCGCGAAACAGAGCAGGATCAGCGGCGGAAACACACGCGTGAGCGGCGACGCCCAAAGCGCCGGCGGCGCGCTCAGGAACACGATCGCGATCAGCTCGATGTCGAGCAATACGCCGAGAACCTTGTCGCTCGACACGGTCGATTTGCGCAGGTGGAGCGAATCATGCTCGATCCGTTCGAGCAGGCCGGCCGCGCGGCGGATGGTCCAGGCGACGGCGCAGAGCAGCAGCGCCCCGGCGGTATAGCCCAGCCAGCCGGCCCCCAGCGCCAGCAGCATCACCGCCACCGCGCCCAGCGCAACCAGCCGCCAGCCGCTGCCGGCGTGGAGCAGCGAGGGCCCGAGCGCCAGCACGCCCAGCCGCGCGAGCTGGATGCCCGGCGTGGGGATCTGGCCTTCGCCCATGTGCAGCCGTATCCAGGCGGTCTCGACGGCGTGAGCCTCCGCCTCGTCGTGCACGAGCTTCCAGCGCGCGCCCTCGCGCGCGGCGGCTGGGACCGCCAGCATGGCGATACCGGACTGGAGCGCGATGCGGGTCAGCGCCGAAGGAACGTCGCAATCGGGCGGCAGGTCGGCGAGCCCGTCGATCAGCCGGCCCGGAACCCGCAGCAGCCCCGCCGCGGCGTGGTTGAGGTCGATCCGCTCGAAGCCCGCGGCAAGGCCGCTCTCGATCGGCTGCACCAGCACGCAGTGGCCGTTCTCCAGTAGCGCCAGCACCTCCTGCGGCGCGGCCAGCAGGCCCTCGGTGAAGACGATCAGCTCGTCGTTGGCGGTGACGAGGCCGGCCAGCGCCCGCGCGGCAGTGATGACGTGGAGGCGCACGCCCGCGCCTTCCGCCACATGCTGCAGCGCGATCAGCTCGGGCGAGACCTCGCGCGCGATGCAGATCACGCGCTGGCATTCGAATGCCAGCGCGATGCCGAGCTGATGGCGCGCCAGCGTCGCGCCGCCGACGCGCAGGAACGCACGCGGCAACGGCTGGCCCGTCCCCGCGGCTTCCATCATGCTAAGCAAGGCAACGCGCAGCTAGCTTCTCCTGGCAGGCCCGGCGCTTCTAGGCAAAGCGCGTCCCGGTGCCAAGCTTCGACGAAAGATCGTCGATTAAGAGGCTGAAAACTCGTCCAGAAATAACTGAATTTTGCGGACGATCACGGGATCTCCGGGCGCCGCTTCGAGCGCCTCGGCGGCCAGCGCCAGCAGCGGCTCGGCGTTGAAGCTGGCGCCAAGTCCCCTCAGCCGCATCGCCGTCACGTGCCAGTTGCCGTCGCAGCGCGCGCGGCGCAGCAGGTCGAGCTGGCGGGCAAGGCTTTCGACGAAGGCGGCGCGCAGTTCCCGGAACAGGGCCGGATCGTCTCCCGCCGCCGCCGCCAGCGTGGCATCCAGGGCGCCTGCTTCATAGACCATCCACCACGACTTAACGACGAAAGGTTAAAGCGGGGTTTATCGCATCCATAACCATGGTATTCATGGCCGATGGTTGGGGGAACGCGCATCATCGCCTTCGATTCCACCGGCGGGAACGCCGTGGACGAGGAAATCCTGCTCACCGAGGAGGTGCACGATGCCGTCGCCCCTCCCGATGAGGCCGGCGAAGAGGCGGACGCGGCGCATTCCGCGCCGCGCGGCTGGCTGGTGCCCGCGCTCGGCGCGGCGCTCGTTCTTGCCTGGACCGGGTTCTATGCCTGGGCGCTCAGCGAACCGATCCTGTCGGGCGCCACGCCCGGCCAATGGGTCGCGCTGATCCGCGACTGGGCGGTTCCCGTGCTGCTGATCGCCGTGGGCGTGCTGGTGCTGACGCGCAACAGTCGCCGCCAGGCGCTGCGCTTCGGCGATGCCGCCCGCCTCCTCTCCGACGAATCCGCCCGGCTCGAGACGCGGCTCTCAGTGGTCAACCGCGAACTCAGCCTGGCGCGGGAGTTCATCGCGGCGCAGTCGCGCGACCTCGAGACGCTGGGCCGGCTCGCGGCCGACCGCCTCTCGACCGAGGCAGACCGGCTGCAGGGGCTGATCCACGACAACCACGCAAGGGTCGAGACGATCGGCACGGTGAGCGCCGCCGCGCTCGACAACATGGAGAAGCTGCGCGGCCAGCTTCCGGTGATCGCCAGCTCGGCCAAGGACGTCACCAACAACATCGGCAATGCCGGCCGCACCGCGCATTCGCAGCTCCAGGAAATGATCAACGGCTTCAAGCGGCTGAACGAATTCGGCCAGGCGAGCGAGCGGCAGGTGCAGGTCCTGCGCGACCTCGTCGACGAGACGATCGGAGAGTTCACCCGGCAGACCGAACGACTGGACGATATCGCCGGCACCCGCTTCGCCGCGCTGCACGAACGCAGCACCGAATTCCGCACCCAGCTCGACAGCCACGAGATCGAGGCCCTCGCCGCCATCCGCAGCCGCGCCTCGGCGCTGACCGAAGAGCTTGAGCGGACCCGCCAGCGGCTCGACGGACACGAAGCCGAAAGCCTCACCTCGATGCGCGCGCGCCTGCTGGCGCTGCGCGAGGAAGGCGCGGCGATCTCGCGCGCGCTGCGCGACGGCGAGACCCGCGCGCTGGAGACCTGGCAGGCCGGCGCCGCGCGGATGCAGGAGGACCTCCAGAGCGCGCTCGTGGCGCTGCACGAGGTGGAGAGCGAAGCCGCCGAGGCCGGCAAGGCGCGCATCGCCGCGATCGGCGAGGAGCTGGCGGAGCGCGAGCGGCGGGCAGCCGAGCAGGCCAGCGAGTTTTCCGCCGCCATCGCCCGGCGCCAGGCAGAGGCCATGGCGGCGGAGGAAGCCGTCGCGGCCCGCATGCGCGAGCATCTCGCCGCGCTCGACCATGCCGCCAGCACGAGCCGCGAACGCCACGGCGAGATCGAGCGTGCCGCCGCCGAGGATCTGCGCCAACGGCTTGCCGCGCTCGACGGCGAGATCGCCGACCGGCAGGGGCGTTACGAGCAGTTCGCCCGGCAGGCGAGCGATGGGCTGCGCGCGCATCTGGCCGCGCTCGACACGGAAATGGCGGAGCGCCGGACCCGGCACGAGGCGCAAGGCGCGGCGATCGTCACCCATGCCGAAGCCATCGCATCGCAGCTTGCCGCATTCGAGCACCGCGTCGCCGAAATCGCCGCCCACGGCAGCACCGCCCAGGCTTCACTCGCCGCCAGCATGCAGACGCTGACCGACCACCTGGCCGCAAGCCGCTCGGCGCTCGCGGGCACCGACGGCGAAGTCGCCGCGCTTACCGACAGCAGCGTCCGGCTGCTCGAGCTGATCCAGGCGAGCGTCAAGCACAGCGCCGAGGAACTGCCCGAGGCGCTGGCCCGCGGCGAGGCGCAGCTTTCCGACATCGAGGCGCGCATGACCGCGCTGCGCGAAGCCGCCAACGATACCGACGCGCGCGGCGTGCATCTCGCCGGCACGATCGACGCCGCCGGCGGCACCTTGCGCCGCGCCTATGCCGATCTGGCCGAGCTGCAGGCCGGGCTGGAGCAGGCCGGCTCCGCCCATGCCGGCACGCTGGCCGAACTGCGGCAGGAACTGGATGCCCTCGCCGGGCGAAGCGCCGATCTCGCCGCTGACGCCCGCACCCGCCTGACCGGCTCGCTCGACGAGCTGGCGCGCTCGACCCAGGCCGCGATCGCGGGCTTCGGCGAAAGCGGCGCGGCGGCGGTTTCCGCCCTGGCCCGCCAGCTCGGCAGCGAGAGCGCCGCGGCGGTCGAACAGGCGATGCGGGCGAGCACCGCCGAGACCTCGGGCCAGCTCGAGCAGGCAGTCACCCGCGCCGCGACCGCCAGCCGCGATGCGGCGATGCACCTGCGCGACCAGCTCGCCAAGGTCAACGAACTTGCCGGCAACCTCGAAAGCCGCGTCGCTCACGCCCGCGAGCGGGCCGAGGAGCAGGTCGACAGCGAGTTCACCCGCCGCGTCGCGCTGATTACCGAATCGCTGAACTCGAACGCCATCGACATCGCCAAGGCGCTCTCCACCGATGTCGCCGACACCGCCTGGGCCGCCTACCTGCGCGGCGACCGCGGCATCTTCACCCGCCGCGCCGTCAGCCTGGTCGACAATGCCGAGGGCAGGACGATCGCCCAGATCTACGAGCGCGACCGCGACTTCCACGAGCACGTCAGCCGCTACATCCACGATTTCGAGGCGATGCTGCGCCAGGTCCTGTCCGCGCGCGACGGGCAGGCGCTGGGCATCACGCTGCTGTCTTCGGACATGGGCAAGCTCTACGTCGCGCTGGCTCAGGCGATCGAGCGGCTGCGGAAGTAGGATCGTCCCGCTGGAGGCATGCCGGTTTCTTGTGCGTGCCGCGATTTCCGGCTCAGTGGGTGCCGCCGGGATTGGGCGGCCCGCCGAAGAAATTGAGATCCTCCGGCAAGATCCAGCCGTTGACATAGTTCATGTAGTAGAGCCCGAACAGGACGAGGGCCAAGATCGAGGCCCGCAGCACGATCCGGCGCGCGCTGAAATTGACCGGCGCGCTATCGGCCTGGCCGGGGATCTTCTCGGCCTCTACCTCGTCGTGCGTACGCACGCCGAAGGGCATGACAAGGAACGCGCTGAGCACCCAGAACAGGCCGTAGATGGCGATGATCGAGGTCCATTTCATGGTCGGTCGTCCAACAGCAGCACTTGCACCTGCGGTTTCTTGCCCGACCAGCGCTGGGCCGCGCGGCGGGCGGCGAGCCGGGCGGCCTCGGTCCGCGCGGCGCGATCGCGTGCCGCGGCGCCCTTGAGCTTGGCGAGGGCGGCGGCCACGTCGGCGCAGGCTTCCTCGACGAAGTCGGCATAGTCCTCGTCGAGCGGCAGGCCGACGCCGGCAACCTCTATCCGGCTGCCGGCACCCACCGCAACCATGACGAGGCCGTTGTGGGCAAGCCGGCGGCGCATCACCATCGCCTCGCCATCGGCGGGGGCGATGATGTCGCCATCGAGCACCAGCCGGCCGGCGCGCACTTCGCCGAACTTGCCCGGCTTGCCCGGCGCCAGGCGGACGAGATCGCCGTTCTTCTGCACCACTGCCTTGCCGATGCCGCAGGCCAGACCCAGCCGTGCCTGCTCGCGCATGTGGCGGATCTCGCCGTGCACCGGCACCAGAATTTCGGGCCGCAGCCAGCCGTAGAGCGCCTGCAGGTCGGGCCGACCCGGATGGCCGGAAACGTGGATCGGGCTCTGCCGGTCGGTGACGAGCCCGATGTCGCGGTCGGCAAGCTGGTTCTGGATGCGGCCGATGGCGATCTCGTTGCCCGGAATCTGGCGGCTGGAGAACAGCACCACGTCGCCGGCCTCCAGCGCGATCGGGTGCGTGCCCGCGGCGATCCGCGCCAAGGCCGCGCGCGGTTCTCCCTGCCCGCCCGTGGCGACGATCAGCACTTCGCCGCGCGGCAGGCTCATCGCGGTGGCGAAGTCGACGGGTTCGGGCAGGTGCTCGAGATAACCGCTCGCCCGGCCCGTGGCGATGATGCGGTCGAGCGAGCGGCCGGCGACGCAGAGCGTGCGTCCGGTCGCGCGCGCCACCTCGCCCAGCGTCTGCAGCCGCGCGACGTTGGACGCGAAAGTCGTTACCACGACCCGCCGCCCGCGATGGCGCCCCACTTCCTCCAGCAGCCCGCGATAGACCTCGCCCTCGGAACCCGCGCTTTCGGGATTGAACACGTTGGTCGAATCGCAGACCAGCGCCAGCACGCCGCCGTCGCCGATCTCGCACAGTTCCTCGGCCGTGGTCGGCTGTCCGATCAGGGGCTCGTCGTCGAGCTTCCAGTCGCCGGTGTGGAATATCCGGCCATAGGGGGTGTCGATCAGCAGCGCGTTGCCTTCGGCGATCGAGTGGGCCAGCGGGACATACTGCACGGTGAAATGCCCAAGCTCGAACGGCTCGAGGTGGTCGATGACGCGCAGGTCCACTTTGCCGAGCAGCCCCGCCTCCTCGAGCTTGGCCGCGACCAGCTTCGCCGTGAACGGCGTCGCATAGAACGGCACGTCCAGTTCCTCGGCGAAATAGGGCACGGCGCCGATGTGGTCCTCGTGCGCATGGGTCAGCACCACGCCGAGAAGATCGGCGCGCCGTTCCTCGATGAAGTCCAGGTCGGCGAAGACCAGGTCGACGCCGGGATACTCGGACCCGCTGAAGGTCATGCCCAGGTCGACCATCAGCCACTTGCGGTCGCAGCCGTAGAGATTGACGTTCATGCCGATCTCGCCCGAACCGCCGAGCGCGCAGAAGATCAGTTCCTTACCCGGTCTCACGAATTCCGGACCCTTTCCGCCAGCAGCGCCAGCCCATCGAGCGTTAGATCGGTATCGACGGCGTCGAAGATGTCGGTCACTTCGTCGAACAGCACCGCAAGCCCGCCGGTGGCGATGACCTTCGCCGGCCGGCCGATCTGCTCGCGAAGGCGGGCGATCAGGCCCTCCATCATGGCGACGTAGCCCCAGAAGACGCCGATCAGCATCTGGTCCTCCGTATTGGTGCCGATCACGCTGCTGCTCGACGGCAGGCGGATGGCGATACGCGGCAACATCGCCGTATTGCCGACCAACGCATCGAGCGAGAGGTTGATCCCCGCCGCGATGATCCCGCCCTTGTAAGCGCCGTTGAAGTCGATCACGTCGAACGTCGTGGCCGTGCCGAAATCGACTATGATGAGGTCGCCCTGATACTTGGCGTGCGCGGCGATGGCGTTGACCGCGCGGTCGGAGCCCAGCGAACTGGGCTGGTCGACATCGATATCGATGGAAAAGGCGGCCGCCCCCTGGCCGGCGATCAGCGGTTCGACGAAGAAGTAGTTGCGCGCCAGAATCTCGATGTTGTGAAGCGCGCGCGGCACCACCGTGGAAACGATGATCTGCGTGATGTCCTCGCGCCTGACCCCGCGGATCGTCAGGAGCTGCATCAGCCAGACCGCGTATTCGTCGCCGGTGCGGCGCGGATCGGTGGCGATGCGCCAGCGCGCCTTGATCCTGCGCTCGCCTTGACCGGCTAGATCGTAGAGCGCGAAAACGACATTGGTGTTGCCGGCATCGATGACGAGCAGCATGGCAGGCTCCTTAGGCGAGGCGGACTTCGCCGGCATGGATGACACGGGTGGCACCGTCGGCCAAGCGCAGCCGCAGCGCGCCGTCGTCGGTCAGGCCCGCGAAAGTGCCGGTGACGGGCGTTTCGCCCGATTCCCCGACGGCAAGCGGCGTGCCGGCCGGGTGCGCGGCGGCAAGCCAGCGCGCCACGATCGGCGCCAGGCCGAAGCTGCGCCAGCGATCGAGTTCCACGTCGAGCAGGCGCGCAAGGTCGGCGGCGAAGGCGTCCCGGTCGGACGCGCCCAGGGCCGCGGCCTCGCGGTCGGGCAGGCGCGGCGCCGAGGCCAGGTTGACGCCGATGCCGATGACGACGCTGTCGCCCACCCGCTCGAGCAGGATACCGGCGAGCTTGGCCGCGCCGAGCATGACGTCATTGGGCCATTTCAGCACCAGTCGTCTCCCGCTCGACCCAGCGCCGCCGGCGGTATCGGCCTGCGCCGAAACGACGCTCGCTACCGCCTCGTGGACGGCGAGCCCGGCGACCAGTGCAAGGCTCGCCGGCTCGGGATCACCGAAGCGCAAATGCACCACCGCCGATCCCATGAAGTTACCCGCGCCGTCGAGCCATTCGCGACCTTGCCGCCCCTTCCCGTCCGTCTGGCGATCGGCGACCAGCCAATGCCCCTCGGGCACGAACGTCCCCGCGCGCAGCCGCGCGGCGAGGTCGGCGCTGGTGGAACCGGTTTGCGGTACGAACTCGATCACTTCACTCCCGCCCGCCCGTCCGTCCGGGGTCTGTCGAAGGACGCGCGGGGAAAAGTCACTTAGACGACGTGGAACAGCGCCGACGCCGCGGCGTCGGCCAGCCCGCCGAGCCAGCCGGTCAGCAGGAAGCCCAGCGGCGAGATGAACGCCGCCGACAGCGCCAGCAGCGCATTGTGCGCCCAGTCGCTGCGCCCGGTCACCTTGCCCGTCGGTTCGTCGAAATACATCACCTTGACGATCTTGATGTAGTAGAACGCGCTGATCACCGAGGCGGCGATACCGATCGCGGCCAGCGGCACGAGGCCCGCTTGGACCGCCGCCTGGAAAACCACGAACTTGCCCCAGAAACCGAACAGCGGCGGTACGCCGGCCAGGCTGAACATGACAATGGCGAAGCCCCCCGCAAGCAGCGGCCGGGTGTGCGAAAGGCCGGCCATATCGCCGATCGCCTCGACAGGTTCGCCGTCGGCGTCCCTCAGCATCAGTATCGCGACGAAGCCGCCGAACGTCATGGCGACGTAGATCACCATGTAGACCAGCATTGCCGAGGCACCCTCGACCGTCGCGCAGGCGAGGCCGATCAGGATGAAGCCGACGTTGTTGATCGACGAATAGGCCATCAGCCGCTTGATGTTCCGCTGACCGATGGCGCCGAGCGCGCCGACGATGATCGAGGCCAGCGCGGTGAAGATCACGATCTGCCGCCAGGCATCGGCCTGGGTGCCGAACGCATCGAGCGCGACGCGCATCGTCAGCCCCAGCGCCGCCACCTTAGGCGCGGTGGCGAAGAAGGTGGTGACGGGCGTCGGCGCGCCTTCGTAGACGTCGGGCGTCCACATGTGGAACGGCACCGCGGATATCTTGAAGGCCAGGCCGGCGAGCATGAAAACGATGCCGAACACGGCGCCGGTGGCGAGGCCGCCGGAAGCACTTGTGGCGTCCAGCGCGGCGCTGATCCCGGCGAAGCTGGTCGTGCCGGTGAAGCCGTAGGTCAGGCTCATGCCGAACAGCAGGATGCCGCTGGCGAGCGCGCCGAGCACGAAATACTTGAGCCCCGCCTCGGCCGAGCGTTCATCGTTGCGGAGCATCGCGGCGAGCACGTAGGACGCGAGCGAATTCATCTCGAGCCCGATGTAGAGCGTCAGCAGGTCGGTCGCCGAGACCATGATGCCGCTGCCGAGCGCCGCGAAGAGGATCAGGATCGGATATTCGGCCCGCATCGCGCGGAACCGCTCGAAGAACGCGGGCGAGACCACCAGCGAGGCCGCCGCCGCACCGTAGATCAGCAGCTTGATAAAGCTGGCGAAGGCGTCGGCGCGGAACTGGCCCATGAAGGCCTCTGTGTCGGGCCCGGCGGCGCCGCTGCACAGCGCGGGCGCGACGAGCACGGCGGCGGCGGCGAGCGCGGCTATCGCCAGCCAATTGATCGCGCGCGCCGCCTTGTCGCCGCTCCAGGCGGCGACAAGCAGCAGGATCAGACAAGCGATGCTCAGAACTTCTTCGGCCGCGATCAGGCGCAGCGAGTGGGACCAGTCCATCAGTGCGCCCCCTCGTGCACGGCTTCGTGGGTTGGGTTGGCCGGCTTCGCCTTGGCGACCGCGATCATCGCGTCGCCTTCCGGTTTGGCCCGCGCGAGGCGCGCGTCGAGCGCGGCGATATCATGACGCATCGGCGCGATGAAGCTTTCCGGATAGACGCCCATCCACAGAACGATGGCGGCGATCGGCGCCATCATCGCCCATTCGCGCCAGTCGAGGTCCGGCATAGCGGCGGCATCGGCGTTCTTCTGATCACCGAAGATCACGCGGCGGTAAAGGTAGAGCATGTAGGCCGCGCCCAGGATGATGCCGGTCGTGCAGACGAACGCCACCCAGCTCGACACCTGGTAGATGCCGGCAAGGCTGAGGAACTCGCCGACGAAGCCGCTCGTGCCGGGAAGGCCGATCGAGGCCATGGTGAAGAGCATCAGGAATACCGCGTAATACGGCATGTTGATGGCAAGCCCGCCGTAGCGGTCGATCTCGCGCGTATGCAGCCGATCGTAGATCACGCCGACGGCAAGAAACAACGCGCCCGAGACGAGGCCGTGGCTCAGCATGACGATCATCGAGCCTTCGAGCCCCTGCGGGTTGAAGGCGAACAGGCCGACCGTGACGATCGCCATGTGCGCCACCGAGGAATAGGCGATCAGCTTCTTCATGTCGTGCTGCACCAGCGCGATGAGCGAGGTGTAGACCACCGCCACCATCGACAGCACGAAGACCAGCCAGGCGAACTGGGCGGAGGCTTCCGGGAACATAGGCAGCGAGAAGCGGATGAAGCCGTAGCCGCCCATCTTGAGCAGCACGCCCGCCAGGATCACCGAGCCCGCGGTCGGCGCCTGGACGTGCGCGTCCGGCAGCCAGGTGTGGACCGGCCACATCGGCATCTTCACCGCGAAGCTGGCGAAGAAGGCAAGCCACAGCCAGGTCTGCGCCTTCGGATCGAAATCGTAGGCCATCAGCGTCGGGATGTCGCTCGTCCCCGCCTCGTGCGCCATCCACAGCATCGCGATCAGCATCAGCACCGAGCCGAGCAGCGTGTAGAGGAAGAACTTGTACGAAGCGTAGATGCGGTCCGCGCCGCCCCAGATGCCGATGATCAGGTACATCGGGATCAGGCCGCCCTCGAACATGATGTAGAACAGGAACAGGTCCTGTGCCGCGAAGACGCCGATCATCAGCGTTTCCATCAGCAGGAACGAGGCCATGTATTCGCCGACGCGCTTCTCGATCGAAAGCCAGCTCGCGCCGATGCAGATCGGCATGAGGAAGACCGAGAGCAGGATCAGCATCAGCGCGATGCCGTCGATGCCGAGCGCCCACGAGAAGCCCGCGAACAGCGGCACGTTCTCGACGAACTGCCACTGCGCGCCGCCGATGTCGAAATTGACCCAGAGCAGCACACCGAGCGCCAGGTCGACCAGCGTGGCGAGGAGCGCGATGACGCGTGCCGCCCTGGCTTCGACCATCAGGCAGGCGGCGCCGGCCGCAAGCGGCACGAGAAGCATCAGGGAGAGGATGGGAAAACCGTTCATTGCCTTAACCCACCATCACCCAGCTCACGGCCGCGACCAGGCCGAGCAGCATTACCAATGCATAGCTGTAGAGATACCCCGACTGCACCTTCTGCGCGTAGGTCGATCCGCGCGCGACCAGCCGGGCCACGCCATTCGGCCCGAAGCGGTCGATGATGCCGATGTCGCCGATCTTCCAGAACTGCCGCCCGAGCCAGAACGCGGGCCGCACGATCAGGAAGTTATAGATCTCGTCGAAGTACCACTTGTTGTAGACGAAACGATAGAGCACGCCGAACTGCGCGACGACCATCGCCGGGAACCGCGGGTTCCTGAGATAGGCGTACCAGGCGATGAACAGGCCGATGGCCATCACCGTGAACGGCGCCCATTTCACCCAGGTCGGTACCTCGTGCATGGCGTGGACCAGGTGCTCGCTGAACACCAGACTGCCCTTCCAGAACCCGCCCTCGCCGTCGCTGATGAAGGCACCGTGGAACAGGAAGCCGGCCAGCACCGCGCCCAGCGAGAGTACGCCGAGCGGGATCAGCATCGAGACGGGGCTTTCGTGCGGATGATAGCCCGCCGTGCCTTCGGCGGCATGGTCGTGGCCGTCATGATGCCCGGTCTCTTCATCCGGATGCTCGTGATGGCCGTGGACCGCGTGCTGGATATGCTCGGAACCGGCCCAGCGGGGCTTGCCGAAGAACGTCAGGAAGACGAGGCGCCAAGAATAGAAGCTGGTCATCAGCGCGGCGATGATGCCCGCCCAGAACGCGAACGTGCCGAGTTCCCTGCCGCTGCCGAAGGCCGCCTCGAGGATCGCGTCCTTCGAATAGAAGCCCGCGAAACCCAGGGTTCCGGCGATGCCAACGCCGGTGATGGCCAGCGTGCCCGCAGTCATCGCCCAGAACGTCAGCGGAATTTCCTTACGCAGCGCGCCGTAATAGCGCATGTCCTGCTCGTGGTGCATCGCGTGGATGACCGAGCCCGCGCCGAGGAACAGCAGCGCCTTGAAGAAGGCGTGGGTGAACAGGTGGAACATCGCCGCGCCATAGGCGCCGACGCCGGCGGCGAAGAACATGTAGCCGAGCTGGCTGCAGGTCGAATAGGCGATGACCCGCTTGATGTCCCACTGCGTCGTGCCGACGGTCGCGGCGAAGAAGCAGGTGGCGGCGCCGATGAAGGTGACGAAGGCCAGCGCGGCGGGGCTGGTCTCGAACATCGGCGAGAGGCGGCAGACCATGAAGACGCCGGCGGTGACCATGGTTGCCGCGTGAATCAGCGCGGAAACCGGGGTCGGGCCTTCCATCGCATCGGGAAGCCAGGTGTGCAGGCCGAGCTGCGCCGACTTGCCCATCGCGCCGATGAACAGCAGCACGCACAGCACCGTCATCGTGTCCCAACGGCCGCCGAGGAAGCCGATGGTGGTCCCCGCCATGCCCGGCGCGGCTTCGAGGATCGCCGGGATCGACACCGTGCCGAACACCACGAACGTGCCGAAGATCCCGAGCATGAAAGCGAGGTCGCCGACGCGGTTGACGACGAAGGCCTTGATGGCGGCGGCGTTGGCCGAGGGCTTGCGGAACCAGAAGCCGATGAGCAAGTACGAGGCGAGGCCGACGCCTTCCCAGCCGAAGAACATCTGCACGAGGTTGTCGGCCGTCACCAGCATCAGCATGGCGAAGGTGAACAGCGAGAGGTAGGCGAAGAACCGCGGCTGGTCCGGGTCCTCGGCCATGTAGCCCCAGCTATAGAGATGGACGAGCGCCGAAACGGTGGTGACGACCACCAGCATCACCGCGGTCAGCGTGTCGACGCGCAGCGCCCAGTCGAAGGTCATGGTGCCCGACTGCACCCATTGCAGCACCGGCACGACGTAGACCTCGGCGCTTCCCGACAGGAAGCTCAGGAAGATCGGCCAGGACAGGGCGCAGGAAACGAACAGCGCGCCCGTCGTCAGCGACTTGACGGCGGTGTTGCCCAGCTTGCGGTTGCCGAGCCCGCCGACGATCGCGGCGAGCAGCGGCAGGAAGACGATGAAGAGAATGCTGTTCACAAGCCTCTCCCAAACCGCTCGTGCTGAGCTTGTCGAAGTACGAGGGGTTTGCGCGCGGCCTTCGACAAGCTCAGGCTGAGCGGGGTTGAGGTACGGGACATGGTCATCCCTTCATCCGGTTGACGTCGTCGACCGCGATCGTGCCGCGGCCGCGGAAATAGATGACCAGGATCGCCAGCCCGATCGCCGCCTCGCCGGCTGCGACGGTCAGCACGAACATGGCGAAGACCTGCCCCGTGAGGTCCTGCAGGAAGGCGCTGAACGCGACGAGGTTGATGTTCACCGCCAGCAGGATGAGTTCGATGGCCATCAGGATGACGATGACGTTCTTCCGGTTGAGGAAGATGCCGAGCACGCCGAGCACGAACAGGATCGAGCTGACGACGACGTAGTGTTCGATGCCGATCACAGCTTGACCCCCTGGCCCACCTCGGGCTTGACGTTGACCGTCGCCTCCCCGGGACGGCGGGCGTTCTGGCGCGCGATGTTCTGGCCGCGCGTGCCGCCGCGCTGGCGGTGGGTCAGGACGATCGCGCCGACCATGGCGATCAGCAGGATCAGGCCCGCCGCCTCGAACAGGAACAGGTAGCGGCCATAGAGCAGCGCGCCGATCGCCTCGATGTTGCTCGCGCCCACCGGCGTCGCGGCCGAGCCGTCGGGCGTGCCGAGCTGGAGCGCGCCGGCGCGATAGGCGCCGATGCCCAGCACCATCTCGCAGGCAAGCACCACGGCGACCAGCATCCCCAGCGGGAAGTTGCGGATGAAGCCCGCCCGCAGCGCGGCGAAGTCGATGTCGAGCATCATCACAACGAAGAGGAACAGCACCGCGACCGCGCCCACGTAGACGATGACCAGCAGCATGGCGATGAACTCGGCGCCCACCAGCACCATCAGACCGGCGGCGTTGAAGAACGCCAGGATCAGCCAGAGCACGGAATGCACCGGGTTACGCGCCAGAATCGTGATCGCGCCCGAGGCGAGCACCAGCACAGCGAACAAATAGAAGGCGATTGTGTGGATCATGGTTGTGCCCCGTTGGCCCGGCGCCCTAGCGATAGGGCGCGTCGGCTTCAAGGTTCGCGGCGATCGCCCGCTCCCACTTGTCCCCGTTCGCGAGCAGCTTGGCCTTGTCGTAGAGCAGTTCCTCGCGCGTTTCGGTCGCGTATTCGAAGTTCGGCCCCTCGACGATGGCATCCACCGGGCAGGCTTCCTGGCAGAAGCCGCAGTAGATGCACTTGGTCATGTCGATGTCGTAGCGCGTGGTGCGCCGGCTGCCGTCCGCGCGCGGCTCGGCCTCGATGGTGATCGCCTGCGCCGGGCAGATCGCCTCGCACAGCTTGCACGCGATGCAGCGCTCCTCGCCGTTGGGATAGCGGCGCAGCGCGTGCTCGCCGCGGAAGCGGGGCGACAGCGGGTTCTTCTCGAACGGATAGTTGATCGTCGCCTTGGGCCTGAAGAAATACTTCAGGGTCAGCCAGTGCGCCGTGACGAACTCCCAGAGGGTGAACGTCTTGATGAGCTGGACGACGGTCATGCCGCGTACCTCGTAAGCATCAGATAGCCGCTCACCAGCACGACGAAGCCGAGCGAGAGGGGCAGAAACACCTTCCAGCCCAGCCGCATGAGCTGGTCGTAGCGGTAACGCGGGACGGTCGCCTTCACCCACGAGAAGACGAAGAAGAAGAACAGGATCTTGACGATCAGCCAGATCCAGCCCGGCACGTAGTAGAGCGGCGCCCAGTCCAGCGGCGGCAGGTAGCCGCCGAAGAACAGCACGGCGTTGAGCGCGCACATCAGCAGCACATTGGCGTATTCGCCCAGCCAGTAGAGCGCGAAGCTCATCGACGAGTATTCGGTCTGGTAGCCGGCGACCAGCTCGCTTTCCGCCTCGGTCAGGTCGAACGGCGTGCGCGCCGTCTCGGCCAGGCTCGAGATCAGGAACATCACCCACATCGGAAAGAGCAGCAGGTTGAAGAAGAAGCCGTTGACGATGCCAAGGCCATGCCCGCGCTGCGCCTCGACGATGCCCGAGAGGTTGAACGTCCCGGCCCAGAGCACGACGCAGATCAGGATGAAGCCGATCGAGACCTCGTACGAGATCATCTGCGCCGAGGCGCGCATGGCCGAGAAGAACGGATACTTCGAGTTCGAGGCCCAGCCCGCGATGATCACGCCATAGACGCCCAGCGAGCTGATCGCGAGGACGTAGAGCAGCCCGACGTTGATGTCCGCCAGCACCGCGCCCGAGTTGAACGGAATCACCGCCCAGGCCAGCAGCGCCACGGTGAAGGTGACGATCGGCGCGATCAGGAACAGCGCCTTGTTCGACGCCGAGGGAATGATGGTTTCCTGCAGGAACACCTTGAGGCCGTCGGCGAAGCTTTGCAGCAGGCCGAACGGGCCGACCACGTTGGGCCCGCGCCGCAGCGCCATGGCGGCCCAGATCTTGCGGTCGGCATAGATGATCATGGCGACACCCAGCATCAGCGGCAGCGCAATCAGCAGGATGCCGCAGATGGTGGCGACGAACCACGCCCAGTCGTGGTTCATGCCGAGAGACTGGAAGAAAGCGGTCATGCGGACACCCTCCCCCGGAAAGGGAGGATTTGCGAAGAAGTCATCATTCCGCCGCCTCCGCGAAGTCCTCGCCGTGGAGCAGTTCGGCCGAGCAGCGCTGCATCGTCGGGCTCGAACGGGCGATCGGGTTGGTCAGGTAGAAGTCCTTGATCGGATAGGCGAACGTGCCTTCCGCACTGGCGTTTTTGGCCTTGGGCAGCTTGCCGTAGTCGGCCAGCCCCTCGACGCCCAGCGCCGGCACTTCGGCGACCATCGCGGCGCGCAGTTCCTCGAAGCTGTCGAAGCCGACCGCGACGCCCAGCGCATCGGCCAGCGCGCGCAGGATGGTCCAGTCCTCGCGCGCGTCGCCGGGGGCGAAGACCGCCTTCTCGGAGAACTGCACGCGCCCTTCGGTGTTGACGTAAGTGCCGGCCTTCTCGGTATAGGCGGCGGCGGGCAGGATGATGTCCGCCGCGTGCGCGCCCCGGTCGCCGTGATGGCCGATATAGACCACGATCGAATCCGCGAACTTCGCGAAGTCCACCTCGTCCGCGCCCAGCGCCAGCAGCAGTTTGGGCTTGGCCGCGACCAGATCGGCGATGCCGCCCTTCTGCGCATAGCCCAGCATCAGCCCGCCCATCCGCGCGGCCGACAGGTGCAGCACGTTGAAGCCGTTCCAGGTGCTGCCGTCTTCGTTCGCGCGCACGAGATTGAACCGGTCGACCAGCCCCAGCCCCGCGCCCAGCGCGCCCTTGGCCAGCGCCGCGCCGCCCAGGATCACGGCGGGCCGCGCCGCGCCGGACAGCGCCTCGGCCACATGCGCCGGCAGGTTGCCCAGCACCGACAGGTCCTCGCCGAGGAACTCGCCGCCGAACGTGGTTTCCCACTCGGGGCCGATCAGGAACACCCGGGCGCCGTTCTTCACCGCCTTGCGCAGCCGTGCGTTCACCAGCGGCGCTTCCCAGCGCACGTTGCTGCCGACGATCAGGATGGCGTCGGCCGTCTCGATCCCCGAGAAGGTCGAGTTGAAGTTGACCGCGGCCAGGCTGGACACGTCGTAGTCCATGCCCGTCTGGCGGCCTTCGAGCAGGCCGGAGCCCAGCGCGCCGGCCAGCTTCTTCGCCGCGAACATCGTCTCACAGTCGAGAATGTCGCCGGCCACCGCCGCGACGCTCGCGCCCGGCTTCACCCTGGCCACGGCGGCGAAGGCTTCTTCCCAGGTGGCGGCGACGAGCTTGCCATTCTTGCGGATCCACGGACGGTCGAGGCGACCGCGCATCAGGCCGTCGACCTGGTAGCGGCCTTTGTCCGAGATCCACTCCTCGTTCACGTCGTCGTTGACGCGCGGCAGCACGCGCATGACCTCGCGGCCGCGGCTGTCGATGCGGATATTGGCGCCGCAGGCGTCGGACACGTCGATGCCCAGCGTCTTCTTCAGCTCCCAGGGCCGCGCCTCGAAGGCATAGGGCCGGCTGGTGAGCGCGCCGACCGGGCACAGGTCGATCACGTTGGCGCTCATCTCGTGCTTCGCGGCCCGTTCGAGATAGGTCGTGATCTGCATGTTCTCGCCGCGATAGAGCGCGCCGATCTCGTCCACGCCGGCGATCTCCTCGGAGAAGCGCACGCAGCGGGTGCAGTGGATGCAGCGGGTCATGATCGTCTTGATCAGCGGGCCCATGTACTTCTCTGTGACCGCGCGCTTGTTCTCCTCATAGCGCGAGGCGCCGCGACCGTAGGCGATCGCCTGATCCTGCAGGTCGCATTCGCCGCCCTGGTCGCAGATCGGGCAATCGAGCGGGTGGTTGATCAGGAGGAACTCCATTACCCCTTCGCGCGCCTTCTTCACCATCTCGCTGTCGGTGCGGATGGTCTGCCCATCGGCCGCCGGCAGCGCGCAGCTTGCCTGCGGCTTGGGCGGCCCGGGCGCGACCTCGACCAGGCACATGCGGCAGTTGCCGGCGATGCTCAGCCGCTCGTGATAGCAGAAGCGGGGGATTTCCTTGCCGGCCAGCTCGCAGGCCTGCAGGACGGTGGCGCCCTGCGGGACTTCGATCTCGACGCCGTCGACGGTGACTTTAGGCATTACTCAGCGGCCTCCCGCACGTTCTCGGCGATCCGGCGTTCCAGCTCGGGGCGGAAGTGGCGGATCAGGCCCTGGATCGGCCAGGCGGCGGCATCGCCCAGCGCGCAGATGGTGTGGCCTTCGACCTGCTTGGTCACCTGCTGCAGCATGTCGATCTCATCGACGTGCGCGTCGCCGGTGCGCAGGCGCTCCATCACGCGCCACATCCAGCCGGTGCCCTCACGGCACGGCGTGCACTGGCCGCAGGACTCGTGCTTGTAGAAATAGCTGATGCGGCTGATCGCGCGGACGATGTCGGTGGACTTGTCCATGACGATCGCGGCGGCGGTGCCGAGGCCCGAGCCGAGCGCCTTGAGTCCGTCGAAATCCATCGGCGCGTCCCAGATCTGCTCGGCCGGCACCAGCGGCACCGACGAGCCGCCGGGGATCACCGCCAGCAGGTTGTCGCGCCCGCCGCGGATGCCGCCGCAGTGCTTCTCGATCAGTTCGCCGAAGGGGATGCCCATCTCCTCCTCGACGACGCAGGGCCGGTTCACGTGGCCGCTGATCTGGAACAGCTTGGTGCCCTTGTTGTTCTCGCGCCCGAAGCTCGAGAACCAGGCCGCGCCGCGCCGCATGATGGTGGGCGAGACGGCGATCGATTCGACATTGTTCACCGTCGTCGGGCAGCCGTAGAGGCCGGCGCCGGCCGGGAACGGCGGCTTGAGCCGGGGCTGGCCCTTCTTGCCTTCCAGGCTCTCGATCAGCGCGGTTTCCTCGCCGCAGATATAGGCGCCCGCGCCGCGATGGACGAAAACGTCGAAGTCGTAGCCCGAGCCGGCGGCGTTCCTGCCGACCAGCCCGGCGTCATAGGCTTCCTGCACGGCGGCGAACAGCGTCTCGGCCTCGCGGATGAATTCGCCGCGAATGTAGATGTAGGCCGCGCGCGCGCCCATGGCGAAGCCGGCGACCAGCGCGCCCTCGATCAGCTTGTGCGGATCGTGGCGGATGATCTCGCGGTCCTTGCACGATCCGGGCTCGGATTCGTCGGCGTTGATGACGAGAAAGCCGGGCCGCGCGGGGTTCGGCTCCTTGGGCATGAACGACCACTTGAGGCCGGTCGGGAAGCCCGCGCCGCCGCGGCCGCGCAGGCCCGAGGCCTTGATCTCCTCGATGATCGCGTCGCGGCCCCTGGCGAGGATTGCCCTGGTGTCGTCCCAGTCGCCGCGCGCCTGCGCCGCCTTCAGGTTCCACGGCTGGTAGCCGTAGAGGTTGGTGAAGATGCGGTCCTTGTCAGCGAGACTCACAGGACGCCTCCATTCACAAACATCCGCTCACCCTGAGCGGGCGTGGGATACAGGCGAGCCATGGCTTACCACTCCCCCCGGTAGTCGTGGTTTTCCGAAACCATCGCCGTCAGCGTGGTCGGCCCGCCCACCGGCTCGACCGTGTGGCGGCCGGGCTCCTGCGTGCCCGCCTTCGGCTGGCGGCCGGCGGCCAGTTCGTCGAGCACATGGTCCAGCCGCTCGGCCGTCAGGTCCTCGTAGTTGTCGTCGTTGATCTGGACCATCGGCGCCGAGGCGCAACTGCCCATGCACTCCACCTCGGACAGCGTCCACAGACCGTCGTCGCTGGTGTGGCCCTTCTTCATGCCGCGCGCCTTGCAGGCGCTGATCAGGTCGTCCGAGCCGCGCAGCATGCACGGCGTCGTGCCGCAGACCTGCACGTGGAAGCGGCCCACGGGCACGAGGTTGTACATCGTGTAGAAAGTCGCGACTTCGACCACGCGGATGATCGGCATGTCGAGATAGCCCGCGACGTATTCCATCACCGGGATCGGCAGCCAGCCCTGCGTGCCGGTCTCCTCGCCGACCTGCCGCTGCGCATAATCGAGCAGCGCCATCACCGCCGAGCGCTGCCGCCTTTCGGGATAGCGGGCGATCGCCGCCTGGGCCTTCGTCTCCCACTCGGGCGTGAAGGCGAAGCCGCCCCAGCGCGCGCGCAGTTCGGGGGTATCGGGATCGATATAGCGATCAGCCATGGCCACCCCTCCGCTTCAGCCAGATGTCCTGGGTGAACAGGAACAGCTCGAAGCCGGCGATCGCGGCCGCCAGCATCGGCAGCATGGGCGAGGACCGGGCGCCCAGCCAGGGCGCGGCGAAGAAGGCGGCGACGAGCGCCAGCCCGGTGATCGCCGCCCACATGCGCAGGAGATCGAGGAGGGAAAGCTGCTTCAACGGACGAACTCCACGCGAGAGCACTTGCCGCCCTCGAAGCTGTAGATTGCGATGACTTCGAACGGATCGACCAGCGGCGAACCATCGGAAGCAGGACCCCGCGTCACGTATTCGCGGAACAGGACGTAATCGCCGATCTCCTGTCGCTCGCGGATCTCCGCCTTGTTCTCGGGCCAAGTGGCGAAAGCGGCGGCCAGCCCGCGGCGGGTGCCTTCCTTGCCCTCGCGCAGCACCGCCCCGCGATAGTTCGCCTCGCAGGCGTCGTCGGTCATGTACGAGACGTAGAGGTCCGCGTCCTGCGCGTTGTACGCGGCGATCATGGCCTCCGCGATGGCAAGATTGCTCACCGGTCGCACTCCCCGAACACCACGTCGATCGCGCCGAGGATGGCGGTCGCGTCGGGCAGCATGTGGCCCTTGCACATGAAATCCATCGCCTGCAGGTGGCTGAAGGCCGTCGGGCGGATCTTGCAGCGATAGGGCTTGTTGGTGCCGTCCGAGACCAGATAGACGCCGAATTCGCCCTTGGGGCTCTCGGTGGCGACGTAGACTTCGCCGGCCGGCACGTGGAAGCCTTCGGTGTAGAGCTTGAAGTGATGGATCAGCGCTTCCATCGACTGCTTCATCTCGCCGCGCTTGGGCGGCACCACCTTGCGGTCCTCCGAAGCGATCGGGCCTTCGGGCATCTCGGCCAGGCACTGCTTCATGATGCGGGCGGACTGGCGCACTTCCTCGACGCGAACCATGAAGCGGTCGTAGCAGTCGCTGCGCGTGCCGACCGGGATCTCGAAGTCCATGCGGGCATAGGCGTCGTAGGGCTGGCTCTTGCGCAGGTCCCACGGGATGCCGGCAGCGCGGATCATCGGGCCGGAGAAGCCCCAGGCGATCGCGTCCTCCTTCGAGACGACGGCGATGTCGACATTGCGCTGCTTGAAGATGCGGTTATCGATGACGAGGCTCATCGCGTCCTCGAACAGCCGCGGCAGGCGCGTGTCGAGCCAGTCGCCGATGTCGGTCAGGAGCTTGAGCGGCACGTCCTGGTGAACGCCGCCCGGACGGAACCAGGCCGAGTGCATCCGCGCGCCCGAGGCGCGCTCGAAGAAGTTGAGGCAGTCCTCGCGGATCTCGAACAGCCACAGGTTCGGTGTCATCGCGCCGACGTCCATGACGTGCGAGCCCATGTTGAGCATGTGGTTGCAGATGCGCGTCAGCTCGGCGAACAGCACGCGCAGGTATTGCGCGCGCAGCGGCACTTCCAGGTTCAGCAGCTTCTCGATGGCGAGCACGTAGGAATGCTCCATCGCCAGCGGCGAGCAATAGTCGAGCCGGTCGAAGTAGGGCAGCGCCTGCAGATAGGTCTTGTGCTCGATCAGCTTCTCGGTGCCGCGATGGAGCAGGCCGACGTGCGGGTCGATCCGCTCGATGATCTCGCCGTCCAGTTCCATCACCATGCGCAGCACGCCGTGCGCGGCCGGGTGCTGTGGGCCGAAGTTGATCGTGTAGTTGGTGATGACCTCGTCGCCGGTGGTCGGCGACGCTTCCAGCGTGAAACCGCTCATGCCTTATCCTCCGACTCAGAGTCCTCCGGCTTGGGGCGGCTCTCGGTCGCGGCCGGTGCATCGGGCGCCTTGCCATCGTCCTTGGTGGCGGGCGCGCCGGCGCTCTGCTTGTCGGCGGCCTGCGCGTTCGCCTTGTCGCCGGCCCCGGTCTGGCTCGGCTTCTCGGTCGTCTGGGGCTGCGCGACCGGCGGGGTACCCGCCTTCTCGTCGCCGGGCAGCACGTAGTCGGCGCCTTCCCAGGGGCTCATGAAGTCGAAGCTGCGCAAGTCCTGCGCAAGCTGCACCGGCTCGTAGACGACGCGCTTGTCCTCCTCGGAATAGCGCAGCTCGACATAGCCGGTCAGCGGGAAGTCCTTGCGGAAGGGATGCCCCTCGAAGCCGTAGTCGGTGAGGATGCGGCGCAAGTCCTGGTTGCCGGCGAAGATCACGCCGTAAAGGTCGAACACCTCGCGCTCGAGCCAGCCGGCGACCGGCCAGAGCGTGGTGACGGTCGGCACCGGCGTATTCTCGGCAGCCGTGACTTTCACCAGGATGCGGTGGTTGCGCGTCAGCGAAAGCAGCATGTAGACCACTTCGAACCGCTCGGCCCGGCTCGGGTAGTCGACCCCGGCGATCTCCATGAGCTGCTGGTATTCGTGCTCGTCGCGCAGCAGGCGCAGCGCATCCTCGATGCGGTCGCGCGCGACCGTGATGACGATCTCGCCGTATTCCTCCCTGGCGGCGACGATCATGCCGCCGAGCGCGCCGGTCAGCCGGTCGAGCACGCCTTCGTTGGAGGCGGTCCTGGGTGCGGGGTGGAGAACGGTCATACCTGGCCCCTCCCGTCGCGCGTGGCCTTCGACACGCTCAGGCGGAGCGGGGTCTGGAGATTGGGCCGGCACAACGTCCGCTCATCCTGAGCTTGTCGAAGGATCATCGCTCGACCGTCCCCACGCGGCGAATCTTCCGCTGCAGCTGCATCACGCCGTAAAGCAGCGCCTCGGCCGTGGGCGGGCAGCCGGGGACGTAGATGTCCACCGGTACGATCCGGTCGCAGCCGCGCACGACGCTGTAGCTGTAGTGGTAATAGCCGCCGCCGTTGGCGCACGAGCCCATCGAGATGACGTACTTGGGGTCCGACATCTGGTCGTAGACCTTGCGCAGCGCCGGGGCCATCTTGTTGCACAGCGTGCCGGCGACGATCATCACGTCCGACTGGCGCGGGGACGCGCGCGGGGCGACGCCGAAGCGCTCCATGTCGTAGCGCGGCATGTTGACGTGGATCATCTCGACCGCGCAGCAGGCGAGGCCGAAGGTCATCCACCACAGCGAGCCGGTGCGGGCCCACTGGAACAGTTCCTCGGTCGAAGTGACGAGGAAGCCCTTGTCGGAAACCTCCTGGTTGAGGTCCTTGAAGAAGGCCTGGTCCGGCGGTGTGACCGCGCCGGCCTGCGGGGGTGTCACGAGCGTGCTCATTCCCAATCCAGAGCTCCCTTCTTCCACGCGTAGGCAAGCCCGACGGCCAGCTCGCCGAGGAAGATCATCATGGTGATCCAGCCGGGCCAGCCGGTCATGTCGAGCGACACGGCCCAGGGGAACAGGAACGCCGCCTCGAGGTCGAAGATGATGAACAGGATCGCGACTAGGTAGAAGCGCACGTCGAACTGGCTGCGCGGGTCTTCGAACGCGGGAAAGCCGCATTCGTACTCGCTGAGCTTCTCGGCGTTCGGATTGTGCGCGCCGGTCAGCCGGGCCACGCCCATCGGCAGGAAGACGAAGGCCGCCGACAGCCCGAGCGCGATGATCAGGAAGATCAGGATCGGCAGATATTGGGAGAGATCGACCACTGTCTGACTCGGTTGCGAAATTGATTGATGCGCGCCCTAGTCCGGCCATCGGCAAGGTGCAAGGGCGCGGTTGCACGCTGCCGACACCTTAATCCATCACGGAAGGCGGGGCCATCGGCGACTCAGGCCGGGCCGAGGCTTACCCTGCCGCCGGCGTGGCGCACCAGCCGGCCGGCGATCTCCAGTTCCAGCAGCGCGAGCTGCACCGCCGCCGCGCTCTCGCCGCTCTGGCGGATAAGCTCGTCGACGCCGACCGGCGCGCTCGTCAGCAGGCCGGCGACGTCGGCCGGCTCGTCCGCCACCTCGGGCCCCGCCGACGGCGCCGCCGCCGCCTCGCGAAAGGTGGAACGCGGCGCACCGTCGAAGCCGGTCAGCAGCTCGATCACGTCCTCGGGCGTCTGCACCAGCACCGCCCCGTCGCGGATCAACTGGTTGCAGCCATGCGCCCGGCTGTCGAGCGGCGAGCCGGGGATCGCCATGATCTCGCGGCCGAACTCGGCGGCCAGCCGGGCGGTGATCAGCGAGCCCGAGCGGGGCGCCGCCTCGACCACCAGCGTTCCCGCCGCGAGCCCGGCGATGATGCGGTTGCGCGAAGGGAAATGCCGCGCCAACGGCTCGGTGCCGGGCGACTGCTCGGCGACGAGCAGGCCCTGTTCGGCGATCTGCGCCTGCAGTTCGCCATGCTCGGGGGGATAGGCGATGTCGATGCCGCTGGCGATGACGCCGATCGTTCCGCCGGCCAGCGCTCCGCGATGCGCGGCTCCGTCGATGCCGCGCGCGAGGCCCGAGACGACGACGAATCCCGCCTCGGCCAACGCGCCCGCGAAATCGCGCGCCAGCTTCACCGCCGCGGCCGAGGCGTTGCGCGCGCCGACCACGGCCACCGCCGGCCGCGACGCCAGCGCCGCATCGCCGCGCACGGTCAGGATCGGCGGGCCGCCCTCGACTTGCGCCAGCAGCGGCGGATAATCGGGAAAGTCGTGGAACAGATAGCGCGCGCCGGCCCGCTTCACCGCGGCGACCTCATCCTCGATCCGTCCGGCCGGCGCGGGTCGGTAGCGCCCGCCGCCGCGCGCGGCGAGATCGGGCAGCGCCGCCAGCGCGCTCGCGGCATCGCCGAAACGGCGCAGGAGCTGGCGATAGGTGACGGGGCCGACATTGGGCGAGCGCAGCAGGCGGATGCGGGCGAAGGCTTCGTCCCGACCCAGCCCTGCGCGCGGCACGTTCACGAGGCCGCGCTGCTCCCGACCCGAGGCTCGGTCCCGGCGCGCAGCCGGGCGATGTTGGCGCGGTGGAGCCAGAGCACCAGCACGGCCAGCACGGCGAGGACCGGCGCCAGCCCCGCATGACCCGTCGCCAGCGCGGCGAGCGGCGCGACCACGGCCGCGCTCATCCCGCCCAGCGAGGAGATGCGCGTCACCGCCAGCACGCCGAGCCAGGTGACGGCATAAGCAAGCCCGATCGGCCAGGCGAGGCCGAGCGAGATGCCCATCAGCGTCGCCACGCCCTTGCCGCCCCGGAACCGCAGCCAGACGGGAAAGCAGTGCCCCAGCACCGCGCCGAGCGCGGCGAGGGAGACCGCCTCGGGCCAGAAGCGCCAGGCCAGCAGCACCGCCGCCAGCCCCTTGCCCATGTCGAGCAGCAGCGTCGCCGCGGCCAGCCCCTTGCGCCCGGTGCGCAGCACGTTCGTCGCGCCGATGTTGCCCGATCCGATGGCGCGCAGGTCCCCCGCCCCGGTGAGGCGCGTCAGGATCAGCCCGAACGGGATCGAGCCGAAGGCATATCCGAAAAGCGATGCGAGGCCCCACTCCATGATCGCCGCCATAACGGCGCGATCGGGGCTTGTCGAAGCAAAGTGCATCCGCCGCCCCTTCTCTTTTTTCCCGCTCGGACTAGAAGGGGCGGCGCACCCATGACCGATCCCGCCGCGCCCATCCTGCTGTTCGATTCCGGCGTCGGCGGCCTCACCGTCCTCGCCGAGCTGCGCAAGCTGCTGCCCGACGCGCCGGTAATCTACGCGGCCGACAACGCCGGCCTGCCCTATGGCACCAAGACGGAGGCGCAGATCGCGGCGCGTGTCTCCGGCCTGCTCGGGCGGATGACCGAGCGCTTCCGCCCGCGCCTCGTCTGCATCGCCTGCAACACCGCCTCGACGATCGCGTTGGGCATGGTGCGCGACGTGCTGGAGATCCCCATCGTCGGCACCGTCCCGGCGATCAAGCCGGCCGCGGCCATGACCCGCACCGGCACGATCGGCCTGCTCGGCACCGAGGCGACGATCCGCCAGGCCTACGTCGACCGGCTGGAGCACGAATTCGCCCGCGACCGCCGCCTGCTGCGCTTCGGCGCGCCCGAACTGGTGGCGGCGGCCGAGCAGAAGCTGCGCGGCGGCGCGGTCGATCCCGCCGTGTTCGACCGCGCCGCCGCCGGCCTGCGCCGCCAGCCGGGCGGCGCGGAGATCGACATCGTCGTCCTCGCCTGCACCCACTTCCCGCTGGTCGAGGCCGAGCTTGGCCGTGCGTTCGGCCCCGGCGTGCGCTTCGTCCACGGCGCCCAGGGCATCGCCCGGCGCATCGCCCACCTGACCGAAGGACAGCTCTTCGCGCGGACCGCCCCGGATTTCGCGCTCTTCACCCGCGACGACGCGGACGTCGCCGCGCTGGCCCCGGCTCTGCGGGATTACAGATTATTACGTATAGAAATTCTATGACCCAGGGTGGATCAAGCCGCTGGCAAAGAGTCCGCGCTTGGGGTAAGGAGCGTCCCGGGACGGCTGGTTTCGCAGGATCGGTTTTTGTGAATTACGACAAGATTTTCGACCAGGCCATCGAACGCCTGCATGAAGAAGGGCGCTATCGCGTCTTCATCGACATCCTCCGCAACAAGGGCGCCTTCCCCAACGCACGCTGCTTTGCCGGACACAACGGGCCGATGCCAATCACCGTGTGGTGCTCGAACGACTACCTCGCGATGGGGCAGCATCCCAAGGTCGTCGCCGCGATGGAAGAGGCGCTGCACAACGTCGGCGCCGGCTCTGGCGGCACGCGCAACATCGGCGGCAACACGCACTACCACATCGAGCTTGAGCGCGAGCTGGCCGACCTTCACGGCAAGGAAGGCGCGCTGCTGTTCACCTCGGGCTACGTATCGAACGACGCGACGCTGTCCACGCTGGCCAAGATCCTGCCCGGCTGCGTCATCTTCTCGGACGAGCTGAACCATGCCAGCATGATCGCCGGCATCCGCAACTCGGGCGCCGAGAAGAAGGTCTTTCGCCACAACGACGTCGAGCACCTGGAACAGCTCCTCGCCGAGACCGATCCCGCGCTGCCCAAGCTGATCGCGTTCGAAAGCGTCTATTCGATGGACGGCGACATCGCGCCGATCCACGCGATCTGCGACCTGGCCGACAAGTACAACGCGCTTACCTATATCGACGAGGTCCACGCCGTCGGCATGTACGGCCCGCGCGGCGGCGGCATCACCGACCGCGACGAGGCGGCGCACCGCATCACCATCATCGAGGGCACGCTGGGCAAGGCCTTCGGCGTGATGGGCGGCTACATCGCGGCCGAGAGCAAGATCATCGACGTGATGCGCTCCTACGCCCCGGGCTTCATCTTCACCACCTCGCTCTCGCCGGTGCTGGTCGCCGGCGTGCTCGCCTCGGTGCGTCACCTCAAGGCGTCGAGCGTGGAGCGCGAGGGCCAGCACTACGCCGCGGCGATGCTCAAGCGGATGTTCGCGGAAGCGGGGCTGCCGGTCATGCCTTCGGTCACGCACATCGTGCCGCTGATGGTCGGCGATCCGGTCAAGGCCAAGAAGATCAGCGACATCCTGCTCGCCGAATACGGCGTCTACGTCCAGCCGATCAACTTCCCCACCGTCCCGCGCGGCACCGAGCGCCTGCGCTTCACCCCGGGGCCCGCGCACACCGAAGAGATGATGCACGACCTTACCACCGCGCTGGTCGAGATCTGGGAACGGCTGGACATGGAACGCGCCCAGGCGGCGTGATCGCCGGACCCGGGGCGATGCGGGGAATCCCCCGCGATCATGCCCATTTGCAAATTTGCAAACGCGGCGGATTCGGGTGGGGAGCGGACTCCCCTCCGCTCATCCCGACCCCGCTCGGCCTGAGCCCGTCGAAGGCCACGCGCCGACGCCAGGAACTGGGCTATGATGTTGTTTTGCCTGTCAGCTCCAGCGATCGCCATTGACGCAAGGGCGCAGCACACGAGGCCAGCCGTAGCGGGTGGCCTTCGACGGGCTCAGGCCGAGCGGGGTCGGGTGCGTACTGCGACCCCGGTTCCCCCCGCCTCCGCAAAGGCGGGGCATGTCCGTTGCCGCGCGATCCGCCCCTATTCGCCGGGTGCCAACCCGAGCTGGGCCTCGTACTTGTCGTGGAAGCCGCGGATGACCGATTCCTGATAGGCGGAATAGATCACGTAAGGCGGTTCCTTGAACTTCACGCCCTCATGCGTCTGCGGCACGTTGCCGCAATCCTGGTCGAAGATGCGGGCCAGCGTGCCGAGTTCCTCGGCATCGACCCAGGGCTGGTCGGCATCCAGCATGTGCAGCTTGGCGGCGGGCGGCTTGGGCTTGCCCTCGGGCCAGGGCGCGAGGAGCATCGCTTCCATCAGGCATTCGTTGGGATCGTCGCCGATCGGCCGGAAGCGATAGACGATCCGCGCCCAGCCGCCCCAGGGGCTGAAATTGGGGAACAGGTTGTTGAAGGTCTGCTCGACAAGCTCGGCGTCGCAATACTGCTCGACTTCGTCGCCGATCAGCCCTTTCAGATAATCGCGGTTGAAATCCGCCATCTTGCGGTAGATTTCCAGCACCTTCTCGGGCGAGACCGCGATGCCGCGATGCGGGCTGGACCCGCCGGCCGCGGCGTGGCCCAGCCGGCCCCAGTTGCCGAACACGTCATAGCGGGTGTCGGCCAGGTCGCCGCCGAACAGCATGAGCTGCGGGTGCGTGGTGATGATGTGATAGGCTTCGAGGAAGGCCTCCATGATCAGCTTCCAGTTGGCCTTGATGACCTTGCCGACGTGGGCCTGCTTGTAGCGGTTCTCCAGCTTGAACTTGCGATAGTGCTCGATCATCTCCGGCCCGGCGTATTCCTCGAAGGAGATCGCCTCGGGATCGGGGTTGATGAAAACGAAGCCGCCCCACAGCGCGACTTTCGCCTGCCGCAGCCGGCTCACCTCTTCGCGGATGCCGGGAAAATCCCACTCGGCGGTCAGATCCCTGATCTCGCCCTCGATGCCCCAGCTCCAGCCGTGATAGGGGCAGCGGAACACGCTGGCGCGCTCGCCATCGTGATCGCACAGCTTGCGCCCGCGATGGAGGCAGGCGTTGACGTGGGCCTTGACCTCGTCCTCGCCGGTGCGGACAACGATGTATTCGAGGTGCGCCACCTTGTAGACGATGTAGTCGCCCACGTTGGGAATGTCGTCCAGCCGGCAGGCCATCTGCCAGACCTTCTTCCACAGCCGCTCGACTTCCAGGTCGTGGTACTTCTTCTCGAAGAAGCGGGCGACGTTCACCTTCTTCGGGCCGCCGGGATAGGGCGCGCTCTTCTTGTAGACCTCGGGGACCAGTTCCGCCTTGCGATCGTTGTCGAGGAAGAAGTCTTGCGGCAGGAACGCGGCGGAGCGGCGGCCGTCGGCCGTCTCCTTGCCCGGATCGCCGACATAGGGCGCGATGATCAGTTCCGGCTGGCCGCCCTCCTTGCTCGCACCGCCGCGACTGGGCGGCAGGCTGGTCTGCACCCCGGTGTCGGGATCGACGACGGGCAGGAAATTCCAGATGATGTCCTTGTCGGGCGGCAAAGTCGGCCCGCCGATGAAGCGCAGGTAATGCAGGTCCGCCTGCGTCAGATCGCCCTCGACGAAGGCGCCGTCCCATCGGAACAGGCCGGACTTGCCCTTGCTCTTGTCCTCGACGCGGACGAAGCCGCCCTCCAGTTCCTGATAAACGGCACCGCTGATCGGGTGGGGCAGGCAGCGCATGTGTTTCGTATCCTCTCGTCGCTCGACGACAAGGATACCGGGCGCGCCGCGCGGCGGGATTGACGGAGATCAAAACCCGCCCGACTTTCCTACGAGCTTGTCGGAAACTGACGCAGGGCGCCGTCCCGGGTTCGACCCGGGATGGCTTCCATCAGCGCAGGCTCACCACGTTGTCCGACTGACGCGGATCGCGGCGGCCCATGTAGAGGCTCGACATCGGCTCGTCCGAAACCTCCACCGCGGCGCCCTGGCCGAAACCGTTGAAGCCGGTGCGCATGGCCGCGCCATAGGCGCCCAGCATGCCGATCTCGATGTAATCGCCCGCCGCGATGTCCGCCGGCAACGGAAACGGGCCCTCCATGTAGTCGGCATCGTCGCAGGTCGGGCCGTAGAACGAGAAGCCTTCGACGGCCTCGCCCTGCACCGGCGCCAGCGAGCGGACGGGAAAGCGCCAGCCCAGGTGCGCCGCATCGAACAGCGCGCCGTAGGCGCCGTCGTTGATGTACAGCTCATTGCCGCGACGCTTCTCGACGCGCACGATCAGCGAGTTGTATTCGGCGCAGAGCGCCCGCCCCGGCTCGCACCACAGCTCCGACGAGTAGGACACCGGCAGCGATTCGGCGGCGCGGTGGATCACGCTGAAATAATCCTCCAGCGGCGGCGGTTCCATGCCCGGATAGATCGAGGGGAAGCCCCCGCCCACGTCGATGATATCGACCGTGACCGAAGCATCGACGATCGCCGCGCGCACGCGCTCCAGCGCCTGGACATAGGCGAACGGCGTCATCGCCTGACTGCCGACGTGGAAACACACGCCAAGCCAGTCCGCCACCTGGCGAGTCGCCTGGAGCAGCGGGGCGGCGTCGGCAAGGTCGATGCCGAACTTGGAGGCAAGGCTCAGTTCCGAATATTCGGAACTGACGCGCAGGCGCACGCAGAGCTTGAGATCGGTGGCCGCCTCACCGGCCTCGTCGGCGGTGGCGGCGGCGATCTTCGCCAGTTCCTCGTGCGAATCGAGGCTGAACGTGCGCACGCCGTGGACCTTGTAGGCCTCGGCGATGGCGGCCGCCGGCTTGACCGGGTGCATGAAGCACAACTCGGCCCCCGGCAGCACCGCGCGCACCAGCCGCACCTCGGCGATTGAGGCGACGTCGAAGTGCGTCACGCCGGAATCCCAGAGCACGCGCAGCAGATCAGGCGAAGGATTGGCCTTCACCGCATAGAGCGCCTTGCCCGGGAACTTCTCGACGAAGAAACGGGCCGCGCGCGCCGCTGCATGCGGGCGGTTGAGAATGACCGGTTCGTCGGGCGCGAGTACGCGCGCTACAGCCGATGCGTCGTGATGGATGTGCAACTCAAGGGACCCCCAAACGAAAAGTGGAACAAGGCTGCCTTGCGGTTTGGAAGTCCCCATGGGGCAGCGGGGGGTCGATATAGGGACGATGCAGCGAGTTGCAAGAAAAAATACACGCCCGAAACCGGCGGAAATCCGCCGGTTTTCCGGGACGGCCGGCGCGTCGGGAACGGCACCGCGAAACGACTCGGCCTCCGGCGGCCCCGCTGTCTGCCAATCCCTCGCCCTGCACCCGTTCCGCAAGGCTGCGGAAGGGGCGCAAGACGATCCGGTTTACGCCGTCTCGAACGCCTCGGGCGGAAGCGCCATCATCGCTTCGGCTCCCGCCTCGATCTTGCGCCGCAGCGCCCCGGCGTCGGGCAGGAAGCGCTCGGCGAAGTAGCGCGCGGTGGTCAGCTTGGCTTCGTAGAACGCCTTGTCCGACGCCCCCGCCGCCAGCGCCGCGGCCGCCGTCCGGGCCATGCGCAGCCACATCAGCCCCAGCGCGACGATGCCGGCGATGTGCATATAGGGCGTCGCTCCCGCGCCGGCGTTGTTCGGATTGGCCATGGCGTTCTGCAGGAACCACATCGTCACCGCCTTCAACTCGCCATTGGCTTTTTCGAGACGGGTGGCGAAATCGGCCAGCCCGGCATCGTCCTTCGCCGCCGCGCATTCGCCGTCGACCAGCGCGAAGAAGGCCTGGATCGCCCGGCCGCCACCCGCCGCCAGCTTGCGGCCGACGAGGTCCATCGCCTGGACGCCGTTCGCGCCCTCGTAGATCATGGCGATGCGGGCATCGCGGACGAACTGTTCCATGCCGTTTTCGGCGATGTAGCCGTGCCCGCCCCAGATCTGCTGCATGTCGACCGCGGTGGCGAAGCCCCGGTCGGTACCGTAGCCCTTGACGACCGGGGTAAGCAGCCCGACGAGATCGTCCGCCTTCTGCCGCTCCTCCTCCGACGGATCGCGATGGCCGATATCCACCAGCAGCCCGCACCACAGCGCCAGCGCGCGCATGCCCTCGGTGAAGGCCTTGGCGTCCATCAGCATCCGGCGCACGTCGGGATGGACCAGCAGCGGATCGGCCTTTTCCTGCGGTTCGGCCGGGCCGGTGAGCGCCCTGCCCTGACGCCGCTCGCGCGCATAGCGGGCGCCGTTCTGATAGGCCGCATCCGCCTGCGCCAGCCCCTGGATGCCGACGCCGAGCCGCGCCGCGTTCATCATGATGAACATGGCGGCGAGGCCCTTGTTCTCCTCGCCGACCAGCCAGCCCGTCGCGCCGTCGTAGTTCATCACGCAGGTGGCGTTGGCGTGGATGCCCATCTTGCGCTCGATCGCCCCGCACGAGACCGCGTTGCGCGCGCCCAGCGAGCCGTCGTCGTTCACCAGCACCTTGGGCACGACGAAAAGCGAGATGCCCTTGGTCCCCTCTGGCGCATCGGGCGTGCGCGCCAACACCAGGTGGATGATGTTGTCGGTAAGGTCGTGCTCGCCGGCCGAGATGAAAATCTTGGTGCCGGTGACGGCATAGCTGCCGTCGCCGCGCGGCTCCGCCCGCGTGCGGATAAGGCCGAGATCGGTGCCGCACTGCGGCTCGGTCAGGTTCATGGTCCCCAGCCACTCGTTGGCGACCATCCGGGGCAGGTATTTCCGCTGCAGTTCCGGCGATCCCCTGGCGATCAGGGCCGCGACCGCGCCATCGGTCAGCCCGGGATACATGGCGAAGGCCTGGTTCGCCGCCGACATGAACTCGTTCACCGCGAAGCCCAGGACCTCGGGCATGCCCTGCCCGCCGAACTCGGCCGGCGCGGACAGCGTGCCCCAGCCCGCCTCGCGGAACGCCGCGTGCGCCGCCTTGAAGCCATCGGGCGTAGTGACGGTACCGTCAGCCTGGCGGGTGCAGCCCTGCGTGTCGCCGCTGGCGTTGAGCGGGGCGAGGACTTCGGCGGCGAAGCGGCCTGATTCCTCGATCACCGCATCGACGATGTCGGCGGTCACGCTTTCGAAGCCGGGGAGACCGCTATAGCTCTCGATCTTCAGGACTTCGTTGATGATGAAACGCGAATCGCGCGTCGGGGCCTTGTAGCTCGGCATGCCTGTCCTTTCCTGACTGCGTCACGCAGCGATGCGTACCAGACTATCGCCCTCGAGCCTGCGGTAGAAGCAGGTCGTGGCGCCGGTGTGGCAGGCGGGTCCTTCGGGCCTCACCTGCATGACCAGCGCGTCCTGGTCGCAATCGACGCGAATCTCCTCGACGCGCAGGAAATGGCCCGAGGTCTCGCCCTTGAGCCAGAGCCGGCCGCGCGAGCGCGAATGGAAGTGAGCCAGCCCCGTCTCGCGCGTTTTCGCCAGCGCCTCGGCGTCCATGAAGGCGACCATCAGGATCTCGCGCGTGGCGGCATCGACCGCGATCGCGGTCAGCAGGCCCTGCGCGTCGAAGCGCGGCAGGAAGGCGCTGCCCTGTTCGCGATCGGCAGCAGCGGTATTCGACATAAGGGAACCATCCTCGCGGACGCCGGGATGGCGACCATTTGTTGCACGATAACCACAGACCCGGACCAAAATCCATCAGTGAGGGCAAACGGGCTTTCAATTCGGGCCGTTTGCGGGAAACAAGGGCACGCAAGCCGCAAAGGACTGCAAAACCGGAATACGGTGCTGTATTGTAAGCGCCATGGTTCGGGGAAAATGGCCAACGCCCGCGCAAGCCTGGGCGAGCCGAAATGAGGGATCGGGCGAGACGGTCATAGGGGGTGACCGGCGCACTGCGAAAGCAGCGTCCTGCAGTTTCGTCACGAGGACGCCCGGGGCTTCGGCCTCGGGCGTTTCCGTTTGTTTGGTCCACTTTGCGTGGAAGCGGCACCGCAACTTCAGGCGGTGGGCAGCGCCTCGTCGAGCACGCGGGCGAAGCAGGCGACGACCACCCGCTCGGCCCCGGCGCGCTTGAGCGCGGCGACGCAGGCCGCGCTGGTCGCGCCGCTGGTGAGCACGTCGTCGACCAGCACCACCCGGGCGCCGCGCAATTGGCCAGCACGTTTGCGATTGATGCCGATCGCGCCCGACAGCGCACGCGCCCGCGCCTTGCGCCCCAGCCCGCCCAGCGCCGGCGTGGCCTTGCGCCGTTCGAGCATGTCCACCGCCAGCGTCGCGCCGCGGGCCCGCGCGATCTCGCGTCCCAGCAGCGCCGCCTGGTTGAAGCCGCGCCGCCACAGCCGCCAGCGGTGCAGCGGCACCGGCACGACGAGCCAGTCCGGCCCGGCCGCATCCAGCCCGACTGCATCCAGTCTGGCCGCCATCAGCCGCGCCATCATCGGCGCGAGCGCGATGCGCTGGCCGTGCTTGAAGGCGAGCACGAGGCGGCGCGATGCCTGGTTGTAGAGCGTGCCCGCCGCGATGCCGTCATGCCGCGGCGGCTCGGCCATGCAGGGCGCGCAGACCGCGCCCGCCGCCACGGTGTCGCCCAGCGGCCGCTGACAAAGCGCGCAGGCAGGCTCGCCGGGAATGACCAGTTCGCTCCAGCACGCGGCGCACAGCCCCGTCTGCGCCGAAAGTCCCGCCCCGCAGAGCGGACAGCGCGGCGGAAACACGAGGTCGATCAGCGGCGCGAGGGTTCGGGCAAGCGGCATGACGTCACGCTAATGCTTCCGTCGTCCCGGCGAAAGCATGTCCTGAGCCGGGCGAAGGCCGGGACCGCTGGCGACTCCCCGCGACATCGCCTAGAGCCCAGCCGGCCCGGCTTTCGCCGGGGACGATGAAGGATCGCATGGCCGCCGCACCCCCTCCCCGGATCTTCGCGCCCGCCCGCCGGCTTGCCGTGCGCCGCCGGATGCTGGCGGCGCAGGCCATGCCCGACGCGCCGCGCTACCTGATGGCCGACATGGTCGAGGATGTGCTGGATCGCCTCTCGTTCCTGCGAATCGATCCGGGGCGGGCGCTGGTGATCGGCGACTGGACGGGCATGCTCGCCGTCGGCCTGGGGCCGGGCGCCGTCGCGGCCGAGCCCGCCGCCGGGTTCGACGAGGAACGCCCCTTCCCCATGAGCGGCTTCGACCTGATCGCCAGCCTGGGCACGCTCGACACGGTCAACGACCTGCCCGGCGCGCTGATCCACATCCGCAACGCGCTGGCGCCGGGGGGCCTGATGATCGCCAGCTTCCCCGGCGCGGGCAGCCTGCCGGTGCTGCGCGCGGCGATGTTCGCGGCCGACGGCGACCGGCCGGCGCCGCGCATCCACCCGCAAGTCGACGTCCGCGCCGGCGGGCAGCTACTCCAGCGCGCGGGCTTCGCCGATCCGGTGATCGACAGCCGCTCGCTCGACGTCCGCTTCGGCTCGCTCGACCGGCTGGCCGACGACCTCAGGGCGCAGGGGCTGAGCAACACGCTGGCGCGGCCGGGGCCACCGCTCGGCAAAGCTGCGCTGGCGCGGGCAAGAGAGACTTTCGCGGCCGCCGGCGAGGATGGCCGAATCACGGAGCGGTTCGAGATTCTGACGCTAAGCGGCTGGAAAAAATAGACGAACGTAGCGCGCGTGCTTCGACAGGCTCAGCACGAGCGGGGTGGTTGATCCCCCCGCTCGCGCCAACCCCGCTCGTGCCGAACTTGTCGCAGGGCGCGCGCCCTCAGCCCAGCACCGCCTGCGCCGCCGCGAGCCGCGCGATCGGTACGCGGTAGGGCGAGGCGCTGACGTAATCGAGCCCCTGCGCCTCGCAGAAGGCGATGCTCGCCGGGTCGCCGCCATGCTCGCCGCAGATGCCGAGCTTGATATCGGGCCGCACCGCCCGGCCGCGCTCGGCCGCGAGCGCGACGAGCTGGCCGACGCCGTCGACGTCGAGGCTGACGAAGGGATCGCGCGGATAGATGCCCTGTTCGACGTAGGGCCCGAGGAAACGCGCCGCATCATCCCTCGAAACGCCCAGAGTAGTCTGCGTCAGATCATTGGTTCCGAACGAGAAGAACCGTGCCTCCTGCGCGATCTCGCCAGCCATCAGCGCGGCCCGCGGCAGCTCGATCATCGTGCCCACGAGGTATTCCAGCGTGCGCCCCTGCTCGGCGAAGACCTGCGCGGCCACCCGGTCGACCAGCCCCCGCAGGATTTCCAGTTCGCGCTTTGTCGCCACCAGCGGGATCATCACCTCGGGCACCACCGCTTCCCCGCTCGCCGCAGCGACCTCGCAGGCCGCCTCGAAGATGGCGCGGGCCTGCATCTCATAGATCTCGGGGAACGTGATGCCGAGCCGGCAGCCGCGATGGCCCAGCATCGGGTTGAACTCGTGCAGCTCGCCCGCGCGACGCCTGAGCGTGTCGACGCCGATGCCGATCGCCTCGGACAGCTCCGCGAACTCGGTATCGCCGTGCGGCAGGAACTCGTGCAGCGGCGGGTCGAGCAGGCGGATGGTCACGGGCAGCCCGGCCATTGCCTCGAAGATCGCGCGGAAGTCCGCGCGCTGCTCGGGCAGCAGCTTGGCGAGCGCGGCGCGGCGGCCGGCCTCGTCCTCGGCAAGGATCATCTGGCGCACGGCCGAGATGCGGCCGGCATCGAAGAACATATGCTCGGTGCGGCACAGGCCGACGCCCTCGGCGCCGAACTGGCGCGCCATGCGGCAATCGGCCGGCGTCTCGGCGTTGGCGCGCACCTTCATGCGCCGGTGCCGGTCGGCCCAGCCCATCAGCGTGCCGAAATCGCCGACCAGCTCGGGTTCGATCGTCGGCACCTCGCCCGCCATGATGTCGCCCGAAGCGCCGTCGAGCGTGATGACGTCGCCTTCCTTCAGATCGCGGCTGCCGATCTTGAGCGTCCGCGTGCCCATGTCGATCGAGATGCCCGACGCACCCGAAACGCAGGGGCGCCCCATGCCGCGCGCCACCACCGCGGCGTGGCTGGTCATGCCGCCGCGCGCGGTGAGCACGCCCTTGGCCGCGTGCATGCCGTGGATGTCCTCCGGGCTCGTCTCGACGCGGACGAGAATCACCGCCTCGCCCCGCTCGGCGCGGCGCTCGGCGGTATCGGCGTCGAGCACGATCGCGCCCGAGGCGGCGCCGGGGCTCGCCGGCAGGCCCTTGCCCAGCACATCGCGCTCCGCGTCAGGGTCGAGCGTGGGATGCAGGAGCTGGTCGAGCGCCATCGGGTCGATGCGGCGGATCGCGGTCGCCTCGTCGATCAGCCCCTCGCCGACCATCTCGACCGCCATCTTGAGCGCCGCCCTGGCGGTGCGCTTGCCGTTGCGCGTCTGCAGCATCCACAGCTTGCCGCGCTCGACGGTGAACTCGATGTCCTGCATGTCCTTGTAGTGATGCTCGAGCAGGTCGAAGACGCGGGCCAGCTCGCCATAGGCCTCGGGCATCGCCTCTTCCATCGACAGCGGCTTGGCGCCGGCCGCCTCGCGCGCCACCTTCGTCAGGTATTGCGGCGTGCGGATACCGGCAACGACATCCTCGCCCTGCGCATTGACCAGCCATTCGCCGTAATAGGCGCGCTCGCCGGTGGCCGGGTCGCGGGTAAAGGCCACGCCCGTCGCCGAGGTGTCGCCCATGTTGCCGAACACCATGGCCTGGACGTTGACGGCGGTGCCCCAGTCGCCCGGGATGTCATTCAGCCGGCGATAGACCTTGGCGCGGTCCGAATCCCAGCTATCGAACACCGCGCGGATCGCGCCCCAGAGCTGCTCCGCCACGTCCTGCGGGAACGGCCGGCCCAGTTCGGCCTCGACGATGCGCTTGTATTCGGCGACGAGCGCCTGCCAGTGTTCGGCCTCCATCTCCACATCCGTGAAGAAACCGTTGTCTTCCTTGGCGATTTCCAGCGCATCCTCGAACAGGTGATGGGCCAGACCCAGCACCACGTCCGAATACATCTGGATGAAGCGGCGATAGCTGTCCCAGGCGAAGCGCTCGTCGCCCGAAGTGCGCGCCAGCCCCTGCACGGTCTCGTCATTGAGCCCGAGGTTGAGCACGGTATCCATCATGCCCGGCATCGACACGCGCGCGCCCGAGCGGACCGAGACGAGCAGCGGATCGGCCGCATCGCCGAAGCGCTTGCCCACCGCACGCTCGATATGCGTCAGCGATTCGGCGACCTGCCCGCGCAGCGCCGGCGAGAAGTCGTCGCCCGAGGCGAGGTAGGCCACGCATTCCTCGGCGGTGATGGTGAAGCCCGGCGGCACCGGCAGGCCGATTCCCGCCATCTCGGCAAGGTTCGCGCCCTTGCCGCCGACGATGGTCTTGTCGCGCGCGCGCGGATCGTCATGCGCCGCGCCGCCGCCGAAGGTATAGACCTGCTTGTTCATCCCAGCCCGACTTTCCTGACTTTGGTTGACACTCGGTTGTTCAAGTTGACGGCGTCCTGGGGAGGAAAACCCCTACCCCTCGATCCGCGAGAAATCCGCGACGCTGTGCACCGCGACCCGGAAGCGATCAAGCAGCGCCAGACGCGCGAGCCGCTTGTCCGGATCGGGATCGTTGACCGTGACGTGATCGAAGAAGGCGTCGATCGGGGCCCGCAGCGAAGCGAGCGCGGTCATCGCGCCGGCGAAATCCTCCGCCGCGACGGCGGCGGCGGCCCTGGGCCCGGCGGTGTCGAGCGCGTCCATCAGCACCTTTTCCGCCGGTTCGGGCGTGTAGGACAGCGTTTTCTCGACCCGCTCGTGCCGCTCGGCCATCTTGGCGGCGATGACCGGCGCCAGGTCGGGATCGTCGACCACGGCCAGCGGGTCTTCTTCGCCGGTGGCGGAAATCTCGCCCTCCAGGCCCTGCCAGTCTTCCTTCTTCAGGATATTGGCCGCGCGCTTGTAACCGGCGAGCAGATTGGCGCCGTCCTCGGTGCCGACGAAAGCCTGGAGCGCATGGACGCGGGCAAGCAGGCGAACGAGATCGTCCTCCCCGCCCCCATGCTTGTTCTCGGCTGCGAAGACCGCGTCGATCAGGTCGTGGCGGACGCCGGCCTCACGTTGCTGGACCTTGAGGCGGTCGGCGAAGAAGGCGAGCAGTTCGCCCTCGCCGGCGCTCATGCGCAGCGCGTTGGCCGTGATCAGGCGGATGGCCCCCAGCGCGGCCCGGCGCAGGGCGAAGGGGTCCTTGGAGCCGGTCGGCTTCTCGTCGATTGCGAAGAAACCGCGCAGCGTGTCGAGCTTGTCGGCCAGGCTCACCGCCACCGTCACGGGTGCGGCGGGCACCTCGTCGCCCTGCCCGACCGGCTTGTAGTGATCGCGTATGGCGTCGGCCACGGCATCGGGCAGACTTTCGGCGCGGGCATAATATCCGCCCATAAGACCTTGCAATTCGGGGAATTCCCCGACCATCTCCGTGACCAGATCGGCCTTGGCGAGCCGCGCGGCCTGTTCCGCGAGGTCGGCAATTCCTCCCCGTGCCGGGGAGGAATTGCCGACGATCCCTTCTTCGACCAGCCAGCGGGCCAGCCCGGCGACGCGCTCCACCTTGTCGGCGACGGTGCCCAGCTTCTCGTGGAAGGTGATCCGCTTCAGCCCTTCGGCATGTTCGGCCAGCGTCTTCCTGCGGTCCTGCTCCCAGAAGAAGCGGGCGTCGGACAGGCGCGCAGCAAGGACCTTGCGGTTGCCGGCGACGATCGCCGCGCCGCCGTCCGTCGCTTCGATATTGGCCGTGCAGACGAAAGCGTTGGCAAGCTTGCCGGCCTGCTCGCAGACAAAATATTTCTGGTTTGTCCGTGCGGTTAGCTGAATAACTTCTGGCGGAACTTCAAGATATGCCGCGTCGAACCGGCCCAGCAGCGGCACCGGCCATTCGGTGAGGCCGGCATTCTCGATCACCAGCCCTTCGTCCGCGACCAGGCTCAGCCCCGCCTCGGCCGCCGCCGCGGCAGCCTTGTCGCGGATCAGGTCCTGGCGTTCCTCGTGGTCGACGATGACGCGGCAGGCGCGCAGCTTCTCCTGATAGTCGTGCGCGCCGCCGATGGTGATCTCGCCCGGATGGTGGAAGCGGTGGCCCATCGTGGCATAGCCCGAGGCGATGCCGCCGACCTCGCATTCGACCAGGTCCTCGCCGAAGATCGCGACGATGCCCGAAAGCGGGCGCACCCAGCGTAGCGACTCGGTGCTGATCGAGGCGGCGCCCCAGCGCTGCGACTTGGGCCAGGGGAACGCGCGGACGATGGCGGGGATCGCCTCGGCCAGCACGCTCTGGGTGGAGCGGCCGGGCTTCTCGGTCACGGCGAACCACACGCCGTCGCGCTCGGTGAGCTGGTCCTGGGCGAGGCCGGTCTTGCGCAGGAACCCTTCGAGCGCCTGCGGCGGCGCGCTGGTGCGGGGGCCCTTGACCTCCTCGCGGACGGCCGCGGTCCCATCGGGCAACCCGCGCGCGATCAGCGCGAGGCGGCGCGGGGTGGACCAGACGGCGACTTCGCCCGGGGTCACGCCGGCGGCCTGCATCTGCTCGCGGAACAGCTTTTCGAGGGCAGAGCGCGCGCCGGCCTGCATCCGGGCCGGGATTTCCTCGGAGCGCAGTTCGAGGAGGAAGTCGGTCATGCCGTCCACCCCGGGAACTTCGCCGCCCAGCGGGCCTCGTTCTTCGCGATCCAGGCCTGGCAACTGCCCTTGGCGAGATCGCGGACGCGGCCGATGTAGCTGGCGCGTTCCTGCACGCTGATCACGCCGCGCGCCTGGAGGAGATTGAACAGGTGGCTCGCCTCGATCGCCTGGTCGTAAGCGGCGAGCGGAATGCCCGCGTCGATGCAGCGCCGGCACTCGGCCTCGGCGTGCTGGAATCCCCTGAAAAGCTGTTCCGTATCAGCTATTTCAAAGTTATACTTCGACTGTTCCTTCTCGTTTTCCAGGAACACGTCGCCATATGTCACGCCCCCGTTGGGGCCATCGGGATCGTTGAAGGCCAAGTCGTAGACCCAGTCCTTCTGCTGGATATACATGGCCAGGCGTTCGAGGCCGTAGGTCAGCTCGCCCGCCACCGGCTTGCAGTCGAACCCGCCGACCTGCTGGAAATAGGTGAACTGCGTCACCTCCATGCCGTCGCACCAGACTTCCCAGCCCAGCCCCCAGGCGCCCAGCGTCGGGCTTTCCCAGTCATCCTCGACGAAGCGGATGTCGTGCGCCAGCGGGTCTATGCCGATCGCCGCGAGGCTTTCGAGGTAAAGCTCCTGCAGGTTCTCCGGGTTCGGCTTGAGGATCACCTGGTACTGGTAATAGTGCTGCAGCCGGTTCGGGTTCTCGCCATAGCGCCCGTCGGTGGGCCTGCGCGAGGGCTGGACGTAAGCGGCGTTCCACGATTCCGGGCCAAGCGCGCGCAACGTCGTCGCCGGATGGAAGGTGCCGGCGCCCATGCGCATATCGTAGGGCTGGAGGATGAGGCAGCCCTGCGCGCTCCAGAAGCCGTGGAGGCGCAGAATCATCTCCTGGAAAGAGAGCGGTGCTGGGCTCGCAGACATGGGCCGGCCTTTGGCGGATGGGGCATTCCCGGTCAACCGCCCCTTCGGTTTTTGCCCCGCGTTCATCGACGGGTGAGCCTGCGCCGCCTATAGGGCGAGCCATGCAGTTCATCCTCCGCCGGCTCGCCTGCCTTTTCCTCGCGCTCTACGCGTTCCTGTCGATCCCCGCGTGGGCGCGCGAACCCGCCGTCGCCGCAGTGGCCGCGCCGGTCGAAAAGGCCGTGCCGGCGCTGTGGCAGGTGTCCGATGCCGATACGACGATCTGGCTGTTCGGCACGATCCACGCCCTGCCGCCGGGCATCGACTGGTTCCACGGCCCCGTGCGCGAGGCCTTCGACGGCTCGCAGGAACTGGTCACCGAGATCAGCGATACCGATCCGCTCGAGATGCAGCGGCTCATCCTTGCCCACGCCGCCCTGCCCCCGGGCCAGACGCTGCGCGACATGCTGACGCCCGAGCTGCGCAGCGCCTACGAGGCGCAGCTCGGGCATCTGGCGCTGCCGGCGCAGGCCTTCGACGGGTTCGAGCCGTGGTACGCCGCCATCGCCCTGTCGACGCTGCCGCTGTCGCGCACCGGCTATGACGCGAAACACGGCGTCGAACAGACGCTGGGCGCGCGGGCGCGGGAACTGGGGCATCGGCATTCCGCGCTGGAAACGCCGGCCTACCAGATCGGCCTGTTCGATTCGCTGCCGGTCGAGGCGCAGAAGCGCTACTTCGCCGAAGTGGTCGGCAAGCTGCCCACCGTCGCCGACGACCTCGGCCGGATCGTCGCCGCCTGGCACAAGGGCGACGCCGAGGAACTGGCCCGGCTGATGAACGCCGAGGAGGACGACCCGGCGCTGCTCGAAATGCTGCTGATCAACCGCAACAAGGCCTGGGCCGCGTGGATCGCCCAGCGGCTCGACGAGCCGGGCACCGTGTTCGTCGCGGTGGGCGCGGGGCACCTTGCCGGGCCCGGCAGCCTGCAGGAGCAGCTCGCGGCAAGAGGAATCGTCACGCGGCGCGTGCAGTGATGCCGGCGCGCGCGCTGCGGACGCTGGTCGCCGGCCTGATGCTGGCGCTGGCCGGCTGCGCGTCCGAGCCGGAAAGC
>Ga0172382_10001220_pt1 | contig 46727 bp, 43 predicted proteins | sample Leawel138RmetaG_FD_122245 | JGI IMG/M metagenome (GOLD analysis project Ga0172382, IMG submission 122245) | Leachate microbial communities from a municipal landfill in Southern Ontario, Canada - Leachate well 138R metaG | ecosystem: Engineered > Solid waste > Landfill > Unclassified | place...
GCAAAGGATTCAGAAGAGGCTTGGCTACGTATCCCCCGTTATGTATGAACAGCAATTCCATGCAGGGAGGAATGCAGCTTAAATATTATTTTTTTGGTGTCCATTATTGACATCAGGGGTCAGTTCGCGAAAGGCAGCATGCACCCCATCTGCCTGGCCTGGATCAGAAGGTTCTGCGCATCGGGCGCCCAGTCTCCGCTGAAGATGACTTCTGCACCGGATGCCTGGATTTTTGTTATATACGGCGCGAAATCTTTAATGAACAGGGGGTGGTAATCTTCTCCGACAACCTGCGCCTGAGGCTTGTGCTTCTGAAGCGCATCTTTAAACGCTTGACCTATATTGTGACCATAGGAATAATCCTGATTCAGAATATAAAATTTATTCTCGGGACGTTTCGAATAAAAGTAAGCCATACCCATACCAACCGATTTAGTGGTAATAGTGGTTCTGAAGACATAACGATTGAAATTTTTTGCGTCCATAAGGGCATCAGAGAGTGACATCGGATTCATAAACACCGTCTTGTACTTTTCAGCCACCTGCTGCACAATCAAAGTAAGATGACTGCCGGCTGTTCCGAAGAGCAGATCCACATCATCCTGCAGGCAGAGCTGCTCTGTTACTTTTTTACATATTGCGGGCTTTGCCTGACTGTCACCTTTAATGACGGCAATTTTTTTCTTCTTGCCATCAACCATGATCCCGCCTCTCTTATTTATATCGTAGGCAAGCCATGCATTGACCATCCAGTAGATCTGACCATTGAACGCAGCCGGTCCCGAAAATGCCTCCACTACTCCTATTTTGATCACATCACCCGTAGGATTTTCAAAGGTAGTCGGATCAAAATTCGACATGTCAGATACTTTGTTTACATCAAAGACAGGCATTTCAGCCTGCGCTCCCGAAATACCCATCAAAGCGACAGCCAGACACATGCAAAAGAAAACTCGCAAGCATGCAGGTGAATTGTTTCCCCTTTTTCTCATACTTTTTGCTCCTTTCATTTGTCTACGGTTACGGTTATATGGATATCATCCTGCGGCGTAGTTTATACTATTTTGTATTATATGTATATAATCAATTGGATTAGATGTGTAATTTTTTCTCTAATGAATTTGGCAGTTACATACTTCTTCCTTTTGGCCCCGACTAAAAATTTGTTATAATCAAATGTCAGGTTTTCATAATTTCCACTCTTATCGGCAATGACTTCAATCATGATAAGAGGATAAAGCATCTTGAATATCCCGAGGTGAAATATGGAGCAGAACCGCTGGCCGAATTTACAGGACTTACTTGATATCCTCGGCCTGGACGAAAAACCTATGGCTGTATATTACACGGATAATCGCCCGGAAAGCGACATTACACCTGCACAATCGGATTTGCCGACAAGAGAAAAGGAGATTCAAGGACAAATCGACTGGGAAGCCATATTCAAAGGTTTTTCATGCGTGATCGGCCATCTGTGGAAGGCTCGCCGTAAAAGGGCAACTGCCTGGTTTTCCGCTGAACATTACGGCTGCCCGGGGGCTGCATTCTTTCTGGGGTTCAACAAACCTCAAAATGAATTCGTAATCCATTATGTGGCTACCGGCATACCGGGGCATATGAATGGAGAGTGCTATTTAAATTCCCCAAATACTTTCCGCAATATTCTCGAATACATGAACCCCGATCCGGCACCGAAAAAATATCTGGCAATTACGCCGATTGATCTCATGGCCCCCGAAGAAGAACCTTCATTGATATTATTCTTCTGCCGCCCTGAAAGTATGGCCGGTCTTCATCAATTGGCAACATTCGTCACCGGTGATGCGGAAACGGTCAAATCGCCCTGGGGCTCGGCCTGCAGCTCAATTATCGCCTGGCCTTTCTTTTACCTGAACCGGGGGATAGAGGCAGCGGTTCTGGGGGGATGGGATCCGACAGCTCGTCAATTTTATAAAACCGACGAACTGTCACTTGCGCTGACACCTGCGTTATTTGAAAAAATGCTTTTGTCATGGCAGGCATCTTTTCTGAAACAGCCGGCCTGGAAAATTTCGCAGAAAAAGATAGAGAAGAGCAAAGAGATCTGGAAGGAAAAAACTGTAAAGAACAAGGGCATACCTGTGCATTCTGAAACGGGGAGAACTAATCTTGCAAGAAAAACGATTCCGGCTCTTTGGAGATTGACACGATAGTATTTCGTCAGGCCCGCATAATGATAATTTTTTACTCGAAAAGATTGAATACCCGCTACTCTTTCATACCGGATCTTCCATTTCGGTCTTTTGATTTGATGGCTGAGCGGAATGGGCTTTCATCTTGCGTTTGATTCCGCACGAGCCGGCTTACCTCCTGGATCCTTTTATTCGACCATCGTAAGTAGGTTCCGAGTCGTCTCACCATTTCATATCCCAGAAGATCGTGATTCGTATACAGTTCGCCTTCTTCTCTTTCAATTCTGACGAAAGGTTTTGCTATATCGTGAAGCAATGCCGCCCATCGAACGTGTATGTCTTCAAAAGCGGAATCCGTTGTCTCAACCGTATGCTCCCACATGGTCGTTGTCTCAAATCCTGTTTTCAGTTCAAGATTTTTCTGCAAAAAAAGTTCCGGTATGATGAATTGGCAGAGGCCTGTATTCATGAAATGCCGGAGGCCCTCTTCGCAATATCGTGCCAAAAGAATTTTATCCAGCTCGGCCATCCATCGCTCTTTACTCACCGTTAATATGAGGTGGGCCGAACGGGTAATTGCTTCTTCGGTAGCCTTTTCTATCTGAAACCCAAGCTGCGAAGCGAATCTGACTGCCCTGAGCATCCGCAAGGGATCCTCAATAAATCTCATGCAGGGATCTCCGACACAGCGGATAATTTTCCTTTTTAAATCCTTTCGCCCTTCATAAGGGTCAATTAACCGGTCTTCTTCCCTGGCAATGGCATTGATGGTGAAATCGCGCCTGCCCAAATCTTCCATAAGATCGTCAACGAACCGTACATCCGGCCTCCTCTTTCCATCCCGGTACTGCTCGACCCTGAAAGTCGTAATCTCTGCGAGGATCCCTCCGATTTTGACACCGATTGTCCCGAAGCGCTTCCCCGTTAAAAAAGGTTTTCTCTTCGCGTTTCGAATACGGTTTTCTATTTCATCCGGTAAAAGGGGAGTCGCAAAATCGCAGTCCGCCGGCTCTACTCCCAGCAGTTCGTCCCGGACAGATCCTCCAACCTCGTAAATCGGAGAAATTATTTTTTTAATCTCATAGAAAACCCTGTGCATTGAACACCCGTCCACACCTTACGCCTCTGAATGGAAAATGAATGAGCTTTCATATCATTTACCTTGAAACTGTCTGTCAATGGAAAATTTTCAGGATATATGCAGTTCGCTATAATCCTTTGACCGGCCGTTTTACTGTAAGAATCAGAGTGGCGGCGACCAGATCAAGAATGGCAAAAATTACATAGGCTACGTCATACGAGCCGGTACGGTCATAACATTGACCGGCAATTACAAATCCGAACATTTGAAATATAAAAAAAAGTGCGACAATTCTGAATACTGCCGCAAAGGACTCCCTACCGAACAGATCCGCTACAATGATAGGAAAGGTGGCCATCACACCACCCATTGCAAAACCGAACAGAATGACGAAAAAAAAAGTGGCGGCCAGAGAGTGTTGAGAAAAAAGACCGAGGATGAGCCCGGCTGCTATCAGTGACATCATGGCAGCCACCACTTTTCTAACTTCAAAATGATCGCAGAGTATTCCCCAGACATATTTTGCAATGGCGCCTAGAAAAGCGGTCGCAGCCATCATCAGCATAGCAGTCATATCATCGAATCCTATATCGGAGAATCGGGGTTTGAGCTGCGACATGACCGCACTGACACCGGTCAGAATAAGCGTAAATGATATTCCGATTTTCCAGAATGCTCCTGTTCTCACCAATTCCGAAAGGCTCCATATTTTTTTTGCAGATGTACCGGATCCATCAGTATTCGATTTGCCATCAGAATTGCTTTCCTTATTAATTTCATGAATGTGTTTAGCGTAATCCGGCAGGACCCCGTCCGGGGCCAGTCCATATTCTTCAGGCCAGTTTCTTATGACAGCCCATGCAAACGGCCCAACCAGTACCGTTGCGATTCCTATCCACAGAAATGCTTCCTGAACCGTCGTGCGAAGAATCAATATCATTGCCACAAGGGGAAGAACAGCACCTGAGAGCGACATGCCGGCACTCGCTATTCCCATGGCGTTTCCTTTTTTCAGAACAAACCAGTTGTTCACAGCCGTGTTGGCTACGACACCGTTGAAAGCCATGCACCCGGAATGAAGAAGAATATAAAGCAGATAAAACTGCCAGAGACGGTCGGCGAATCCGAGCATAATGCAGGCGAAGCCGGCGAATAAAGGACCGATGAACATGAGAATTCTCGGTCCCGTTCTCATAACAATTGTCCCGAAAATAAACTGGCTTATAAATCCGATCACAAGCCCCAGCATGAGGGCAATATTGATTTCGGTTCTGCTCCATCCGTGCATTTTACTGAGAGGTTCCATAAACGCATTCATAATATAATAGCTGGTACCGATCGCCATAAAATTCGCAATGAATGCGGTTATAACAATATACCATCCGTAGTAGATTCTGTTGTCGCTCCCTGGCCTGAGCACGTATCCTCCTTCATACTATGCAAATGCATACAAATGAATGTTGAACCATCAGCTTCTATCACTGTCAACGGGATTTAATCCCGGTCAGGACTCCTCTTCTTGCATAATATTTCGAAACGTGTGTTATTGCTCGAAGGGCATCGTCAAGTTCATCGAATACGGGAACCCCTTTCTCCAGAAACGCCGCTCTGGCGTCTCTTCTCATCTCTTCCACATCCAGTGAATTCGCATCCTGTTTGTTGTTGGGCATAACAAGAACTACAGGTTTTCTCGTCGCTCTCACCACATCGGCGACTGCATCGGCCAGTTCCCTATATGGGGTCACTTCTTTTACAGGGACTCCCAATGCTGATGACAGCACCTTGTAATGATAGAAAAGCTGTATCATTATCTGCAAATCCACCGAGTCGTCCTCAGCCGCCTTCAGGAGCACTTCCTTGAGAACCTGGGGCGGAACATGCGGATTTGCAACATCTATCGGATTCAGAGCGCTCGATCCCGGCTTTGGAAGCAGTGCAAGAATGGATTCACTTATCTCTTCTTTCAAACGCGGGATTGTAATATTCATCCTTTCAGCCGCATCGCAGGCGGCAATACCCAGCGCACCGCCTCCCCCCATAACCGTAATCCTGTTATACGTTCCCTCAGGTATCCTTGCAAACGCAAGACTCGTCTGGGCCAGCTCCGGAAGACTTCTGACTTGAACGGCGTTGCATTGACGAAGAACCGACTCCCAGATGACCTTATTGCCTCCCATTGACGCAGTATGGCTTGCAACTGCCCTTGAACCCGCTTTTGAGAGCCCTCCTTTATAGATGACCACAGGTTTTATGAGAGCAGTTTTCGCAAGTGCTTCAAAAAAAGCTTCCCCATCATTCACGCCTTCCGTATACATTGATATTACGCCGGTTTCCGGATCATTGCACAAATAATCCAGAAGTTCCGTTTCACGCAGATCTGCACCATTGCCGAAACTGATGACCTTGCTGAACATGACGCCCATCCATTTTCCCAGATGGGCAAAATCAATGGACATACCTCCGCTCTGAGAAAGGAAGGCAACAGGGCCGCTTTTACGGGACAAATCGGGACCGGGAAGAAGTGTAATTCCGCTTTTGGGACAATAAAGACCAAAGCAGTTCGGTCCTATTACGCGTATCCCCCTTCGGGCCACTTCTGTGATCTCCCGCTCTAACGCGATTCCCTCCTCAGTTCCGAGTTCACTGAAACCTGCAGATAATATCTCAGCTCCCGCAGCACCTTTTTTCCTGCAGGACTCAAGAGCTTCGGCAACACTGGAGGCCGGTACGGCAATGATTGCAAAGTCTATTTCTCCCGGAATATCCTCAATACGCCTGTATATATCGAATCCCAGATATGAACCTCCCCGGGGATTTACCGGATACATTGTCCCCTCATACCCTATGGCTTTAAGTGACACCATGATCCCGCTCGCAAAACCGGTGCCTTTGGTTGACACCCCTACCACTGCGATACTTCGGGGGTTGAATATTCTTTCCAGATTTTCATAAGAAACGAGATCTTCCGCAACACACGACATTTTCTTCCTCCTTGTTTATGGGAACAAAATAGATTTCTTCAGCACTGTTGACGGGCTCACAAAAAGCTCGTGTGCCTGCTATGCCCTGGCTTTACAATGAAAGTATATGAAGCTGACGCAATGCCCATTTAGCAGCTCTTTGTCAACCGTGCGTATCATACTGCAATTTTTCGACTTGATACCCTTAACACATTTTCTGCCTGATAGCTTGGAAAAATTTGCATAATTTTCATAATACCGCAGCCCGGTGCGGGAACAGTTTCCTCAGGCATTAAATCTCTCCTGCCTTTCATTTATATTGCCGGCAATGATACTCTTTGCCTGAAAATAAAAAACGTCGCCGCGAAGGATGATATATTCACATCTCCTCTTTGAATGATCCGCATATGCACACACGCATGCTTCCATGTTTCCTGTTTTCTTGTTTTCTATTGATTTTTTTCCGGTCTAAAGTGTAGAATGCAAAGTTATCGAGGTTTTAAGTGCCATATCAGTGCATCGTAAGCGGATAGCCGTTAAGACCGCTTCTCATCCAGGTGATCTTTTAAAAAATTTCAAAGGAGCAGAAGATGGAAGTCTTTGCCGATAAGCTCATCAATATCACCAGACATAACGCGGAAGCAATTGCAGAGCAGTGGGCCAAGTCAGTCAGCTCAAATCCAAGGACCCCTTCGTACCATTCTATTCCCATCGATACCTGCAAACAGCAGGCTGTCGATTTTTACAAAAACCTCAGAGCCATTTACTTTAGTGAAAAACCGTATGACGAATCGGTAAAATTTTTTACCAAATTTGCAGAAGACAGATACAGTGAGGGAATCCCGTTAAGCGAAGCTGTCTATATTCTAATCCTCATAAGAAGACACCTCTGGCTCTTTGCAGATTTTCGAACCCCTTTTTTGGCAGGACTTGACATTAAGCAGAAAGTCGGCGCCATTAATACGACGATACGCATTTTCGATCACGGCATTTTTATAATAATAAAAAAGTATGATGAACTTGAAAAATATTCTATGGCACCGGAGCAAGGATAACACTATAGTGCCGGATAACGCATCTGTGAGTCGAGACGGATCAGACCTGCCGAAACGGCAGCGTTGAGAGCCCTGCGATATTCATCCTCCGTAATTCTCCTGTTGAGGAAAGGATCATTGCGGGCCTCGAAACAGGGCCGGTACTGGTTCATGATATTGACGTATGTACTTCGGGAAATTCTTTCCGCAAGAAACTTCATAACCTCTTCTGTTCCCGCAATACCATGGGGCAGGACCAGGTGCCGGACAATGAGCCCCCGCAGAGCGATTCCCGTTGTATCCACTGAAAGATCTCCCACCTGCCGATACATCTCCTCTATTGCTTCCATTGTCCTCGACGGGTAATCGGAAGCGCAGCAATAACGCCTGGCCCATTCGGAATCCCGGAATTTAAAATCAGGCATATAAATGTCGAAAATATTTTCAATAATCTTCAAAGTCTCCACGCTGTCATACCCGCCGGTATTATATACAAGCGGTATCGCAAGCCCTTTTTCGGCTGCAATGAGAAGCGCTTCGAGAATCTGGGGAATTACGTGAGTCGGGGTAACAAAATTGATATTATGGCACCCTATTTTCTCAAGTTTCAGCATAATGTCGGCCAGCTCGTCAGGTTTCGTTTCAGATCCCGTTTTAAAATGGCTGATCTCGTAATTCTGGCAGAATGAGCAAAAAAGATTGCAGGAGCTGAAAAATATGGTGCCTGAGCCGAACCTGCCGACCAGGGGGGCTTCTTCTCCAAAATGAGCTGCATAACTTGCCACTTTGGAGTATCTTCCCGTTTGGCAGATTCCTTTTTCACCGGAAAGCCTGTCGGCCATGCATTTATGCGGGCAGAGCCTGCATGGCGCCAGCAAGGACATTGCATCCGAAACATGCTGCCGAAGCTTTTTTTCTTTATACAATCTTACATATGAAGGCTCTTTACATAACATATCTGCAAAACTCAGGGCGCAGGCTGTCTATGGACAGAAGAACATCTCCGTTTTTTATGTCCCGTCACTGATTTTTTTTATTTCTTGACATGGGACCCGGTTTGCCCCATGGTACGAGCGCTGTATCGTCACGCTTCAGCCCGCCAGGAGCTGACCAGGATGTAAAAAAATATCATAGAGAAGGCATATGAATCAACGAAAGGTTTATTACGGGTGGATTATTGTAGCTGTTTCTTTTATCAATCTGGGAGTCGCTTTTGGAATATGGTACTCTTTTTCAGTTTTTTTTGTCGCTGTTCTAAAGGAATTTGAATGGAGCCGGGCTGCGACTGCGGGCGTATTCTCATGCTTTATACTTGTTCATTCGCTTGCCGCAATTTTGATCGGAACTCTCCTGGATAGGTTCGGCGCCAGAATTATAATACCGGCAGGCTCCTGCATAGTTGCATTAGGCCTTTTTGCCTCAAGCAGGATCGACACACTCTGGGAATTCTACTTGTGGTATGGAGTTCTGACATCTGTCGGCATTTGTGCCATCGGTTTTATTACGCATGGGATTCTTCTTCCCAAATGGTTTGAAAAGAAAAGAGGTCTAGCAATCGGCATCGCGATGGCAGGCATAGGCGTAGGAATGCAAGTCATTGTACCGGCCGTACAATTCGTAATCGACTATTACAGCTGGAGAACAGCATACGCCCTGCTGGCCCTGTCAAGCCTGCTCATTATATTGCCTCTCAATTTAATCGTGCAGAGAAGCGATCCGGCTGAAATCGGAGAAAAGCCCGACGGAAAATCTTCTGCGGATAATTTCACAGACGATTCAAAGAACATCTCTTCTCCGAAAAAAGTTCTGTTCCTTGCACCTGTTGCAATGACGATTCAGGAAACTTTAAAGACCAGACAGTTCTGGTTCCTGGGTATGACCTTCCTGGTTACACCGCTCGCGGTGCAGGGCACTCTTATACACCAAGTGGCGAGTGTGGTCGACAGAGGCTTCACACCCGCACAGGGAGCCTTTTTTTTCGGGCTGGCGGGCATAATGGGTTCCGCCGGTAAAATCCTGTTCGGATACTTGTCTGATGTCATAGGGAGGGAGAAAGCTTTCACCATCGGGCTGGCATCCGCTTTTCTGGGAATAGTAAGCCTCATGGCTCTTACCCCTCAATGTACGTGGATGCTCTTCAGTTTCGCAATTTTCTTCGGGCTGGGATACGGATCGATTGCCCCTATTTTTCCCTCCCGGGCAGCAGATCTTTTTCTCGGGCCCCACTTCGGAAAAACGCTCGGAATTCTCTCGCTCGGCGGCGGTATAGGAGGCGCTGCAGGGGTATGGCTAAGCGGAAAGATTTTTGATCTCACATCGAGTTACCAGACCTCTTTCGCCATCTCTCTTTGTGCGATCATTGTTGCAATAATTCTCTTCCGGTTTACGAAACGGCCTCGCAGCGGCTGACAAGGAAATCAGCCACTGAAGACTTGAGACCGGTTCATGCGCCTGATCGAAGTATCGCAAGAACAACAAGTTGACCCACTTCTATGTCGACATATTCTCCCGGGCCCGGAAATCGACTTTTATTTCATAGGTACCGTATTCGAGATTGCTCTGGAGCGGCTCCCCCGCTTTATGGAATACTGCCATCATGGCATCATTTCGAGCCAGAACGTTAGCCGTAAAACCTTCTATATCCCTGTCTTTTGCTATTTGAACAAGGTATTTCAGCAGGAACGTGCCTATTCCGCGATTCTGCCATTCATCGCGAACGGTGAAAGCAATCTCTGCATAATTTGTAATGGGATCTCTCATATATCTTCCTATCGCAATAATCTCCTCTTTGCTCTCCGGTTCTTCGCGGCCTGTAACACCTGCAATGGCCATTTCTTCCTGATAGTCTATAGCTGCAAGCGGCATTGCAATTTTATGCGAGAACGTTTTCAGGTTATGGAAGAATCTCGTATATACATCCTGTTCCGGAAGCGAGTATATCATTTCCTGTATGCCCCGCTCATCCGTCGGCCTTACCGGACGAAAGAATATTACCGTTCCTTTCTTGTCAGTAAAGTATGTTTCAAGTTCCTTCGGATAAACGGCAACCGGAAGCACCTGGTCCTTGTACACGTATCCCTGTTTTTTTGCCGCCTCAAGAAGCTCTTCCCGGAATTTAGGATGGGCAATGTTGATCAGCGCCAGAGCGCGGTCCCTTATGGATTTACCATGGATATATGCTGCTCCGTATTCTGTCACCACATAATGAACATCGCCGCGGGTTACTACGACACCGCTGCCTTCGCTGAGAAATGGCACAATCCTTGAGTATTTCCCGTCGTCTGTAGCAGAAGGAAGCGTGATGATCGAACGGCCTCTTTTCGACATTGCGGCCCCGCGAACGAAATCCACCTGCCCTCCGATACCGCTGTAAAAACGGAATCCCATTGAATCGGAACTGACCTGTCCCGTGAGATCGACTGTCAATGCCGCATTGATGGAAACCATTCTTTCGTTCTGAGAAATAATATAGGGATTATTGACATAAATGGACGGATGAAATTCAAAGAGGGGATTATCATTCACATATTCATACAGTTTCTTTGATCCTATACAGAAACTTGCGATTATTTTCTTCGGATGAAGTGTTTTTTTCTGGCACGTAATCACACCGCTTTCAATCAAGTCGATCATCCCATCTGTAAAAGTCTCCGTGTGAACGCCCAAATTTTTTTTATTTTTAAGATACGGGAATATCGTACTTGGAATACGGCCCACACCAGTCTGAATTGTCGATTCATTTTCTATAATATCGGCGATAAGTTCGCCTATTCTTTGTGCAATCTCATCTGCGGGTTGAGAGTAGAATTCGAGAAGGGGCTGATCATTCTCCACAAATGCATCTATCTCACTGACATGGAAAAAAGTATCTCCCAGCGTTCTCGGCATATTTGGATTTACCTCGGCTATGACATATTCGGCGGTTTCAGCGGCAGTTTTGGTTATATCAACCGATATTCCAAGGCTTACGTATCCATGATTATCGGGAGGCGAAACCTGAATAAGGGTAACATTTGGGTGCATTCTCCCTCTCAAGATTAGATGAGGTATCTCCGACAGCAGTACAGGTGTATAATCGGCTCTACCCTCTTCAATCACTTTCCTTATCCGTGGCCCCATGAAAAGCGCATTGTGGCGGAATTTGTCCGTGTATCTTTTTTCGGTATACGGAGCAAGTCCGAAATCAAGGAAGTGAATGATTTCAGTATCGGCTATATTCGGCGCTATTTCTATAAGTGTCCGGACCAGAAGCTGAGGCTCTCCGCATGCGGAGCCGATTAAAATTCTTCCTCCTTTTTTAATACGCCTCAAAGCCTTTTGCGCCGTGACAAGCCGACTCGCATATATCTCGCGCCATCCGTTCATATTATAGATTTTTTTCTGTCATGAATGACTGCATCGCATTTCTCCCGGCTGCTGAAAAGCGGAAAATGAAACGCCCGGTTTTGTTTCATTTTTGCGGGGTATCTTAAAATGTGGGTGTCATACCCCCATATCCAGCGTTTCCATATCGACATTTTCAATTACAATCTTTTTCAACGCATTAATTTTCCCGGTATCACCGCGCGTGAGCAATGCCTCCATCTTTTCAATAAGCTGCGCAATTCGGTATGTATCTTCAATTACAAGCAAAAGAGGAATTCCGAGTTCCGAAGCTTTTGAAATTATATTTGAATCGGGCATTATATCATTTGTCAGTAGAATACAGGAGGTATCGCTTTCAAGGGCGGAAATTATCATGTCGCTTCTATCGCCTGTCGTGATGACCAGTTTTTCCACACCATGAACAAAATGCAAATTTTGAAGAGCCGCTTTTCCACTCATAGTGCCGATAAAGATATTTTTGATGGAATTCGCAAGACCGCTGCTTCCTGCAATAATTCTTGGGAAAAGGCGATCCACCAGATTATTGACAGTCAGATGCATAAGTTCATCTACATAAGGCAAAATGCCTATAATGTGTATGCCGGCATCTTTCAGAATTTCAGAATATTTACTTTTGAATTCCTCCGGATTCGGCACCTTATTAATGATAACGCCTCCAAAATCAATATGTTCCATTGTGATATATTTTTTCAGAAAATAGATATCATCCATTATTGTCTCATCGTCTCCGCCTGTGACAATAATGAATTTTCCTCCGGTATAGCGGGCAAGGGAGAGTGCATCCAGGTACGCAAAAGCGCCATAAGAAAGTGTTTCAGCAGCCTCGATGAAAACGTGCGTTTCCTCCCCTTCCTCCGGAGCTGTCATTTCGGATATTTTTTTTGTAATCGTTTTCTCGTCATACTTATAACGGACTTTTGAATGATCAAATCCTATGCTCATATTTTCCGGATTCCGGCTCAGATCGAATATACTGGTAATCAGAGCCGCATCATAATCCCAGAGCAGTTTTTTCCGGTAATATAATTTATCACCATAGGGTTTAAGGTACAGGAACTCTTTTTCCAGACATTTTGCCAAACCGACAATTAAACTGGTTTTGCCCGCGTTTTTGCGAATCGATGCGACGACTGTTTTATGCATCCCGTTACCTCTTCGCCTTCAATCCCTTGCAAGCAAGATCTTTACATCAAGTACATTTATTCCATCCCCTTCATCACACACGAGGACGGGCTCAGTTGCTATCTCGCTTATATCCCTTATGGTATGAACTATGGATCCAAGCTTTATGATCATGGTGATCAGGGCGTCGATATCTTTTCTTTCTTCGCCTTTTATGCCGAAAAGAAGAGGGTATAATCCGATTTGACTCATCATCGAAAGAACGTCTCTTCTTTTCACAGGGAAAGCTCTGCATGCGACATCCTTCATCACTTCCGCATAAATGCCTCCGCTTCCTGTCATGATGACAGGCCCGAAAGACCGGTCCTTCTTCGCTGTCACGGTGCACTCAATCCCTTCCTGAACCATTTCTGCAATTTCCACTCCTTCGATTACTGCGTGGGAACTGTTGGTCCGGCATTTCTTCATTATTACTTCGTACGCGTCGGCAACTTCATGTTCATTTACAAGATCAAGGGCAACTCCGCCGGCAGTGCTTTTGCAAATTATATTTTTCGATACTATTTTCATTACTACAGGATACCCGATTTTTTCTGCAGAACGAACAGCATGCTCCAGCGATGCAGCCTTCAGACTTCTGGGAACCCTTATTCCTGCAATATTCATTATTTTCCTGGCTTCATCGGCAATAAGAAAAAACCTCTTTTCCTTTTTTATATCGTATATCGTTCTGGCAATCGCATCATAATCAAGATCTGCATTCGCCTCGATTCGGCCCCGGTTTTTACGATACCGGTTATAAAAATAGAATGCACCGACCGGTGACACTGCCTCATAAATATCCTTGTGAATCGGAATTTTTCTCTTTTCGAGTTCCCCGCGGCAGCGCACGATGGCATTACCGCCTATAAGAGAAAAAGAAAGCACTTTTTTAGTCTTTCTGAATGTATCGTAATTTCTCTGTACCATCCGGCAAAGCTCTTCTTCACTGAAAACTTCCCTTTCACAATAAAGAGCTATCACGGTATCGATATCATCACATTTGACTGCCGCATCGAGAGCCTCATTGTACGTGTCGGGAGCCGCCTTACCGGTAAGGTCGATCGGATTTTTTACAGACCCGTGCTCCGGCGTAACTGTTGTAAAAACCTTCCTCAGTGTTTCAGCATTATCGAAAAGAGGCACGTTGTATTCATCACATGCGTCTGTGCAAAGCACTCCTGCACCTCCGCTGTTAGTGACAATCACCGAATTCTCTCCCTTTGGCGGAGGGCTGCAGGCTATGAACTTGCACCAGAGCAGTGCTTCGCTGATCGATTCGGCTCTCAGTATTCCAAACTGCCGCATAATATCGCCAAAGATACTGTCTTCTCCCGCCGGTACACCGGTATGAGATGCCACCGTCATTGCCCCCCTTTGCGAACGGCCTGCCTTTAAAACTATTACCGGTTTTGCACGGCTTGTTCTTTCAAGAGTTCTTACAAAGCGTTCGCCGTCTCCAATCGATTCTATATACATGAAGATAACTCGCGTATGTGCATCACGCATCAAATACTGAAGCAAATCAGCCTCATCGACATCTGATTTATTGCCCAGCGCCGTAATAGCTGAAAGACCGATATTTTCTGCCGCAGTCCACCCCATTATCGAAAGCCCGATAGCGCTGCTTTGAGTGATAATAGCAACTTCTCCCGGTTTAATTTCGCCCGGGCCTAACGTACAATTGATCGAAACATTTCTTGAGTAAATCCCGAATGTATTTGGTCCCACGATACGCATTCCTGTATCCCGGGCAAAACGCGCGATTCTGGCCTCTTCCTGAATATTTCCGATTTCTGAAAAACCTGATGAAATTATGAGATTGCATGCAATATTTTTACCGGCACTGCTCTTGATGGCATCAAATACGAATCTTGCAGGCACGAGAATAATGCCAAGATCTATACCCTTTTCATCATCAATATCTTCTATCCTCTTATAAACCGGAAAACCCAGAATCCTGCCACCTTTCGGATTCACAGGATACACAGCTCCCTTATAGCCGCCATTGACCATATTACTGATAATTTTATACCCACTGTTCGTCTCCTCCCGGGATGCCCCCGCCACGAGAACAGAGCGCGGTTCAAAAAGACGCTTCATCATCTGATGCTGCCTATCCATACAGCCTCCGGTAATTGCAGTCCATTTTTCAATTTTTAAATATCGTCTCTTTTTCCGCAATACGCACAGTCCCGTATTAAATCACTGAAAATTCAAATCAGCCGTTATCCGTGCGTGATGGAACCCTTTCTTTTTCGTATAAATAAATCCGTTCGCGGGTGATTTTACGTACTGAACTATTGATACGGAACCTGCATCAACCCAACCGCATCAGCTGTGAATATGAAAAGGTGAATTGAGTATGAACGGATATTGCATACACCATACTGTATACATTTTTTGCACTCACAGTGTATTTCACGGTCTCTTGAGCGGCCATTTGTTTCATTTATGTCTCGTGTTTTATCTCGATTTTGTCTCTTTTTTGTCTCTTTTTTGTCTCAAGACCGGATCGCCAGAGATTTCAGCACTCCTTCCTTTTGTAACCTATGGAAATTTTAATGATATATGATGATGCCCTGAAATCCCTTTATGGCGCGGTATTTGCTGCTTCCCGCACATTGTTTTCCAAAGAACATAGTTTAAATTCAAAAAGGAGGAATAAATGAGGAAATTAATTGTAGTATTAACGGTTGGATGTGTGGTGGGCTTCATGTGCATGATAACAGAGACGAGGACTGCCTATGCGGAAAAAGAAGTGAAAATGGGAATTCTTGTTGCAATGAGCGGTGCAGCTTCTGTATGGGGAATCCCCAGTACCCGTACAATACTGCTTGGTGCGGACGAAATAAATGAGATGGGCGGATTTAAAGTAAAGGGAGAAACATATAAGTGGAAGCCTATGGTGTACGACACCAAAATGGTTCCTGCAGAATCAGTAAAAGCTTTGAACAAGGCGATTTACTCAGATAAAATCGATTTTGTCTCTATTCAGGGGGGAGCTTCGGTACTTGGCTGCCTTCCTCTTCTTAAACAAAATAATATGCTATCTTTAAATACGGCAGCAGGAGGCAAGTCGATCACTAATCCTGAAAATCCTCTGGTATTCAGGTTTAATCCGTCAGTAGAAGGCTATTATGCGGCGGCATTGCCATATATCCAGAAAAAAGAAGGAATTAAAACGATCGCCTGCATAAATCCGGATGACGAATCGGGTAAAGCGACTTTCGAAGCTGCGGAATTCATCACCCATCAGCTTGATATTAAAATCATTGCCAGCGAAAAATTCGAACGGGGTGCAACAAAAGATTTTACCCCTATCCTTACAAAAATCATTGCCCTGAAGCCGGACTTGATAGAAACAGGCATGGCCGATCCCACTTCACAGGCGCTCATTCTGAAGCAGGCAAGGGAACTCGGGTATAAAGGGCCGGTGTTCCTTTTCTGGGGTCCCGATCCGGGGCAGGTTCTTAAAATTGCAGGCGATCTGGCCGAGGGTGCCTACCTGGGCGCACCACCGTCGGAACCCGTGACTGAGAGGCAAAACGCTATATACGAGCGATTCCTGAAAAAGTATCCTGCAAAAGAATGGAATGCGGTTATTTATTACTGTCACAATGCGCTATTTGAATGTTTAACATCAGCCATTGTCAAGGCCCAGAGTTTCGATTCCACAGTTCTTGCCGGAACATTAGAAGACGTGACATGGGAAGATGCCTACGGCACAGCCTCTTTCGGCGGCAAAAAGATATTCGATATCAAGCGGCAGATGCTGCAAAAGGTAAATCTTATAAAAGTGATAAACGGAAAGGCCGAATGGCTGGTGTCAACAGGCGTGCCTCCCGGACTCCTCGACTAAATCGGGGACGGGTTCACATTAAAAAAATGTGAACCCGTTTTGCCGGGACAGCATCGCGGGATGATGCATGGCAGAAACACAGGTAGCTGGGTCGAGTCCCATGCCTGTAAATACAAAGCACATGTTTGTGACAGTGCACACCCGCCTTCACGCGTATGCCCGCCGCATCTACGTCCATGCCTTCCGGACAGGTATCGGACTTTGAAGATATGTGCCTTCTCATCCGACATGACCGTCTCCTATGCGACTTCTGTTCGTCGGGCCAGCGCTTTGCCTGCGGCTTCCTTCAGATCCCGCGTCGCGGCGGGCGCCCTTGCCGTCCGGTTAACACTTCTTCCTGTCGGGCGTGTAGAGGACTTGCACCTCCACGTGTGGCGCCATGCCGGGGACACATAAAAAAAGGGTTAACCTTAACCGGCTAACCCTTTGATTTAATTGGAGGCGGCACCCGGATTCGAACCGGGGAATAACGGTTTTGCAGACCGCTGCCTTGGCCACTTGGCTATGCCGCCACTATAAAGCAATAAAACAAAAATGGAGCGGGCGATGGGATTTGAACCCACGACGTCCACCTTGGCAAGGTGGCACTCTTCCACTGAGTTACGCCCGCTCAATGTGCGGTACTAATAATAAAATACTGTCTTTCTGTCAATAAAAAATTGTCGTGTGCCACTTCATTACCTTTTAAAAGTCGCTCGGTGGAATTTGATTGCATAATCCACTCCCGACCATAGTGTCAGTATAAGGGCTATATAAAGAGTCACGATTCCCACTGCATGGGCATTCAATCCCAAAAGCGGATAATGGATCAAAAGTGCCGTGACCGCAATGATCTGGCAGAGGGTTTTCCTCTTCCCTATCCAGCTTGCTTCTATAATCAATCCCTCCGACGAAGCGATACTTCTTATCCCGTCGACCAGCACATCTCGGCAGATTATAATCGCCACAATCCATGCGGGTATGCGGCCTATTGGAATCATCATGATCATGGCAGTACTCACGATCAATTTGTCGGCAATCGGGTCCAGAAGCTTCCCCATCCTTGTTACGATATTGTATTTTCTTGCAATATAGCCGTCAAGTAGATCGGTCAGGGCCGCGAGAACAAAGAAAACCGCTATTACCAGACTCATTGCCCTGCCCGGTGACAGAAGGAGCAGGAAAAGGACCGGAATTATAGCTATTCTGAGCATAGTAATACAATTCGGCAGATTGAAAATCTCCCTCTTTTCTGAAGGTATCGGTAATCGGTCAAAGTATCTTTTTAAGGTGTCAATCATTTATTCTGTTTTTTGGTACTCTTTCCCAATCTGCCAGAAATTTCTTCACTCCTGCATCAGTAAGCGGATGATTAGCCAATTGTTTCATCACGCTGAAAGGAATGGTTGCCACATCCGCCCCCATCATTGCCGCATCGAGGACATGAAGAGGATTACGCACACTTGCCACCAGCACCTCACATTGAAAATCATAATTGTCTCGAATTGTGAGAATCTGTTCTACCAGATCCATTCCATAATGAGCTATATCATCAAGTCTTCCTATGAAGGGGCTTATATACGAAGCACCCGCCTTGGCCGCAAGAAGCGCCTGAAGGGGAGAGAAAACAAGAGTCTGATTGACCTTTATTCCTGAATCTGAAAGCTCCTTTGTCGCTTTAAGCCCTTCCACGGTTAAAGGAATCTTGACCACTACATTTGATGCAATAGACGCCAGTTTCTTTCCCTCTTTCACCATGCCGTCCGCATCTTCTTGAATAACCTCAAGACTCACAGGACCCTTCACAAATTCAAGGATCTTGTTCACTACGGTATCAAAATCCATATTTTCTTTTGCGATCAGACTCGGGTTTGTCGTAACCCCGTCGACCATGCCCATGGCAAGACCTTCTTTAATTTCTTCTATATTGCCCGTATCGAGAAAAAATTTCATTATGTATATCCTCCAGAATATAAAACCTATGTCTCGTTTTTATTTTTCGCCAGGTAGGAATCTCGGCACTTTTCACTGCAAAAATAAAGGGTTTTGCCTTTCACATCTGCCTTGAACGCACTTCGCGCAGGAACATAAGTACCGCATTGCGGGTCTTTTACCAAATCTTCGCTGCCTATTTCCGAACGTCTTTCCGGAAATGACCTGCGCTTTTCCTCGCCCGTCAGAAAGAGCATCTTTCCAATCCGGTATAACAAATATAAAATGATGATAGCAACTAATAATCTAAAAATCATGATTACTTGACTTTTTGCCTGTTCCCGGCCCGCTTTCCAGGCCCGGCTTTATTGAACCTGCCGAGGTTTAATTCCTTTCAAAGGATCATTTTTACGATTCGAGAACAGAATTCTTATAATTCGTACGTTAACAGACATCAATGTACAAACTCTTTTTCCTTTAGTGTATAAACTTTTTTGAAGTCTCCAAGCCTTTCCAGAAGCCCTCTCATCGAAATACCAAATGCCGGGTGAACAGCATAAGGCGCTATTTCATTCAAGGGAACAAGCACAAATCTTCTCTTGTGAAGCTCCGGATGGGGAATAACGAGATCATCAGTTTCAATTATCTTCTGCCCATAAAGCAAAATATCTATGTCTATAACACGAGGGCCGCCAGTTCCTTTTTCAAAACGGCCCATTTCAAGCTCGATCTCCCGCATTTTTTCAAGGAGAATCCGAGGCGAAAGCATCGTCTTAATTTCACAGACGGCATTGACAAACCAGCTTTGATCCTCTATTCCCACTGGTTCCGTCACGTAAAGCGAGGATGTTCTCAAAAGCCGTATACCCTCGCAACAACCGATATATTCAAATGCGATACGGCAGTTTTTCTCCGCTTCTCCTAAATTGGAACCGATTCCAAGGTACGACACGATATCCATTCAACTCCTGCGATCGATCCTCCTGTACCCGGTTAACATGATAACTTCGCATAAACTCCACATACTGGATTTCTCTTCATTTCTTGCCACTGCAGCCCTACACCCATGAACATATTATTTCTCATGATTCTCACTCATTATCTCGCAGAGCGTTTCATGACCAGGATCCATCATCCCTTAAGACCCAGCACATCTTGCATATCGTATAAGCCGGGCTCCTGCTGCACAATCCACAGCGCCGCTCTTATTGCGCCACGGGCAAAATTATCGCGGCTATGGGCTCTATGAATAAACTCCAGGCGTTCCCCCGTTCCTCCGAAAATAACGGTATGTTCGCCGACGATATCTCCGGCACGGACCGTCTGAATCCCTATTTCGTTTTTAGGGCGTGCACCTATCATCCCTTTTCTCCCGTAATTGCCTACTTCGGCAAGATTCCTGCCAAGGGCATCGGCAATGCATTGTGCCATCTTGACCGCCGTCCCGCTGGGTGCATCCTTTTTTTGATTATGATGTGCTTCAACTATTTCAACATCGTACTCTTCTCCGAGAATTCGTGCGACCGAATCGAGCACTTTAAACATTACATTAACACCCACGCTCATGTTCGGTGCCATGACACAGCGGGTTGATCGCGCAATTCGCGTTATTTCTTCCGTTTCTGCGGAAGTGAGCCCTGTAGTTCCTATAACGATCGCCTTTCCGTGCCCGGATGCAATTTCAGTGTTTTTCACAGCCGCATCATGATGAGTAAAATCGATTACAACATCGCCTTTATCGATGCATTTTTCGAGATCATCATCAATGTATACATTCATATGTCCCAAAGCAAGAATATCGCCTATATCTGAACCGATGCAGGAATGTCCTTCTGTTTCGACGGCGCCCGCTATTTCAATTCCGCCCGAAGAAGCAATCAAAGTTGAGATCCGTCCCCCCATTCTGCCTCCCGCTCCAAGCACGATTGCCTTTACCATTTGCATACCTCCCCGGTACTCATTTCTCCTATCAGCCTATCAAACCATATCCGGTCATAACGTGTTTTAATTTACCATAATTTGCATCGGAAAGAGGACATAAAGGAAGCCGGTATTCATAATCGATTTTTCCCATAATCGCCAGAGCCGCTTTTACCGGAATTGGATTTGTTTCGATGAAACATGCCTCCATAAGCGGCCACATCTTGTAGTGCAACCTTCCGGCTTCGGTAATATTGCCTTGATTAAATGCATCGACCATGGCCGCCATATCGGCCGGTACTATATTTGAAATGACCGAGATGACCCCCCTGCCGCCTACTGCCATGATAGGCAGAACAGTAAAATCATCCCCCGAAAGAACCGAGAAGTCTTTTTCGCATTGAGCCAGAATAGAACTTACATGTTTCAGATCTCCTGTTGCTTCCTTGATCCCCACAATATTCTTTATCTTCGACAGACGCGCAACCGTTTCCGGCATCATATTGCTGCCCGTTCTTCCCGGCACGTTATAAGGAATGATCGGGACAGGAACTTCTTCCGCAACGGCCTTGAAGTGCTGATAAATCCCTTCTTGTGAGGGCTTATTGTAGTATGGGGAAACCATAAGAACACCGTCCGCGCCGACTTCATAGGCATGTTTGGTCAGCCGTATCGCTTCTGCCGTACTGTTGGAACCAGTTCCGGCAATAACCGGCACCCTTTTTTTGACGGCGTCGATCGTAATCTCTATCACTTTATCGTGCTCTTCATGAGACAGCGTCGTTGATTCGCCCGTTGTGCCGCATGGCACGATGCCGTCGGTCCCGTTTTCGATCTGATATTCAATCAGATCTCTCAATTTTTCCTCATCGACCTCCCCGTTTTTAAAGGGTGTCACGATCGCCACGATTGCTCCTCCAAACATAATATCCTATCCTCCTCGCTCGTACTTAAGATTCCCGTACCCTGTATTCATGCAGGTAATCCGGAATATTTTCATCTTTCACCAGATCCTCATATTTTTCCCGTTTTCTTATCACGTCATACCGGTCTCCGTTCACCAGAACTTCAGCGCAACGCGGCCGCGAATTGTAATTAGATGACATTGTAAATCCATACGCTCCCGCACTCATCACCGCTATCAGATCGTTTGGAGCAAATGGCGGCATCCTTCTGGCCTTTGCAAAAAAATCACCCGATTCGCAAATAGGCCCTACGACATCGGCAATAATGCTCTTTTTTTCATTTTCACCTTTTGTAACCGGAAGAATTTTATGATAGGAACCATAAAGACTCGGTCGGATGAGATCGTTCATTCCTGCATCTACAATAACAAAATTCTTGTGTTCCCTCTCCTTCGTATAAAGAATTTTCGCTATCAATACACCCGAATTGCCGGCAATCACCCTGCCGGGTTCAAGAATAAAGGTGCAGTCCATATCCACTGTTTTCTTCAAAATCGCCCGCGCATACTCATCAGGGTGAGGTGGATCTTCATTATCATACATAATGCCGAGCCCTCCTCCCAGATCAAGATACTTGATCTCTATCCTCTCCCTCCGAAGGGTCGCGACGAGTTTCTTCAAGCGGTCCAGGGCATGTATAAAAGGGTCGACTTCCGTAATCTGAGAACCCAGATGGCAATCTATTCCGACAATTTCAATATGTTCTAATTCTTTTGCCCGCCTGTATTCGGAAACCGAAGCCGCTATATCAATACCGAATTTGTTTTCCTTCATTCCAGTAGATATATGCGGATGAGTTCCCGCATCTACATCGGGATTCACTCGAAGCGCGATGGGGGCTTTTTTATTCATTTTTCCTGCCGCCGCATTTACGGTTTCCAGTTCCTGGGACGATTCTATGTTGAACATCAATATGCCCGAGGAAAGGGCATACTCAATTTCGTCCTGCCGTTTCCCCACGCCGGAAAAGACAATTTTTTTCGGATCCGCACCGGCTTTCATGGCGCGGAAGAGCTCTCCGCCCGACACTATATCCATTCCTGCTCCTTCCATTACAAGAGCTTTCAGAATTGCGATATTCGAATTCGCCTTGGCGGAAAAACATATCAAATGCGGTACGTCTGCAAACGCCCGGTCGAATACCTGATAATGCCTTTTCAATGTCTTGAGGCTGTAAAGATAAAAAGGAGTGCCTTCACGCGCGGCAATGTTGGCTATCGCCACTTCTTCACAGTACAATTCATTATCGATGTAGGAGAAATAATTCATATAAGGAATTAACCTCTCTTCATGAGCGGTATTTTTTTATTTTCTTTCATTTTCTCATTGCGCATTTCATCGCCCCTGTCAGCCGTTATTTTCCATCGTTTCGTTCTTCACCTTTGACTTCCACGATATTTGACCCATCGCTGCATTGTCCTTCCACATTGCATACAATCACCCGATAGACATATGCGCGTGCACTATCGGCAGAAACATCCCGATACTGCCACAGGCCTTCCTTCTCCTTTACTCTTGTACTTTCTCCGCGTACCGCTTTTTCAATAACGATAAACTCGTGAGGACAATCGATACAGTCGCCGGGAAGAAGGACGCTCCGCAATATCCTGAAGTGCACACTTGAAGGATCCCAGTTTCCTGTCCACTGCAGAAGCGGCGGACCATCGGAAGCAACGGCCGTCAGATCGGCTATTCTCTCCGGAGGTGCGTGCACGGCATAATAGGGAGGCGCTTTTTTTCCGCAACCTGCGGCCGCAACTGCAGCGAACACAATAATAATGATGAACGTATACTTTGCTCTCCGCCTACGATACCTCACGCTCTTTTTCTATCTCCTTGATTCTTTCAAGAATTGCCTGGCGAGCCGTTCCGCCTGAAACAGTTTTTCCGGCAACTGATCGTTCTACATCGAAGTATTTAAAAATTTCGGTTTTTGCCCCTTCATAAAACATTTTTACTTCTTCGAGGGACAATTCATCAAAATTTTTATCTTTTTCGATACAATATCCTACCAGCCTGCCTACAATCGCATGGGCTTTACGAAAGGGCACTCCCTGCGTTACGAGGTATTCGGCAATATCTGTTGCGGCAGCGTACCCGGTTTTGGCATCCTGCATCATTTTATCTTTCTTGAAGACAGTACTTCCGATAAGTCCTTCAAATATTTCCAGGCAGGATCTTACCGTATCCACCGAATCGAAAACCGGCTCTTTATCCTCCTGAAGATCACGGTTGTACGTCATTGGAAGCCCCTTCATAAGCGTCAGAAGCGAAACGAGATTTCCGTATACGCGGCCTGATTTTCCCCTGATAAGCTCCGCAACATCGGGATTCTTCTTCTGAGGCATTATGCTGCTGCCAGTTGTAAAAGAATCGGCCATTTCAATAAACCCGAACTGATCGGTGGACCAGATAATCAAATCTTCGCAAAAGCGTGAAAGATGCATCATGATTAATGCCGTATCGAAAAGAAATTCAGCAGCGAAATCCCTGTCCGCGACGGCATCCATACTGTTTTTTGAAATGCGCGGGAAATTAAGAAGCCGGGCTACATAGCCCCTGTCAATAGGAATGCTTGTTCCTGCAAGAGCAGCCGATCCTAAAGGCATTACGTTTATCCCTTCATAACATGAGCGCATCCTCAGTGAATCCCGATGAAACATTTCCCTGTATGCAAGAAGATAGTGGGCAAGAAGCACCGGCTGAGCCTTCTGTAAATGAGTGCAACCGGGTAATAGAGTATCTATTTCCTCTTTTGCACGTTTCAATAGCGTTTCATTCAGCTTTGCCAGCAACTGGAGAATTGTGGCTGCTTCTTCCCTCAAATAAAGTCTTATATCCAGCGCAATCTGATCATTCCTGCTTCTTGCAGTATGGAGCTTGCCTCCGGCTTCTCCTATTCGCTCAATAAGGGCACTCTCAACCGCCATATGCACATCTTCAAGAGACACACTGAAACGTAAATCGCCTTTTTCGATATCCTCACGAATGCTGATCAAACCGGCGACAATTTTCTCACTTTCTTCGTTGGAAATTATCCCCTGCTTGCCGAGCATTTTAGCATGCGCAATGCTGCCTTCGATATCGTGTCTTAAAAGACGCATGTCATACCGGATAGACGCAGTGAATTCTTCCACTCGCCTGTCGGTTGCCTCCTTGAACCGTCCCCCCCAGAGCTTTTCATTCGCCATAAGAGCACCCAAAAAAGAATGTCAGTTGAAAATTTTCTTACGTGCGTTTCGCCAATGTGAACTATCTTCACGGAACAGGAGATTATTTTTCGCCTGCTCTTTTCATGGCCCTGATTTTCATTCGTAATGCATTCAAACGTATGAAGCCCGTCGCATCTTTATGATCATAGACGGCATCTTCATCAAAAGTTGCAAAGTCCATGCGATAAAGTGAATTGGGCGATTTCAGCCCGGCGGGTGTGCAATTGCCCTTATAGAGTTTCATGCGAACTCTTCCGTTTACATCATTCTGGGATTCGTCGATCATTTTCTGAAGGAGTTTCATCTCCGGCGCATACCAGAATCCGTTATAGGCGAGCTGCGCATATTTCGGAATCAAGGAATCCCGGATAAGCATTACTTCCCGATCCATTGTAATTGTTTCGATAGCTCTGTGCGCTCTCCACAGCAGTGTTCCGCCCGGGGTTTCATACACTCCACGCGATTTCATCCCCACAAATCGGTTCTCAACCATATCAAGCCGCCCAATTCCATTGGCGCCTGCAATCCGGTTTGCAACGTCCAGCAATTTTGCGGGGCTCATGGCCTTGCCGTCAATCGCCGCAGGATTCCCTTTTTCAAAGTCGATTTCGATATACGTTGGCGTATCGGGAGCCTTTTCGGGAGAAACAGTAAGAACAAACATATCTTCAGGAGGCTCCATCCAGAGATCCTCCAAAATACCGCCTTCATGGGAAATATGGAGAAGATTCCTGTCTTCGCTGTAAGGTTTTTTCTTCGTGATATTTACCGGGATATCATGTTCTGCGGCATAATCTATCATGGCTTCTCTTGACCTCAGATTCCAGCGGTCATCTTTCCAGGGCGAAATAATCTTTATAGAAGGATTAAGCGACATGTAGGTCATTTCAAAGCGTACCTGATCGTTTCCTTTTCCCGTCGCTCCATGACAGACGGCATCAGCGCCTTCAGCACGCGCAATTTCGATCTGCCTTTTTGCTATGAGCGGACGCGCAAGTGAAGTTCCTAAAAGATATGCACCCTCATACACGGCGTTGGCGCGCAATGCAGGAAATACGAAATCGCGCACGAATTCTTCTTTCAGATCTTCAATATATATTTTACTTGCACCGGTACTGAGCGCTTTTTTATCAAGTCCGTCAAGCTCCTCCTTCTGGCCCACGTCTGCAGCAAACGCGATTACCTCGCAATCAAATACCTCCCGCAGCCATCGGACAATTACCGATGTATCCAATCCTCCGGAATAGGCAAGAACTACTTTTTTCGCACTCTCAGTCATTATATTCCTCCTTCTAACAGGATCTCTATTATCGCTTTTTGAACGTGAAGACGATTTTCCGCTTCATCGATAACAACCGACCGCGGTCCGTCAATGACATCGGCAGTTATTTCTTCTCCCCTATGTGCCGGCAGGCAGTGCATTATAATGGCATCTCTTTTGGCGTGCTGAAGCAATTTTTCATTTACCTGAAAATGCCTGAAGATTTTCGCCCGATCTTCCTGCTCGCTTTCCTGACCCATACTCGCCCAGACATCCGTATAGATCACATCGGCGTTCCTTACAGCCTCCTCGGGAGTACGAAAAAGGGTAACTTCCGCTTTGGCTTCTTTTATGCCGCGATCAAGTATGGCCTTATCCGGATCGTACCCTTCCGGGCAGGCAAGCGCCAGCCGGAAAGGGAGCACAGTGGCTGCATTAATCCACGAATTTGCCATATTGTTGCCATCTCCTATATATGCAACAGTGATCCCTTCGCAGGATCCCTTCTTTTCCTTAATTGTAAAAAGGTCCGCGGCAATCTGGCACGGGTGGAGCAGATCGGTCAGACCATTTATCACGGGAATTGAAGCATACTCTGCGAATTCATCTACAATATCCTGTCCGAAGGTGCGAATCATCACACAGTCCAGATAGCGTGAAATAACCCGTGCAGTATCTCTGACGGTTTCTCCACGGCCGAGCTGAATATCACGCCGGCTGAGAAATATGGCGAGCCCTCCCATCTGGTGCATCCCGACTTCAAAAGAGATTCTCGTTCGTGTTGAGGATTTGTCAAAAATCATCCCGAGCGATCTTCCTTTTAAAGACAAGTGTTCGATACCTTTTTTATTGAACAATTTCAGCCTCTCCGATCTGTTCATTATTTCATCGAACTCGCTTTTTTGCATTCCATACAGCGTCAAAAAATCTTTCTTCATACACTCCTCATTACATCGTCCAGAATTCCGATTGCCCTGTCTACGTCTTTTGCCGTAATAATGAGAGGAGGAACGAAACGCAGAACCGATCCGGCCGTACAATTGAAAAGGAATCCCTTTTCGAGAGCTTTATACACGATGGGAGCACCCTCGCAGGCAAGCTCGACTCCTATCATAAGTCCTTTCCCCCTTATATTCTTCATCACCTCATATTTCTTCGCGAGCTCCTGAAGCTGCGCACAAAAATAATCACCCGTTTCCGAAACCTTATCGATTACGCCATCATCCAGAAGAGCCTCCATTGTTGCAATTCCCGCAGCCATGGCCAGAGGGTTTCCTCCGAAAGTGGATGCATGGGTTCCGGGCACAAACGCCGACGCCACAGTATCAGTTGCCAACATGGCTCCCAAAGGAAATCCGTTCCCCATGGCTTTGGCCATTGTTACTATATCCGGCGTTATGCCGCTGGGTTCATATGCGAAGAGAGTCCCCGTCCTGCCCATGCCTGTCTGCACTTCGTCGATTATCATCAGCAGCTCCCGTTCATTGCAAAGCTCCCGCACACCGCGTAAATAGCCCTCATCGGGAACTCGTATACCCCCTTCTCCCTGTATCACTTCCACCATTACCGCACAGGTATGTTCGGTAAACGATTCTTTCAGCGCCTCCAGATCATTAAAGGGCACATACCTGAAACCCCGGGGAAGAGGATCGAGCCCCGCCTGAAACTTTTCCTGACCCGTTGCCGTCACAGTCGCCAATGTCCGCCCATGGAAGGAATCTTTCATAGTAATTATTTCATACTGTCTGCCTGAAGAGCGTGCATTCGCGTATCTCCTGGCCAGTTTTATTGCTGCTTCATTGGCTTCGGAACCGCTGTTGCAGAAAAAAACCTTGTCTGCAAAGGAGTGTTCCACCAGAAGGCTGGCAAGTTTCTCCTGCGGCTCGATATAGAAAATATTCGACACGTGCATCAAACGCGCTGCCTGTTCCTGAATCGCTTTTACCACTTTCGGATGCGAATGTCCCAGGGCACATACGGCAATACCCGCCAAAAAATCCAGATATTCCTTTCCTTCTCTGTCCCACAACCTGGCCCCGCTTCCTTTCACAAACACTACGGGAAGCCTGTTGTATGTCCCCATTACACAACTATTAAAGGAGTCAATAAATTCATCCGTTGTCATATTCCCATCTCCGATCCTGTAACCCTTTCACAACCTCGGTTCCTATTCCCTTGTCAGTAAATATCTCGAGCAGTATCGCATGGCTCAGGCGTCCGTCTACTATGTGAGCCTTTCCCACACCTCCTCTCAAAGCCTTAAGGCAGCACTTTACTTTCGGATACATGCCCCCGCCGATCGTTCCTTCTTCAATAAGCTTTTCTGCCGCAGCATCTTCAATCGACGGAATAAGAGCACCCTCGCTATCCAGAACTCCCGGCACGTCGGTCAACAGTACGAGTTTTTCCGCTTTGAGAGCGGCCGCCACTTCTCCCGCCACTATATCTGCATTTATATTATACGTTTCCCCTTTGTCTCCAACTCCCGTCGGAGCAATGACAGGTATGAAGCCGCTTGTGGCGAGCGAAAAAATCAGATCGGAATTCAGCTCCTTCACCTTTCCGACGAGTCCTATGTCAATGATTTCGGGCGGTGAATCTTTTGCCTTCTCTTCGCTTAAATAATATTTTTCCGCGCGGATAAGGTTTCCATCCTTGCCGCTCAATCCGACTGCTTTTCCTCCGTGATGATTTATAAGCCCCACAATTTCTTTGTTCACCTTTCCCGCCAGTACCATTTCCACAATATCCATAGTCGCTTCATCGGTAACCCTCATTCCGCGTACAAATTTGGAATCTTTACCCATCTTTTTAAGATACGCCCCGATCTGCGGCCCTCCGCCATGAACGACTACGGGATTGACGCCGATATACTTGAGCATAAGCACATCCATAGCGAATTTATTTTTCAAATCTTCATCCACCATGGCATGGCCACCGTATTTGATCACGACTATTTTTCCGTAAAACCTCCTGATATAAGGAAGCACTTCCAAAAGAATATCGGCTTTTTCAACGGGGCTTACAAAATGTTTTTCCATGCATCCCTCTCAGATCCACCGGTTACGTTCCGGACTATCGGATTACATTAAAGGAAACAAGACCTTATTTTTCTGTTCAGAACTACAGAACATACCTGCTTAAATCTTCGTCTTCTATTATGTCTGAAAGTTTTTCCTGCACATATTGTGCTGTAATCGTCACCTTTTTTTCAACCAAGTCGGGAGCATCAAAAGAAATCTCGTCAAGAAGGGATTCCATTATTGTATAAAGCCTTCTCGCACCTATATTCTCAGTTCTATCGTTTACGACTTCTGCAACTTCTGCGATTTCCGCGATTGCATCATTCTCATAGACGATTTCAATACCCTCCGTGGCAAGCATTTCCTTGTACTGTTTTACAAGAGCATTATGCGGCTCTGTCAGAATCCTGATGAAATCATCTCTGCTGAGCGAATCCAGTTCAACTCGAATCGGGAAGCGGCCCTGCAGTTCAGGTATCAAATCGGACGGCCTCGAGATACTGAAAGCTCCTGCAGCAATAAAAAGGATGTGATCGGTCTTGACCATACCGTACTTGGTGTTGATTTGCGATCCTTCCACAATGGGAAGCAGATCCCTCTGGACACCCTCGCGCGATACATCCGGCCCGTGCGGGCTTTCACTGCCGACTATTTTATCAATTTCATCGAGAAAGATGATCCCGGACTGTTCTACCCGATCCATTGCTGTCTTTATTACCGTGTCCATATCAACGAGCTTCTGGGCCTCTTCATCAGCCAGAATCTGCAGTGCTTCTGTCACTTTTGCTTTTCGTACCTTACTTTTCTGCGGAAAAAGATTACCAAACATTTCCTTTATATTCAGTCCCATGTCTTCGACTCCCGATGCCGAAAATACCTCTATCATGGGCCCGCTGCGATTTTCCCGAACTTCGACTTCCACAACCCGGTCATCCAGCTTGCCGTTTCTCAGAAGTGAACGAAGTTTTTCTCTGGTGGCATCGGGGTGAAGATCTGTTCTTTCAATGGGTAAAACTTCAAGTTCTCCGCCCGGTTCATTGCTTTCCACAGCTTTTCGCTTAAGCGGAAGCAAAATGTCAAGAATACGCTCTTCCGCCATCTCCATGGCTTTCGTTCTCACTCTCTCCTGCTCTTCCGACTTGACCATATTCACGGCGAGTTCCACCAGATCCCTGATCATGGATTCAACATCTCTTCCCACATATCCGACTTCGGTAAATTTGGAAGCTTCAATTTTTAAAAATGGCGAATTATCCAGTTTTGCGAGCCTTCTTGCGATCTCGGTTTTGCCGACTCCGGTTGGACCTATCATCACAATATTTTTAGGAGCAATCTCATCTCTTAATTCTTCAGGGACATTCCTCCTCCGCCACCGGTTTCTCAATGCAATTGCAACTGCTCTTTTGGCATTGTCCTGGCCGATGATATATTTATCAAGTTCCGATACTATTTCTCTTGGCGTGAGATTACTTGAGGCCATAGTGTGAATCACTCTCCCTTTATTTATCGCTTGTTGTCAATCATAATGACGAACCCCCAAGGCACTTTACCGTAAAGGGGGTTCTCATCCTGAATTAATTACAGTATGCTCTTATAATCGTCCTTTTCCCTCACCCCGCACTATCCGGGAATATCAAGTTCTTCAATTGTTACTGAATGATTTGTATAAATACAAATATCAGCCGCTATTTTCATTGCCTCTTTCGCAATATCCACTGCACCGAGAGTACTATGCGAGATAAGGGCTCGGGCCGCTGCCTGCGCATAGGGGCCACCCGATCCTATGGCAAGTATATCGTCATCCGACTCAATCACATCTCCATTCCCTGATATTATGAGAGAATTTTCTTCACTCACTGCAATCATAAGAGCCTCAAGATGGCGCAGCACTCTGTCGGTTCTCCAATCTTTGGTAAGTTCGACGGCGGATCTCAGCAGATTCCCCCCATATTGTTCCAGTTTCTGATCGAACCTGTCAAACAGGGTAAACGCATCCGCTGTTGCGCCAGCAAAGCCTACAATCACTTTATTGTGGTAAAGTCTTCGCACTTTCCGCGCAGTATGTTTCAAAATGGTAACATCGAGGGTCACCTGGCCGTCGCCTGCGACGACGACCTTACCCTGATGTTTGACAGCCAGTATAGTAGTACTTCTCACAGTCATTTGTTACCGTCCTTTGTGTGCCCGCGGATGGCTTGCGTCATATACTTCCATCAGCTTCGTCACACTTAAAGAAGTGTATTTCTGAGTTGTCGAAAGGCTCTCATGGCCTAACAGCTCTTGTATAGCTCTTAAATCGGCACCAGCATCCAGAAGATGTGTCGCGAATGTATGCCGCAACACATGCGGACTGATTTTTTTCTCCAACCCGCTCGACCTTGCATAGCCGTCAAGAATCCTGGCCACACTTCTGGCTGAAAGCCGCGCGCCTCTGGTATTAGTAAACAATGCTGAAGATTGCTTTTTCTTCTCACATTCGGCCGCCCGGCGTTCGCCCAGATATTCTTTCAACGCCTGCATGGCCGCATTTCCGAAGGGAACAATCCGCTCTTTTTTTCCCTTTCCCCGTACTTTTATTAAAGACTCAACGAAATCCAGATCTTCAGTGTTCAAACCTGTCAATTCTCCTACGCGGATACCCGTGGAATAGAGAAGCTCAAGAATAGCTTTGTCACGTAATCCAAACACATTTTCTTTAAATTTTAAACCAAGAATTCCAAAAATCTCGTCAACTGATAAAAACGTAGGCAGATATTGCTCCAACCTTGGGCCCTTCATCATTTCAACAGGATTTACCCGAATCTTCCCTTCGCGGAGAAGGAACTTGAAAAATGCTCTCAGGCTTGCAAGTTTTCTTGAAATCGTTGTCTTTTTATTGCTGCTTTTGTATAAACGGGCCAAATAGAAGCGTATAAGATACTGATCGACTTCATCCGGTTCAGCACATTTCCTCTCTTCCAAAAATTTCCGGAATTCCCTGATATCGGAGATATAACTTCTTACGGTGTGAACTGAAAGGCTTTTTTCAATCGCTATGTGTCTTTCAAATGCATCGACGGCCCATTCCATATTCAGATTTTTTCACCATTCTTTCAGTCGCTGAACCGCCTTATCCCGGCGTAATAACAGCAGCATGCATTATCAAAATTATTGTCGAATATTCGTGTGCGTCCGTCCCTGAAAGTCACCTTGACGTATGACATTCCGCCGACTACGCCGGAATTTCTCTCTTCCACAACGACTCCGAATCCCCACTCCGGAAATCTGAGGTGGACGACCTGATCGCCGGTTTTTAGATATAACCGCCGGATTTCTTCCTTCATATTCTGTCGTTTTTTTAGTCTTTGACCTACATTTTGTATTTCCCGAAATCCTCGGGATTAAGACCTTCAAGGAATTCCTTCAACTGCTCTTTGGTATACTTGTTCAGGTCTCCGGCCCTGTTTCCGAAATTGATATCCATTGATTTATCTATCACCGAATCATCCACGTATATTGGGGCGTTCGCACGCAGAGCCAAAGCGATAGCATCTGAAGGCCGCGAATCTATCATGAGGTCGGACTCGTCTTTCACTATATTTATGAGCGCAAAAAAAGTATTATTTTTCAAATCAGTTATTACGACCCTTTTCACGTCCACTTCCAGATTTTTCAATATATCGTTCATGAGATCATGAGTCATCGGTCTCGTAAGATCGATCTTTTCCAGCTGAGTCGCAATCGCGCTTGCTTCGAATAATCCAATCCAGATCGGAACCACCTTCTTTTCCTGAAGATCTTTGAGAATCACAATAGGGGTGTTGGTTATGGGATCAATGGCAAGCCCGAAAACTTTCATTTCTATCAACATATTTTGATCTCCTCCCCTTAGATCATTTCACCTCGTAATGAATGCGCATAGCCTCTTAAGATTTTGACCTGCACTGTCTTGCCGATTAGACGACTGCTGCCTTTGAAATTAACGATTCTGTTCCCCCGCGTCCGCCCCATTATGTCAGCATCACTCCCCTTGCTTGTCCCTTCCACCAGAACCTGCTCTGTCTTTCCTTCTTGTGCCCTGTTCTTTTCCAGCGTCAATTTCGCCTGTATATCCTGGAGTAATGCCAATCTCTTGTTTTTCATATCCTCAGGAATTTTATCACTAAATCTTTGCGATGCAACACCCGGTCGATCTGAATATTTGAAAGAAAAAATATTATCAAACCTTACTTTTTTTACAAGGTCAATAGTTTTTTGAAAATATTTCTCCTCCTCGCCCGGAAAACCGACAATCACATCCGAGGTGATGCTGATATCAGGGCATATGGATCGCAAGCGTTCGACTTTAGCTAAATATTCTTCCACAGTATATCGTCTGCGCATTTTTTCGAGCACTTCATTGCATCCCGACTGCACTGGAAGATGTATATGTTCGCATAGCTCATCAATTTCTGCAAAAGAGTTAATAAGATCATCAGAAAAATCCTTTGGATGAGAAGTAGTGAAACGAATTCTGTTTACAGAATGAAGATCGCGAATCTTTCCGAGAAGCTCCGGGAATCCTGTTTCTTCTTCGAGAGTCTGTCCATATGAATTCACATTCTGTCCCAAAAGAATAATTTCTTGCACACCCTTTTCAGTCAATCTTTGCACCTCGCGTATAATATCGCCGGAGGGCCTGCTTTCTTCCCGTCCCCTTACATAGGGCACTATACAATAAGAACAAAAATTATTGCATCCCTGCATAATGGTAACATAACTGCTTATTTTTCCTTTTGATGCCGGTACGCACAGATCGAGCGAGGGAACATGGCCGTTAAAATTAACCGCTTCAATATATTTTTTTCTCAGCTGAGCTTCCTTTACAAGAGAAGGAATTCGATGAATATTATGGGTCCCGCACACAAAATTAATATGGGGGCACCGTTTGAAAAAACCTTTTCCCCACTGCTGAGCCAAACATCCCATTACACCTATTATCGCGGTATTCTCTCCATTTTTTAATCGCCTGAGACGCCCAAGCAGACTATGGACCTTCTGTTCCGCTTTATCCCTGACACTGCATGTATTGACGATTATCAGGTCCGCCTTTTCAACTTCGGAAGTTTGCACATATCCTTCTTTTTCAAGAAGACTGGCCGCCTTTTCAGAATCATTCACATTCATTTGGCAGCCGAAAGTGTAAATATAATACTGGATTTTTGTGGTCACTTTTTATCAACCAGTCCCTTGTGTTTTGCCGCTTTCATTGCGTCATTTATCTGCGGTTGAGAAACATACCGCGGTCTCCGGAAAGCGTGAAAGCAAAATTTTTCTTCCGGAAAAGCTTCAGACAGGCATTGGCGACTTCACGGTCGTAGAGGATTCCTTTATTTTTAGATATTTCCTTTAAAGCAGTTTCCACTCCGAGAGCAGAACGGTAAGGTCTGTGGGAGGCCATCGCTTCCACTACATCTGCAACGGCCAGAATTTTCGCCTCCAGGAGAATATCCTTGTCTTTGAGTCCGTCAGGATAACCTGAACCATTGATCCGCTCATGATGCTGCCTCACAATTTGAGCTACCGGCCATGGAAATTCAATATTTTTTAAAATATCGAATCCTATTTCCGGATGAACTTTCATCATTAGAAATTCGATATCCGTAAGTATGTCCGGCTTGCTCAATATCTCGGAAGGCTCATATATCTTACCTATATCGTGAAGCGTCGCCGCCACTACTATACCTTCGATTCGTTCATCGGGAATATTCATTTCACGGGAAATAGCCTCCGCAAGCTGGGCTACTCTTTGCTGGTGTCCCGCCGTATAAGGGTCTCTTTTTTCCGCAATCGATGCAAGGGCATTCACTGTTTCCTCAAGCCTCTTTTTGAGGCGGTCCACAGTCCTTTTAATCTCATCCTGTGCCTTTTTCCGAAACGTAATATCACGGACATACCCCATGTCTGCTCTTTTTCCATCAATTTTGATAATCCCGAAGGCAATTTCCACATCTTTGGTCGATCCATCATTGCAAAGCAGTTTCGCTTCCGAAAGAGGAAGTGCCTGCTCGCCTGCGGTTCTCTTTTTACCTTGTTCAAAAAGACCGGAATACTCGGACTCAAATAAATGATCGAAGGGCATACCCACAAGTTCATCCACACTGTAACCGGACATGTCGGATATGGCCCTGTTCGCGAAACGGTGGATGCCGTTCTGAATGATAATGATGCCGTCCATAGCCTGTTCCACCACTGCCGCATATTTTTCTTCACTTTCGCGCAGGGCCTGCTCGGCATTTTTCCGCTCCGTTATGTCCTCATAGACAACAACTACTTTTTTGTTTTTAAGAACTTCACCCACTCTCGCCGTGTTCACCATGCATATGATATCTGTCCCGTCTTTCCTTCTGCAGGGGAATTCTTCACTGTAGGTCTTTTCCCTTTCAAGCACCGGATAAAACCGTTTTGCTATCTTTTGATAATCTTCGTCTGTGCGGTAGAGAAGCCTCGTTTTTTGCCCTATGAGTTCGTGCTGTTTCCAGCCGAAAACGGCCTCTACCGAGTCATTGGCGAATATAATTTTTCTGTTCTCCAAACCGATTACTGCATGCGGTATCGCTGAAAGTATCGAAGATTCCAAAGCCTGCGCAGCAATCAAGTGTTCAGTGGTTTCTATCAATTGAGTAATATCAATGGAGCTTCCCAATACTGCGGGTTCGCCATAATAATCAATAGACGTGACCGTTTCAAGAATCCATCTCACTGAACCGTCTTTGGTGATCATTCTGTATTCATAAGGATATGCTCGTTCCCCTCTCAGCATTTGCTTTGCATGTTCTTTCGTTATTTCACGGTCTTCGGGATGAACAAAGCTTATCAGATCGCTATTGAGAAGATCCTCCATTGTTTCATATCTGGAATATTTCAACAGATGCGGATTCGCGAATTTTACCTTTCCTTTCTGAGCTACAAAAACACCTGTCTGGGTATTATTTGCAAAATCCCTGTAAAGCTTTTCCGCCTCCACCAGTTTTGATTTCGCCTTCTTCTCATCCGTTACATCCATGGTGTTTCCGAGAACGGCTCTACGCCCCCGGTATTTGATTGAAATTATATTCTCGAGAACCCACCGTATATCTCCCTTTTTCGTTTGGACGCGGTATTCATAGGGAGATTTTCTCTGCCCCTTCAGCATTGCGATTGCATTTGCTCTCGTTTTTTCTCTGTCCCCGGGATACACATGGGTAAACGCATCTTTTCCGATCCACTCTTGATCGGAATAGCCGGAATAATTCAATATATACGGATTCACGAATTGAAACCGTGAATCTTGTACAATGTAAATCCCGGTTTGAGAACTCTTTGCAAGGGCATCGTAAAGATCATCATTTGCATCCGGATTGACATAATTATTATCATCCATGAGCATGCTCGAGTTTGCAGTCTTGTTCTCCCTCAGCCGGATTTTCGCTCCGCTTTTGCCACCCATCTTATCTTCCCGATCCTTTTTTGATTTTATTCATCCCGCACACAAGTAAATAGCGTATCCACCGTTTCTTTATTTTTTTATAAATTCATTATAAATCCCTTCCGGCAGGAAAGGAACAATAAAATGGAATTTCCACAAGAACCCGCGTATAACCGGCTGTCCTGTACCCGGAAGCTCCCGGTCTTCCGGCAACAGAAGCGTGCATATGTAGGCATCGGAAATCCCGCACTGGACGGCACGGGAAAAATCTGAAAAAACCGAGTCATTTCGGCATTCCTGACATAAAATAACGGCCGAACTCATGAGTCCCCGAATGAGAATAAGAGAAAAAGTAAAAGGTGTTCCTTTCCGGGCCGCAAGAGGATATCCTTGAAATTTTCTGAGCTGCAGAACCTCCGCAATAGTCGTGGCGGTAAATATCACAATTAAAGATATGAGATTTACAAAATGTCCCTTCCCTGTAAGCCGGATACCGTCAGTTCCAGAACGGGCTGACTTTCGCAGGGTAATCGCATTTTAAAAAAGGGGGCTGAGCCCCCTCGGCATATCAAACATTCCCGACTTCCGGCAGTGTAAGTAGGCGATAAAAAACCGGCTATTTCCCTGAATTCACTCTCTCTTTCAATTCTTTCCCAACTTTGAAGAACGGCAATTTTTTAGGAGATACTTCTATGACACCTCCGGTCTTCGGATTCCGCCCGGTATAGGCTCCGTAATCTCTGACCACAAAGCTTCCGAATCCTCTTATTTCTATGCGATTGCCTTTTTTAAGTTCTTCATTGAAGTTCTTGAATATCAGATTGACGGTATCAGAAGCCTGTTTTTCTGTAAGGCCTTCTTTTTTACTCAATGCAGATATCAGTTCCGACTTATTCATATAACCCCCTTTTCAAGAAATAAATACGCCGTCAAGCACAGACAAATTTAGTCAATAATCTTAACTCGATGTAAACAATTAGCGTCTAGGTATTATTTATTTTGTTACTAATGTCAAGATAATTTTCGTTTTAACTTCCTTGATTGAAACTCAAGAGTTTACTTACCTCCTGTTTCGTCAAGTGCCTGTAATCGCCGGGTTTCAGATTTCCAATCTCTACATCGGCAATTGCAGTTCTCACCAACCGCAGAACAGTAATATCAAAAGCGGCAAAGAATCTTCTGATGATTCTGTTCTTCCCCTCAACTATGATCAATTTCAGCCATGTGCTTTTCGGGTTGACGGCTTCAACAGCTACGCACAGGGGCTTGAAAAATCCGTCACTGAGGCTTGCCCCTGATTTGATATTGTTCAAAAAAGCAGCGTCGATTTTTCCTTTCATTTTGACCACATAGGTTTTCGGAATACCGAATCCGGGATGAGAAATACGGTATGAAAAATCTCCATCATTGGTCATCAGAAGCAGACCCCGGGAATTATAGTCGAGTCTTCCCACAGGATATACCCGTTCGGAAAGATCATTTACCAATTCACTGACTACCCGCCTGCCGAAGGGGTCTTTCATTGATGTAAGAACACCTTCCGGCTTATTGAGCATCAGGTAGATCTTACGTGTGCCTGTTGAAATAAGTGCTCCTTCGACGCGTATTTCATCTCTCTGTGCATCCGCCTTCCGGCCAAGCTCGATAACCGTCGCGCCGTTGACACTGACTTTGCCGTTTCGAATCAATTCTTCAGCTTTCCGTCTCGAAACGATTCCGGCCTTTGCGATAATCTTCTGCAGTCTTTCTTGCATTACCTGATTATTCCTCATCAAGCTCTCTGATTTCCTGCAAAGTCGGCAATTCCGATAGATCATTTAATGTGAATACTTCTAAAAACCTCCTGGTTGTTCCATACATGATAGGTCTTCCCGGCACATCTTTCCTTCCCACGATCCGTATGAGTTTCTTCTCCAGAAGCCCTTTTAAAGCAGCACTCGCATCGACTCCACGTACCTTTTCGACTTCCGATTTCATGACCGGCTGCCGGTAGGCAACAACTGCAAGTGTTTCCATTGCCGCCGGGCTCAACGCAAGAGGCTTTCCTTGTTTGAACTTCAAAATCCAGGGAGAAACCCTTTCTGAAGTTCTGAATTGATAACCCCCGGCCGCTTTTTGAATAATAATTCCGCCGCACCGGTTTTCGTATTCACTCATTAATTCTTCAAGCATCTTTTCGATACATGTTTCTTCTACATCTTCAACTACTTCCTTTAGTTTTTTTGCAGAAAGGGGAATTTCCGATACAAAAAGAAGGGCTTCGAGAACCTGCTTCAGATTCTCCATTTACTTTTCCTCCTCAACGGCAAGAAATATACGGATCGGTCCGTACGAATCAGCCTGGAATGCACGTGCCATCCTGAGTTTCATGAGTTCAAGAAGGGCAAGAAAGGTATATATAATGCCTTTTCGGTTTCGTTTCGTACCTAATAGTTCCTCAAAAGTGACTGCTTTTCTCTGGTTCAGCTCTTCCATTATTTCATTTATACGCTGTGAGAGCGAAAATTTCTCAAGATCAACTTCCATCTCTATATCTTCTCCTGCAAAAGCGAGCACGTTTCGAAATGCTTCGACAAGATCAAAAATGCCGATTTCCCGTATGGGACGATCTGAACCGCCGGAACACGCTTCATCTACCATATTTCGGGCAAAAACATCTCTTCCCAGAAGTTTAACTGCTCCCAAATTTAAAGCCGCTTCTTTGAAAGTCCGGTACTCAACCAGCTGTTTCACAAGCTCCGCCCTCGGATCTTCTTCCTCAGCTTCCTCCTCCTCGTGTGCGGGGATCAGCATCCTCGACTTGATGTGAAGCAATGTAGCGGCTATAAGCAGGTACTCACCTGCCAGATCAAGATTCAGGGATTTCATCTCTTCTATGTATGCCATATATTGACTTGTAATCAGAGAAATCGGAATATCGTATATGTCGATCTCATGTTTTCTGATCAGATAAAGAAGAAGATCAAGCGGTCCCTCAAAAACATCAAGTTTGATTTGATAGGCCATACACTACCTTTCGGGCTTCATTTACCGCTTTTCACCCGCAGATATGCAGCAGGACAAGGTCAAGTTAAACTCTTTTGCCTGTTTCTCCTCCATTTTTTGAGACAATTGAATCAAGAACGGCTGCCCCTGAATACTTGAATGGCTTCCCGGACTTCGAGCATTGTTTTAACCGCATGTTCTCTTGCCCGGGAAGTTCCCTCGAAAATGATATCTTCCACCAGCGTGCCATGTTTTAAATAGTAATCCTGTCGCTCGTGTACAGGAGCCATTTCCGCCGAAATAGTTTCCGCCAGCCGTTTTTTACATTCAACGCAACCTATCGCTGCACTTCTGCACTCTTCTTCTATTTGTGTGACTTCGTGAGGCTCGGTGTAAATCGTATGGAACGAAAAAACATTACAAATTTCCGGTCTGCCGGGATCAGTTTTTTTCTTGCGCTGAGGATCGGTAAACATGGATAGAATTTTTTGTCTTAAAATCTGGCCCCGGTCTCTCAGATATATTGAATTATCATAGGATTTGCTCATCTTTCGCCCATCGGTTCCCAAAAGTTTCGGTACTTCGGTCAAAAGCGGCTCAGGTATCGGGAATACCTCTTTATAAAGAAAATTGAATCTTCTTGCAATTTCACGAGTCAATTCAATATGGGGCAATTGATCGATCCCCACTGGAACACCGTATGCCTTGTACATTATTATATCGGCAGCCTGAAGAACAGGATACCCCAGAAAACCGGCCGTCGAAAGATCACGGTCAGCCATTTCAGTCTGCATCTCCTTATAGGTAGGGTTCCGCTCCAGCCAGGCCAGAGGTGTGATCATTGACAATATGAGAAAAAGTTCTGCATGTTCAAGAATATGCGATTGAATAAAAAGAGTGCTTTTATCAGGATCAAGGCCTACGCTGAGCCAATCGATCACCATATCAATTGTGTTTTCGCCAATCCGGGAAGTATCCTTGTAATCGCTTGTCAAGGCGTGCCAGTCAGCTACAAAATAGAAGCATTCATATCCTTGCCGGTTCTGAAGATCAACCCAATTATTCAGTGCTCCGTGAAGATTTCCCAAATGCAGCTTCCCTGTCGGGCGCATTCCGCTTAAAATCCGCTTTGAATTCACACTGTTTCTCCGATTTTATTATTTCCGCAAGAAGTAATTTCATGAGTGCAGCGATCTATAACAGAAAGGCACTGGTAAGTCAACTTGACCGATTATGATCACGCAGTCGAATTCATAATTAATTCCTGTAAATTACGTTATCGCGGAACAGAAAACAATCGAATGAGGCGTCCGCGCACGGGATCCCGGTTGTCATCAGAATAAAAAACGGCCTCCTTCAGACAAAGGAGGCCGCATTCACACAAAAATTCCATCTATTTGACTTTTTCCTGCAGCTGTTTTCCGGGTTTGAATTTTACAACTTTCTTTGCCTTGATTTTGATTTCTTTTCCTGTTTGAGGATTTCTGCCGGTTCTCGCTTTCCTTTTGACAACTGAAAATGTTCCGAATCCCACAAGACCGATTTTTCCGTTTTTCTTCAATTCAGACTGGACATTGTTGATGTAGGAATCCAACACCTTCCCTGCTACAGATTTTGTTACTTCTGCATCCTTGGCCATCGCCGCGATCAATTCAGCTTTCGTCATACCTTTGCGTCCCCCTTTCAATAATCATTTGTGTTTTTTAATGATACAGATCTACTATACTTTCCCCACCTCCTATGGGAACAATCTTTAAGGAGTTTGATGCAATTCGCATATTCGCTATCGAAGCAGGATTTAGCCGCAAACTCAGGCTGTTAAAGGATTTTAAGAAACGTAACATAAAAAAAGATAACAAATCAAGAAAAAAGAAGCTCATGGTTCAGGAAATTTCTCTCTTTTTGTATTCTTTGTACTGATATTGTCTTGAAAAAGAAAAAAAGAGTTTTTCTTGCTGCAATATAAGAATCAATATATTTTATACATCTTTGAATGTGAGGTCCGTTTCTCCTCGCGGCAGTGGAATGATAAATACGGGTTTGGTCGCTCTTCTCAGCACTTTTTCGGCGACACTTCCCAAAAAAGCCCTGCTTAACCCTTTCCCATGAGTTCCCATTACTATTGCATCACATTCCATCAATCCTGATTTTTCCAGGATCTCATCAGCAGGATACCCCTGATACACATCTATCGATGCGACCCTTTCTGCCAGTTCAGGTTCGTCTTTCAATTCCCGCTCATAAAAAAGGGCCAATCTTTTCTTAATCTGCTCAACTGCACCGGCTGCGAACTCGTCAAGGTGTCGCGCGTCGACATAGCCTCCCAGAAACGCTTGAATATGCGGCGGAACCTCTTCAATTACATGGATAATAAAAATTCGTCCCTTGTCCTGTCTGGCAAGATAAAGAGCATAACGGAGCGCATGAGCTGAATTCTTCGAAAGGTCCGTTGCATATAGAATTTTTTTGATAATCGGAATCATGGATTCTCCCTCATCGACTGTCGAGATTTTTCCGGAATTGTCTGTTTCGCATCAAACTCTTGCAGTACGGACTGTAAACTTTCTTGAATTTACTTTATTTTTTTGCAGCGGTCAAGTATTTACTGGTGTAAGAGATCTCTTTTTGCTGCAAAAAGCCGGTGAACAGATGTGCCATTGGTAAGAACCGCCATAATCCATACAACAGCAATAACCGGTGCTTCAGCATATGCAGGCGCAATCATATTCACAAGAGGGGATAAAAGCGATGCAAAAGCGAGAAGAAGAATTCTTTCAGGTCGTTGCATAATACCCACTACCCGGATATTTCCGAGCGATTCGGCTCTCGCCTTTATGTAGCTGACCATAAATGAGCCGATGATGGAGAAAAGAACGGCATAAAATACCGGACTGTCGCGATAATATAGCAGGAGTCCTGCAAAAACGAGAAAATCGGACCACCTGTCGAGGCTTGAATCGAGAAGCGCTCCGAATTTCGATGTTTTCCCTGAAAAACGGGCAACAGTTCCATCAAGAGTATCGGCAAATCCCGCCAGAAGGAGCACAAGCCCTCCCGTAAAAAATAGGCCTCCTGCGTAAAGCAGGAATGCACCGCAGGAAAGGAGAAGGGAACATACTGAAATAACATTTGCCGAAACAGATGCCTTCGCCAGAGGGCGGATCAATCTTCCGACAACACTATAATAATTTCTAATTATCCACTGTCGTGCAAAAATAAACGTCATATCGGGTTCCGGTTATTCTGTATCAGTTGAAAATAACAGTTTCGTCATTTCATTTATTACTTGTTGGCTGGAAAACAAAAAAAAATTCTCCTGTGATCTCATTTAATGGTATAGTACGAAAATTTTGTTGCTCAGCGCTCTTATTACTTGATTTCCCCCATAAAATCAATATATCTAAAAAGATTGTCCGGGGAATTCGCAATTTCGATATCTGAAGCATGTTTCACGATTACGACTTTGTAAATATTTTTTTAGCATCAAAAACGGAAAACAAGGAGGAATAGAATGGGGCTTCGTGATTTTACGGTATATGACATGATTAGCAGAAATTCTGTCCTTTATTCCGGCCGTGAGGCGTTGATATACGGGAATATGAGGCTTACTTTTGAACAATTCAGGCAAAAGTGCGATATCTACGCTGCTGGATTGACCAGAGCCGGAATCCGCTACGGGGACCGCATAGCAATTGTGGCGCAAAACTCGGATTTTTTTATGATATTATATGGAGCTGCAGCTAAAATCGGTGCAATTACGGTGCCTGTAAACTGGCGGTTTCAAAGCGAGGAAATCGAATATATTTTTCAGGATTGTACTCCGAAAATTGTTTTTGCCGGATCCGAATTTGAGAAGCAGGTCGCAAAAGCGGCACGCAGTGCAGGTTCCGTTGAAAAATTATATGCCATGTCGAATGATCCTGCAACAGCACCCTTTCAACCTTTCGATAAGACAGACCGGGCAGAAGGAGCCGATGACACTTTCGACATTCCATCCAGTGCCGGGTATGTCATCATTTATACGGCCGCCGTTGAAGGAAAGCCCAGAGGCGCCCTTTTAAGCCAGGGGAATATTATCGCGACAAACACTCAGATTCTCGCGCAGGACCGTTATGATGACACCGCATGCCATCTCTGCATTCTTCCCCTGTTCCATATCGCGGCGTTATCTACCTCAATGGCCGTAATGCATGGCGGAGCGAAAAATGTCATACTCGACCGCTTTGAACCGGCACTGGCACTGCGGCTTATCGAGAAGGAAAAAGTGACAACTTTCGGTTCTTTCGCCCCTATATTAAAGATGCTCATACAGGAACAAAAGAAAATGAAATGCGATCTTTCGAGCATTCGAAGTATTGGCGGTCTGGAGGATCCTGAAAGTATCCGGATTTTTTCCGGGATGGCTCCGAATGTTCAATTTTTGAGCGGGTTCGCACAGACGGAAGCTATCCCGGTGACAAGCGCAAACGCGGAGGAAAAACCGGGAAGCGCAGGAAAACCGGCAGTCCTTGCACGCGTCGCTCTTTTTGATGATAATGACCAGGAAGTGCCTGTCGGCCGGGAGGGGGAAATATGTGTACGATCTCCTTCAGTGTTTCAAGGTTACTGGGGATTGGAAAAAGAAACGGCCTATACCTTCAGAAACGGATGGCACCATACGGGAGATATCGGAAGATTCGATGAGGATGGCTATCTTTGGTATGTGAAGCGAAAGGCCCAAAAGGAACTTATAAAGCCGGGCGGTGAAAATGTGTATCCCGCAGAAGTGGAAAAGGCGATTCTTGAGCATGGAGATATTGCGGAAGCAAGCGTGATCGGTGTCCCCGACGAGACCTGGGGCGAAGCGATCAAGGCGGTATGCGTTCTGAAGAAAGGCAAGGAGATCACACCGGATCAATTGATACATTATGTGGCATCCAAAATTGCCCGGTATAAAAAACCAAAATATGTTGTCTTTGTTGATTCACTTCCCCGGACGGAAGAAGGGGAAATCGATCGGGCCGCCGTCAAGAAAGAGCATGGAGGCAAATATTGATCTTTTGTGATTTCATATTACCGGGTGTGGGGATTAACGATATTTAGTAAATAAATGACAGTTCGTTTAATTTATACGAGTCTTTCTGACAGTTAGTTACACAATAGCTCGAATTTAAAATGTTAAAATTTATTTTCCTGATGGCATGACATATGCATTAAAATATGGTCTCCCGTTGGGAGTCTTCAAGAACCAGGATTTTTGCTGAAAAGAGGCTTCGGATTCACCATCTCGACGCTTCAAATCATATTTAAGAAAGGATTATACAATTATGGACATTGGATTGGCATTAAAGATAGCCCTGGGCGGCTTCAGCATGGTGTTTTTTCTCCTCATCCTGTTGTGGTTTACGGTTTGGGCTACAAAAGTCGTCACCGAAAAGATCACGAAAACGAAAAGTTAAAAGATGATTGCACGAGGTTTAGTGCCGGCTCGCTTGAAAGCGCGGGCATGGTTGTTTGTGAATTAACGGGTGTGCATCAAAAAAGACTTTCACGAAAAAAACGACAGGAATCTTTTTTGATTACATTCACCCCTTTGAAATGGAGGTGCGTACTTGTTCGGTCTACTAGACAGCGGTTTTCAATTTTTCACTTGGGGCAACGCCTTGATGATTATCATAGGCTGTATCTTGATAACTCTCGCAATCGCCAAAAATATGGAGCCTCTTCTCCTTTTGCCGATCGGATTCAGCATTATTCTGGTGAATCTTCCTCTGGGCGGACTTATGGATTACGAATACAAACTCAGGGCGCAAAATCCCGGCATTGTAAAAGAAATAGTTCTTGAAAAAAGAACGGCCTTCGAAACGGGATCCACCATAATAAAAACCGATGCGGAAGAACTTGCTTCTCCGGTGTATGGAAGGGTTAAAGAATTCAAAGTGAAGGAGAATCAGACAGTTGAAGCCGGCGATGTCGTCGCAGTGATTATTACAACGGCGCAAACCGACCAGTCGAAAATACCGACTGAACCCGTCGGGCTTCTATCGCGCTTCTTCGCATTCGGTATAATGTGGCAGATACTCCCCCCTCTTATTTTTCTTTGTCTTGGAGCGCTTACAGATTTCGGGCCCATGCTTGCCAATCCAAAAACATTGCTGCTCGGTGCAGCCGCACAGTTCGGCGTGTATTTCGCTTTTTTTCTCGCCATCTTTTTCGGTTTTTCTCTTCCCGAAGCAAGTTCAATTGGAATAATAGGAGGGGCCGAAGGGCCCACGACAATTTATGTCACAGCGAGATTGGCGCCCCATATAATAGGAGCCACTGCCGTTGCATGTTACTCCTATATGGCGCTTGTACCTCTCATTCTTCCGCCGGTGGTGAGGCTCCTTACTACTAAAAAAGAACGTGGCATATACATGAAACCCCAGCTTCGCAAAGTATCGAAGCTGGAAAAGATTATCTTCCCCATACTGACAGCTATCGTGGTCATTCTTTTCGTTCCTGATTCGGCGCCTTTGATCGGAAGCTTTATGATAGGAAACCTGTTCCGGGAAAGCGGCGTAGTGGAACGCCTCAGCAAGACTTCCCAGACCGCGTTCATTGATATAATGACTATTTTCCTGACGCTTGCAATAGGCGGCACCATGTCGGCCGAAAATTTCCTTCGCCTTGATACACTGAAGATTCTTGTTCTGGGCGTAGTCGCCTTTGCAAGCGCCGCAGCGGCAGGAGTTCTTCTTGCCAAGACCATGAACCTCTTTTTGAAAAATAAAATAAATCCGATGATCGGAGCAGCTGGCGTTTCAGCCGTTCCCATGTCGGCCCGGGTCATCCAGGTGTTGGGCCAGAAGGAAAATAAAAGCAATTTTCTATTGATGCATGCAATGGGGCCCAATGTCGCCGGTGCCATAGGGGCTGCTATAGCTGGAGGCGTATTTATAGGAATTTTGGGGTAAAATATACTTTTTGAGTATGTTGTTGAAAAAATTTTCGCAAAAAAAATCCGAATCCGGAATCGCACGTTATTCCGGCTTCCTGCGAAAGCAGTAATAGTTCTGTTTTTACAATGAGCAAGTGATGCGTTCGCATCACTTGCCTTCATTATAATCCCGGCGTGACCGGCATAAGGAACGTCCGGCGTATCCGTGAAAAAAATGAGATCCTGATATAAATGCATTTATATCAGAGTATGCCAAAGTTCTGATTGAAAAGTGACGAACCGGCAAATAGCCGGCCTGACGGAAAACAGGGTCTCTTTATAATAAAGGAAGGAGAAACGGTATCATGCCTTTTGAGGAACAGATGGAAGAATTGAAGCGCCGCAAGGAGAAAGCGTTACAGATGGGCGGCGAGAAGAAGATTGCCAAGCAGCACGCGGAAGGGAAATACA
>Ga0172382_10001221_pt1 | contig 46603 bp, 35 predicted proteins | sample Leawel138RmetaG_FD_122245 | JGI IMG/M metagenome (GOLD analysis project Ga0172382, IMG submission 122245) | Leachate microbial communities from a municipal landfill in Southern Ontario, Canada - Leachate well 138R metaG | ecosystem: Engineered > Solid waste > Landfill > Unclassified | place...
GACACCTAATTCTTTGACGAATAATGTTGCCAATACAAGCGGAAACGCAAGGATTTCAGGCCTTCCGCAGCAGAAGGTCAATCTGAAGTTAGGGTTCCATTAATTCCATGAAAATCTATGTTGGAATGAAAAGCAGGTCAAAGTTGCTGAAGTTGCCAGTAAACTCTTTGGACAGGTTGTTGAAAAAGAATATGTGATTGGCGAATCACTTGTTCGTGTTACTCCTGAGATTGACTTCAATCATGAAGACAACCGCCAATCCTTGATTCAAAGCATTAAGTCGCCTTCTCTGGGTACGGATTTTGAGCAGTTTGTTCATGATCCTCTATGTTCATGGATTGAGTCTGAATTAGGAATTCAGAGAGAAAATGAAAGTGGTCGATGGAAGAGAGCCAAACCAAGAAGTATATATTCACGGAAGGATAGTCCAGAAAGAGACTCGGAATATGGTTGTGCAGATCTTCTTTCACGATTGACCAATTGTCCAGCAGAAGAATGTGCAGAAGCCATACGGTCCATTCTCATGCTCGGTAATAAAGTAATTAATCCTATCACCGGTCGACCGATATTTGCTTTTAGACTACATCAATTTGTAAGTAAGGGCGAGACTGTCTTTGCATCTTTAGAATCACCGGAAGCAAGGCATCTAACCCTTCAAAAGCAGCAGTACTCCTCTGAAGACCGATCGAAAATCTTACTACCTCTAGCCTTCTGTAGAACTTGTGGTCAGGAATTTTATGCAGTTAATCGCGTGGCAAAAAATGATAAGGTTATGGTAGAAGCAAGAAATATAAACGATATAGATAAGTCGCTGAATTCGGGTTATCTTTTCTATGCACCAGACCACCCGTGGCCTGAGGAAGGAACGGACGAATTTTTTGAAAGGCTGCCAAATGAACTGAATTCAAAAAGTGGTCAGAAATACTGGCCGGAAAAAATGAAGTTAGCCCCAGATGGAGCAATAAGCAATGATGGAATTGAATGCCATTTCTTAAGTGCACCACTAAAATTTTGCCCTCATTGTGGAATATCATATAACAGCAGCGTTAGAAGTGAATATCAACAATTAGCTCAGCTGGCCAGCGATGGACGGAGCACTGCAACCACGGTTATTTCACTGGCAACAGTCCGATGGCTTCGTGAACAGAACCCGGAAAGTGGTATCCATGACGAGGCTAAAAAAATATTATCTTTTACCGATAACAGACAAGATGCGTCATTGCAAGCAGGACATTTCAATGATTTCGTCAGTATAGGCTTAATAAGAGCAGCATTATATAAAGCAGTATTGGACGAAGGACAAACCGGATTAAGATTTGAAGGCGCTGCCCAAAAAACCTTCAACGCACTAAGTCTTCAAATCAATGACTATGCAGTTGAGGGACCTAATTATGCTTTGCCAAATCCACGAAAGGCGGCAGAGAATGCTTTAAAGACTGTCCTAAGCTATCGAATTGTATCTGATCTGAGTCGGGGCTGGCGTATAAATATGCCAAATCTTGAAAACTGTGGCCTCGTCGAGATTGTTTATGACGGATTAGAAGACCTATGCAATATCCAATCAGCCTGGGATATGGTACATCCAATACTGGCGGAAGCAAGTCCCGAAGCGCGACTTTATGTTTGCAAAACACTTCTGAACGACTTGCGACGGCACCTGTGCATCAGTTGTGACGAACTTGATTCTGATCATCAGATGCGGATTAAAAATCAATCTAGAAACAACTTGAAAGAACCATGGGCGCTGGATGAATTTGAGAAGCTTGAAAAGTCAAATCGAGCTTGGCTGCGATCAAAAACAGAATATGAAAAAACGAATGACCGATACATAACAGATGCTAGCACCTTTGGAAGGTTTCTTTTCAGACCAAATCGTAAAATAGGTTGGGAACCGATCCCATCTGGCCAAAAAATGCAAAGAGACGAAAAAGCAGTCGTATTATCTGACATTTTTCGGATGCTTGTTGAAGGTGGAATTCTAAATCAGCAAGAGAATGGCACGCTTGGCACAAGCTACCAAGTTAGATCAGACGTTATCACCTGGGCATCTTTGGATGGCAGCAAGAAATATCTGGATCCTCTGAGCAATCCGTCTGCCGGCGATATCGAAGCCGAACCTAATCAGTATTTTATAGACTACTACAAATCTGAGGCGTTAAGGACAAAACAAATACTTGCTAAGGAACATACAGCACAAGTTGACCAACTTGATCGGCAAAAACGAGAAGAACAGTTCCGATCAGCAGAATTGCCGGTCTTGTATTGCTCACCAACAATGGAATTGGGTGTCGACATTTCTGATCTAAATGTTGTTGGCTTAAGAAATGTTCCGCCAACTCCAGCTAATTATGCTCAAAGAAGTGGCAGAGCCGGTCGAAGCGGCCAGCCTGCCATGGTTGTAACTTATTGTTCAACAGGTAGCACCCACGATCAGTACTTCTTCCGAAGAATGGAACAAATGGTTGCGGGTGAAGTAGCAACGCCTCGACTTGATTTAGCTAACGAGGATCTTGTCAGGTCGCACATGCATTCTATCTGGCTATTTGAGTCTCGTACTGATCTTGAGCCAAGTATGGGCAGTGTTATAAATATTGATTCTAAATCTCCTCAGTATCTCCAGATCAGTGATAAATATATTATGAAATTCAATGATGCTTATAGCCAGAATTTGGCAAAAAATAGGATCAGGGTGTTTGCCGGAAAGCTGAAAAACGATATCGGAGACGAACATTTTTTGAAAGATAGCTGGGTCGACGCTGTAACCAATGGCGTTCACTCCGAATTTAATCGCGCCTGCGATCGCTGGAAAAATATGTATAAAGCATCTGTCATGCAAATGAATTTGCAAAACGAGATTTTGCAAGACATGACAAGAAGCAAGGATCATGATCGCGCTAAAAGTCTGTTTGATCAAGCACATGAAACGATGACCCTACTGATTTCAAATGCCGAGACTGAGCAATCCGACTTCTACTCTTATCGCTATTTAGCGAGTGAAGGATTTCTCCCTGGCTATAATTTCCCACGACTTCCGATAACCGCTTACTTGGACCGTACAAATAACGGCAAACGGAAATCACTATCACGGCCACGTTTTCTGGCAATTGCAGAGTTTGGACCGCACAGTATTATTTATCATGAAGGTGCTCATTATAAAGTTGACCGTGTTTTCTTGCCAATTGAACGGACAACTCGTGAGCTTCCGACAATGAACATCAAAGTGTGCGGGCAATGCGGATATCTACATATTGATGATACTGCAAATGTCTGTGATAAATGCCAAACACCGTTTTGTGCTGATGATTTTATGGGCAAATTATTTAAACTAGAGACGGTAACAACAAGAAAGAAAACTCGAATTACATCAGACGAAGAAGACCGGCAGCGAAAAGGTTATGAAATTAGGACTACTGTCCGATTTGCTGATCGTGATACTATGTCTCGCAAAGCTGATGTACTGTTTGATGGCAAGCCTTTCTGCTCGCTTGAATATGGCTCTACTGCTACCATATGGCGAATCAACGTCGGTTTGAAAAAGAGGAAAAATCCTAACGACCTTGGCTTTGATATCGATATTGAAAATGGCCGTTGGGTAAGTTCAAAAGACACAAATGATATTCTTGATCAAGATGACGATGATGAAGAGAGAATTTTCAGAGTTCAAAAGGTCGTCCCATACGTGGAAGACCGGCGGAATTGTTTGCTTGTTACATTTGCTGAACCTTTACCTGATATTCAAATAGCATCTCTTCAGGCAGCATTAAAAACAGCAATACAAGCCGAATACCAGGTTGAAGACTCAGAGTTGGCTGCCGAGCCTCTGCCAAGTCAAACCAAGCGAAACATGATCATGCTTTATGAAGCTGCGGAGGGTGGAGCAGGAATTCTCAGGCAGCTGATCAGTGAACCAGAAGCTATTAATCAGCTTGCGCGGAGAGCTTTGGATATTTGCCACTTCTCCCTAAGTGGTGAAGATTATGAACATGCACCACATGCTGAAGAGAAATGTATTTCTGCCTGTTATGATTGCTTGTTGAGTTATTCAAATCAACTCGATCACCCTGTACTTGATAGGCATTCAATAAAGGATTTGCTTATTAATCTATCAAAAGCCGAGATTGTTCGCTCGCCAGTATCTATGGATCGCCACACTCATTTCCAATCCTTACTAGACAAATGTGATACCAAGTTGGAAAAACGTTGGCTTGAATGGATTATGAAATGCGGATTTAACCTACCACTTAAGTCGCAGCCGTACTTACTGGAGAATTCGGTTCATCCTGACTTTTTATATGAGTCAGGGAGCGTCCAGATGGCTGTCTTTATCGATGGGCCAGTCCACCAGCAACCGCAGGTGCGGTTACATGACGCAGAAATCGATAGGCGACTTGAAGCAAATGGAATATTCTCGATCCGTTTCAAAGAAGAAGCTAAATGGCTTGAGGTAGTTCAAGAATTTGCATCAGTTTTTGGCTATTCAAATCGCGGGGGTAATTTCAGTGAAATATGAAGCTGGCAGTATTGTTAATGCGCGAAACCGTGAATGGATTGTTCAAGCAGGATCTACCGAAGATCTTCTACTTCTTATCCCACTGGGCGGTACAGAAGATGATTTAACTGGTATATTTACTCCGTTGGAACAAGTTGAATCATCAAGCTTTAGTTTGCCAAATCCTGCTCTTCCAGGCGACTGGCAATCTTGCCAGTTATTACAGGATGCCATGACACTAGGTTTCCGTTCAACTGCTGGCCCATTTCGCTCTTTTGGACATATTGCTGTTGATCCGCGGCCCTACCAATTTGTACCGTTAATCTTGGCTATGAGGTTGGATCCGGTCCGTCTTCTTATAGCAGATGATGTTGGTATTGGTAAAACAGTTGAAGCATTGTTAATTGCCAGAGAACTGATTGACCGCGGTGAAGCGGACGGAATTACGGTGCTTTGCCCTCCCCACTTGGCTGAGCAATGGAAAACCGAAATGGATTTAAAGTTCCAGATCGAAAGCGAATTGGTTTTGGGTAGTACAGCATCCCGATTGGAGCGTGATATTGGTTATGATCACTCTCTCTTTGACATCTATCCCAACACGGTAGTCTCACTCGACTATATTAAGAATCAGCGGCGACGAGATGAATTTAAACGTTCATGTAGAAACTTGGTAATAGTTGATGAAGCGCATACTTGCACTGAGGATTTTTCTTCTCGCGTTTCATCTCGCCAGCTTCGTTATGACTTATTGAGGGATTTGGCTCAAAACCCTGACAGACATATCATTCTGTTGACAGCAACACCTCATAGTGGCAAAGAGGGCAATTTTAAGTCCCTCTTAACATTACTTGATGAAGAATTTATCAATCTTCCGACAGAATTAGGCGGTGATCATAATCGACGTTTCCGCGAAAAACTTGCCAATCATTTTGTTCAACGGAGAAGAGCCGATATACGAGACTATTTGACGAATTTTGAGGGAGAAAAAGCCAAATCACCATTCCCCGATCGAAAATCCGCTGAAATAACATATCAGCTCAGTTCAGAATATTTATCCCTTCTCAGAGATGCGATCGACTGGGCTAGAATAACTGCAGGACCCATTAGTAATAAACTCATCTCGGCTCAAACAAGAGTACAGTGGTGGTCTGCTTTAGCTTTGCTTCATGCTTGTTCGTCCAGCCCGGCAGCAGCTATTGCGACACTAGAAAATCGTGCGGATTTCGGTGAATCTCAAGATCTTACCGAAATTGATGAAATTGGACGAACGCAGGTTTTAGATGGTGAGACAGACCAAATAACTGCGCTTCCTGATATTACGCCTGGTGCCGATTTTGATCGTTCATTTGAAAACAAACAAAATCGAATGCTCCGACAAATGGCGCAAAAGGCTAAACTATTGGTTGGAGACAAAGATGCTAAACTCCTTACAATTGTCCCTCAAGTCGAGGCAATGTTAAAAGATGGATTCAACCCAATCTTGTTTTGCCGGTATATCCATACTGCAGAGTATTTGGCAAGCGAATTACGGAAAAGGATTAGACCAAATATCAAGGTAGAAATAGCAGCTGTTACAGGATTATTGGCGCCTGAAGAGCGAGAAGATAGAATTAGTGATCTTGGTCAACACCCGAAAAGAGTATTAGTGGCGACTGACTGTTTGAGTGAAGGCATTAATCTACAAGATCACTTTAATGCAGTCATTCATTATGATCTATCATGGAATCCAACCCGGCATGAGCAACGAGAAGGTCGAGTGGATCGCTTCGGTCAGAAATCTGAACAAGTGAGAACACTCACCTATTATGGTAAAGATAATCCAGTAGATGGTATTGTCCTAAAGACCCTGATTCATAAACATAATGAGATAAAAAGCAGTTTGGGAATCTCTGTGCCTGTACCAATGGATAGCAACGCTGTGGCTGAAGCAATTTTTGAGAGTCTTCTCTTTAGGGATACAAGGATGGTCGGCGAACAGATGGTCTTTGAAGAAGTGCTCAATATGGGCATCGACTTGGCAGGAAAGTGGCAAGATGCCGCAGAACGAGAAAAAGCATCCAGAGCATTGTTCGCACAGCATTCAGTTCGTTCTGACCAGGTCTATGATATTTGGTTACGCTCGGAAAAAGCGCTTGGGTCAGATCGTCTTATGCAATTCCTTCATACGGCGTTTAGAATGAATGGCATACCTACCGGTGCGACGCTAACCGGGGGGCTTTCGGTTGACCTTTCAAGTCTGGAAGCAAAACGAAAGAAATTAGATGATATTTGTGGATCTGATAAGACCATGATTCTTCAACCGCGGTTCCCAGCTCCCGAGGGTGAAGAGTACATTTTACGTACACATCCCCTTGTCTCCTCTCTAGCGGAAACAATTTTTGCCGATGCCCTTGATGCCAATCCCAGTTTTTCTGGAAGGCGATGTGGAGTCGTTGTTACAGCGGATGCAAAATATAAAACAGTTATGATATTAACTAGATTGAGGTTTATAATTCGTGATTATCGTGCAGGAAGACTCATCAGTGAAAAAATCGCAGAGGATTCATTTCTGGCGTGCTATGAAGACGATGGCTCAAGGATCAACTGGTTAAACGAGAGTGAAACAAGCAAATTGAAGCAAATCAAACCGAGTGGTAACCTTGCTTCTGATATTCAAAGAATACAGTTGCAAAGAGTCATCAATCAATTGCCAGAACATCGAAATCACTTATTGCAGGAAGCTCAGATAAAATGTGAACTATTACTGAAAGAGCATCAGGATGTTCGACAAGCTGCACGAAGAATTGCGGGTCGAACTACCGTTGAATTGGTTCAGGGCCAAGGGAATGTGCCAATTGATATCATCGGCATCTATTTAATTGTGCCTGGTACTGGCAGGGGGAACTGATATGGCGCGTCAAGAAAAATATAGCACAATTAGGATTGAAGGCTCTCTGATTACTTATGATCAATTGAAACGAATTATTGCTGGCGATGCAGAAGGCGTTTCGTCTGAATCTTACGGATTGGTTCCGGGAGAGAAAATCAATGAAGTGATTAGCCAGGACTGGGACAAGGCACTAAAACTATGGCAGTCATTTCAAAATAGCCTCGATTCTCTTCCGGAAACCGATCCAGCGACTACCATAACACGCGATCGATGGTTTCTGCCTTTATTAAATTTAATTGGTTATGGCCGACTTCAACCAGCAAGGAATATTCAAGTCAATAGCGTTTCGTATGCCATATCACATATGTTCGCACAGACGCCGATTCATATTTTGGGTTGCCGTACAAAATTGGATACACGAACAGCCGGTCTTCGTGGAGCGGCTCGCATCAGCCCGCATGGCCTGGTGCAGGAATATCTGAACAAGTCAGAAACATCATTATGGGGCATTGTAACCAATGGATATTCCTTAAGACTGCTTCGAGACAATGCCAATGTCGCACGAATGACCTATGTCGAGTTCAATCTGTTGTCGATGATGGAAACACAGTCATACAGTGATTTCGTTGCATTTTGGATGCTTCTTCACGCCTCCCGCTTTGAAAGCGCTACTGGGCAACCTGAGACCAGCCTAATAGAAAAGTGGTCGAAAATGGCGGTCGAAAGTGGCGTAAGAGCACTTGATGATCTTAGGTTAGGAGTTGAATCAGCACTTAAGATATTTGGTAATGGTTACCTTAAAGAGCCAACTAATGAGTCATTACGACAAAAAATACAGGCTGGTGAGTTATCTGCGCAGGTTTATTTGCAACAACTGATGAGATTAGTCTATCGCTTAATATTTATATTTGTCGCCGAAGATCGAGATTTGTTACTTGTACCAAATTCGCCGGACACGGCAGAAGCTCGTCAGAGATATTTGCGCTATTATTCAACGAGTTCGATCCGATCGAGATGCCGGCGTATGAGAAAATCTCAGCATATCGATTTATGGGAAAAGATCAAGATAACAATGAAGCTTCTTTACACTGGGTATGAACCACTGGCTTTACCAGCTTTGGGATCATTTTTATGGTCGCAAGAGGCTATTGCAGATTTACACGATGCCAAATTGAGCAACGAAAGCGTTCTGTTAGCATTTAAGCAACTTTGTTGGAAAGCGACTGACAACCACTCGGTCATGTCAGTTGACTGGAATAATCTGGGATCAGAAGAGCTTGGGTCAATCTATGAGTCTCTGCTTGAATATGTGCCCGCCATACAGATTGGTGCAGATGAAGCGTTCGTCCTTAACAATCAAGCGGGCAATGAACGAAAAACTACGGGCAGCTATTATACACCAACAACATTGATTGTTTCTCTTCTTGAAACAGCATTAATGCCTGTCATCAAGAAGAAAATTGAAAATAAGTCAACAGAAGATGCTAAAGTAACATTGCTTCAATTGAAAGTCTGTGATCCGTCATGTGGTAGTGGTCACTTCCTAGTCGCGGCGGCTCATCGAATTGCACGACAATTAGCTATTCTCGAAACTGGCGATGATGAACCGGCACCGGACGCATTGAGAGCAGCTTTACGTAGAGTTATCTCAAAATGTATATATGGTGTTGATTTGAATCCAATGTCTGTTGAGTTATGCAAGGTCGCACTTTGGATGGAATCAATGGAACAAGGAAAACCTTTGTCCTTCTTGGATCACCACATTAAGTGTGGAAACTCATTGATGGGGACAACTCCCAAACTAATTAGTGAGGGTATCCCTAACGAAGTATTCGATCCCATTACAGGAGATGATGCAGCATATTGCAAAATACTAAAGAAATCCAATCGTGAATATCGTAAAAAATACGAATCTGGACAGCAAAGCTTTTTTACGGCTGTTGACTTTGGTATTAAATCAACCGACTGGAATCAAATGATCGACTATTTATCACGTGTCAATAACATTGAAGAATCTTCGCTGTCTGAAGTTCAAGCGGTCGAAAAGGGATATAAAAGCCTATTAAATTCGAAAAGCTGGCAGGATGCCAAACTGATTGCGGATGCTTGGTGTACAGCTTTTACACAGAAGAAGGTAAAAGATAATACGTCTATCATTGATGAAGCACGATTTGGCGCAATTCGAGCAAACCCAAGTCGGGTTGATGATAAGTTATCGAGTGAAATAGAAAAACATCAAACAGAATACCGCTTTTTCCATTGGCACCTCGAATTTATCGACGTGTTTCACCCAGTCGAAAAGTCATCTGCGAATAATCAAGGTTGGACCGGCGGTTTTGACGTCGTTCTTGGAAATCCCCCCTGGGACAAACCCAAAATGGAAGAAGTGCCTTGGTTTTCACAATATGATCCAGATATAGCAACTGCTCGAACATCCGCAATCCGTAAAGCAAAAATCAAACAACTGATTGACAAGAATCCAAGGCTTCATACGCTCTTTGAGGAAGCAAAACGCTATTATGAAGCGTTCAGCGAATTTTTACATAATTCGGGACTCTTTTCACTGTCCGCAGTGGGTGATGTGAACACCTATATGGTTTTTTCTGAGCTTAACAGAAATATTATCAACTCAAATGGGCGTGCAGGATTCATTGTTCCTTCTGGTATTGCCACCGATAAAGGTACTTCAACTTTTTTTGGTGATTTAGCGCAAAAGAACTTGATCGCATCTTTATATGCATTTGAAAATAGATTCAGATTATTCCTAGCAGTTGATTCTAGAACACGTTTTTGTTTGCTAACACTTGCCGGAAAAGGGTCTCCAGTGAATGAGGCTGATTATGCTTTCTTTCTTGAATCTGTTGATGATCTGAACGATGATAATAAGCATTTTTCGATGGCCGGGCATGAGCTTAAGCTGTTTAATCCCAACACAGGTAATTGCCCGACATTTAGAAGTAAGCATGACAAAGCGATTGCACAGAAAATTTATTCTAAATTACCGGTATTGATAAACGAAGGTAAAGATGGCCAATCAGATAGAAATCCATGGGGGATTCAATATAAACGGTTATTTGACATGTCTAATGATTCACATTTGTTTTGGGCTCGTGAAATGCTTGAAAATAGTGGTTGGACGCGTGTTTCTAACCGGTGGGAAAAAGACGGCCAATGGATGGTACCACTATATGAAGGAAAAATGTTCTACCAGTTTGATCATCGGTATGCCACATATAAACTCGTGACAAATGATACAAATAATACTGCGCAATTACCAAAATCATCCGATGAGGAGCACGCCAATCCTACTATTCTTCCAGAGCCTCAGTATTGGATAATGTTTAATGAAGTTGACCAACGACTAAAAAAAGAAAATTACGGAGTTATTTGCTTTCGCGATATTGCTAGAGCAACAGACCAGAGGACTATGATTTCATGTGTCATACCATGGAATGCATTTGGTAATAAGGCACCAATTTTAACGGTACAAGCAAATCACCGTGAATACATCCACATTATGTCAGCAATCATGAATTCGATGGTTTTTGACTTCATTACTAGAATGTCAGTTGGCGGAGCAAGCATGAATTTCTATATAGTAAAACAGCTGCCCTGTTTGGAAATAACAGAGATAAAAAAAGCTCCGCTTTTATTTGAGTTGCTTAATAAATGTTGTATTGAATTAACATATACAAGTTGGGACATGCTGCCATGGATGATTGAATATGTTGGCATTTGCATTCCTCCAATAAAATGGAATAGTCAGAGGCGGTATCGAATTGCCAATATTATCAACTCGATTGTCGCGTTATATTTTGGTCTAGACAAAAATGATGTTGAGTATATTCTTGATTCATTCAGTAGTATTCGGGATGAGGAAATAAGCAAATTCGGTCATTTTAGAATGAAAGAAGAGATAATATCATATTTTGATGTTTTAAATAATAGCAAAGATAAAATGAACTTGGCAAATCAATTCATTTCACCTGAACCTCTACACCCAACGCTTTTACATCATTATGATGACTTTGTCGCTGAGAAAATGCCATGGATAGAAGAAAAGTACTGGACCATGATAAAAGAGAAACAATAATAAGACTGATTCAATTTATCAAATAGGACGGATTATGCATCTTTTTCAGATTGTGCCGGAGAATTTCTTTAAACCTCTAGCCGGCAAATACAAATCAACTTACATTGACTGCCTCGTCTTGATCTACAACACGTACAAGACGGAGTTGTCTTTTGGCATTGACCGCGAGGTGATCGTTTCGGCACTTGAGGATTACTTCAACCAGCTTCCGGCTGCAGACCTCGTTTTTGATGAGGACGAGAATGAAGTCTTTCATGACTCGCGGGCCAAAGCAAACGCGATCCTGCGCAGCTTGAAGGATAGCGGCTGGATTGACTTTGAAGTGGCTCATGATTTCCGAACGCGAGTAAATCTGCTCGATTATGCAGCAACGATGATCGAGTCGTTCAACAAGATGATCCGTAATGAGGAAATGGAATATCAGAGCCTGGTTTCGCAAATTCATGCCACATTGTTGAACCGCGATGGCTACATTAAGCCCTATGAATACATTATCAAGCGGGTTCATGAAAACACCGAAGAGCTGATGGCCGGCTTCAAGAAACTGAACACCAGTATCCGCAAACACATTGAAACGATCACCAGCGACAAATCGGCTGCCGAGATCGTCCAGAACTTTTTCGTCTACCACAAGGATATCGGTTCCAAGGCATATCACCGCATCAAGACGAGTGACAATATTTCGCATTTCCGCGTATCCATTCTCGAGCAGCTCAGCTTTATCCTCAATGATGAGGCTGTGTTTCGCCGGGCTGCCGAAGGCTGTCTGGAGATCGAACAGCTGCCCGATCTGTTTGAAGCGGAAAAGATCCTGCGCAGCATGATTCTCAGCATGATCTCCGCTTTTCGCAACCTGGACGAGATCATTGCCGAAATCGACTACAAGCATGCCCGGTACATCGGCAGCGCGGTTGCCAGGGCCAAGTTCCTGCTGACCAATACCACTAATGCTGAAGGCAAGATCAACAGGATCCTTGCCTGGCTGGCAGCTGAGCTCAATGCCGAGACCAGTGTCGATTTGGACGATGAATCCAGTGATGAGGTCATGGCGATCTTCAACATTTTTCCGCAGCATTTTCTCGACAACGAGTCGCTCCATGTAGTACCCATCTCGCGCAAAATGGCTTTGCCGGAGGTGCTGGGCGAAACCCTGGGCCTTTCCGAAGAGGAACGACTGATCCGCAAGCTAGGGCTGCAGGAGCAAAACCGCCACCGCTTTTCGTACAAGAACATTAACAGCTTTATCGCAGACCAGACGCAGGAAAGCCGGACGATCCTGGCTTCGTCGCTGCCTCTGCAGTCGCGGCGTGACCTGATCCGATTGATTTTCGTCAACCTCTACGGCCATGATCGGCGGTCCGACTACCGGGTGATTCCCCAGGATCAAATGGTGACCGTGAACCAGTTCCGCTTCAAGGACTTCCTAATTGAGAGAAATGGGTGATGCCAATGGAGATTTTTGTTGAAAGCGCGATACAGCAGGAGAAATTCCGCACAGCGGCCAACAAGCTGCTGAACGCCTGCTTTATCGTTAAGAAGAAGGAAGAGACCCGCAACGACTATGTGTTTATCCTGCAACACCGGCAATTATTTAACGAGTATTTCAGTTATTTGGGTTATCAGGTGGAAATCAATGAGGGGCATGGAGTTGTTGCCCTGGTCAATGTCAACGGCACCGGCCGCATGCGCCTGAAAAAGATTGAAAGCGTGCTGCTTCTGATTCTGCGCCTGCTTTATCTAGAAAAGCGTAAGGAGCTAAGCCTGGTTGATGATGTCATTGTCTTGACCGATGAGATCCAGCAGAAATACAGCATGCTCAAGATCGGGCCCAAGGCCAATCTCGACAAGACGACACTGCGCGATGTGATCCGCCTGTTCCGGCGCTACAATTTGATCGCCCCGCTCGACCGCGAGGTCACGCTGTCTGATGCCAGGATCAAAATCTACGCGTCGATCTTATTTGCTGTACCGAACGATAATCTCAACAGCATGTATGACACGGTCAATGAAAAGCTGAACCAGTACGCAACCGGAGGAGAATCGAGCGACGATGAAGACGCTGACCAGGATTAGGCTCGTCAACTGGCATTATTTTGTCAATGAGACCATCAACATCAAAGGATCGGTGCTGATCAGCGGTGAGAATACGTCGGGTAAATCGACCATTCTTGACGCAATCCAGCTTGTCCTGACCACCAACCACCGGAAGTTCAACATCGCGGCGAACGAGCGCAGCAACCGTGACCTGCGCGGTTATGTCCGCGGCAAATCGGGCGATGATAATCAGTCCTACATTCGTACCGGCAGCGTCATCACCTATGTTGCGCTGGAGTTTTATGAAGAGAGAGACATGCGCCACTTCACCCTGGGGGTGAAGATCGATTCGCCGGATGAGGACAGCAAGCTGTCGCTGCGCTGGTTTCAGGAAAATGTCCGCCTGGAGGCAATCAGCTTTGTCACCGACGGCCGGCCGTCGACAACTGATGAATGCCGCGTCAACGACCGGAGGGTCAGTTGGATCATGCAGACATCCGAAGCCCGGGCCCGGTTCAGCCGCCGGCTTGGCGACCTCGAAGACCGTTATTTTGATATGATCCCCAAATCACTGGCCTTCAAACCGATGGACAATGTCAAACACTTCATCAACCGATTTTTGCTCTCAGAGCGGACGATCGAGGTGGCATCGCTGCGCAACAACATCGCCTCGCTGAAGGAACTGGAAGACCTGATGCTCATGACCCGCGAGAAAATCGACTATCTGGCAGCCATCCTGGATAAGCACCAGGAAGTTCTGGATAAGGATCAGGAAATCCGGACGACCGATGTTCTGATCAAAAAGGCAGATATTGAAGCAAAAAGGCAAGAAGCTGACGACCTGGAAAAGATGCTGCATATCAGCCGACAGCATCTGGCAGGCGAGCGGGATAAGCTGAACGGTTTGGCGACGCACTTGAATCATGAACAGGACCGACTGGTCGGATACAATGTCGCGCTTGGTCAAAATGAGGCGACCATGCTGATCAAGGATTGTCAGCACCGGATTGCCCTGTTCAACAAGGACCTGGCTGGCATTGAGTTGGCCATGGCCAGGTTGACGGGTATCTTCAAAACGGTGGATGAACTGCGTACAACGCTGGCCCGGAACGGGATCGCCCTGCTCTCGCGCGAAGATTGGGCTGATGCCAAAAACAGCGAATCTGGTCTTGAGCGACAATCGGCGATCTTCTACCAGCTGCGCAAAGACCGGGCTGGATTGCTCGAAACGTACCAGACAGACCTCGTCCGACAAAGAGATTTGCTGCGCCAGTATCAGGAACAGCAGCGCCAGCTGGAACAGGAAATCCGTGACCTGAAGAACAAAAAACTGATCTACCCGAAAAACACGATCCGCCTGCAGCAGGCCATTGCTCAGGAATTCTTGAACCGCGGTATCCACAGCGAACCGCGCATCTTTTCCGACCTGCTCGAGATTACCGATCCGCAATGGCAGAATGCCGTTGAAGGGTATCTGAACACGCAGCGTTTCTATTTGCTGGTTGAGCCGCAGTATTACGCGATAGCACTATCTGTCTATGACCGAATCAAACGCGAGATCCATTCGGTCGGGTTGGTCAATACGGAAAAACTGCCACTCAGTGACGCGATTGACCAGGGATCACTAGCCTATGTTGTTTCAAGTGAAAACCGCTGGGCCAGGGCTTATGCAACTTATTTGCTCAATCGTGTCATGCGTTGCGCATCAGTCGACGAGCTGAAAAATAACCCGATTTCCATAACGGCCGACTGCATGCTTTATCAAAACTATGCCGTACGTAAGATCAGTGATGAGGTCTATCAGACGCCCTTTATCGGGGTGCAGGCTTATGTCATCCAGCAGCGCAACAAGGAAGCGCAACTGGCAGATGTCATGGCCAGCATCGGTACGGCCCAGCAAAATGAAGCGAAATATGTGACGATCATCCAGGCACTGGAAGCCTGCCGCCTGGACGGAATTGATGAGATTCTGGATGCTCCCGCGAGGCTCGATCAGATCACCTCCCAGATCCGGTCTGAGAAGGAACAGTTGCGCAAGGCGGAAAACGAACCGGGTTTGATTCAGATCCGAATGGAAATTGATGCCTGTACTGATCTGATCGCAAACCTCCGCGCACAGCATGAGCAGGCTGGCAGGCAAATCGGCAAGCTGGAAAATCAGATCGACCAGGGACAGGCCATCTTGGCGACGATCAACGAGGAAACCGGGATCGCTCAGGCCAGTCTGGCGAAGCTGTGCGACCAGGACGCAACGGCAGCTGATTTGGGCTTGAAGAAATATGCTGAACAGATCCGCACCAAAGGGCCGGCTTTGATCCGGCAGAACTTTATGCCTGTATTGGTCGGGCAGCAAAATAGAAAACACGAAATGGTCAATGAACTGGTCAAGCTGCAGGCCCTATACAATAGCAAGTACGACTGCGACCTGGGTTCCGGACTGACGGAAATGCAAGATTTTATCGAGGAGCATCGCAAGCTGGTCGCATCAGACATGATCCGTTACGAGGCAGACCTGGAGAAGGCGAAAGAAAACTGCCAGCTCGAATTCCGGGAATCGTTCCTGGCCCGCCTGAAGGAAAACATTGAAAACGCCAGGCAGGAGTTCAGGAATCTGAATGCCGCTTTGAAAAACATCTATTATGGCGAGGACAGCTACAAGTTTGATGTGTCTGCCAACAAGCAAAAAGAAAAGCTGTATCAGATGATCATGTCGCCCAGCAACGAGGTGGGCTACAATCTGTGGTCGCAATCTTTTGACGCCGAATACCACGATGAAATGGAAGACCTGTTCGCCAAGTTGACCGCCTATGATGATCGCGGCGACAAAGTGCTGGAGGAATACACCGACTATCGCAACTACCTCGATTACGACATCCTGGTCGAAAAAAGGAGCGGTTCGGTGCAGCGCTTTTCGCGTATCTATGGGGAAAAGAGCGGCGGCGAGACACAGACGCCCTACTATGTGGCGATCGCCGCGTCTTTCGTTCAGCTCTATAAATCCGGTGATACGATCCGAATCATCATGTTTGACGAAGCATTTGACAAGATGGATGACAACCGGATCAGCGCGATGATGGATTTTCTCAATAGTCAGAACTTCCAGATCATTGTGGCGACTCCGCCGGCTAAGATCGAGGTCATTGGCGAAAAGGTTGACACGATCTTAATGGCCATGCGCGAAGGTACGACTAGTATTGTCGAGGAGTATGAGCTATGACGGAACCAATTATTGACCGGTTGCTAAATGCTTTGCTCGACAAGTACGAAAGCAGTAAAAGCTTCATTGGCGTGAACAAAGTCCGGCAGCGCTTTCTGATCAGGATCGGCGATCTTTTTCCCGAGTATCTAGATCATGCCAATTACGAGACCTTTCAGTCCGTCAACGATGGGATCGATTTATTGGTCAGGAAAAAACTAGTCCTGGCCAAGATCGAGAAAGCCAATGTCTGCAAGGAAATCCAACTCAATCCGGAATCGATCGAAGAGGCGTATCGGTTACTGGGCCGAACCGCCAAAAGGCATGTCCATGAGACCATAAGCTCAATCCTGACCAGGTATCAGGATAGCAATGCAATTCTGCATCGATATGTTTTAGCCCAGCTGGATCGCCTGGCGCAGAACAAGCCTGTGCAATACTTCAACAATGATTTTACGGAATTTGAGCAGCTTCTCAAGGCGATCGATGAATTGGGTAAAGTCCAGAATGAGACCTTTTATCGTGACTTCTCGATGCAGGTGTTTCGTGATTCTAAGGTTTTCGACCGCATCAGCGGCAAAGTGGCCAATCTGCTATATGAATACGGGGAGTTTGCTGAAAAGGATCAGGTCCTAGCGGAACTCAACCTCGTCAAGAATCCAACCTATGTCCACATCAAAGGCGCAGCGAAGTTGATCATGAATAGCGAAAAGATCGATCTGAGCGCTTTGCACGGTGACATCGCCTTCTCATCCACCATGCTTGACGATATTGATTGTGTCGAAGTGACTGGCCGAGAGGTCATGACGGTCGAGAATTTGACCAACTTTCATTTGGTTAGTTGCGAAAGCCGCCTGATTGTCTACCTTGGTGGCTTTCATAATACAGTTCGCCGCCATCTGATCAAAAAAATCCATCAGCAGAATCCAGATGTGGCTTTTTATCACTTCGGCGATATCGATGCAGGCGGATTTCAAATCCTGCAGCATCTGCGTCGCCAGACAGGCATCAATTTTATTCCGTACAAAATGGACTTGGGAACCCTGCAGAAATACCAGGACTCTGCAAAGTCACTGACAGAAAACGATCGAGGCAGGCTTTTTAAGCTTAGAGGACAAGGCTTTGATGAGGTGATTGACTATATGCTGATGCGAAACCTCAAGTTGGAACAGGAGGCAGTGAGGGAAACATGAATCTGTCTTTGCGCTGGATTTTGAGAGCAAATGAGTGGCAGTAAGGGCAATTTTATGTAATAGGAAGAGGTCAGCCCATCATACAGGTCGTATTAGAGAATTGTGTTGATTGGTTGACTAGAAGGGTGAACAATGAGAGGGATATCCACAAAATTCATCAACGACCTGAAGAGCGGTGAACTTGCTTTTTTCCTTAACGAGGCAAAAACCAATCCTGCCATCAGCTTGGAAATCCGTGGTAACTATATCAACTTATACTATAAGGGCGGAAGCGCCGTCAAAATCTCGGAAATAAGTCGGGGTTATTCTTTTCAATTTGACAGCAAATATTGCCTGAATAAAAATAATGATCAAAACTACCATTATCTGAATAGCCTCAAAAAACGTGACACATCACAATTTATTGCAGCCTTCCCCACTATTATGAATGAGATGGATAGCTGGTTTGCTGCCCATCCTAAACCTGAGCGTGATTTCCAACATAATTTGATCAAACAGAATCAGCAAGATCCTATCGTATTGGATATTGAGTACGCGGGCTGGAAAAGAGACCAGAGGTTATTTAGGCTGGATATGCTGGCACTAAGAAAAACAACGGGCGGTTATCAGCTGACAATCGTTGAAAACAAGTTTGGAGCAGGTGCTATCGGCGGCAAAGCTGGCTTGAAGAAGCATTACGACGATATTTCTGAAATTCTTTCCAGTCAGAAGTCTCGTGATGAACTAATAAGTTCTGTTATCTCGATTGCGGCCAACAAAACAGCATTGGGATTGATCAGCGCACCGTTATCAAGAGATGATATCAAAGGGCATGAAGTTCTATTCATTTTCGCCGACTTCAACGCAAAAAGCCGGTTGATCGTTAACGAGGTGAAGAAGATCAGCCAAACAATACCGGCTAGTCTCATCTTCATGCCAGCCAGTCAGACCACAATTGACTATGCCGATACCAAGGATTTATTCACATATGCAGATTAAGATTCATCGTGGCACTCATCAGATCGGTGGAGTGATAACTGAGATTAGTTCTGCTACGACTAGGATCTTCATTGATATAGGGTCTGAACTACCTGACGAACTGGGAAATTCCCAGTCTGAAGCATTGCCGATCGATGGCGTCACGGATGGTCCAGTGGATTGCGATGCGGTTCTCTTTACCCACTATCATGGTGATCATATCGGAAGGCTATCAGAAATACTGCCCGGGATACAACTTTTCATGGGGCCAGCTGCCAAGGAGATCTATCTCACACTGCAGAAACGTGTACCCCATGGAATACCGGATAAGGTTGAGATGGTGAATAGCTTTACTCAGGGGAGGAAGTTTTGGATCAAGGATATTGCTATTACACCCATATCAGTCGATCATTCAGCATATGATGCTTACATGTTTCTCGTCGAAGCTGACGGCAAACGCATTTTGCACACTGGCGATTTCCGTGGACATGGATTTCGCGGAAAAGGCTTACTGCCAGCGTTGATAAAATATGTTGGTCAGGTGGATGTGTTGATTACTGAAGGTACCATTCTCTCCCGAGATGAGAGCGACTACCTGTCAGAACACGAACTCCAGCACAGGGCGAAGCTACTGTTACAAGATTACAAGTACGTCTTTGTCATCTGCTCGTCGACAAATATAGATCGTATTGGCGCTTTTTGTCAGGCAGTTCCAAGAGGTAAATACTTCATTGGAGACCAGTATCAAAAAGATATTTTGAACGTTGTTGAAAATTATGCGGCGCAGTTTTCGACGTTGTTGTATCGATTTGAGAAATTGCTGACTTATGGTGAAAACCTGCGAGCAAAGCTGGAAACCAGAGGTTTTTGCATGCTGGTACGAAGTAATAGATTCTTTCAGAAGTTCCTGGATTATTATCGCCACGCTCACAATGATGAGACGCTGGTGATTTATTCGATGTGGAGTGGTTATCTGAAACAGCCCGAGAGTCGATTGCACGACATGATTGACGGGTTCAGCAACGTCATTCCCCTTCATAGCAGCGGTCATGCTGATATCAAGACTATCATCGATGTCTGCAAGGTCGTTTCTCCAAGGAACGCAATAATTCCAATTCACAGTACAAATTCAAGAAGATTATCCGATCTAGGGTTACCGTACCATATTGAGTACCTTGACGACGGTCAGACATATAACCTTTAATTTCATTAAGTTGCCGTAATAGTCAAGATATTGAAGCTGGTCATTTATAGATATATCGGTAAAGCACATTTGCCATTGCATTTTCAAGCAGTTCGTTATTTGTCGGCTCGAGTAGAAAACAGGTAGGCGGAGTTGATGCACCTTGGCAAGCGTGCCAAACATCTGAGTGAGTAATGCAATTTTTATATATGAACAAGAAATCAGCGTTTTGAATGATTTTGGGATCGAATCTGTTATTCATTCCGTGAACTAATCGCAAACTTGAGATCTTTCCCAGCCTTCGAAAGCATTCACTATTCTCATCTAGGCCGAGTAAGACAACATGAATTCCTTTTAACAATTCATGTAAGGACTGTCGAGGGGTTTTTTCATAATCTATTTTTGAAATTGGGATTTTTTGAATATGGTCCTTGTTGTCTGATTTACCCTTAAGATCATTTACTTTCTGCTTCAACTCACGGATTTCCAGTTTCAAACCCATTATGCGCTGGTTGAGTCTTCCGATGTCATCTAAAGCAATCGGACGACTATTACTTACTGGCATTTCGGTAACGGCAGGCTTCGAAGACTCCTGCTTATCCATCTTTTCAAGATAGGGCAGAATATCCATAAAGGAGTTTATTTCGACAAGGCCATCAACCGACTTAAGTTTTTCGTGAGGATTTATACCAAACGCAAGCGGCGCTTGCTTTGCAATTGGAACATCATTTTTTCCATCACCAATAAACACCCAGTCCGTTTTCTTGTTCAATTTAAATGTGCTAATCAGGGTATCAATAAACTGAATTTTCCCGTCAAAGTCTGAAGGCTGGATATTGTAGTGCTCAAGATACCCATAGTCATCAAAATAATATTCACATGCTCCAAAACCATATTCGATATCTAGCTCATTTTGTGCACGCCTAATCAAGTTTTGGAATCCACCTGAAATTAGAACCGGGATCCATTCCCGACGATTAAGAGCATCAAAGAACTCTTCCACGCCGGTATTATACTCAGCTCGCCTAATTAAACCGTCAAACGTTTCTTTCTTAAGGCTGTACTTTCGGTGAATATCAATCGTTGCCTTAACCCAGTCGAGGTAATTGCTATACTCAAGGTTATCCCACTTCTGATGTGTTTTACGTTCCTCAAGCATGGCTGCCTCGCCAAGTTCATAGGCGATTGGCTGCCACATCGTGGATGGGTAGTCGGTTCCATCAATTTTCATTGTGGCCTTGAACAATGTTCCCTCAACATCAAAAACGATTAGTTTCAATTCCATTCACCTCTTTCACTTATTCAAGAACTTGTTAAGTGCTTCAAGGAGTATACTAGCTTCGTTCCGCTTAAGCTGGATATTTTGTGATGGTTGCAACTGCCGGTCAGGGTCGTCTTCGCGATATGTCCAAATAGCGAAGAGAGTTTGATCCATGCCGATGTCCATGTAAGTAGTAGATCTTGAATAGATTGGTTTGGTAGAATTCATACGAATATTTTGCACCAAAGCCATGAATTTATCCCCCTCAATTGGTAGATGAATTTTCATTTTCCCATCTGGATAACCACGTTTCATATTGCTCTCTGTGCAGATGTTCAATCCATTGTGAGCAGACGAGATACTGCTTGTTATATGCTGAAAGAGTAAAGCTGTAGTAGCGGTTATATCCTTTGGCATCTCTCTTTTGCTCGTCAAAGGCAAGTTCTGAGTTGTATTCCTTCAGAACAGGAAAGTTTAGGTTAAAGACAGTTTTGGAATACTCTTCGGATGTTAGTCGTTCAATCTCATCTTGCGGAAGCCGCTGTTTATAAAATAGCTTCCGAAGTGACTCTTGCACCAATTTTCCAATCTTTTCCTTTGAAGGATCCTCAACCGATATAATTTTCACAGTTTGCTGATTTGGCCTTGAGTAGTAGCTATCCAGACTCATGATCACAAACTGTGGATGATTATTTTCGAAAACGAATATTTCAGAGGTTTCTCCCAACCTCTCCAGAATAAGGTTTGTATCAACAGAGAGTTCGTCTGCTGAAACTATCTTGTTAATGTTGATTTCCATACTGCTTAACCTCCTATCATCAGAGTAGCAGCAATTATATTGTTTGTCAACTTTTGTTTTGTAACAAATTCTTTTGTAAAGTCAAATCACTATAAAGCTATCAATGATTAACAATCAACTGATTACTATCGGACGACGAATATATATGAAACCGGCTTCTCCAGTTTTACCAACAACAACATTGTTTTTCCCAGAGGCACAGTGAACCACTTGGCATTGTCCGTTTGCCTCGACCGATATTATCACCCCAACATGATTATACTTCGTAGTCCCTGGAACTGCGAAGAAAGCTAAATCCCCAATCTGTGCCTCATCCCAGGCAACCGGCTCGGAATACTTCCATTGGGTGCTCGTGTTGGATCCAAAAACATCGGCGATCTCATCTGCCGGAACACCGGCGTTGATGTAAACCCAGGCAACAAAGCCCGAACAATCAAGACCAAATGGCCTAATCGTTCCGGTTGTCGAACTGCCCGGCGCTGTCACTTCCATCGGTGTACCCCACAGATTATCCCAGCCAATCGCCGTTGATTTTCCGCCCCAGAAATAATGGACCTTGCCAACCAACGATATGGCCGAGTCAACGATGTCCTGCTGCATGATTGATAAATCCGCAGGTAAAGATGCCTTGATTTGAGCGATTTCTGCAGCAGTTAATCCGCCAGGCTGCGAGATACCGATCATCGACTGATAAAGGATCAAATACTCGGGCTGCATCAATTCGTGAAGCATCTGAACCTGTTCGGCGGAAAAATTCAAATCATCAGCCATCTCATTATATGATTTGCAGTTGACTGTAATTTTCAAAGTTTCATCTTCGCTTTCGTTTGGTGCTCCAGATTCAGCGGTATTATCGGCGGCGATGATCTGGTAACTGATCTCCACCATCCGGTGATAGGTATCACGAAAAATCCGTTCTCTGGTGTCATCGATGACGATAGGTTCAGTAGGATTTTCATTATCCATGGAGACTCTGACTGAAAATACCGCAATGATATCTGCACCATTCTGGATCATAGAGCCATCTTCACTGCCTTCATAAATAATCTGGGTTGCGCGGTTTGTACCTTGCTGCTCGCGAATTTCCTCGATTTCATCAGCCGTCTCTTGCGCGAGGACCGCCATGACTGATTGTACCGATTTAGTCTGACCTTCATTTCCCGTCATGAAAATGGACAATGGCGAAGCAAGCAGCCAGCCGATCACTGCAGCTGCAAGAATAATAACAACAGCGACCCAACCACCGACCGCGACTAAAGACACTAATCCTTTAATAGCAGCAGCCGTTGCCTTGGCAGCTGCAATTGTAGCTTTAATCGCAATCTTGGCAACTTGGATCGATGTTCGGATGCTTTCAATAACCGCACGCTTTGCGGCCTGAATTCCGCGATTGGTTACTTTTGCAGCCGCTTTTATGCTGGAGCCACTTCCCTTTGCAGCAGAACGGGCAGCAGTCCTTGTCTGTCGAGCTTTTCGAAACTGCCGGTGGATGGCTTTCACAGAATTTTCAGCCTGCTTAGCGGTTTTATTTGCCCCTAACCATGCACCATCAATAGATTTGTTATTGGCCTGCTGGATCGGATCAGAATGATTGCTACAACCAGAACGATCGGCTATTTTCTCATCAGATCTCGAATTAACCGCGTTAATGGCGTTTCTAGCCATTCCCTTCGGCATCCGTTTAGCTGACTCAAACACACGCGGCTCAGCCTTAGCTGGCTTTTCTTTGATGTACTTCATTCTGATCCGATCCTTTCAAGTGAGTAGATTGCTGAATATGTTGGCTAGACTTTGATCCAGCCTTCCCGCTCATCCGGCTTGGTGGTCATCAGGCTGTATAGCTTGGTTTGGACCGGGAATTTATCTTCAAACGGTACGATGCTGCCGGCGCATTTCAATAATCCTTTGCCAGCTTCGGCATTGGTGATGTAGGAAAGCTGCGTATCAGAAATATTTAGCAATTTGGCCAGCTCCAGCCGGTCACTGCCGGCTTGGTTCAGCATGAGTAGGAACTCCGAATTGGATAGCATCGTTCGAGCGGTGTGCGATTGCAGCAGGTCTTCGACATTCTGCGTGATACCGGTGCAGAATGCGCCGTACTTGCGAACCCGCTTCCACATTTCAAAGAGGAAATTGGCCGAGTACTCGTTGGCAAACAACAGGTAGATTTCATCGATCACCAGCCAGGTATTTTTACCCTGGTTGTTGTTGCGGGTGATCCGGTTGAAAATGGCGTCGAGAACAACCAACATACCAACGGTCTTGAGCTGCCGGCCCAGGTCCTTGATGTCGTAGACGATGAACCGGTTGTCGATGTCGACATTGGTTGGCCGGGCGAAGGTGTTGAGCGAACCCTTGGTGAACAGTTCGATGGCCAGCGCTACTTCCCGCGCTTCCGGTTCCTCCTGGCGCAGCAATTCTGCATGGAACTGCTCAAGTGTTGGCGGTTTGGTCTCAAAATTGCGTTGCAGATAACCGCGATAGACATTGGCTGAGCAGCGATCGATGATGCTTTTCTCCTTGGCGGTCAGCTTTCCGGCACCAACCAGTTGCTCGCACAGGGAAAGTATGAATTCTGCTTTCAGAACGATCGGATTTTCTGTATCACCGCCGTAATTCGCATTAATATCCATGGCATTGATATGATTCTTGGATCCTGCTGCAATGCGGATGACTTCGCCGCCCAAGCCTTTGATCAAAGCTGTATATTCACGTTCCGGATCGACAATCAGGATATCGTCATCCGTTGACAGCGCGATATCGCAGATCTCTCGTTTGGCAGCAAAACTCTTACCAGATCCGGAAACACCGAGGATGAAGCCATTACCATTCAGAAGCTTCCGGCGATTGACCACGATCATGTTTCGCGAGATTGTGTTTTGCCCATAATAGGTTCCACCTGGCTGCAGAATTTCCTGCGTCTTAAAAGGCATCAGCACAGCGGTGCTTTCGGTCGTCATGGTTCGGAGGGCATGAACATATTGGAGTCCATACGGCATGATCGTATTTAATCCCTCGGGCTGCTGCCAGTTCAGAGTTGCAAACTGGCAAAGATGCTTTCGGGCGACAGCCAGCAGGCTTTCCGTATCACTATCGAGCTGTTCCTTACTGTCGGCGACATGGACCATAGTCACCAGAGCGAGGATCATGCGCTGGTCACGGGTGGTCAGATCGTCCAGGAACTCCTTCACTTCCTTGCGTTCCTGTTCATGCTGAAAAGGTACGACCGCTGTGTAATTCTGATTCTCGTTCTGTTTGCGTTGCCAGTTAGTGATATTGGTTTCGACGCCCAGCAATTTGTTCTGAACCATCCGGACGGCTTCATCGGTCGGTACCGGATTGATATCGATCGACAACATGAGATTGCGATTCAGCTCGCAGAGTTCGGTAATCAGGCTGTCCTTGATATAGCTGGCATATTCGCGCAGGAATAGGACCCGACCGAACCGGTTGCCCATCATGAAGTGGTCCTTCTTGAATTCAAGACTGTCTGGACAAACAAAATCCTTGAAGCTGTGGCCTTTGCGTAAAGTCTCAGCCAGGTTGAAGCGGTAATAAGTCTCTTCACCGATCCGGAAGAAATCATGCAGGATCCGCAGGCGTTCCGTTGCATTGAGCTCGGATAATGACGATGACAAACCGGTTAGGTGATGCTGGAGTTCTGCACTGATGCGATTGAAATAGCTGCGAGCTTCCTCAATGTCCTTTTTCACGATCGAGATGGTAATGATTTTTTCCTGGACCAGGTTATTATTAGCCGTGATCGCTTTTTCCTCGAGCATGGCATTGTATTCATCGCGGTAAGGATTCAGGCCATCGGGTTTTGTCGAAATCAGGATCGTCTTTTCAAAATCCTGCCGGTTCAGCCGCCGGTTATTGATCGTAATTTGGGTGGTCGCCCCTGCATCCAGACTATTCAGCAGCTCACTGTAACCGAGAAACAGTTCGGTCTGATCTTCCTTAGAAGCAACAGCATAGTTGATATCTGCTATCTTCCAGGATTTACTGAACCGATTGTCGGAACGGAAAATGCCATCCTGCCAAACCTGGTCGACAGGAATGAATTGCTGGACACTCTTGGGGACTTTTAAAGGATTATCACTGGATTTCTTTGGCTTGATGAGATTAAACATGATGCTGTTCTCCCTTCAGTCGGTTAATCAAGGACGGCTTGGCGAATAGGTTTTGGGCATGAAATGTCAGCCGGGTTGGCATCAGAAATTGCGAACGGATCCAAGCCCGGACAAACTGCTCAAAGTTCAAACCGTTGTAACGGAAAAACCCCATGGTAGCGAATGGGGCTGCACATAGAATGCAAAACCAGCTGACCACTTCAGTTTCTAAAACCGGTTTGAATATGAAGTACACGCCTAAAGCCAAGACAACAGCAACAACCGAGAAGATGAACTGCCTGGCCGACAATCCGAAATAGATGCTTTCCTGATAATCGCGGATTTCCTTGGGTATTTTGATTTCCATTTTTGATTACTCCTATAGTCCCATCATTTCCTTGACAATCCGCTCACTCATCTTGACGGCTCCAACCAGAACCAGCAGGTTGAAAATCAGTTCGCCGACATAGTTCCATACAACCTGTATTGCTGATAGATTGGGATCCATATTGGCAGGTGGTGCTTCGGCGAAAACTGAAAAAATGATGCAGGCCAACACGATAATGACGCCTTCCAGGCAGACAGCAGCATAGCTTTTCAAGAATGACTTTCCGATAATCGACGTTGGCTCTCCGGCGAAAGTAGACAGCGGAATCGGTGCGATAGCGGTATACATGTATAGTTTGAAAAACCGGCCATAGACTGTCATGATCATGACGAAAGCCAGAATAGTGATAAACAGAGATCCCAGTAACGTTACGATCCAGAGCGGCACACTCTCGAAAAAACCAACCGATAGAATCTTCTCCTTGATAATATCTGGCAGCAAGATAGCGTTATCATCAAGACTGCCCATCCGTTGAGCAGCGGTCGCGATGATTCCCTGGCTGATGCGAAAGAGCGTCAACATCAGGTCCATACCGTAAGTCACAACCGCCTTGGCGATCGCAAAACGGATGAAAAGCTTGAGAGCATGTTCCGGACGTTTGATTTCTGACAGGCTGCCTGTCGTTTTGACCACCCCGGCGACAAAGAAAAGGACTAGTAACGCCAGTCCAATCGCCTGTAAGGCTCCATTGATATCGACGATGACTCGCCAGATGCTGCCACCTTTAAAATCCTGGGGGCTCTGGGTGATCAAGCTGAAGATCTCGGAGAGTTTGCTGTTCCAAGTCTCCAGCGCATTGTTCAGGTTGTCGATAACCCAATTATTTGAGGACAATTTCATCACCTCGAAAAGAGGCTGAATTTTCAGCCTCTCAGATATAACAACGATAATTTACTGTTTGTTATTGAAGTATTAGAGATAAGGTGTCTTTGATGTCCTTTCGAAAAATAGACTCGTGTTTTGAAAGTTCCTCACCCTCAAGATAGTCAGGTCTTATTTGTATTCGAATCCATTCTTCTAATGCATAAAGAACAATCAATCCGTTTTTCAAGCTTGGTACGGGGTAATCAAATTTAGTCGTTTTATGAGCTACAAATTCATTCCTGAATCGTAGGATATCTTTATGTAGCGTACTCCATGTACTCTCTGAAATAGAATGTGCATCTTTCAAATATTTTTTAAATGCCGCTGTTCGATCACAGTTATCATAGAATAATTTTTTCCAATGCGTTTTATTCGAATCTGTCCCCATAATCATTGTCCAAGAAATGACTGCAGCTTTGAAATGAGCATCACAAGTATATACCCAAAATTCTCGATCTCCTGGAAGGGAATCCATTTGGTTGTGTATTTCCTGATAGGAAATGTAATGATAAACAAAATCCTTCATGATCGGATAAAATGAGCAAAAAAGTTCGGCATCGTAGCTATTATTCATTGCTCCAACCTCGCTTGCAGCATTCATATAGTGTCATTATATCCTTTCATATGGCATTTACCCACCCGTGATCAGCGTCAGGATCTCTTTGGCAAACGTGATAATAACCCCGCCAGCCAGGGTCATGAATCCGTTCGCTCGCTGCGAAGGATCATGGCTCTTAAGCGACAGGCCGATCTGGACAATGCCAAAGCCCAGCAGGATCATGCCCAAGGCTCGGATGATACTGAAGATAAAGGTCGAAAGATTATTGATAACGGTTACTGGATCATTCATTTGATTGTTCCTCCACGCGTTCATAATGGTAAACTTTGGGCTCAAGGAGCTTTTCTGTGGCCAGATCATCTTCGATGACCAGTTCGAAATCGTCTGGACGTGAGTCGTCGAAGCTAAGATCTGTTACAGGCACATCGGCATTTGGCAGATAAGGCTTGTAACCACCATCCGTTGTCCAAGCTACGTTTGGATGCCTCAGTAGGTTGATCTTGCTATCCAATATCGGTCTTTCTCCTCGGACAAATAGCAGCGCCAGATCATTGTCCAGAAGCCGGACCTCATCTGGGGTCAGTAGTTCACGACCGGATTGCTGATAGTTGGTCGAGTAGCTGCCACTTCGGCCCATCGATTTACCGTAGGTGTTGGTATCGATCGTTGCCTTGCCGAGAAGTTTGCTGACATATTCATGGGTTGACTGCTCATTTCCGCCAAGATAGAGAAACTCATCGCAGTTACCGACAATGCTTTCCCAACTGTCTTTGAATAGTGCCTTCAGCTGAGCCAGGTTCTGAATGATAATGCTGACCGAAATTTCACGGCTACGCATGGTCGAAAGGATTTTTTCAAAGTCATCTGGTAACGCAACATTAGCGAACTCATCCATGACGGCGTGAACATGGACCGGCAGCCGCCCGCCATACTGATGATCGGCTAGATAATACAGGCTTTGAAAAGCCTGCGTGTAGAGCATGCCAACCAAATAATTGAAGCTGGAGTCGTTGTCTGGGATCACACAGAAGAGTGCCACCTTTTTCAGACCCAGAGATTCAAGATCCATCTCGTCATATTGGGAGATCGCCGCAATCTGCTTTAGGTTGAAGGCTGCTAACCGAACACCGACACTTATCAGGATCGATTTCGCTGTCTTGCCGGCAGCTTGCTTGTAGATGCCAAATTGCTTGACCGCGATATGTTCCGGATCCTTCATCTGCAGCCGTTCAAACAGCAGATCCAGCGGACTCAAAAAATTCTCGTCATCTTCTCGGACCTCAGCACAATTCAGCATCTCCATGACCATGGTGAAGTTCTGTTCTTCTATGGGGGCTTCATGATAAAGGTAGAGCATCAAAGCCTGCAGCAAGGCTGTTTCAGACTTTTCCCAGAACGGATCGGTGTTGCCAGCTGTTTTAGGCGTCGTGTTTCGGATCAGGTTGGTCACCAATTTCAGGACATCCTTATCGTCCCGGATATAGCGAAATGGGTTGTAGCAGAAGGAGTTGGCCATGTTGATCAGGTCAAAGACCTTGACTTCATAACCTTGATGCTTTAGCAGGTGTCCAGTATCGCGCAGCAGCTCACCCTTGGGATCAGTGATCAGATAAGAGCAATTACCCTGCATGAGGTTTGGTTTTGCATAGTAACGAGTTTTACCGGAACCGGAACCGCCAACCACCAGAATATTCAGATTGCGCCGATGCTTGCGGCTGTTCAGCCCCAACTGGAAATGCTCGGTCAGCAGGATGTTCTGGTTCGGGACTATATCTTGATAACGACTGCAGATATGATAAGCCTTCCCCCACTGTGCCGATCCATGTTCTTCTTTGGGGCGGCGATTCAGTCGCGTTGAGTAATAGATTCCGATACCGAACAGATAAGTAATCGAAAATAGCATTAGTAATCGCGGTGTCTGGGCAGTCCATGATAGCTGAAATGGATTTGCAAGTGCATGGTTCAAACTGGCGATTAACTCCAGAACGTCCATATTGGGCTGATAACATTGGGCGAATAACGCCGCCAACCAGAGAACCGGGATCCATAGGATCAGCCAGGCTAGCCAGCCATATCGGCTGAGAGAATCACTTTTCATTTATTTTCTCCATCAGGAAAGCAAGCTCCGGGGCACCGCTCCCGGAGCTGCTCCATCTATTTGTCATGATCATCGAGTCATATCCGGATCCTTTTGCTGCCGTCGCTTTTGCTTCGCACGGATCATTTTCATCAGTACCTGATCAACTGCATCGAAGGGGCCTTTCTTCCGGACAAGATCATTGTGCTTGTCATAAAGCGCGTTCACGACAATGCCATGCTCCTGGTCGGTCAGTTTAACGATGCGCTCCTTATCTCCCATCGGCAGTACCTCAGCGACTTGGCTCTGCTGATTTTCGAGTTTGGTTTGCGGCATCTTTCTGTTGCTGGTTTTCTAAGCCGCGCTCGATGCGCTGGCTGACCATATTTGCGGTCTGGCGTACATCGTTCAAGATTGATCGAACAACGATCGGATCACTTGGCCAATCGAAATTGCTAATCTTATTCGGATCAAATCCGATCGGTTCATGTCCGAAGCGTTTTTGAATCAAATACGAGGCGCATATCCCAGCAAAGACTATGCGATCTCTGCCGATTTCATCATGGTGCATGCTCAGTGTCGCAATGGCCATTTCCCGCGAAAGAACATCGACTGCGACGTCATCGGTCAGTTTGCTATGCACGCGAATGGTCTTCGAGCCCGGATCATAGACGGCGCCGATATCAGCATCAACGATCTCATCAGCCACAATCTTGGCCGGCGACTGAGTAAACATTGCTCGCACCATATGGTCAGCTGGGACAATGGTGACTGATTCTTCGGGGATTGGATCTCCGTGTGTCTGACTGATGTCAAAAACCCGACTGACCCGAAACGACGTGCCCTCGGAACCATCGCTGCGTTTATAGTTGACCGGAGAAAGTATCTTGCTGCCAAGTTCCCCGCGCTTGACTGCGCGGCCCTGTTCCCGCCAATCATCGAAGGTCGCCAGACGAGTGACCGGTTCGCTTCGTTGATCGAGAATCAAAAGTGCATTGCCCACACTCATGGCCGGCAGGCTGGCCTGCAGATCCAGGTATGCCTTATATCGTTCCGGGCTCTGGATTACCTGCATCGTGGCGGAGTTAAGCTGCTGAAATGTCTCTTCGAGTTCTTGGTGCTTTTGTTGTTTCCACTGTTCACGGTCAAAATCCTTGTTTGGCGGGGATTCGGTCGTGGTCTGGTTATGAAGCGATTGTTCAAGTGTGCTCATTGATTCTTACCTCCCTGGCTTTGCTTTTGATGAATGGGCGGGTCTGCGCATATTGGGCCGACTATTGGCAGGTCTGTCCTTTTTCAGTCGCGCTTTGATCTGCTTTAGCTGCTCACGAACGGAAGGGCGGTCATCGGTTCTGACGGATTCGTCGCTGCCGGGCAAAGAACTCCCGGACCGAGAGCCGGTCGTCCGCCCCTTCGTAGGGTTTACCCGTGCCTGATCACGATCAAGAGTCGCCGTGATCTCCCCGACGTCATAGCTGGCGATCTTCAAACGTTCCAGTGCTCGGCTGACCTTGGATGCATCTTCAGCCTTTACCATCAGATCGACCAGGCCGTCTGGATTCTTTTTGTCGCGCAAGGCGGTGAACAGGATGCCGTAAGTTTTGGACAGCCGAGCGAATTCGTGCAGCTGGCTGGCATTGATTTGGAAAACCTTCAGTTCTTTACCTTCCTTCAGCATCCGAATCAGTCGAGTCTTGCCTCGGGTCTTTTTGTTGTCCTTGGATAACGCGGTCAGGTAATTGACCAGGCTCATGGTGGCCCTGCCGGACAGCCGAACCGCCATCTCACTGAATCGCAGGCTATATTCAACCATGCGGTCAGCGGTTTCACCGCCGTTGATCATGCGGGTGTTCCTCCTTTTTGGACTGTGATTGTGCTGATTGTTCTTGGCGAATTTGTTTTAACTTGTCGGCCATTTCAAGTGATCGGCGCTGGATATCATCGCAGAGCGCTAGTTCTCGGCGACATTGTCGGATCTGTTGAGTGATGCTTTTTGATGTTTCCTTGAGCTCGGTTATGGAACCTTCGTTTTTTTCTCGCTTAATCTGCAGCTGAAGACCTTTACGTTCTGCCATCAAGTGAAAAAGATGGTCACCCTGCAATTTTTTATATTGTAAAAGATCTGAATAAGTATCCAGGCGTTTATCCGTGATTAGCCGGAACTCAGATGTGATCCGGTCGAGATGTCGGATGTCCTCACACAATAAAAAATGCGTTCGTCTAGTTGACGAACGCGGTCGCAGCGAACCCATCTGGATCAGGTAACGAACATAGAGTGGAACATATCCTTTTCGCTTTTTGCGATAGGGTTTGTATCGAAAAGATTGGAATGGGCGGTGTCCTGCAATAGGCAGATAAATGCGCTGTTGAGCTTTGACCTGATTTAGATTTTCTCCCGTTTTCTCAGCAGGCTGATGGGGTTGAATAATAGCATCGAAGTTCTCTTGGTCCAGATTCAGCAGCCGCTGACGAATTGGCTCCTCCAAATAATCATCACCAAGGCTGCGTAGACGAATGAACCGCTCTTTTCCGGGCGGACGGACAGCGATATGCTTGACGCCTGTTTTGACTTCATAACCTTTTTCTTTCAGTCCAGTCAGGAACTGACTCCATACTGCAGATTTATTGATGATTTCATCAACATCCTGCTTGACCAGGCCGCGCCAGGTTGGTTTGTCAGCCTGCTCGGCTTGCCATTCAGCATGTGACCGGGTAGCCCGGCCATCCTGCGGCGGATCCCAAATAACGGATAAGCCATGCTGCTCGCAGAGCTGATCGGACAGCGCCCGCATCTGGCCAAAGTAGCTTTCACAGGTGGAATGGAACTTCTTTCCGTCCATGAAAGACACGGAGTTGATTACGAAATGATTGTGAATATGCTCCTTGTCGACATGTGTGGCCACAACCACTTGAAAGCGATCGCCCCAAAGCTTATGAGCAAATTGCGTACCGATTTGATGTGCCGTCTGCGGATCCGTTTCACCGGGCTTGAATGACTGATAGGCATGATAGGCAGTCCGGCCATCGAGTTTATCATATCGCTGCTTGGTGATTATCATTTGCTGACGGGCAATGGTTGGTTCGCAATTGATGCCGCTGACGAGATACTGCTGCTCAGTTTTACTGGGATTGACTGCATAGTCCATGACATCCTTGAGAGACTGGATGTCTTGATTGCTGAAGGTGCTTGAATCGGTTTTGTCTGGATTGGAAACATAGCGGATGACTTTGGAGATGTTGCCGTTGATCGGCCAGATTGATGTTGTTGCCATGATGGATGTCCTCTATTATTCTGGAAGCAGCTGGTTCGAAACAAAGCGATAGAGATTTCGACAGAGCATATTATGTCTGTTTTTGCGAATTATTTGCAAATTTACAAATAATAATCTTGATTTTACTAATTTTAGGTGTAAGATAGAAATACGGATGGCCAGTATCGTGGCGTTATGATCAATGTATCTTAGCACCATGAGATTATGAACGGAGTGATGATATGCTCATCCAATTCAGTGTCGAAAACTATAAATCGTTCAAAGAAAAGGCAGTTCTCAGCTTGGTTCCAAGCAAGGATTCAAGTCATGAGAACAATATTTCTGTTCTGGATTCAGGAGAACAAGTCATAAATACTATTGCCATTTACGGAGCGAATGCGGCGGGCAAGACGAACCTTTTTAAGGCTTTCACGACTGCAATTCTGATGATCCGGAAATCAAATCAGTTGCAAAAGAACGATCGACTCGACGGCATCGTGCCTTTTCTTTTTGACAAGACGATGGCTGACCAACCAACAAGTTTTGAATTTGTTTTTGTGAACGAAGGCACAAAGTATATTTATGGTTTCTCAGCGACACCGATTGAGATCATTTCTGAGTATCTATATGCCTATTACACTGCAAAGCCAACCACGATTTTTGAGCGCGATGAGCGAGCTAATATTAAGTTCAAATTCCCGAAAGATAAGCGAATGCTGGACCAATTGGCTCAAAAAAACACACCGAACAAGCTGTTTATTTCTACAGCTACGGCCTGGAATTATAGCCGAACGGAGCCAGCATACAATTGGTTTGAAAAAGGCATCAATACATATCCCGAATACGCGTTGCTGCACCAAATAGCTTTTGATCGCTTTGAAACTGATGATCAAAGCCGAACTCATCAATTTGTCATCGATCTGCTTAAGGAGTCAGATATCAATATTCACGATTATTTGATCAAATCCGAGCCAATGAGTGAGCAGGATATGATGCAGGTCTTTGGACCATTGTTTCAGGTCGTAAAGGATTCAAAGATGCTGGAAGCCAAGAAACGAGATGTCTTCATGGATCACCTCATAACAAATAGCGATGGTTCGACCAATATATTTCAACTTGGCATTGCTGACGAGTCACAGGGGACTGCGAACTTGTTTTTGCTAGCACCAATTTTATTGCATGCCCTGTCTACTGGCGAAACTGTTGTGATTGACGAGATCGAGCGCAGCCTGCATCCGCTGTTAGTCAAACATGTGATCAGTTATTTCAACGACCCTGATCGCAATCCCAACCATGCTCAGCTCATTTTTAACACCCACAATCTCGAGTTGATGTCGCTGGATATTTTTCGCCGAGATCAAATTTACTTCGTTGACAAGTCCGGTAAAACGGGAGCCTCCGAGCTTTATTCTCTAGATGAATTTTCGGTTCGGGCTAATGAAATTATCAAGAACGGCTACCTTCTAGGACGATTTGGTGCCATACCTTCGATTTTGGAGGGTTATACCCAATGATGCGACGTTTTGGTGACAAATCCAGAGGAACAGGCAGCAGGAAACGCAAGCCGGTCATTTTTCTATCCCTTGAAGGTAACAATAAAACTGAGAAGCTATACCTCCAATCGCTTAATAAGGATCTAGGCGAAAAGTATGCCCTCGTTTTTTCTTCAAGCCGTGCAACTGACCTACCAAATATGTGGGCAGCACTGCATGACCTGATGAGTGGATCTTTCAGTTCGGAAGACGGCGATAAGGCTTATTGTCTGTGTGACCGTGATTATGAACCCCATAAACTGGAGCACATTAAAGAAATAAAGCAAGATGTTCGCCGAAGTCAGGCGAGACTGATTGTCTCTAACCCTTGTTTCGAGATTTGGTTTTTGAACCACTTCAGGTATTCGACTAAATCATATCCTCCAGGCCGAGAATTGATGGGGGATTTGTGTAGCTTCGTTCCTTGCTACGAAAAGAATAGAGATTATTACTCAATGCATTTGAAGTCCAAAACGCTGGATGCTATCAGAAATTCGATCCACCAAATTGAACAGGTCGGCGGGGATGGTCCGCCGGATGGTTTTATTCCTAAGAATCCAGGGACTGAGGTTTATGAGATCGTTCAGGCAATTCATGCATGAAAGGAATGATTAACAGGTGTTCCGAGCAAAAATCGACAGTGAGACGATTGACCTGATCCGTCAACAGGATACGGATTTACGTTTGCTGGAAGAGATTAAGAATTCGAGAGCAAAAAGAAGTCAGTTGAAATGTACTGCATGTAACGAACCAGTCCATATGCGTTATGGTGAGATCAGAATTCCCCATTTTGCCCACATCGACAGGCAGGCCAAGGATTGTCCGTATTTATCCTTTCCGGCTGGGTTTCATAAAAAAGCACATTCATTGACCTTGATTATTGCAAATTATGTGGCAAAAACCTATCCAGATGCTCAGTGTGACGCTGAAGTATATTTTGATGAATATGAAATCTTTTTCCATCTACAGGTCAGATTTTCCCAAGGACCGGTTTTGGTTTTTCGCTTTCGCAGGAAAAATCCTGATGAAAAAGAGTGGCGTGAAGTTCCTGCCACCGAGATAATCCCTAACGCCAAGACGATATGTATCATTGTTGGGAATCCAGACAAGAATCGTTTTGACGCTGAAATGTATAGAAACTTAGTCGATCCAACATCACTGGAAACCCCGCCGTTCATTTACTTCTCAAATGGATTCATGCACATTATGGATTGGCAAACACGCTCTATCTATGACTTTTCACCAGATAGGTTTGCTTTCACGCCTGACGGCAAGGTCTATGAACTTCCGGAATCAGGCAATGGCCAGTATAAAACAACCTCCGAGGCAGGGATTTTGGGAAGAGCTGATAAATATTTTGAAAATGCTACAGATGAAGATGATTTGATAGAACAGGATGCCGATGATGAGGTTGGTTTTGATGACTTGCCGAGCATTGATGGACAGGATCAAGATCAACCTTGGATAAGCGACGACCAGCTAAGTCGTCTATATCAATCGCTGTACTCAAAATATCAACGGTCAATACAAGCGGATAGTACCTCACAGATCATAGAACCTCAAATTGCCGCAGATGCAATCCCAACTAAAGCGAACCATCCCGTGTCAGGAAAATATCTTTGTGGCCATGCAGGTAATTTCTCTGTTTACTGTTTTGATTCTGAAATAGATGCGGAGACCCGGAAATTGTTTAATCGTGATTGCCCTGCATGCAGCGCTGGCACGAAATACGAAGATGACAAAGCAATAATTGAAAGGCTGAGGAACGGTCCTCCCAAATTGTATGGTTCAGAAAAGCAAATTAATTGGGTTAAGCGCATTCAGCAAGATAAGCTTTATAAATTAATTAGGCTCGACTGTGGGTATACTCTGCTATCAGATATTGTCGAGTACATTCAGGAAATGCATGCGTCATTCACACGGATGGAGAGCCTGCGGTGGTATCTTGCGTTTGCTCACATTCTCGTCGAAAAGACTTCGGCTCAGTGGTGGATAGATCATCGAGATGATCCAATTGATGCTTATCTAAAGGAAACAAATCAACTACCGACAAGGCTTATTTAGCTTCGCTGTTTCCTTCAACAGCGCATTGAATTTGCAGAATGAGGTGGAGCAAGTTCTGATAATTTTCCATATACCGAATTGGTTCTATTTTGCCAAGTGAGTTGGCTGCTGCGGTTATTTGATTGATGTTCTTCCCGATCGCCATCAATTGGCGAATCATCTCATGATATTCAATCGGCGGTGCAGCCTTGACCTGATAGCCAGTAATAATCTTGCGTAGTAGCTTTTCTTGTGGCAGACCTGACTGTTGCACAAGTTTATGAAGGTGTGTCAGCTCTTGATCGTTCAGCCGGACCAGAACGCTGTGTCTTCGATTTCTGATAGGCATCACCTCCATGAACTACGGGTCTTAGGGTTTCCCTAACAAGGCTGCGTTTGGCTAGCCAAAGGCGATGCTTGCTAAGAATCGAATCCTCTCGCCTCATGAGAGAAGGCGGGATTCGACTGCCTGTTACCGTCTGGGAAAATCGTCGGTTGAACGTGCTTGTGATGTAGCTTTGTATTTGAACTGATCCTCACGAATCGAACTGGCATTGGGGAAGACTCCCATTTCTTTTAATGAGGAATAGCTGTTTTTGCCGATCACAATATGATCCATGACCAAGATTCCTAGCCCGGAAAGTACACTGGTGAATTGCTTGGTCGTATCGATATCATCCTGGCTGGGATTGGAATCACCCGACGGATGATTATGAGCCAGGATGACAGACTTGGCATTGTACAGAATGGCATCTTTGGCCAGCTTTCGCGGCTGGATAACAGCTGAATCCAAAGTTCCCTCGCCGATCGTCATTTGCTTGATCACATTATTTCGCGTATCCAGCATCAGTCCGACCACGATTTCAAATTCGCGGTCAGCCAGCGTCGGCTGTAGAAAAGCGACAGCATCCATTGGGGTCCGAATTTGATATTTCTTTTCAAAATGGTCGAGGGTTGAATACAGCTTGCGGAACTCCTGCAGCAGAAAGATCCGATCCAACTCGGCTGGCGTCGGTTCGAGCAAAGCCGGATTGCGCAGGATGTCACGGATGTTATTTTCAGCCAGCGCCCGATCGATCTTCTCCCTGGGGATCCGGGCTATTTTTATGAATATCTCGGTCAAACGCTGCTCATCATCATGCATCGACATCAGCCATCACCCCCTCGTAGTTGATCACATAAGCCTGCAACTCATTCAATTGGCTCTTGAGCTCCGACGGCAGCTCAGTTGCATCGATTCTGGCAAAGAAGCCGGAGACACCAAACTTAGCCAGGTAGCTGAAAATGTCTGATTCCTCTTCGCCAGTCAGGTCATGTGTCAGCGATGCCAGGACCAGGTACTGTGAACGAGTCTGTCTATCTAATCTTTTCTTGCTCATTGCTGATCTACCTCCATTGGCCGCTTCGTATACGAGCGGTTTTTTGCCATGACTGCCGGTTTTTCGAGAATGAGACCGTCGATGCTAATGACTGGAATCGATAGTCGACGGGCTTCATCGATTTCAGTCTGCATAGTATCCGTTCTTTCTTTGGAACAGACGATCAGGAGTTTACATTTTTTCAAGTGATTCAGACCCATCCCGACTGCAGCCTTACGTTCCTCAGCCAGGCTGTCGTCTAGAAATGTCGAGTAAAACTGGTGTGGGACAAACGGTTCCAAACCACCGTCAAAAACTTTGCGGGCATATTGCTTGGCTCGACGCTGGATAACAGCGGCATCGCCCTTTACGGAAAAACAAACATAGGCAAGCGGACGTTCAAACATGGGGTTTTCCTCCAATTATCGTGAAAAACATTGATTGTTTAGTTCTGTGTTGTGATTGGGCTTCAGGCATGAGTGGCATAAATAGTCGTTATAGTCTTTTCCAGAGGGTGGCGGATCATCGATAACTTCATAGCCATCATGTTGCAGCTTTTCACTGAATGACAAGGAAGCCTGGCGGCCGGGTTCATCCCGATCCAGACAAAGCACAATCTGCCTGATGTCGGGATAATCTTTCAGATACTGCTGCAAAGCCAATGGAGCTAAGCCGCCCAAACTGAGCCGGTGATCCAGTTGCCAGTCTTTGCCTTGCAGATCTTCAATCGTCGCATGTGATAACAGATCGATCGCGCCTTCGAAAACAAAGAGTCTGGCGGAAGATGCTCTGCCAGGCAGTGAAAAGGTGAATCGCTTATTGCTTTTTGGTGCATCCCTTCGGAAAGTGCTGCCTGGTCCAGTGCCGCGCAACATCGCGTGTCGCGGTTGACCAGATCGGTCGCAGCCAACGAAAACTGCATTATGATAGCGGGCGTCTTCATAAAGGTATTTGTGTTCAAGACAATGAACAATCACTGACTGACTGACGCCACGTTTGCGAAGATAGGCCACGACCCGATCGCAGCACTCATTTTCAGCAGGTAAGGCGAAACCATCTTTGGTTGGCAACGCAGGATTTTTGCTTGGCCTGGGATTACTCTGAAGATCCAATTTGGAGGTGATTTGGTGCTGATAGTTCTGACCGGTCAGATGCATGACGGCGGCGAGAAAAGGCATCTTGCGTACATGGATCAGATAATCCAGGGCAGTGGTACCGCCGATACCCTTGGAAAACCAGTGCCATTTTCCATTGGAAATCTTCAGACTATCATGTGATTTGGTTGTGTATTCATGGCCGGCAATATGAACAAGCTCCGCCGGCTCATATCGATGTAAAAAGGTCAACAGATCCATTTGCTTGGCCTGTTGAATTGTTTGTTTAGAAACGATGAGGATCACCTCCCAATGTATCATGATATGAAATTTTGATATAATACTTAGCAGATTCTTTTTACGGGGAGAAATGTTATGAGAATTGGATGTGAATTCGAAGGAATTAAACCACAATTATCGAAATTCATCCTCGATGATTCCTTGCAGATCGAGAATTACAAACACAACACATTAAAGGTAACGAATTTGCATGAGTTCGTTGAAGTAATATCAATATTGACTTCCTATTACTCAAGATTTGATTGGTCGTATGAGACAGATGGTGCTGCAGCTTATTTGCTAAATTGTGATCATCAGTTTATCTACAGGGGCCAATCAAACTATGCTTGGGATATTGAGCCGAGCATTGCAGTAAGTAAACTTTGGGGTCAAGATCGAAACATGGTTGATACTCTTAGAAAAATGTATCCGGATGATTTTAATAACAATATGTCAAATTTTGAAATCCTCGCCAAAATGCAACACTTCGGACTACCAACAAAATTGTGTGACTTTTCGAAAAATCCATTAATTGCGCTGTATTTTTCCTGTTTAGATGAAAATCATGATTTTGACGGACGAATTGTGATGGCATATCAAGATTTAACGCCAAGGTTTGATAGAATTATTGACATTATATGCAATACGAAAAATCACATTTCTGAGCACAGCGATGGATTGATGCCAGTTGCTGATTTCAATGAGAGATACCTAAATGGTCTATATGCACCAAATGAATTTTGGGAAGCATATGTAGAGCATGATGGATTATTTTTTTCAGTACCTGCTTACATGTCCGAGAGAGAACGTCGGCAGCAATCAGTTTTTTTAATTTTTGCAAAAGCATTATTTCTATCCGATAATGTTCCATACGATGACTTCGGATACTTTGATAAAAGAAAGTATAACTTCAATTTATTTACAGAAGACAATTTTAGCAATGTCCGTGTTTCTGAAGGATTTTCTAGAATTCCAGAAAGCAAACTTTCTGAAGAGTTCGTAAGCATTATAATTAACGCTTCGTCTAAAGCTGAAATTCTTGAAAATTTATCTTATATGGGGATTGATCGGTCAACAATATATTCAGAAATTGAACATGCGGCTCGAAAGATTAAGGATAGCGCTATAAGAACAAAAGACATGAATCATCTTAACAATCTCAAATAGGATTTATAGCACGTTTCTCATCGCTGAGGAACATCCTTCTTCTTACCCTTATGCCAGGATTCTGCAACCGGGATAGCGCCTTTCGGCAAATAAATCTCGATCGTCTTAAACATTTCCTGGTAGCGTTTGACCTGTTCATCGTTAAGTGAGGCAAAACTGGAGTTCCGATCATCTAGACCACAAATGATAAACGTTCCAGCGATGATATCGCTGCCCACCCGGCGATTCAGCGGTAATCCAATCAGCTTACCTTCATCATTACAGACGAGCGCAACCGGATCCTCAAATGGGTAAACGGCCTCTATCAAGCCTTCGACGATCTCCTGTTTGGCCTGCAGCGTATTAGGTATAACGGCCTCACGGGGCAACTCCCAGGGCTCTACGATGAGGACCCGAATATTGGTTTCTGGCTCAGGCGTCAGCTCATATTCGCCAGCCAGGTATTGCTGTGTCGTGGCCATCGCATAATCATCGATACGAAAATCACCATCTTCAATAGGGCGAAATGCGAATGTTGAAGACTGACTTTCATTCAGCAGTCGCCCGCGCATAATTTCAATCGGTTCTTTGCTCATGATTGTTCCAAAAAAGTCGGCTGAAGTGTGCTCTTCGAGCCATTGTGGTTTGGAAGGATTGCCCTTTGCATGTCGTATCTCGTAAAGATAAAGATTCTGAAGTGCTTCTGATGGTTCAATGTATTCATCAGAGAAAAGTACAGGTTTACCAAAAAGGACTGCCAGTTCAAATGTTGGTTCCTCGTGAATGCTCATTGGATTCTCCCTTCAAATAATTATTCAGTAAGAGGTTAGCTATTTCGGGTGCGGCAAAGTCTGTTCAAGGCTTGAACGTAGCTTTCGTCGAAAAGAAAGCCGGCATATCGATTGAAATATGCTAAAGCTTCATCTTGTGATTTGGCCTTTTTGTATAGCCGGTCATGTGTCATGGCATCAAAGACATCAGCGATCGCCACGATCCGGGATGCGGTACAAATGGCATTTCGCTGCAGTCCAATATATCCGCTGCCATTTAGTCGCTCATGGTGAAATAACGCAACGTCAGCGCAGATGGAACGACCTCGGATCCGTGTTCGGGCCAGCGCATCAAAACCGGTTGAAATGTGGTATTGGACAATCTCATATTCAGCGTCTGTCAGTGGTCCTTGCTTGTTAATCAATTCGGCCGGCAAGAAAATCTTGCCGTAATCATGCAAATAACCCGCTTTCTTGTAGCACAACGCCAGTCGTTCCGATAATCCAGATTGCAAGGCAATGGCATACGTCAAATCGGCCACTCGCAGCGCATGTTGCCAATCAAATAGGTCATAGTTGGGAATTAGGCTCATAAATTATCCTCTCAAGAAGATGTTGATCAGGTTTACGATAATGATGCCAGCGCAGGCTGTAGCAATCACTGGGCCGAGTGGAATTTTCGTTTTCATCGACCGATGGCTAATAGCCAGATAAATCGCGATCACGATCAGCAGGAGCAGCATCAACGCGATCATGACCATACTCACTGGCAAACCCAGAAAGAAGCCACAGGCCAGAATAAGCTTCACATCACCCGCGCCCATCCAACCACGCAGCCAAGCACCCAGAAACGGCAAGGCGATCAGCAGACCAGCCGGATTTTGCCACCAGTCTTGTTGACGGAATATGTCCAAGCCCATGTTCAATAGTCCGAGTATCAACATGGTCAGAATTGCCTGATTTGGGATCAGACGTTTTCGAATATCGGTGACGCTGATCCAGGCAAGGCAGGCAAGAAAAAGGGCGCCCGCAAGGACGCCCCAGATATCGAGTAGCAGCTTCAAATTCATGTTTACCTACCTTCTAACGACAGTTACCCGATCGTACATGTCACCCAGGATCGTGACCGGATCCGCTTGGTACTCATAGACCTGTCCGACCGGCGACCAGGCGTAGAAGGCCTGAGCCAGAACTGGATAAGTGCCGTCTGGCACCCATAGCGGGGTGTAATGCAGTCGGGAGCCTACCGTCGAGAATGGGCTGATTGGGTATTGCCAGCTGATGCTCATGTCGCCCAGACTGCCACGAGATGCGGTCAATGCATCAGCATAACGGGCATATGGGCTCAGCCCATAAAAGGTTTCCGGGTAGAAGGTATACAGCAGCTGCGGGCCGACCAGTTTTTCCGGATGGTCGTAATTGGTGGAAACGATTGTCGCTGCTGTTGCAGCCAACCCAAAGCCTGATTCGATCACATCCTGTTTGCCGGTAATTGCGACCCGCGGGTCTGGCGACAGAGTAAAGGTTGTACTCAGTCTCATCCAGAAATTTTTCAGCACATAATTTCCGCTTTCCAGCCGGTACTCCTGCCAGGTGTGATAGGCAGAAGAAGCCGGAATGCTGAGTAGTGGCAGCTTTCGTCCATTCTGGATGAAACTTTGTTCCAGACTGCTGTTATCCGGATCAGGCATCGCGATCCGGTTCTCGGCACTGATGCTAATCGTCTTTGCCCTGCTGTTATTGCCCTCATTGGATTCCAGAATCAAATTAGCCGGATCAACCTGAAGGTTTATCAAGTAGCTGCCAGTTGTCTCCGGCAACTGGATTTGAAAAACAGCCAGGTTACTGCTTCGTGCTGGTATCGGGATGATCTCGCTTTGGCTAATCAGGTCAGATTCAGCAATCGTCGATGTCAGGGTCAGTCTGACCGTGCCCGCTGGTACAGGCTGAACGGACGGATTACTAATTCGAGCGGCAATGACAACCGATTTGCCAGTAAAGTAGTTGGTAATGGTGTCGTCGATAATTGTTAGATCTGGTTTAGCTGCATTGATGGTCACTATCGTGTTGAAACTGTTGTTGGACTCGTTGCTTTCGACGACCGTGTTGTCGGCGTCGATCAATGCATTGATGTTGAGCGCTGTGGCTGTTATGCTTTCCGGCGCAACGAAGGTGAAGGTCTGAGTACTTGAAGCGCCGACGGCAAGTGCAGCGATTGTCCGGTTTTGAGGCGTGATTCCATCGGGGCTTAATCGTAGGACGAAGTTCCCGGCAGCAACAAAGCCGGTGTTTCTTACAATGACTGTTGCCGTGACCGTTTCGCCCGCCTCGTACAGCAGTTTATCTGTGCTGATCGATCCGTTCAGGTCCGGGCGACCAGCTTTCACCGTGATCGACATGGAAGCCGTGTTGTTATCCTCACGATACTCGCTGACCGCCAGGTTGGCATCGGCAAACAGGCTCAGATCGACAATCGTGTCAGCGGTGAAATTTGAAGGTGCAATGAATGAAAAAGTGTAAGTTCGGCTGGCATTGGATGACATGCTGCTCCAACTGACCAAATTCAAATTGCCCAGACGGTTGGAGCGAAGCAGCATGTCAAAGACGCCGCTGGCGATGGATGAACTATTTCGAACGGTTGCGGTGACAGTGATGGTCTCACCCGGTTCATAGATTGCCTTATTCGAAGTAAGACTGGCAATGGTCAAATCCGGTTTACCCAGCACGGTCACAGTCACAGCATTGCTGTTGTTGTCTTCGTTTGTCTCGATGACCGCATTACCATTATCTGCTGTTGCATCAAGCGTCAGCGTTGTGTTTGCTGTATAGGGGCCAGGAATGGCGAACGTCGTCGAGAAAGTCGCTCGTTGCCCGGCTGCCAGGTTACCCAGCGTAAATCCTTTACCTAGTGCCGACAGCCAGAGGGATGAATTCAAGCCGGTCGCGCCATTACCACGATTGAGCACGGTGATTGATAATGTCCCGGTCTCACCCGATTCATAGCTGGCTTTGTTAGTAGCGATCGATTCAACAATCAGATCCGGAACCGCCCGAGTTGTTCCGGAGATTGTTGCTGTTTCAGATCCACTGACAGTTTTGAGGTTGAATCCGGCCACAGCCTGATAAGAGGAGCCTAAAACCGGCAGATACTCTTCCAGAGAACCTGGTTGGGCATTGTCATAGCCGGTAACGTTCAGCGAGAAAGCTTTTCCGGCATTGGCTTCAGAAAATGGAATGTGGACGTTCAGAACATCGCCATTGTTGCCAGTGTAGCCGGTGATCACAGATCCGGCCGGCAGGCTGGTCGACGATATCTGATAACCACCAGACATATTGGTGAGATTGACCCGGTACTGATAGATAAACCAATCGTAGCGATAAGTATCTGAACCGACATAAGTCGAGGTGATGTCACTGATGCGCTGACCAGTATTATTCACTGCAAGATTTCGCAGCTGGACGGCTTTGTTCCAAACGGCCTCCTGCCCGGCCAGAGGTGCGACCGTGCCAACACCGCGGCTAAGATCCAAAAAGTTGTAATGCCAGGGGAAAAGATTAAGGTCGCGTTCGCGCTGGGCCAGCCAGAAGCGGACAGCACTGGTAGTGGCGTAAAAGGCGGCATCATTATCTGCCAAGCCCATTTCAGCGGCTGATTTGACCGGAAATCCATTCTGCAAAATGATGATCAATCCACTTAGTGTTCGAGCATCTTTTGCAACCAGATTAGCTGAGCTGGCTCCATCATAAGCTTCGGTGCTGTAGGACTGTCCTGACGGCGATGCTTTACGGTATTGCAGGCAATAAAGAACCGTATCGGTCCCATAATCGAGTACACCGTTGTTGTTGCGATCAATGTAGTGAATGTTGCCGCCGACCGTACCGCTGGGCTGAGGCATGCCATCGGCGTACATCATGGAATTGGAATAGGTGCCGGCATCCCGGAAATAGGATCCGCCGGTCCGAATTGTGGTCGTGGATCCAGTGTAGGCAAAACGCTTGAGCCTACCGGTCGCTGTTCGAATGACACCAGTCGCTGCCTGGGTCGGGACAACCATGGCAGTCAAAATGGTAGCCACGATTGCGACCAGCAGAGTAATGCGCAGTAAAAAACGCGATTGAGGTAGCATGATAATCTCCTCCTCTGCAAAAGAAAAGGCACGACCGATGCCATGCCTTGAATAGTGATATGACTATGAATGTATTGAACTAGAAAGCAATGACCAGATAGATATCCCCAGTTTGGGATGACTGGGTGGCAGCAATTGCCACCAGCTGGATATCTGGGTTAAGGACGGCAGATGACTTTGCTAACAGTTGCTTGGCGGCTTGTGTGCCAGATGACGTACTGACCATCGTCCAGACATGCGGGAAGTTGGCATCTGAGCCAGCTTTCTGCAGAGCAAGATCCCCAGCGAAAGCTTTAACGGTCGCAGCATACTCAGGTGAATCAGTATCGATCTTCAAAGCAGACAAGCCCTTTTCAGACCGAACCCGATTGATTTCAATCAGGACATCCTGGATAAAGGTCTGGTTCATGGGTACGGCCTTGTTTGCTGCAGCAGACGTAGTGGTTGCCGTGGTTGGTTGGGTGCTAATCGTCTCCAAAGCCGGATCGGTTGAAATGATGTCATCTTTGCCCAGCTCAAAATTCTCTGTTGTTTCTGATGTGGTTGTTGCGGCGGCAGTTGGTTTACTAGTCGTTGCCTCTGTAGTGTGAGTTGTTGGCTTGGAAGTAGTCGGCTTAGGTGTTTGCGAATCTGGGTTGGTTGTCGGTTTCGACGGTGCCGAAGCCGATGTAATCTTCGCTGTGCTGACAATGTACTGGGTGCCGGTCGTCGGATCCAGAATGACGGAATTGCCATTATTGGTCGTAGATAGAATCGGACCGGTTACTGAGATTGTCTGCCCGGTTAGGTCTTTGACTGTAGCGGTTGCGAAGTTATTGGAATCGATCAGTTGAGATGCGACCAGATCATACGTCTCACCCGTCTCGGCATCCTTGATGATTGAATGCCCGTTGGCATCGGTGATAATCTCCCCCGATACAAGTCTCTGA